>Ga0315270_10001599_pt1 | contig 12053 bp, 10 predicted proteins | sample C1_bottom_MG_FD_204932 | JGI IMG/M metagenome (GOLD analysis project Ga0315270, IMG submission 204932) | Sediment microbial communities from Yellowstone Lake, YNP, Wyoming, USA - C1_bottom | ecosystem: Environmental > Aquatic > Freshwater > Lake > Sediment | place: USA: Wyoming | collected... | reverse complement strand
AATCTCGCTTATCGTCAGTTGACGACAAAGAACTTTGGGTGAATACTTCTTCACCGGCCGCTGAAGCGGCGCGGAGGTGCGGCATCTGCCGTCTTGGCGTCGACTGAAACCCTGTTGGAGACGATATGAGCGAGATCAAGTTACCTTTCGCGGGCCGTCGCGAATTCCTCAAGATGGCTGGAGCCGCCGGTTCGGCCTTGTTGCTGCCGGGCCAGAGCGCCCACGCCGCGGACGCGATCAATTTCTTTGCCTGGTCGGCCGCAGTCGACCAGGTCAAGAGCCACATCAGCGCCTTCGAAAAGAAGACCGGCATCCATGTCAACTACAGCAACGCCCCCTGGGCGCAATACCGCGACACGATGGTGACCAAGTTCGTCGGCAGCGCGCCGATCGATACGCTGTGGGTGTCGGACAGCTGGCTGCCCGAATGGGCCGAGGCGGGCTGGTTGGCACCAATCGACGGCTATCCGGAGCTGATGAAATACAACGCCGACGCCGAAGATTTCTGCACCCAGTCGATGCGCTACAAGGGCAAGCAATACGGCCTGACCTACTACAACGACTACATGGCTTTCTTCTATGACGAGAGCAAGCTCAAGAAGGCCGGCATCAACGCGCCGCCCAAGACCTGGGACGAGGTGTTGCAGCAGTCGCTGATCATGAAGAAGGCCGGCATCGCCGAGTACCCGTTGATGCTGTCGATGGCACGCGAGAGTTGGCTGATCGAGTTCCTGTCGGCTCAGGTGTTCTCGAACGGCGGACGCTTCGTCGACGATGCGGGCAACGCCGTCATGAACGATCCCACCAAGGGCGCACACAGGGCAATGCAATGGGCCGTGGACGCGGTCAACAAGCACAAGATCGTCTCGCCCGCCTGCGTCGAGATCGGCGAGCTCAATGGCCTGAAGTCGTTCACCTCGGGCAATCACGCTTTCGCGATGCTGGCGCGCTACCGCGTGCGCACGCTCAACGACCCGGCGCAGTCGCAGATTGCCGGCAATGTGAAACAAACGCTGATGCCGGCCGGCCCCGGCGGCAGCAATGCCACGGTGGGCTGGATGCGCTTTTACGGCATGACCGCCCAGGCCGCTGCCGACAAGGCGCGCGCCGCCAACGTGGCCAAGTTCATCGAGTGGTTCGGTGGCAAGGCTGACGGCCAGTACACCTTCCAGAAGCTGATGTTCACCGACATCGGCAGCGGCTTCGGCGTCAAGTCGCTGTTCCAGGATCCGGACATCAAGGCGTCGTATGCCAAGTATTCCGATATTGCGATGTTCGAGCGCCAACAGCGTCTGGCGCGCAAGAAGGACGTCGTCTCGCGCTGGTTCGGCGAGTGGGACGAAGTGAACGGCACGGCCTGGCAATCGGCCATCCTGGGTAAGTCGTCGGTGGCCGACGCGCTCAAGAAATCAAGCGAAGCCTGGAACGATCTGAAGAAGAGCTGAAGTGCCTGCCGGCGCAGCCACGCGCTTGCGCGGCTGCGTCTTCTCGCTTGATCGAAAGCCATCATGAGCGCCAAGAGTCTTGCGGCCGCGCGGCCGCGTTTTCCGGTCAGCCGCTACGACCAGCGCAGCGCAATGCTGTTCCTGCTGCCGATGATGGCTGTGTTGGCCATCGTGGCGGTGTTTCCGGTCGTCTACTCGTTCTGGGTCAGTCTGTTCGACCTGAAGCTGACGCGCCCAAACCGCGTGCCGTTCGTCTGGTTCGACAACTACGCTCGCATCTTCCATGACCCGCAGTTCTGGGAGTCGGTCACGCGCACCGCCTCGTTCACCGTGATGTCGGTGACGGCCATCATGGTGATCGCCACGCTGATGGCGCTGCTGCTCAACGAGGAGTTCCGCGGCCGGCGCTTTCTCTCGGCGATGTTGCTCGTGCCCTGGGCGATTCCCTATGTGGCCAACGGCCTGATGTGGAAGTGGATCTACGACTCGGGCTACGGCGCGCTCAACGGTCTGCTGTACCAGCTCGACTTCATCGACAAGTACATGGTCTGGCTGGGTGATCCGGACAAGACGTTGGCGCTGGTGGCCAACGCCTTTGTGTGGAAGGAAGTGCCGCTGGCGGCGATTCTGCTGCTGGTCACAATGAAGTCGATCCCCGCCGACCTCTACAGCGCGGCCAAGGTCGATGGTGCCAATGTCTGGCAGCGTCTGGTGCACATCACGCTGCCCTCGTTGCGACCGGGTTTCGCGCTCGTCATCATCTACGAGACCATGATGGCCGTGCGCCACTTCGACATGTTCTTCATCCTCACCGAGGGCGGGCCGGCCGATGCCACGCATGTGCTGGCCTGGGAGGTCTATGTCGAGACCTTCCGAAAGCTCTCGTTCGGCACCGGATCGGCCCTGGCCTACGTGATGGCGCTGGTGACCTTCCTGCTCGCCTTCTCGATCATCCGAACCATGGGCAAGAAGCTGTAATGCGCCTGTCCAAACTCATGCGTCCGGTCCTGCTTGCCATCGCCTCGGTGGTGTTCCTGGGCTATGTGCTGGCGCCGATCGGATGGCTGCTGTCGTCGTCGTTCCAGTCGGAGGCGGAAATCACCTCCAAGCCGCCGCACTGGATACCGCACGACCCCACGCTGCAGAACTTCTCGGCGATTTTCCAGGCCGACAAGAAGGTCACCTACGAGACGCGCCGGCAGGGCGACACCGCCACCGGCGGCTACATCCCTTCGACCGCCAAGAACCTGTTGCCGGCGATGCGAAACAGCCTGATCGTCGCGGTGATCGTGGTCTTGCTGAACCTGATCGTGAGCGTGCCCGCCGCCTATGCGATGGCCAAGATCCGATTCGTCGGCCGCTCTTCGTCGATCTACCTGATGCTGGTCACGCGCGTGATTCCCGACATTGCGCTGGTCGTGCCGTTCTTCCTGTTTATCCGCAAGCTCGGGCTGCTCGACAACCTGGCGTCCCTGGTGATCACCTACCTGGCGATCACGGTGCCGTTCAGCATCTTCATCCTGCTCAGCTATTTCGAGTCGCTGCCGGATGAACTCGACAAGGCGGCGCGCGTCGACGGCTGCTCGCGATTGCAGACCCTGCTGCGCGTGTTCCTGCCGCTGGCCACGCCCTCGCTGGTGGCGGTCGTGCTGTTCACCTTTCTGACGAGCTGGAACGAGTTTCTGCTGGCACTGATGTTCACGCAGACGCTGGCCTCGCAGACCATGCCCATCGTCGTGGCGTCGTTCACCTCCGACTTCACGATCAGCTTTTCATTCATCAACGCGGCTGGCGTGCTGGCGATCATCCCGCCGGTGATCCTGGCCATCATGTTCGAACGCTACATCGTGTCCGGCCTGACCGCAGGCGCGGTCAAAGGCTGAAGGAGACCGTCTTGGCACGCATCAAATTCTCAGGCGTCGGCAAGCGCTACCCGAACGGTTTCGTCGCTTTGGCCGATCTCAATCTGGACATCGCCGACCGCGAGTTCCTGGTGCTGCTCGGCCCCTCGGGCTGCGGCAAGTCGACCACGCTCAACATGATTGCCGGGCTCGAGGAAATCTCCGAAGGCGAACTGCGCTTCGACGACGAGGTGGTCAACGAGGTGCCGCCGCACAAGCGCGACGTGGCCATGGTGTTCCAGAGCTATGCGCTGTACCCGCACAAGTCGGTCTACGAGAACATCGCTTTCGGCCTGCGCATGCGCAAGCACGAAGCCGGGGAGATCGACCGCCGCGTGCGCGATGCCGCCAAGCGGCTCGAGATCGTGCCGCTGCTCGAGCGGCGCCCGAACGAACTCTCGGGCGGGCAGCGTCAGCGCGTCGCGCTGGGCCGCGCGATGGTGCGCCAGCCGCAGGTGTTCCTGATGGACGAGCCGCTGTCCAACCTCGACGCCGCGCTGCGCATCTCGATGCGTGCCGAGATCAAGCAATTGCACCAGGCCATGCAGACGACCTTCGTCTATGTGACGCACGACCAGGCCGAGGCGCTCACGCTGGCCGACCGCATCGTCGTGATGCGCGACGGCGTGGTGCAGCAGATCGGCACGCCCGACCAGATCTACGAGCAACCCGGCAATGTGTTTGTCGCCGCCTTCCTCGGTAATCCGCCGATCAACTTCATCGAAGGCCGGGTCGAAGCAACGCCAGCCGGCGCGATGTTCGTGCGCGGCGATCTCCGGCTTGCCTTGCCCGACTACCTGGCCACCAAGGCGCTGGCGCAGGGGCAGCGCGAGGTGATGCTGGGCCTGCGCGCCGAAGACGTGCTCGATGAGCCCGGCCGCGATGCCAACACGCTGCGCGGCAGCGTGAGCTCGGTGCTGCCGGTCGGTTCGGATCAGTTTCTGGGCCTGCAGACCGCCGGTGGCCAGGTGTTCGTTCGAGTCGACAAGGATCGCAAGCACCGCGAGGGCGAGAACGTCGCGCTCACCCTGAACATCGACCGCCTGCATTTGTTCGACAAGCAAAGCGGTTTGAGCCTGCGCAGCTGAAGGATCGGGTCGCGATGAAGCCCAGCGCCTTCAGTTACCACCGGCCCGTCACGCTCGACGCGGCGCTGGCCCTGCTTGCCGAGCATGGTGACGCGGCCAAGGCGATCGCCGGCGGGCAAAGCCTGGCGCCGATGATGAATCTGCGCTTGGCGCAGCCGGCCGAACTGATCGATCTCGGGGATCTGCTCGGGCTGGATCAGCTGCGCGAGTCGGATGGCGCGATCGAGATCGGCGCGCTCGTGCGTCATCAGCAATTGGCCGAATCCGAACTGCTGCGCGAGCGCTGCCCGCTGCTGGCCGAGGCCGCGCAAGGCATCGGCCACTACGCGATCCGCCAGCGCGGCACGCTCGGCGGCAGCCTGGCCCACGCCGACCCCGCGGCCCAGTTGCCGCTGGTCGCGGTGACGCTGGGCGCGCAGATCGAGCTCGCCAGCCGACGCGGCCGGCGCGTGCTGTCGGCGGCCGAATTCTTCGTCTCGGTCATGACGACCGAGCTGGCGGCCGACGAGCTGATCGTGGCGGTGCGCTTCCCGGCGCTGTTGCCGGGCGAAGGCGCGGCGTTTCGGCTCTTCAACCGGCGCCATGGCGACTTTGCCATCGTCAGCGTGGCAGCCAGCGTTCAAGTGAACGGCGGCCGCGTGGCGCGCTTGCGCCTGGGCGTGGGCGGCGTCGAGCCGGTGCCCGTGCACCTCGACGAGCTCGCCGCGCGGCAAGCGGGCCGCACCCCCGACGCCGCCTGGGTGGCGGAGATGGCCGCCGGCGCAAGCGCCGCGGTCGAGGCCGAGAACGACGAACGCATAACGGCGCTGTACCGCCGCGAGTTGACCGAGTCCCTGGTCGCGCGCGCGCTGGCCGCGGCGCTCAAGCTCAGCGGAGCCAAACCCTGATGGATCGCCAAGCCATACGCCTGCACATCAACGGCCGCGACTTCGACATCGAGGTCGCGCCGCGCAAGCTGCTGTCCGATGCCTTGCGCGAGGACTGCCGCCTCACCGGCACGCATGTGGGCTGCGAACACGGCGTGTGCGGCGCCTGCACGGTGCTGGTCGACGGCCGACCGACGCGCGCCTGCCTGACCTTTGCGGTGCAGATGGAAGGGCATCAGATCACCACCATCGAGGCGGTTGCCGAGGGCGGCGAGCTGTCTCAGTTGCAGCAGGCGCTGCACGAAGAGCATGGTCTGCAATGCGGCTTTTGCACGCCCGGCATCGTGATGACCTTCGAGGCCTATCTGAGCGAGCATCCCGATCCGTCGGACGACGAGATCCGCGACGTGCTGTCGGGCAATCTGTGCCGCTGCACCGGCTATCACAACATCGTCGCGGCGATTCGCAAGGCGGCCAAGCGCATGCGCGGGGACGGGCATGTCGCAGCCTGAATTCCGCTACATCGGCCAGCACCTGCCGCGCAAGGAAGACAGGCGCTTCCTGATCGGCGCCGGCCGCTATATCGACGACATCGAGGTGCCCGGCGCGTTGCACGCCTGCTTCGTGCGCTCGCCGCATGCGCATGCGCGCATCCTGTCGATCGACCTCGAGGCGGCGCGCGCGATGCCGGGCGTGGTCGCGATCGTCACCGGTCAAGACCTGGCCCTTTGGACCACGCGCCACCGGATGGCGCCGCCGATTGACGGCATTCAGGCGGTCGAGATGGACAGCCTGCCGATCGAGCGCGTGCGCTTCCACGGCGACCCGGTGGCCTGCGTCGTGGCGACCGACCGCTATCTGGCCGAAGATGCCGCCGAGCAGGTGTTCGTCGACTATGAGGCGCTGCAGGCCGTCACCGACATGCGCCACGCGCTCGACCCCGGCGCGCCGCTGGTCGACGAGACGCTGGCATCGAATCTCGTCTCGCATCAGCACCAGGCCATCGGCGACGTCGACGCACGGCTGCGCGACGCGCATCGCGTCGTGGAAAGTGTCTTCTCGCAGCACCGCCAGACGCATGTGCCGATCGAGACGCGCGGCTGCATCGCCATCTGGGACGAGGGCCGCGAGCACTTGACGTTTCATATTGGCTGCCAGGTGCCGCACCCTTATCGCACGGCGCTGGCGGGTCGCTTGCGGCTGTCCGAATCGCAGGTCACCGTGATCTCGCCCGATGTCGGCGGCGGCTTCGGCCAGAAGATCACGCTGTATCGCGAGGAGCTCGCGGTCGCCGCGCTGGCGCGCGAGCTGCGCCGCCCGGTGCGTTGGCGCGAGGACCGCATGGAAAACCTCAGCGCGTCGACGCAGGCGCGCGAGGACCTGTGCCGCACGCGCGCCGCCGTCGACGCCAACGGCCGCTTGCTTGGGCTTGAGCTCGAAATCCTCGAAGACTTCGGCGCCTATTGCTTCTACCCCGGCAACTACCTGGCGCGCGTGGTCGCGATGATTCTGACTGGCCCCTACAAGGTGCAGGACTACCGGTTCGACGTGAAGGTCGTGCTGACGAACAAGGTCGGCAACGCGCCGATGCGCGCGCCGATGGCCATCACGAGCTGGGTGATGGAAGGCACGATGGAAGCGATCGCGCGCGAGCTCGGCCTGGACGCGATGGACGTGCGGCGCCTGAACATGATCGAGGCTGCCGACCTGCCTTACACGATGGCCACCGGCGAAGTGCTGCGCGACGTGACACCGCGCGAGACCTTCGAGGCGGCGCTTGCGGCGATCGACTACGCGGCGTTTCGCGAACGCCAGCGCGTCGCGCTTGCGCAAGGGCGCCTGCTGGGCCTGGGCTTGTGCACGGTGGTCGAATCGACCACTTACGGCTCGGCCTTCTACAAATCAGCCGGCATCGCCGGCTCGGGCCACGAAGCGGCCTGGCTGCGCATCGAGCCCAGTGGCGCGGTGAATGTCTCGGTCGGCCTCGGTGCCACCGGGCAGGGCTACGAGACCGCGCTGTCGCAGGCCGTGGCCGAAGGCCTCGGCATCGAACCTTCGAGCATCCGCCTGCACCTCGGACACACCGACATCGCGCCCTATGGCATGGGCAGCCGCGGCGCGCGCGGCGGCACGGCCGGCGGCGGCGTGCTGTACTTATGCGCGCTCGACGCGCGCGCCAAGGTGCTGGCCATTGCCGCACGCAAATTGGGCCTCGCCGACGCGTCGGGTTTGCGCATGGTCGATGGCCGCGTCGAGCGTGCGGCTGGCACCGACTGGGCAGACAGCGGACTCACGCTGGCCGACCTGGCGCGCATCGCCTATCTCGACCCGCTCGCCTTGCCCGAGGGCATGGCGCCGGGATTGGACTTCAGCCGCACCTTCGATCCGCCGCCGATGACTTATTCGAACGCCACGCATGCTTGCGAGATCGAGCTCGACGCGCGGACCGGCGGCCTGAAGATCCTGCGCTATCTGGTGGCCGAGGATTGCGGTACCGTGCTCAGCCCGGTGGTCGTGCAGGGGCAGCAGCATGGCGCGATCGCGATGGGCTTGTCGGGGGCCTTGTTCGAAGAGGTCATCTACGACGCGAGCGGCCAGAACCTCACCGGCTTGCTGGCCGACTACCTGGTCGCCACGGCCACAGAGCTGCCCGACTTCGAAATCATTCCGATGCACACGCCGAGCCAATTCACGCCGGCCGGCATCAAGGGCATGGCCGAGGGCGGCGTGATGGGCGCCATCGGCGTGATCAGCAATGCCATCAACGACGCGCTGCGTCCCTATGGCGTGGTGGCCGATCGCCAGCCTTTCACGCCTATGTATTTGCGCTCACTGCTGCGCGGCGGTGAAGCAGCCAAGGAGAATTCAACGTGAGCGACGCCAACAATCTGCAGATCGGTTTCATTGGTCTGGGCATCATGGGCCGCAGCATGGCGGGTCATCTGCAGCGTGCGGGTCATCATCTGCATCTGTACAACCGCTCACGCAGCGGCGCTGAAACGTTGCTCGCAGCGGGTGCAACCTGGCACGGCACGCCCGGCGACGTGGCGGCGAACAGCGACATCGTCATCACGATGGTCGGGTATCCGGCCGATGTCGAGGCGATCTATCTCGGCGCGGGCGGTCTTGTCGAGCGTGCACGTGCTGGGGCGCTCCTCATCGACATGACCACCTCCAGCCCGGAGCTTGCCGAGCGCATCGCCGCAAGCGCCGTCTTGCGAGGAGCGCAGGCGCTCGATGCGCCGGTGTCGGGCGGCGACATAGGCGCGCGCGACGCCAAGCTTTCAATCATGGTGGGTGGCGCGCAGGCTGCGTTCGACCAGGCTTTGCCGGTGCTGCGTCTGATGGGCGCAAGCGTCGTGCTGCAAGGCGGACCAGGCAGTGGCCAGCACACCAAGATGTGCAACCAGATCGTCATCGCATCGACCATGCTTGGCGTGTGCGAGGGGCTGGCCTACGCGCAGCGATCGGGGCTGGATCCGCAGACGGTACTCAGCTCGATCAGCGGCGGCGCGGCGGGCAGCTTTCTGCTTACACACATGGCCCCACGCATGCTCAAGGGCGACTTCACGGCCGGCTTCTTCACCGAGCATTTCATCAAGGACATGGGCATCGCGCTACACGAGGCGCAACGGATGCAGCTTGATCTGCCGGGGCTGGCACTGGCCAAGCGCCTGTACGACCAGTTGGCCGCGCAAGGGCATGGCCGGGACGGCACGCAGGTACTGTTCCAGCACTATCGACACTGAAATACAGGCTTCGCGAACACAATGGATTTCTCTGGCGAATACCGCATTCCCGCACCAGCTACGCAAGTGTGGGAGGCGCTCAACAGCGCCGAGGTTTTGCAGGCGTGCATCCCCGGCTGCCGCGAATTGCATCGCTCGTCCGATACCGACTTCACGGCCGTGGTGGCCATCAAGGTCGGCCCCATCAGCGCCGTCTTCAAGGGGCGCGTCACCTTGAGCGATCTCGACCCGCCGCGTGGATACACGCTGTCTGGCGAAGGCCAAGGCGGCGCCGCAGGCTTTGCCCGGATGACAGCCCGAGTGGCGCTCGCCGAAGACGGCACCGACACCCTATTGCGCTACGAGGCTCAGGCCGAAATTGGCGGCAAGCTCGCCAGCGTGGGCAGCCGCCTGGTGCAGTCGGTCGCGAAGAAGAACGCCGATGATTTTTTCACTGCCTTCGCGCGACGCCTTGGAGGTACTGCGGTCGCTCCGCCAGCGCCGCCGGCCGCCCCCGCGATCATTGCTGCGCAACCACCACTTGTCGCCAAGGCGCAGCCGCGAGCCGGCCTGCCCGTCTGGGTGATCGCCCTGATCGCTGGCGGCTGCGGAGTCGTGCTCGGTTTCGTGCTCGGGCGCCTGTGAGCGAGAGCACGTTCAGCACTCGATGATGCTGGAGGAGTAGTACAAGAGCCTACCATCGCACACTTCGGCCAGCAGAGCCGAGATCCAGCCCCACCCGAAGGTCAGCAATCCGCAGTCTGAAGCTGACGCTCATCGGGCCGAAGTGAGCTCGGCCAGTGTTCGCATACCGACTCATGTGAAAGAGCCCAAGCCTCGTCCACAACGCTCAGTCCGTGGCCGTCGCAGTCAGCGCCTCGATCTCTTCGGTCAGCTCAAGCCAGCGGGTTACGAGCAGCTCGACTTCTTCGTTGAGGATCTTCAGGCGCCGGCCGCGCTCGGCCAACTGCTTGTCGAGGCGCTCGACCTCTTTGCGCAGCGGGCGGGTCTGCTCGGTGAGGCGTTTCTTGGCCTGAGCCTGCGCCTTGCGGACGGTCCCTCACGCTCACTTACCCAAAGAGTGTGGGTGAGCCAAAAGCGCACTGACAGGGCGGCCTCCCTTCATGCCCTCTGCTCACAGATTACTGGGCCAGCGCATGGTGGACGCGCGCCAACCCCGCAGCGACCGCGGGCAGACCCCAGTACTGCGCCCCAGAGATTTCGAAACATGAAAGCGGGTCTTCGACCCGGTGGCGGCGTTACAAATCCTCGCAATACCAATCGGTATTGCTGCGGCTTGCGCCTTGCCACCGTGTCGAATCCATCGCTTTCATCTTGTTCCGAAACCTCTGCGCCGCAGTACTAGCGATACACGAGAACCGGGATTTTTGAGTGCGAGAGCACCTTCTGGGTCACGCTGCCGAGCAGCAAGCCTTGCATTCCGTCGCGTCCGTGCGAGGCCATCAGGATCAGATCGCAGCCCTTCGACTCGGCGGTCGTGGCGATGGCTTCGTACGGGCGGTCACTGACCTCGACGACCGGACTGAAGGGCACCCGTTCTTCTGCTGCCGCTTTCTGCATCGTCGCGAGATACCGGTCCGCCCGCGCGCGGGCATCGGCCAGGTAGGCCTCCTTCGTGTCGGTGATCGCCATCGTCTCGACCGTCATCGTGTGGAACTTCGGAACGACGCAGATGCCGGTGACCGTGGCATTGGCCTCCTTGGCAAAGCGCATTCCCTTCACGATCGCAGCCTCCGAGTGTTTGGAACCGTCGGTTGGCATGAGGATGTGGGTGAACATGATGTCCTCCATTTGCCGGGTTGGGGCGCCAAGCACCGCGCGCATCCGGCAGGTACGCGAGGCAAGTGCAACGATGCGCGCACGCGCGAGAGTGATCGTTGAGCAGCGTCAACGCGGGTCGAAGGGCCGTGTCATGGATTGTGCAAAGTCCGCTTCCCTTCGCGCGGAATGGGTACCACTTTCTATCCCGTGCTGCTCAATGCCGACGGAGCGAATGTCGCCAATCTGGGTGAATCATGCGTCCGTCCCGCCGCCGTCTACACGCGCAGATAGCTGCATGCCGAGTCTTGCGAAGGAACGCAAGCCTCGGCCGCAACGCTCAGACGCTGTTCGCCGTGGTCAATGCCTCGATCTCTTCAGTCAGTTCAAGCCAACGCGCTTCGAGCAGTTCGACCTCTTCGTTGACGATCTTCAGGCGCCGACCGCGCTCGGCCATCTCGGGCGGCATCAGCGCGCGTGAGGCCAGTGCCACTTCAAGTTGACCACGTTCGATGGCCAGCGCGGCGAGTTGGCCGTCGAGCCGCTCGACCTCTTTGCGCAGCGGGCGGGTTTGCTCGGTGAGACGTTTCTTGGCCTGAGCCTGCGCCTTGCGGTCGTCGCGTCTGTCGTTCGACGAACCCGCCTTGGCAGCGGGCACGCCGCGTGCGGCTTCCTTTTGAGCGCGGGCGATCTCGCGCGAGGCGTCGAGCAGCCACTTCTGGTAGTCGTCCAGATCGCCGTCGAAGGGTTCGACCTTGCCGTCTGCCACTAGCCAGAACTCGTCGCAGACCTCGCGCAAGAGCGCGCGGTCGTGGCTGACCAGCATCACGGTGCCTTCGAATTCGTTGAGCGCCATCGACAGCGCTTCGCGTGTCGTCAAGTCGAGGTGGTTGGTCGGCTCGTCGAGCAGCAGCAAATTCGGGCGTTGCCACACCAGCATGGCCAGCACCAGCCGCGCTTTTTCGCCGCCCGAGAGCGACCCGACGGCCTGGCCTACCATCTCGCCGACGAAGCGAAAGCGCCCGAGGAAGTCGCGCAGTTCCTGCTCGCGCGCCTGCGGGCTGACTTCCTTTGCCAAGCGAATCATGTGCTGCAGCGGACCTTCGTCCAGGCGCAGCACGTCGAGCTCCTGCTGGGCGAAGTAGCCGATCGACAAGCCCCGGCCTTCGGTGATCTCGCCGCCCATGGCTTTTTGCATGCGCGCCACTGTCTTCACCAGCGTTGACTTGCCCTGACCGTTGGCGCC
>Ga0315270_10001598_pt1 | contig 12054 bp, 10 predicted proteins | sample C1_bottom_MG_FD_204932 | JGI IMG/M metagenome (GOLD analysis project Ga0315270, IMG submission 204932) | Sediment microbial communities from Yellowstone Lake, YNP, Wyoming, USA - C1_bottom | ecosystem: Environmental > Aquatic > Freshwater > Lake > Sediment | place: USA: Wyoming | collected... | reverse complement strand
ACTTAGAAAATCAATTGGTGAGCACCTATAAATTCCTGATTAAAATGAACGATTTACACGAAGTGCAAAAGGAAATCATTCGCTTCTTGAAAAAATTAAGCACTATTTATCCGGGCGACATCAAAAAAGAATTCATCAAAGTGAAAGAACGTTTTGTCGAACTGGAAAAAAACACCTACGAGAAAAGGGCTTTCCTTTATCTCGACATCATCTCTTGGCTCGAAAGTAAAATCGAAAACCGAAAAATTAGCGATATTATTAAGGAGAAGGCAAAGTTGAATAATAGGTGATAGTATTGATAATTTATTCCTTAACAAACCGTGCATTCGAAGTCCCTTTATCGGAATTGATTTTTATAAAATAATTTCCAGTTGTTAAACTCGAAACATCAATTTTTGAAACTTTCTCAGCATTCGGAATTACCAAAACCAATTGCCCTAAAGTATTGTAAATACTAATAGATTGCACTTCAATAGTTTCTTTTGAGCTAATATTCAAGACTGATTTGGCGGGATTTGGATACAATGTAAAATAATTAGCAAACTCAAAATCTTGGGTTGCCAATGTTTTAAAAGTGGAACTAGCCAATTTAGTCACAACAGGAAAATTATAATCAAAATAAATACTGGCATCATTTGTAAAAGTATCATTCACCACAAGCGTTGGCAAGGTTTTTATTTTGAAAGCGATATAGCCATCATTATTGGCATCGTCAAAAGGAAGATTGATATTCTCGAAGATGAATTCTACCTTATTGCCCGCAGAAATATTAGTAACAAAAGAATGACTCGCATTAGTTGGAACCAAAGTTGAAATATCAAATTTTGTCAAATCAATCATATCTTTTAAAACTATATTCTGAGCATTGGCAGTTCCGTTATTTTCGAAACGAATCATATAATGAACGTATTGACCAATCAAGCTTGGATTAATCGTAGAGCCTTCTAAACAGGTTTTATCGTTTGGATCGAAGGAATTGACCACAGTTTGATTGTAAGTAAAAGTATTGTCTGTTGGCGTTTCATCAGTTGCTGAACTTGTTATTGTGGCATTATAAACTAAAACAGAACCACTGTTCACAGCTGGAGTTTCTAGTGGTGAATTTACATTTAGAGTAAAAGTAATTTCACGAGTTTCAAAGGGCGTTAAATTGGTAAAATTCCAAGATAAATTATTGGTGGTTTGAGTTGTAGTTACTGGATTTGAAACAACTAAATCTAAAACGGCATCATCGAAAGTTAGGTTTACCGAACCCGATTGTGTTGTAGTCCCGTTATTTTTATAAACTATTTTATATTTCGCATCAGAACCAGGTAAAGCTGGTCTTACAGGTAATATAAAAATTTCTAAATCAGGATGAACACCATTGGCAGTGATGCAATAATCTTGAACAAAAGGACTTGCTTGTGTCGGGAAACTAACACTTACTATTGTAGGCGAAACATCGAAATAAGTTGGATTTTCTATAATAGGAGAAATAGTGTAAGTTCCTGCTTGAACAGGAATCGAATAATTTCCTGTAGTATTAGATATTAAACTTCCTGTTGTTGTGCCAGTAGTTATATTGAACTTTAAATTTGGTACAATTTCATCAAAAGCATCGCAGCCATTGTTATTGCTGTCTAATTTTTGATTTCCTTGTATAATATAAAAAATACCTCCGGGAACAAATGAACAGTAAGTATTGACGGAGCAATTATAACCCAAACTATTCAAATATGATTGCATTGCTTGTAAATTGATTTCATTGCAGCAAATATATTTTATATTTGGACAATTAGTTAAAGAGAACCTATCACCACCAAACCCTGAAAATATTACATTTTTAGTAAATAAATATTGTAAATTAGGCATATTATCACAGAAAAACATATTAATATTAGGAGTAAGTTCCAAGAATTCAAATAAATTATTTGATAAATTAACTGCAACATATCCTTGTACTTTATTGAAAATAGGAAGATTTATAGAAGTTAATAAATTGTTTTGGCAATAAATTGTTGTCAATTTTTCTAAATTAGAAATATCCAAAGTAGATAATTGATTATTATAACACTTTAAAGTAGTTAAATTACTAAAACTTTTTATACCCTCTAAAGATAAAATATTTGAACTACTAACGTCCAAATATTTTACATTCTGAGATTCACTTACTTGAATTTCGCCATCACTATTAGCATCGATTTTAGAAGGCACAAAGTTTAAATTAGCTGCAATAAAATTGCTGGAATTTGCCTCTAACAACTTCGCCTTAAAATTCGCATCAGGAATGTCAACAATCTGAGCATTCAAGCCATTAAAAACACATAAAGCAACAACTAAAAAGTATAGTTTTTTCATTTGGAGAATTTTAGAATTCAAAAGTACACATTAATATTTTTTTAGCATTGATTTTCTTACGAAGATTAATTCTTAATTTCTTTTAAATGAACTCTAAATATTTATAAAACAACGATATTTTTCAAGCATAAAAAAAGCCATAACAATAGCTATGGCTCATTTATTATATAATAATTCCGGACTAAAAACTCTAATAATCCAACAACTGCAACAATTCTTTCTCAAACCTGCCTTTAGGAAAATACTGGTCTTCCAATGCTTTGGTAAACGGAATCGGACTGTCCAGACTCGCCACACGCTTTACGGGAGCATCAAGAAAGTTAAAACAATTTTCCATTAGCAAAGCCGAAATATCACTGGCTATACCTCCAAACAAAGAATCTTCCTGATAAATAATCGCCCTCCCTGTTTTCCTTACCGAAGCATAAATTGCCTCTGTATCCAAAGGTTGCAGGGTTCTTAAATCCAATAAATCGGCAGAAATATTGGGGTTTTTATCCAAAGTTTCCAATGCCCAATGCACTGCAGCACCAAAAGCAATAATCGTTACCTGATTTCCTTCTTTCAATAAAGCCGCTTTTCCAAGTGGAATCGTATAATAATCGGTTGGCACATCTTGGTAAACGCTTCGGTACAATTGCTTGTGTTCAAAAAACAAAACCGGATTGGGATCGTTGATGGATTCGTTCAACAATCCTTTGACATCGAATGGAAATGCTGGATAAACTACTTTTAAACCAGGTGTTTTTGTAAACCAAGCTTCATTAGTTTGAGAGTGAAAAGGGCCAGCTTGTGTTCCGCCACCACAAGGCATCCTTACGACAACGTCAGCTTTTCCCTGCCAACGGTAATGCGTTTTGGCTAATAAATTGACTATTGGATTGAACCCTGTAGAAACGAAATCGGCAAACTGCATTTCGACAATCGCTTTATATCCATTGATAGACAACCCCATCCCGGCCGAAACGACTGCACTTTCACAAATTGGCGTATTGCGAACGCGTTCTTTTCCAAATTGCTCAACAAAGCCATCGGTAATCTTAAAAGCGCCTCCATATTCGGCGATGTCCTGACCCATAATAACCAAGTTTTCATAACGCTCCATCGATTGTCTCAAACTGCTGGAAATAGCATCTATAAAACGAATATTTTTAACTTCATCCGAAGGTTTAACTTCTTGATATTGAAATGATTTGTAAACATCATTTAATTCTTCTTCATAAGTAGCTTCAATCTCGGGTTCAGCATTGGCAAGAGCCAAACTCTCGTCGATTTCCGCCTTTATTTCGCTGCGTAAAGTGGTATCAAAATCCTCGGAAAGAATTCCGTTATCCGATAAAAACTTCCTGTAATTCTCCACAGGATCTTTTGCTGCCCATACCTCCATCAAGGCTGAAGGGACATATTTAGTGCCACTCGCCTCTTCGTGCCCGCGCATTCTAAAGGTTTTGAATTCCAATAAAACCGGACGAGGATTCACAATCATCGAAGCTTTCAATTCAGATAATTTAGTATAGACTTCAAGAATGTTGTTTCCATCGATAATATGACTTTCCATTCCGTAACCAATGCCTTTATCGGCAATATTCTCGCAACGAAATTGTTCGTCTGTCGGAGTAGACAACCCATATCCATTGTTTTCAATGATGAACATCACGGGCAATTCCCATACGGCGGCAATATTCAAGGCTTCGTGAAAATCTCCTTCGCTGGTTGCTCCTTCGCCAGTAAAAACGGCAGTGATTTTTCCGTTTTGTTGCAGTTTATTGGCTAAGGCAATTCCGTCGGCAACACCCAATTGAGGCCCCAAATGCGAAATCATCCCGATAATTTTGTATTGCTGTGTTCCAAAGTGAAAACTGCGATCACGGCCTTTAGTAAAACCATTGGCTTTGCCTTGCCATTGAGAAAAAAGTCTATGTAACGGAATGTCTCTTCCCGTGAAAACTCCCAGATTTCGGTGCATTGGCAAGATGTATTCATCAGTATCCAAAACTGCCGTAACACCTACAGAAATGGCTTCCTGACCAATTCCGGAAAACCATTTGGAAACCTTTCCTTGCCGGATAAGAATCAACATTTTTTCTTCAATTAATCTTGGTTTTACCAATCTTTTATATAAATCCAATAATTGGTCGTTGGTAAGGTTTTTTCTGTCGAAAGTCATTTAATTAGCTTTTATTATTGCAGTTCAAAAGTATAAAAAAATAACAGTTTCGCCTTGTATTGTTATATTTTTATTATGCTTGAGTTGTATAAAAATAAAAAAGATGAGATTGCTAAGAAACAATCTCATCTTTTATTCTAAAAACCAAAAGAGTAATTTTATAGTTCAGCTTTTAGCAAATTCTAGGCAATTGTTCTCCAATCAACGGACTCACCACTCTTTTTCCGCCAAAGGCACTTTCCAAAATGATTTTTGCTTTCGGGTCATCAGTGATTTTGCCAATTATGGAAGGATTTTGACCTAAGGATTTTAAGATTTCCATTATTTCATTTTCTACAGATTTAGAAACAATACAGGTAAAAACACCTTCATTGGCAACATATAAAGGATCTAATCCAAGAATTTCGCAAGCGCTTTTAACTTGTGTATCCACAAGGATTTTTTCATCTTCCAGCAGCATTCCAAGATTACTTTCGGTCGTAATTTCATGCAAAACCGATGCTAATCCACCACGTGTGGCGTCTCTTAAGAAATGAATAGCATCGCCACATTGATCCATTAATTTTTCTACAATGAAATTGAGATTGTTGGTGTCGCTAAGGATTTCGCTTTCAAACTGCAGACCTTCCCTTTCGGACATAATTGCCATTCCGTGAGAAGCAATTGGCATATTGACAATTATGGAATCTCCGGATTGAATTCGGCTTATTTTGATGTTCGCCTTTTCATGTAAAACACCAACGCCGGAAGTATTGATATAAATCTTGTCGCCTTTTCCTTTTTCAACTACTTTGGTATCGCCGGTTACGATAAAAACACCCGCTTTATCGGCAGTTTTTCGGATAGATTTGATGATTTCTGTAAATTCATCTAATCCAAATCCTTCTTCAATAATAAACGCTAAAGAAAGGTATTTAGGAATCGCACCACACATTGCCAAGTCGTTTACTGTTCCGTTTACGGCTAATTCGCCAATATTTCCCCCTTTAAAAAAAATAGGATGAATGACATAACTATCGGTAGAAAAAGCTAATTTTCCTTGTATATCAAGAAAAGCGCCGTCGTGTCTCACATTGAGAATTGGATTGTTTAAATGTTTGAAAATTACTTCATTCAAAAGTTTTGTGGTATGCTCCCCTCCGCTTCCATGATGCAGGTTTATTTTTTCTTTATTCTCTTGTTGATTTGGCATTAATTATATTTTAAAATGAATTAGGGGACTTATCAATTTTTCGAATGTACTTTTAAAAAAAATCTGCAATCTGCAGTCTGAAAACTGCCACCTGCTATATTCCTTCTCCCATTTGTTTCAATACGGTCATTGTGGATTTAGCTTCTTCTTCGTTTATTACTCCAATGGCGGCTCCAACGTGCACCAATAAATAATCACCGATTTTGGCTTCCGGAACTAATGCCAGATTGACTTCTTTTATAACTCCTTCAAACGATACGCTTCCAATTCTGAAAGTTTCATCTAATTCAGTTATGATTTTTTCTAATTTTCCAGGGATTGCTAAACACATAGGTTATGATTTTAATGATTTTTTTAAAAAAGTATACCAAGATTCCATTCCTTGGCCAGTATAAGCAGAAACTTCAAAAAACTCGAGATTCGGATTCACTTTTTTGGCATAATCTTTTAGTTTTTCTATATCGAATTTAAGATAAGGCAACAAATCAATTTTATTGATAATACACACTTGAGAACCATAAAACATATCAGGATATTTTATGGGCTTATCTTCACCTTCGGTAATGGATATGATAACAACTCTTATATTTTCGCCCAAATCAAACATGGATGGGCAAACTAAATTTCCAACATTTTCTATCATCATTAAGGAACTGTCTTTTGGCGAAAGCTCTTTAACAGCTTTGGCAATCATTTCGCTATCAAGATGACATCCTTTGCCTGTGTTAATTTGAATCACGGGAACATTAAGTGCTGCAATCCTGTCGGCATCATTAGTTGTTTGCTGATCACCTTCTATGACGTTAAATGAAATTTCGTTTTTCAGGTCAGCAATAGTTCGTTCCAGTAAAGATGTTTTTCCTGAGCCTGGTGAACTGACTAAATTGATAGCAAAGATGTTTTTGGCTTCAAAATAGCCTTTATTTCGCTCAGCCAATAAATCGTTTTTATGCAAAATTTCTTTTTCCAAATCAATTTCTTTGAATTGATGGTGGCTATGTGTATGATCGTCATCGTGATGGTGGTGTTCAAGACCGTGATCGTGACTATGCGAATGTTCGTGTTGTTCGTGACCGTGACTGTGTAGGTGAGAATGGTTTACGGTTGAACCATCCACTTTTATGATTTTAACTTCGTTATCGTCGGAACTGCATCCACAAGTTACACACATAATTGAGTATAATTAGTTTATTATTAATTTCTTTATTTTTAACTCTTTGCCCGAAATAATATTTTTAAATGGGCTATCGCATTTTGGACAGGAATCATAAATCTTTTCTAATTTAAATTCTGTGTCACATTCAGCGCACTTTGCACTTCCTTCGGGTTCCAATATTGTCACTTTTGAATCTTGCAAAACAGTACCATTGGCACACAATTCCCAAATGAAATTTAACGACTGTATTTCTACTCCTGAAAGTTTTCCTATTTCTAAATATATTTCTACTATTTTCCCGCCACCAATGGTCTCAACCTCTTTTTTGGCAGTTTTAATTATAGAAGTCACTATGGAAAGTTCGTGCATATTATTTAATTCATAAAAACGATAGAACCATTAATTTATTAAATAATGATTCTGTACTGACAAATATAGTAAAATAATTAGCACATATATATTGTTAAATAATTATATAATTCATAAAATTAACCACACTTTATTCAGTCTTATTCTAAATATCGTAATGTAGTAAAAAGTATCATAATAATTCTTAAATTTATTGCGTATTTAAAAATAAATTATTATGGGACAAAAGATCAAAACAAATGAAACTTATTACGAAAGTATCATTAGACAAGGATACAATCGAAGAGATTTTCTAAAGTTTGTTGCATTTATTGGAGCCTACATGGGTGTAGAATCATCAACTTTAGGGCAAATCGCAAAGTCATTATCTACAAAACCGCGATTGCCGGTGATTTGGGAGCACTTTCAGGAATGTACGTGTTGTAGCGAATCTTTCATTCGTTCTGACCACCCTATTGTTGCAGATATAATTTTGGATAAAATTTCACTTGATTACACCTTAACCTTAATGGCGGCTTCCGGACATCAGGCTGAAGCAGCTAAAAAAGCTACAATGGATAAATACAAAGGAGAATACATCCTTTGTGTAGAAGGTTCTGTTCCTATGGGTGATGATGGAAATTATTGTTGTATTGCAGGTAGAAGCGCAATCGATATAGTAAAGGAATCTGCTGCTGGCGCTAAAGCAATAATTGCTTGGGGAAGCTGTGCAACTACGGGTTGTGTTCAGGCTGCAAAACCAAATCCAACTGGAGCCGTTCCGATTCAGGATATAATAAAAGATAAACCTATCATTAACGTTCCTGGCTGTCCTCCTATTGGTGAAGTTATGGCAGGAATCATTGTTCATGTTGTTGCTTTCGAACGACTTCCGGAACTTGACAATGCTGGAAGACCAAAAGCATTCTATTCAAAACGGGTACACGATAGCTGCTACAGAAGACCTTATTTTGATGCAGGATTATTTGTCGAAAATTTCGATGATGATAATGCTAAAAAAGGATATTGTCTCTATAAAGTGGGATGTAAAGGCCCAACTACTTATAATGCTTGTGGAAATATCAAATGGAACGGAGGTGTTAGCTACCCAATTCAATCAGGACATGGTTGCTTAGGTTGTGCTGCAAAAGGATTCTGGGATGCAGGTAGTTTCTATTCGAGAGATATGGCGATAGGTGGCGGAATCGAAAGCGATGCCGATACCTTAGGAAAAATAGCTCTTGGAGCTGTTGGCGCTGGAGTTGTTGCTCATGCTGCTCTTTCTAATGTTTCTAAAAGAAAAGAATTAGAAAGAAGAATTTCAGAAGGAATAAAAGTAGAAGAAAAAATTAAAGATTAACCAATCAAAAATAAATCAAAATGGCAGAAAGAATCGTAGTTGACCCAATTACAAGAATTGAAGGACATTTAAGAGCCGAAGTTGAAATTACTGACGGAACCATAAAAGAAGCTTTTTTATCCTCAACAATGGTTAGAGGTCTAGAAAATATAGTTAAAGGAAGAAATCCTAAGGATGTTTGGGCTTTTGTTCAAAGAACCTGTGGTGTTTGTACCACTGTACACGCCACGACATCTGTAAGAGCTGTTGAAGATGCTTTGGGAATCAAAGTACCGCCAAATGCTGAAATGGTTCGAAATATTATGACTGGTGCATTATATATCCATGACCATGTGATTCACTTTTATCATCTTCATGCCTTTGATTGGGTAGATGTCGTAAGTGGATTGAGTGCTGATCCTGTGAAAACTTCACAATTAGCCCAAAGCATTTCCAATTGGCCAAAAAGTTCTCCAGGCTATTATTCCGATTTGCAAAAAAGACTGAAAAAATTTGTCGAAAGTGGACAATTGGGGATTTTCGCCAATGGTTATTGGGGTCACCCGGCAATGAAATTGCCACCGGAAGCTAATTTAATGGCAACCGCACATTATTTGGAAGCATTAGAATGGCAAAAAGAAATTGTAAAAGTTCACGCAATCTTTGGCGGAAAAAATCCACACCCTAATTATTTAGTTGGCGGAATGGCTTGCGCAATCAATTTAGATGATGCCAGCGGATTGAATGCAGAAAGATTAGCAATGGTTCAAAAACTGTTAATTCAAGGAAAAGAATTTGTAGAACAAGTCTATATTCCAGATTTGTTGGCTATTGCTGGCTTCTACAAGGATTGGGGAGCAATCGGAGGTTTCCATAATTTTATGAGTTTTGGTGATTTCCCAATGCAAGGCTATAATAATACAGATAACAGTACTTTCAAATTCCCTTCAGGAGTAATTTTAAACAAGGATTTATCTAAAGTTCATAATCTTGATTTGAGAGAATTAAAAACAGTAGAAGAATACGTTAATAATTCTTGGTATGATTATTCTGGTGATGGAAACGCAGGAAAACATCCTTGGAGCGGAGAAACCAATATTCATTATACGGGTCCAAAACCTCCATATACACATTTGGATGTGAATCAAAAATACAGTTACATCAAAACGCCAAGATGGAAAGGTCAGGCAATGGAAGTGGGACCTTTAGCAAGAACATTAATAGGATATGCTTCGGGAAGACCTGAATACAAAGAAATAGTTGATGCTACTCTTTCTAAATTACAAGTTCCTGCCGCCGCACTTTTCTCTACTTTAGGAAGAACTGCCGCAAGAGCATTGGAAACCCAATTAGTAGCCGGCTGGAATCTTGAATTCTTTGATACCCTTATCAGTAATATTAAAAATGGGGATACAAGAATGGCAAATATGGAAAAATGGGAAACCAGTTCTTGGCCATCAGAAGCTAAAGGTGTTGGTTTAGTTGAAGCTCCTCGTGGCGCCTTAAGTCATTGGATCGTAATAAAAGATGGTGTAACAGAAAACTACCAACAAGTGGTTCCATCAACATGGAATGCGTCTCCTAGAGATCCAAAAGGGCAACGTTCTCCTTATGAAAGTGCTTTATTAAACACTCCGGTGGCTAATTCTGAATTGCCTTTAGAAATCATAAGAACAATTCACTCATTCGACCCTTGTATTGCTTGCGCCGTGCATTTGTATGACGAAAATGGAAACATCATCAATGAATTCAATGATATCTCGGTTTGTAATGTGTAACCCTTTAAATTAATTTTTATGGCAATACAAGAATATAAAAGAGCCTATATTTGGCAACTGCCAGTTAGGATATTTCATTGGGCCAATGCAATTTCAATCACGGTTTTAATTGTAACAGGGCTTTTGATTGCGCATCCACCGGGGATAATTTCCAATGGTGAAGCCTCTACCCAATTCTGGTTTGGATACATTCGTAAAATTCATTTTATGAGTGCTTATGTGATGGTAACCGTTTTAATAATGAGAGTGTATTGGGCTTTCGTAGGCAATAAATATGCAAACTGGAAGGTGTTTGTCCCTTTCGATAAAGAAGGATTAGCAAGTGTATGGCATACGCTGAAATATGATATTTTTCTTCAAAATGAAAAAGAATATGACTATAAAAAAAGCATCTTCGTGGGACATAATGACATTGCAGCACTTTCCTATCTTGTGATGTTTATAATGGCTTTTGTAATGATTTTTACTGGTTTTGGATTATATGCCAAAAATGCTACTTGGTTTTTTCCAAAACTATTTGCTTGGGTTCCGGAATTCTTAGGCGGTGATATGAACACCCGATTAATACATCACATAACAATGTGGGGATTCATATTGTTCTCATTAGTACATGTATATCTCGTATTTTTCCACGATTGGTTAGAAGGTCGAGGCGAATCATCTGCAATGGTAAGCGGATATAAATTTGTAAGAGCCGAAAGAACAAAAACGACACCAAAGAAAGAACCAGTAAAAGAACCCATAAAACAAAACTAATTATTAAATTCCCTGGATTGATTCAGGGAATTTTTTCCTAATTTTTGTTCTTAAAATTAAAACCATGCAAGAAGAAATTTTTCCACACAAATCCGATAATTTTCATACCAATGGAAATGAAATTTTAATCTTGGGAATTGGGAATTATTTAATGGGAGACGAAGGCGTTGGCGTGCATTTTGTCAATACAATTGACGAATCGGAATTTCCTAAAAACATCACTTTTATGGATGGTGGAACAGGTGGATTCCTGCTAATTCCCTATCTTGAAAGCCACCGCGTTGCCATTATTGTTGACGCAACAATGGACGGCAAAGAAGCCGGAACTGTGTCACTTTTAAAACCAAAATTCTCCAATGATTTCCCTTTATCATTGAGCGGACATAACTTTGGATTAAAAGATATGGTCGAGATTTTAACAATGTTCGAAAGAATGCCGGACATATACCTTTACACCGTTTCCATTGACAATATGGATCCAATGGTTACTGCATTATCTCCAAAAGTAGAAGCTTCTCTACCAATTGTAAAAGCCAAAATACTAGATTTAATCGAAGAATTAAAAACCAAAAATAATATTTTAATTGAATCCTAGAATTTTAGAAATAACCGTTTCTGGAAGGGTTCAAGGTGTTGGATTCAGACCGTTTATATATAATTTGGCAAAAAAATACAATATAAAAGGTTTTGTAACCAATAATGAAAATGGCGTTTTAATCAATGCCGTGGCTGATGAAAGCAATCTAGATGCTTTTTATGAACAAATATTCATTCAAAAACCACGAAGTTCCGAGATTACTTTCTCTCAAAAACAACACATAGCTTCAACAGAAATATTTGATGATTTTGTCATAAAACCCACTACTCCTAACCTACTCATTGATATTCCTCTAACTCCTGATTTTGCAATTTGTGAAAGCTGTTCCAATGAAATTCTGGATGCGGAAAACCCAAGATATTATTATCCTTTTACCACTT
>Ga0315270_10001595_pt1 | contig 12070 bp, 19 predicted proteins | sample C1_bottom_MG_FD_204932 | JGI IMG/M metagenome (GOLD analysis project Ga0315270, IMG submission 204932) | Sediment microbial communities from Yellowstone Lake, YNP, Wyoming, USA - C1_bottom | ecosystem: Environmental > Aquatic > Freshwater > Lake > Sediment | place: USA: Wyoming | collected... | reverse complement strand
ACTTATTCTGCTTCATGGGCGTATCTTGCGCCTGCGGCGCCGGAAGGCCAATGCGGGTTTGCCTCGGAGCTCGTAAGCTGTGATGACAAATACACTTTTTGGTTCCGGATCCGGGACATAAATCACCCGTAGGAGACGGCCCTGCAGGGTGCCGCCGATCGCAACCCGGGCACCGTCGGTTCCCGCCCGATCCTCACCCGGATTGGCAAGAACCTCTTCAACCTCCGTTTCCGCGACATCGTGGTTGTAGATATGCGGCCGACCCGTCGTGGGATCTATGTAGTAGCGGACCTTCATCCTTGAATCATCCACTGCCTGACTGAGCGATGTCTAACGTCCGAGCTCAGCCGCGGCGCCGCGCCAGCGGCGACGTCGGCTGCAGCGACGTGTTAGGTGCCACCCGCAACGATCGGCTCACTTAGGTTCCTTGGGCTCCCAGAGCTCAATTGGGTTGCCTTCTGGATCATACAGCCGAGCAAAATCGCCGTTTGGATCGCTCTGCGGCTCTTCGACTGTAACGCCGGTTGCGCGGAGCTGTGCAACCATTGCTTTGAGATCTGCCACCCGGAAATTGACCATCCAGCTTTGCGCTGGCTTCCCGAAGTACGTTGTGTCCTTTTCAAACGGGGCAAATACGGTTGGCCCCGCATCTTGATGCCAAGGCTTCTGCTCGTAGCTTGTCGGCACAAGAGAGATACCGAGACGCGTCTCATACCACTTTGCAAGACTCTCGGGATTCTCAGACCTGAAAAACAGGCCACCAATGCCCAGGACTTTTTGCATATTGCGCTCCTTGGGGGGCTCAGCCGCAGAGGCAGAGCCTAGTGTGACGACGAGGAATACCGCAAGGGCTGAGAGTAGCGACAGTTTTTTCATATGAATGTACTAGGGTTGTGGTTAGCAAGCATTAACGGTTCTCGGACTACACGCACGTTGCTGTGGCACCTAACGCTCGCGATCAGCGGCGGCGCGCAGTCGGCGCGCCGCTTGCCAGGATTGCGGTTGAGATGCCGCTTGCAGTTTCTGCAAGTGGCGTGACGACGCGCGCCGACCGCTGCATCGCATAGTTAGGCCACCCTTAGTTCGGCATGGAGGCCTGCTCGCCCCGCCAGTGTCAACAGCATGTCTAGACTGAAGTCCTGCCAAGCGCCCTTATTTAGCTTGGAGACGCGCGGCTGCGTGACACCGAGGCGCTTCGCCGCTTGGGCCTGGGTCCAGCCTTTCGCCTTGAGCTCCTGCGAAAGTCGAAGCATAAGCTCGGCGCGCAGAGCCATCACGTGTGCCTCGGCTTCATCAAAGCCAAGGTCCACAAAGACGTTCCCACTGCTGGGCGTAATGCGGTCATCTTTCCAGCGCCGGGTCGACTTCTTCATCTCAAACCTCCAATCAACTTGTACCGTTTTGCAGCCAGCTCGATATCGGATTGCGCCGTTCTCTGCGTCTTCTTCTGAAAGGCATGCAGCACGAAAACGGCCTTCTCAAACTTCGCTACGTAAATGACCCGCCAAGCGCCGTCTAGATGCACGCGAATTTCGTAGGCCCCTGAACCTGCTTCTTTCAGCGGCTTGAAGTTAGTGGGCACACCGCCAAATTGAACACGCATCAATTCGACGCCAATGGCGTGTCGGACAGCCGCCGGGAAAGCGCGCAGATCATCCAAGCTGCTTCCGACGAAGCTAAGGGGCTTCATGGCCAAGAGCAGTATACAAAAACCTGCATAGCATATGCAAGTATTTGTATGACGAGGAAACCTAGGTTCAGGGTGGTCTAACGTCCGCGATCAGCGGCGGCGCGCGCTCGGCGCGCCGCTTGCTGATCGCAACCTGTCCGCGCCGGGACCTGTCCCTGCAAGCGGCGTGCCGGCGCGCGACGACCGCTGCATCGCATAGTTAGGCAACATGTGCCGCACAAGCATCAAACATCGCTGCGGATTGCGGAAAGTTGAAGGTGTCAAGATAGAAGCGGCGTTTGATTCCGTCTACAAGCGAATAGTCAACGTCTAGGCCATGGCCTTCCCGCAAATACGCAAACAGCCTCTGTGCGTCCAAACCGGTCAGCATTGTCGCAGATGCCGAAGTGGCTCCAACTTCAATGGGTGGTGCCGATGAATCCGAGCCCACCGAAAAGCGCACAGGCCACACGAGTTGGGCGGGAATTGCGTCCACCTGAAACGTGATTGCTGGCGGCTTATTGCTCTGCTGAAACTTGGCAACAAACACAAACTCAAGTCTTGCTTCTGGCGAATCGACGATTCGCTTGAGTCTGCAGAATAGATCTTGATTTGTAGCGTACCAACCACCTCTCGGAGGGGGACCTACGAGTTCACTCGCTGCCGATTCCGTCGATATCAAGCCAAGGACCAATGTGAGAGCCGCGATTCTCATGTTGCCTAACGTCCGCGATCAGCGGCAACGCGCAGTCGGCGCGCCGCTTGCTGGCTGCAACTCTTGGGTACCGCTTGCCCTGGTTGCAAGCGGCGTGACGACGAGCGCCGAACGCTGCATCGCATTGTTAGGTGGCCTCAGGCATAGCCATGGAAGGCGACAGTGCGAGGCGGGCGTCCTTCTTGCTTGATTTTCGCAAACGCCCCCTTACCATCCTTCCGATAGTAGACCGCACACCAGTAGCTGGGGCCACCGTCCGAAACAGAGACTGGCCGTTGTTTCCATCGACCGTCGTGGCCGTGCGCGTCCCGATTTAAAGCCACGTATCGCTTGTGGAAGCCGTCAATGTAGACGACTTGAAACCCTCTCCAATCGCCAACGGCATACTGCCGATAGTAGTCGCCGGGCTGATTGTCTGAACCTTCACTTAGCAGGTCTACTTTGAGTAGTGGGGCTAGCGCGCGGTCAATGACGTCGAGATCGGCTGAGGAGGGCTTCCATGTATCATCCGCCGTGCCGTCGAGTCGTCCGCAGTAGTCAATAAGGTTTGTGGCGGTAGCGCCTGCAAACACCACTCGCCAATTGGGATTGAAACTCTCGGGGTTGTAACGATTGCCCGGCCCGATTGGGCCGCCAGCGCTTGCTGTGTCCGGCAACGATGCGACCGCAAGCACCAGAGAAGCTGCTGTGCTAAGCGCGAAACCATGCGTCATTGATTTCATGGCCACCTAACGCCCGCGTTGAGCGGGCCGCGGGAAATCCCGACTGTGCGCCGCAGGCGCGAAAATGTCTCCCGCGCCTGCGGCGCGCTCGCTCGAACCCTTCACGGACCGCTCCAACGCATAGTTAGATGGCAGATGCACTCGTCTGACCCTTAGTGGAGCACGGCAGCGATCAGCACCAAGGCGCTAATAGCCCCGAAGACAAAGTACCCAGTCCACGCAACACGGTTTGAGAAGTCTCGGTGCTTCCAGCTGGCGATTGCTACTGATACGAGTGAGAACTGCCACCCGATAGAGAGCGCAAATGCCGATCCCTCCAACAGCTCGTTCCGCAGTGGATTAGCCGTTTGCGTTGTCCACGAGGCGAGGTACCCAATGCCTACCGCAAGTAGCAGTCCTCCAATCGAGAGGCAGACACGAAAAATCCACTGCCAGATCGTCGATGCCATCTAACGCCGCGGTTCTGCGGCGGCGCGTCAGCGCCGTCCGCTGCAACCGCTTGTTAGCTGGCCCCTGGTCGATGTTGAAACCACAATCCGATCTTCATTGACTTCTCTTCATCTTGGAGTAGTCGCCGTTCGGGAACTCCTTGATGCTCTTTTCATAGGCGCCACGGAACTGCTGCTCCTTGATGGCCAAGCCGTAGAGAACCCCTTCCGCGCCACCGGAGAGGTTGAATTGTTCCTTCGGGTCAGCTTTCAGGTTGTAGACCAGCGGCATTTCCCTGAGGTATTCGGACTTGGCAACGAGGCTGCCCCACCGCGGATACACCGCACGAATCAACTTGAACTGCCGGTAGCGCAGCGCTGCGAATTCACCGTTGTAATAAACAAGGACGTGCTCGCGGTTGGAGTGGGGCTGCTCACCCAGCAGGTAATCGGACTGATCCACGCCGTCCATCGGGCGGTCGTTCGGCACGGTACCGCCAGCCCAGCGCGTGAGCGTTGGGAAGAAGTCCATTTCGTGGAAAAGATCGTCCGACACCATCGGCTTGATCTTGCCCGGCCAGCGGATCATTCCAGCCGTGCGCAGGCCGCCCTCGAACACGCTGCCCAGTTCTCCTGTCCACGGCCCAGTGTCGCCGTTCTCGTAGGGCGTGAGTGAGTAGCGGGTTGGGCCGTTGTCGGAGAGCCAGACCACGATGGTGTCTTCATCAATCCCGGCTGCCGCAATTGCGTCCATGATGCGGCCGGTGTTGTAGTCGATTTCCATCAACACGTCGCAATACGTGCCGTTACCTGACTTGCCTTTGAATTCGGGGTTGGCAACCACCGGGTGGTGCGGATTGATGAATGGAAGATACAGAAAGAACGGTTGATCCCCTTTCGCGTTGGCCTTGATGAAGGCGACGGCCTTGTCGGTGATTTCGTGGTCAATCAGGCCGCGGTATTCAAGCGTCATCTGACCAACCTGCTTCGCCTTCTCTCCGGCCTTCGCAGCGAGAATTTCCTGCATGGGCACACCCATGGTCTTAATGTCTGGGTGGGTCGGATCGGTGGGCAAACTGGTGTTCAGGATTCCCCAAAACTCATCGAACCCATGCATCTGCGGCTGGCGTTCAGGCAGTTCTCCGACGTGCCATTTGCCATACATGGCGGTCTTGTAACCCGCTCCCTTGAGCATCGTCGCCAACGTGATTTCCTTCGTATCCAATCCGCTCGACGCGCCCGGCTGCGCGATGGCGTCATTACCCGAGCGGACGGACATGCGCCCGGTGAGGAATGCAGCGCGGGAAGGTGAACAAGCCGGTTCGACTTGAAAATCTCGCAACTGGACGCCCTCCCGTGCCAGTGCGTCGATGCGAGGCGTCTGCGCGCGCAAGCCCCCGTAGATGCCCAGGTCGCCGTAGCCCAGGTTGTCGGTCATCATGACAACGATGTTGGGTTTCTTGTCGGCTGCGTGCGCAGGAGCGGGTGTGCCGAGCAACGCCATCGCGCAAACGAGCGCGGTGGCGAAGAGGTTTTGTGTGCGATCGGTTTTCATTGTTGTCTCCAATTCACTTCGTCACTGATGTGGATTGCCGGGGCCAGCTAACGCAGAGTTAAGGGGCGCGCGGCGGAATGGCACCCCGGCCGTGCGGCCGATGATAGACAAAGGCGGCTGCGCGGCCGGGGTGCCATGCCGTTGCGCGTCCCCTTGAACGACCTGTTAGGCCGCACGTTTGTGAGAATTGCGCTGGGAATTTATCGATAAATACAAGAACGTAATTACCGTGGGAATAATAAATCCCTTTAGATATGAGAGCGGATGCCTGCCATCTAAGAAGCGAAATGGGAGGTCAAAGAAGAGTGCCCAGTAATGTGTCGCTACCAGCGCAGAAATTGCAGCCCACATTCCATACAGAGCAAATCGCTTATTCATAGCCACAAGAACCAGGCTGAAAACAATTGTGACGCGAAGAATAGATTGCACGTGCCCAAATAGAGGGTGCGTGTTAATGCTCTCGCCTTCGTACAAATCAGTGCCTGAGCCAAGGTACAAATCGTAGAGAGTGTACGTGTGGTAGAAAATGAGAAGACCAGCTAGGGCGCAAATGACTATTCGTTGTACTTGAAAGAGTCGGCCGACGAGCTGCATTTTTGATTTCAATCTGTCCATATTGAATCCAAACCCATCGATTTCCCAATCGGGCCACATTGCGGGTTTTGGCTGTCAAGGTTGAAGAGCTGAGTGCTCAAAGAATAGGTCGGATTGTCATCTTGGTATACCCTATGTCGGCATTGGTGCCGGACAGTGACGGCGCATCGTGAGGCCTAACGTCCGCGATCAGCGGCGGCGCGCAGTCGGCGCGCCGCTTGCTGATTGAAACCTATACGCCGCGCGGCCTGCGCCTGCAAGCGGCGTGACGACGAGCGCCGACCGCTGCATCGCCTAGTTAGATTGCCGGGCCCAAGTTGACTGTATGTCAGATCTGACATATACTGCATTTCGTGGCTTCAGCTGACAAGCCGCTGGTTTGGCTGCATGGGGAGATCAAGACTCCGCCATTCGGCACGGCCGGTAGGATCGAAGCCGGAATGTTGCTTAGAAGGCTGCAGCGCGGCGAGTCGTTGGGGATGCCCCATTCGCGGCCCATGCCTGGAATCGGCAAGAGATGCCATGAGTTGCGCATCGGGGACACTGCGGCGAATTGGAGAATTGTCTACCGGACGGACCGAGATGCGATCGTGATTGGGGCGGTGTTTGCCAAGAAGACGCGCACCACGCCCAAGGATGTGATTGCAACCTGCCAGAGGCGTTTTCGGGAGTATGACGATGCGTGCAAGTAAGAAGGCCAAACTCACGAGTCGCGGCTGGAAAGTAGGCGACGCCATGGAGTTTCTGGACCTCTCGGCGGAGGAGGCTGCGTTGATCGAGCTGCGCCTCAAGTTGTCCGAAGGGCTGAAGGCGCGTCGGAAACGCAAGCGCCTGACACAACATGACCTGGCTGCGGCAGTGCAATCCAGCCAGTCACGAGTCGCCAAGATGGAATCGGGCGACCCAACAGTCTCCATCGACTTGCTGATGCGGTCACTCATCGCCCTTGGCGCCTCCCGAAAGGACCTCGCCCGAATCATAGCGCCCAGCTGATTCTCGGCAATCTAACGCCCGCGTTGAGCGGCCGGCCGCCGGCCGCTGCCAAGCGCCGCGGGCGCGAAAATTGTCCCCGCGCCTGCGGCGCCCAGCCGCCAACCGTTCACGGACCGCTCCAACGCATAGTTGGGCATCACGTCAGTTCCAGCGCCGAAATTATGGGCTCAAAGTATCGCGACGATTCATTTAGGTCTTCAACATAGTAATCGTGAAATGTGGCGCGAACGACGAGCGGCAATTTGGCCAAAAGCTTTCCCTGGATCCGATAGCTACTAGTCTCGTCATAGCTATCGATTCTCCAACTATGCACTCCGGCATCACAATATTTGCGTTGCGCGATTATCTTCCAATGACTGTCGTCCATTTGGGAATTGCTCTCGATCTCAGTGGCTTGAATGGACGTCAGGATTTGCTCCACCGTGCGTTCATCGTTCTCGAACAATAGCGTGCAGATGTAGAAGGCCTTGCTCTTATCCCCCGATCGAAAATACAAGACACCTTCCGGAGCCCCCTCAGTTTCCTCCCAGTCAGCGGGTAGTTCCACGCGCCAGCTATCACTCTGCAGCGTATGAAGGTCGGTCATTCCTGTGATGCCCAACGTCCGCGTTGAGCGGCCCACGCAAAACGCCGGCCAAGCGCCGCGGGCGCAAAATTGTTCCGTGCGCCCGCGGCGCACTCCTGAAAACCTTTCACGGGCCGCTCCAACGCATTGTTAGCTGGCAATCTAGCGCAACGAGGACTTGATTCGGTCTGAAAGCCACGTAACGTCACCCCCAGATAGTTTCGCGAAGGTTCGGTTCATCAGAATTCCCAAGGCAGCCATACCGATTCCCGCTAAGGGGAACCACCATGGTAGCTCCGGCGTCGGGTTTAGCCAGAGGGACAGGCAAGCGAAGATTGACCAAGCAACCCCGAAGCTAACAAAGACCTTCATGAACCGTCGGGTGTAAGTGCTCACCCCAAACGTCCCAACCAAGATCGTGGCCTGGTGTGACTCTTCGAAGTAGCCCTCAAATACTGGCTTCCACGAGTTCGTAAAGAATGGAACTGTGCGTTCGAGCCTTACTGATCGAGGGGAAACCTTCCCATAAATGCATTGGGAGAAGATCGTGCGCCAGCGCGACGTGACGGTAATCGTGGAAAGACGACGGACTGCTTCCTCGACAGTGCAGGTAGTCTTGAAACTCACGGGCGTTCGATCGTCGAGAAGTTGACGCAACCACGAGTTGTCCATGCCAGCTAACGCCCGCGTTGAGCGACGCGCGGCATCGTTGACTTTATACAAAGGCACTTTATCGAATGCTTCGACATCCCTGAAACCTCACCGAAGCTACTGGCCGCGCGTTCTGCTCCAACGCATCGTTAGCCAACGAGCTTGTCGTACTCGGCGTGTGTCCCGATCCAGAGCCAGCAAACGCCACCTTCTACATTGATGCCAAGTGCGCGGTAGTGTTCACCCACCCGAACTGACCAAAGCTTGCCTAAGCGCTTGAAATGCAGGGAGGGGTGACGTGAATCAGACTTGAGGAGCGCGTAATTCTTGTCTGCAAGAACGCGAACCTCGCGAGGTAGCGCGTTGTATAGCGCCCAGAACCTGGCGGATGCGAAGTGCTTCAAAGCTCGCGAGCTCGGCCAGCCTTGAATTCCTCACGGCCTTCGGCAACGAGCTTGTCGAGCTTACCGGAACCTGAATCGGCCTCGATCTTCGCATCCCAAGCCGCCCATTCGCGCTCCAAGAACCACGCGCGAAACTCCGCGTACTCGTCCTTCGAGAGTTCGCGAATCTGACGCTCTAGATCTTCTACCTTTCGCATATATCGCCTCCGACATGGAGTATACCGCTACGCCGAAAATGACTCCCCTCGTTGGCTAACGTCTGCGATGAGCGGACCGCGGTACGCCCGTTCCACGCGCCGCGGGCGCGATAATTGCCGGTGCGCCCGCGGCGCGCACCCGCCAACCGAACCCGGACCGCTCCATCGCGTGGTTAGGCCGCATCAATCCAAACACACCTTCCATTCGGCACGGCCACCGTAAATCCAAGTGTGGCATTCCATCTCGTAGAAGGTAGCAGCGCATTGCCCCGTCGTGGCTTGGCCCAGCTCAATATCGGAGCCAGCGATGCATAGACCCTGGCATTGCGCGTGATCCGTACAAGACGTTCCACCGTCGCCGGTTGGCACAATACAGCGCGGCGCGCTGCTTTCTCCAACGACGCCCCAGCTGCCATTGGCCGCGAGGCACTCCTGCTCAGTCGTGAGTCTTGGCCCAAAGTGAGACTCTGCAATGGCGGGAACCGACGAGTTACCCATCACCACGGCGGGTCCCCAAGATGGGTGCGCGGGAGGCGCGTCGGATTCGCCCGTGCCGCAAGCTGCGAAGAGAACCATTGAAGCAATGGCGGCGCTACGAATCATGCGGCCTAACGCTCCGCATGAGCGCCGCGGGCACCCACGCTTGAGCTTGGTACTTTATCGTTCACGCGTGCGCTCGATGCGGTTGTTAGAACGCACCATTCACGCAATATCTTCCAATGGCACACCCCGCCCCGCCCTGAGGCTCGCACGAGCCCGTGCGATACGCTTGAGGAACCGCGGGTCGTTCTCGAGTCGATACTCAAGCCAGGCGTCCTCAGATTCAAAGCCGATCAGCACCCCAGCGGGCTTTCCATGACGGGTAATGATGATCTCTCGCGCTGCGGCCTCTTTGAGGTACCGCGAAAAGTCGTCTTTGACCTCCGCCAATGGAACTTCCTTTACTGTGCTTTTCCGAATTGGGCGAGCCATATTGACGTCTCCGATTTAGGCACTATGGCCAACACTTCGACGACGCCATCGACGACGTCGTAGAACACCCGGATGTCGCCTACACGCAGCCGGTACTGCGGCCGGGACAACCCACGCAACCGCTTGATTCGGCTGCGACTGATCTTCTCCGGCTCACTTTGAAGGTGAGTCTGCAATGCCGCTTTAACCGTACTCCTAGCTGAAGCCTTGAGGCGGTTTAGGTCCTCAACGGCCTCCGGAGCCAGAACGACTGAGAATGGCATTCTGGCCAGAGTATAGCCAGAATGAAACACCTAGGCAAATGTGCGTTCTAACGGTTGAGCTGAGCGGCGCGCACGCCAGTGTCTGAGCTTGGCACTTTATCCTTCACGCGTCCGCTCCAGCGATTTGTTAGGCGGCGTCACCGCGAAGAATGCCTCAGCGCGGCGGGCTATGCCTTCGAGGCCCCCGGCCTCGAGATAGATCGGTACCTGCAGCCGGCCGGAGTACTGCGCGTCCCGAATCAAGACGGTCAACGTTACGTGCCCGGTCTTATCGCAGGTTGCCGTAAGGCCTACTCGGTGCTCAAGATCCTCCCACTTCTTCTCACCCTCCCACCCGCGCCAAGTATCGGCGAGCGAGGTGAAAAACGGCGTCGGTGGACCGCAGACATATGTAGAGACCTCGGCGGTTCCTCGCGCCCATCCAGCGTCAACCGCTATGACATACGTGACGTCGTGATCAGTGCGGCCGGCATATGCGAAGCGCAGTGAGCTGCCGTCACTATCGCGGATCTCGAAATGTGGCAGATCGCTCATGAGCCGCCTAACGTCCGCGTTGAGCGGGCCGCGCGAGGCCGTACCAGGGCGCCGCAGGCGTAGAATCTCTCCGCGCGCCTGCGGCGCGCCACCCGCAACGTCTCACGGACCGCTCCAACGCATAGTTAGGCAACATCAGGGAAGCTCCGTCGGACAGAAGTACTCGTGATACTGTCTCTCAGCGAAGCGAATTTTGTAGCACTCGCCCTCCCAAATGAGGCGGAGATCGGCTTCTTCCTCGCCAGGAAAGGTTACCAGTAGCGACTCGGCGGATTGCTCCGCAACTTGATACGCGACCGCATCGGGAGGTGAATCGCGGTCGAATCCCGCGCGGAGCTCTGTGCAGGTCCATTCGTGGACCATGTGCCCAAAGAAGTCGTCGCTGAGAGCGCTCATGGCGCGCGGCGACATAGCGTGATTAGCAGCAATGTCCGCAAGGGTCCTTGGCGCATCGGACTTCCAGGTTCCCTGCAACGGACAGTCCGCGGCCTCGCAAAGTGCCGGTCCGCTCAAGGCGAGGAGGGCGATTACTGCGGACGTCTTCATGTTGCCTAACTATAAGTGGGTGTCATAGATGACGCTTAGTTTTACGCCCTTTCGGCCTGTTTAGCACCCAGCGGCACTGCAAGTCTTTGAGTAGCCTCGGGGGGAGATGACCCAACCTCCCCGCCTGCTCGAACAGGTCCGGAACAAGATCCGGGCAAAGCATTTCAGCTACCGGACGGAAAAGACGTACCTGCAGTGGATCCGGCGCTACATCCGGTTCCACGGTCTCAAGCATCCGCGGGAAATGGGCGGGCCGGAAGTGGAGGCATTTCTGACGGCACTGGCCGTGGACAACAAGGTTGCGGCGTCCACGCAGAATCAGGCGCTATCAGCCGTGCTGTTCTTGTATCGCGACGTGCTAGAGCAGGAACTCCCGTGGCTGGGCAACGTAGTCAGGGCGAGGAATCCGCACCGGCTGCCAGTGGTTTTGACGCGAGCCGAAGTGCAGCAGGTGCTCGCGCGCATGAACGGCACTGCGTGGCTGATCGCGTCGATGCTCTATGGCGCAGGTCTGCGCATCTCAGAATGTCTGCAACTGCGAATCAAGGATATGGAGCTGTCGCGCAGGGAGTTGCTGATCCGCGATGCCAAGGGCCAGAAGGACCGCATCACCGTCCTGCCGGATGCCTTGCTGCCTCATTTGCGTGATCACCTGGCGCGCGTGCGGGTCGTGTTCGAGGCCGACCGGCGCGCCGAGCGCCCCGGCGTCTCGTTGCCATTCGCGTTACGCAGGAAATACCCGCACGCAGCCGAGTCGTGGGGCTGGCAGTACGTATTCCTCGCCCGAGCGTTTTGTCGCGACATTTATTCCGGCGAAATGGTACGGCATCACCTGCATCCGCAGCGACTCCAGCGCGCCGTGAGGGAAGCGGTCCGCGCAGCGGGCATCGCAAAGCCCGCGAGTTGCCACACGTTCCGTCATTGCTTCGCCACCCACCTGCTGGAAGACGGCTACGACATCCGCACCGTGCAGGAACTGCTGGGTCACTCGGACGTGAAGACGACCATGGTCTACACGCACGTGTTGAACCGCGGCGGGCGCGGCGTGAAGAGCCCGCTCGATCGTATTTAGCGGGCGCGGCGCAGGGTTGCCTTCAAGCGCGGTCCTGCGGGTAGAGCAGCATCTGCGTGCAACGAAACATCGCAATTGTCTTGCCGGTATCGCGGTGGGTCACGATGGCATCCCAGACCTGTGTCGTGCGCCCCATGTGCGCGGCCTTTGCGACACACTCGATGACGCCCTCGCGTGCGGTACCCAGGAA
>Ga0315270_10001592_pt1 | contig 12079 bp, 8 predicted proteins | sample C1_bottom_MG_FD_204932 | JGI IMG/M metagenome (GOLD analysis project Ga0315270, IMG submission 204932) | Sediment microbial communities from Yellowstone Lake, YNP, Wyoming, USA - C1_bottom | ecosystem: Environmental > Aquatic > Freshwater > Lake > Sediment | place: USA: Wyoming | collected... | reverse complement strand
CTCTGGTTATCCATCTGGAGCGGTGAAACCATTCACGCTTACGATGAGTACAATATGTTCGAGTCACTTGTTGACTCTAAGACCATCAGCAACGGCGTTGCTATGGAATTCCCAGTTACTGGAACCGTTAACCTCAATGCTGCATGGAACGCTGGTGTTGAGCTTCTTGGTTCAACCACCGACTCAACTTCCGCAACCATTGCAATCAAGTTAGACAAGCGTCCAATCGCTGCTCACTTTGAAATTGATAATGTTGACCTCATGCAGACCCAGTGGGAGTTCCGATCAGAGCTTGCGCGTCAGGCTGGTATGACTCTTGGCAACGCACGTGACAAGCAGATCTCTGCTTACATTGCACGTGCTGCTGCTGAGGATCTTAACTTTAATACTGCATACAATGGCTCTATTTCTCCAGTTGGAACCGCCGATCCACGCGCAATTCCGTGTGGTCCAGTATACCTTGAACCAATGTTCTACAACCTTGGTCTATCATCTGCAAGTATTGCAGATAGATCATCAGCGGCTCTTTTAGCACTCAAGGCTTGCGAGGATTTTGTTGTATACCTCCAGACCATCAATGCTCCATCCGATGGGGTTTACCTTGCAGTAGAACCACGCGCATTCCAAGACATTCGTGCTCTTGGTGTTGCTCGTACAGATACCGTTGCTGCAAATATGCAACCAATGTTTGGTGGCGTTGCAATGGCTGGTGGTCTTGGTGCAGCCCTAACTCAGGGTCTTAATAAGATCACTGATTCTCTTGAGTACATGGGTGTCAAGATCATGAAGAGCAATCACCTTCCAACTTCAAACTTCACTGGTATTGGTGAAGCACGTTACAACCTTGCCTTCGGTGATTGTGGTGTCTGTGGTCTTCTCTTTCAGAAGAGTGCGGTTGCCTCTCTCAAGTTTCAGGGTCTAAAGGTCGATACTGTTGATGACATTCGTCGTAACACCACCTTTACCGTTGCAAGCATGATGGCTGGTACTGGTGTTCTTCGTCCAGAGTGTGCTGCAGTGCTTGTCAAGCCAACCGCTGCAAACTGGATTATCACAGCTAGCATTGATACTGAGGCTAACTATGCAGCAGCAACTCCATCAAGTCCCGCTCTAGCAAACCTATTTAACGGTCCAACTTCATTTGGTACTACTACTGGTATGACTCTTAGCGCGTGGCTAGTTGGTGCTGGTTCTGGTGGTGTAACCGCTGCTAAGGCACGTCACGGTATACGTTGCAACCTTGGTGCAAACTTCAGCCGCGAAGTTCTCAATACCGCTTCTGGTTCATTCCCATACGCCTAATAGGTTTGGGATCGTAATTCTTTGTTTTAGTTTTGCAAAGACTTTAGCCAGAAGGGTTGCGGTGATCAGACATCTCCTCTACATACATCGGTATGTAGTTGCATACGCCTATGCCCCCTTAAATGGGGGCGTAGGTTTTTCATTATCCCCAACAGAAAGGAATCATCTATGGGATATTTATCAAAGTTAGACGCAGTTAATATGATGATGCTATCAGCAGGGGAAAGCTTAGTAGCCGACCTAGAGGAAGCATCTGGAATAGATACAGGTATTGCAGAGTTTCTGCTAGACCAGTATAGCATGGAGCATCAGCTCCGTGGAATCGCAGAGAATAAGTTTGTCAAGAAGTTTACTCTTGACGCAGATGGAAAGATTTTACTAGGTTATCCTAACAACGATTATCTTGGAGTACTTGAGGCATCACTTGCTTCAGCTCACTTCAATGACGAAAGAATATTGATTAGAGCTAGAGTAACAGAGACAAATCCTCCATGCCTATATAACATGACGGATGAGACAAGCATATGGAAAGCCGATACGGATTACTATGTTACCATCACGGCATTACTTAAGTGGGAACACTTGGATACCGTTACACAACGAGCAATCCTAAGCAGTGCAATGCGTAGATATCAGATCATCACACAAGGTGATAAGATGCTAGATCAGGTACTAGCACAAGAAGAAATGCTTACTAGAATTAAAGCACGTGCAGATAATATCACGGATAAAAAGCAGAACATCCTAAACAACGCAGAGGCAATGCAAAGATATCCAAGATCATACTATAATACTAGGAGATTTTGGAACGGAGGATACTGATGGCTGAACCACGGACAATTAGAATCCTAACATTAAGTGGCGGTGTCAGTAGACAACCAGCTACAAAGAGAACACCATATCAAGCAGAGAATCTAGATAACTGCATGGTATCGTTAGAAAGATCAGTAGAAAAAAGACCAGGATTTTCGATTCTTCCTGGGGCTGGAACATACGATTTATCATTCCTTCCAGTTAGTGCTAACCCACATTTCACTTGGTTTCAATTGGATAGAAGCAACAGGTTTCTTATTATTATTGATAGAAACGCCGTGTCTCCTACCCAAAACATTCTATATGCAATGCAGATAACAGAAACTGGTTGGACAAATAAGACACCCGAATCACAATGGGATCCAAAGGATTTATTGTTAGTTTGGGATGGTTCTTCTACCATAGACGTACAAGATCCAAGATATATTATTTACCAACTAGCTTTACAGCTAGGTGGATCAGGTAGTATTGGTTCTAAGTATAACACTATCTTAAGTAAGGGAATAATTAATTCTCACACAAGACGATACCTTACTTACGGTACTGGAAACACTAGAGAAGTACTCAAGTCATTACAACTTGGAACCAACACAATTTATTTAAATACAAAAGTATACGCTGGATTTACTAGCGGTACTTCTGGAATGGAAGTTGGACTTGACGGACACGAAGCTCAAACTGTAGATACAATCGGTAGTAAGGTTACTTATTATACAACAACAAAAGTTGTAAAGACAACTGATGGTCGTATGTATAATGAGGGTTATGTACTAAGAGAGGGTGAAGAGTTTAATGCTGACTGGAATGCTCAGTTTGTTCCAGTAGAAGAGTTTGTATATGGAGATTTTGAAAAGCCTTGGCTTGGTCAATCCGTAAGAAACTTTGGAGATCTTAGATTTCCACCAGATAATAATGACTGGATAGCTAATAACTCTCGTCCACTGGAAGGAGCAGTTCCTCTAGATCAAACTGCAAGAGATATGCTTAAGATTCTATATGATCCCTTTAGTACTTTCTATAACGCATCTACTAACACATCAGCAGCTGATGGTAGAGGAAAGATTATATACTGTGATGCTCCGTATCTATCATTAGATGCAGGATTCTACCGCATAGTATCTTTTCAAGAGTCTGATCTTTATGCACCTCTGTTATTAAATGGAAAGGGCAAACCATATACTCAAAAGGTTCGTTCACCAGATTACTGTTCAGTAATTGATGCTAAGAGAATGCCTCAACGTCTTGTATTTTCTGATGGTTCTTTTAAGTTTGAACCAATTGCTTGGACTAATAGAACCGTAGGTGACAGGATAACTAATCCTGGACCTTCTCCTTTTATGACCATAGATAATGAAGCACAACACGTTCAGCTTTCAGCACTATCTAATTTTAGAGATAGATTATTCTTTTCATCTGGAGATATCTTGTTCTCATCTCAGATGGGTGTTCTTGAAGACCTGTGGATTAAGGATCCATCTAACATAACTGTTGGTGATCCTATTGATATTCGTGCATCAAGCAACAGCTATGCAGAGATAACCGCAATGATTCCATTCAATACATATCTCTTTATTAATACAAGAGGTGGTGTTCAATTTGAATTAAAGGGACAGAACAATCTTATCTCTCCTCTAACAGCAGAAGTATCAAGTACCACATTCTATTCAACAGCAGATCTAGTTGATCCCCAGACTCTAGGCAGTCAGATCTACTTCTTAGATAAGCAGAGAATGTATATCTATCTTAATCAAGATAGCCGTGAATTCAATACCGCTGTTGAGTTATCTAATACAGTTCGTGGATATCTTCCAATGAACTATCAAGATGTTACAACCGCAGTAGCACAGAACTATATACTATCGGTAGATGCTGACAATAAGAATCACATTTATCTTTATTGCAATAGGTTTGATGGTAACCAACTAATTCAATCAGCGTTCTGGAGATACATCATTGACCCAAGTGATTCAATCTTTAGTTTAAAAACTTGGGATAATTACATATACGCTATTGTAAAAAGAGAAACACCCACTTCCGCTGCTTGGTATTTATTATCTAACTATCTTGAAACAGAAGATAAAGATATACCAAGAATGGATTCACTAAGTAAGCTAACTATAACAAGTCTTAATGTTTCAGCTCGCGCTGTAGAAACATCCATTACTGTTCCATATATTATCCCATCGCAAGATTGTTATATTGTATTGGCTGATGGATTTACAGAACAAGGAACAACATTTAGAGCCTCTAGTTGTACTATCAGTGGATCAAACACAATTGTAGTATTTTCTGGAATGGATCTTACAGAACACATTGGAAAGAAGATCTATGTAGGATCATCCTTTCAAATGCTTATTGAATTATCTACAGCATATGTTAGAGATCAGAATAATAATATCGTCGAAGGGGCTGTCAATATCAAGACAATGACAACCAGACACAGCCAGACTGGAACATATCGTGTTGAGGTAACGCGGCGAGGAAGAACAGCAAAACTAGTTTCTGAATTCTCCGCAACAAACCTAGAGAATACTGATATCCAATCTGTTAATGGAACGTTTATTTCAAAGGTGTTTGGATTCTCAGACGATGTAAAAATACGGATCATTAACGACAAGCTGTCACCAACAAACATAACACAGATTGAACTTGCAACCATCTTCAATCGTAATAGTACATCTTTGAGTTAACTATGGCAACAAATCAAACAACAGTTACTATATCGGCACATGGAATATACCCATCAACCCTTTATTATACACAACTAACAATGATAGATCAGGTTGATCACAAGGAACAACTACTTTTATTTAGAGAGGGCATTGAATCAATCTTTGGTTCTTCTCTATCTGTAGATGAAGTCAAGAGAATGGGACAGATTCCATCTGCTTGGCTTACCCTTGATGTAACCAATAGAACTATAACAGCTATAACAGTTCCTCCATCAACAAACTTTATTCGTGACAATGGAACATCTGTTTCATATCCAGCTCTAGTTAGTGGTGAAAGTATTGCAATCAATAGAGTTAATATTATTTCAGAACCATATGTATCTTGGACCACTGGTTCAAGAATTACGGCTGATCAACTTAACTTAAATACCGCACATCTTCTTGGTTTAATTCAAGAGGTAACTAACACCGCCAACAAAGCAATCCTCCTCAGTGATAATCTTGCTGTACTTAATCCACTTGAGTTTCCTTTGAATGCTGCTGGGTTTGGAATTACAAATCTACCTGACCCAACAGGCGCACAAGATGTAGCTACCAAGGCTTATGTAGACGCACAAATTGCAAGCAATGTAACCGCAAAGCTTGCAGCTGTGGGTGGAATAGCAACACTAGATGGAGCTGCTCTACTTACTACTTCACAAAGACCAGGATCAAGTGGAGTACTTCCAGGTTCCTTCTTTGCTACTTCAACAGCACCAACTAGATCAGAAGCATCTGGAAACGGATTGTTCTTGTGGGGTTCACTATGGTTTAATACAACAAATGGCCGTCTATATGTATACGCAACAGACGATAGATACACTGGTTTACCAACAAACACCAACGGAGAAATTGGTTATTGGGTAGACGTATCGGCCCCAGCACAATAAGGTAATCTATGCCAATTAATTTTCCAAACGCACCAGCAGATAATTCTACCCATACAGACGGAGCTATACAGTGGAGATTTAGTACAGCAAACAATAGCTGGACAATGATTACCACAGGAAATACTGGACTTGAAAACGCAACCGACTATGATAATACTATTGTTGGTTTAAATAGAGTATCAACACAGAACTTACAAGTTCCTGCTGTTGGTCTTAGTTTTCATCCAGAAAACAAAACACTTAAAGTAAATGCACTTACTACTCAACTAGAAAATATGTTAGAGTTTAGAACAAGTACAGATACTTTAATTAACGCATTAATAAAAGAGGTGTCTTGCTTAATGCAGGACGTATCTACTATCAGTCTTCACAACCAACTCCCAACGCAGCAGATACAGGTCTTCTGTGGCATGATACGGTTACAGGTATTTTACGTATCTGGGATGGAAATAATTGGGTTGTATCTGGTGGTGGCGTAACCACGGCTGGTAACCAAGACATTACTGGAGCAAAGACTTTTACAAACAACATCTTCCTAAGTTCAAGTGCAAAACTAAATGGACAAGGCGCAAGCAAGTCCATTGTTATTGCTCCAACAAATGCAGGAAGTACACCAGTAGATTGCCTTACGGTAGCTACTACAGCTGCTACCTTTACAGTTCCAGTTGAGTTATCAGCTATTGGTACTACAGCTAAAACAGTTCTAGCAACCATAGCAGATACACAAACTATAACTGGTGCTAAGACTTTTGCAAATGGTCTTAAAATTACAGGTACAGGTAGTATTAGAACAACAGATGATACAACAGCTAATGCTGCATCAGATAATATTATTATTCAACCAAACATGTCTGCCTCTGGTAGATCTATTAAGCTTTTTAATAATGCAGATACTACAGATAGTAATGGAATAACCATTAGACCTAAGAATGCAGCAAATTACGGAAGCTTAAACGTTAATGGGTCAACCAATATAACTGGAGATCTGTTTGTTACTGGTACTGTAAACACAACGGTTGGATTATCAGCTGCCTCTGTAAGCATTGGTAGTCTTAAGTCTTCTTCAGGTACAGCCGCACAGAATACAAACACGGCTCCAACACCAATTGGAAACCTTACGTTTTCTTTAGGGCTTAGTGGTAATTACACAGATCATAATATTACCGCAACAAACACATCCACTACAAAATCAGTTTCATTTTACTGGCGCAGAGAACAGATTCTTGCGGGAGTTTATACTTTTGTAGTCAGGAAAATTACTTTGGGTCCAAGTGGTATTGCGGTTTGTCCATCAATTACAGGATCACTAGGTAGTGGATCGGTAACCGCCGCTAATGTCCTTGTAGGCGGTTACCCAACTACCTATCTATTAAACGGAGCAACTGATGCTCCCATTATAATGACCTTTACATTGGCTCAGACATAACATGGATTCCGTTACACACCCATTAACGGTAGAGCAGTTACTGCTTGTAATCAGTGTGTTGTTTCTCCCCGCTGGAGGATGCGTCTACTGGCTTGCAAGTAAAATAACTTCTCTAGAATCAGAAATTAAATCAATGCGAGATATAAAGACTATCGAATACGATACAATTATATCACGTGTAGAACGATTAGAAAAAAACATTCACGAAATACGAAACGTATTACAGACATTGACTTTCTCAATGGTAAGGAGCGGTCTGCATGTTGATAAGAACGATCCTATTAACTAGTTTCTTAGCGTTGATTTCATGCTCTTCAGTAGAGAAGATACAGAAGAGTTCTAATTCTATACGATCTCTTGCACAGGACTCAAAGAATAACTTTGAAAAAATCAACGAAGCCGCAACAGCAATCCTCCCAAGACTCTCAGAAATTCAGAAAAGATCCAATCAAGGGATATTGGAACAGACCGATATCATTGAGAAGACCGAAGGAATTATCGAAGCGACTTCGGGGGTAGTTGATACCGTGCCTTGGTGGGCAAACACCATACAAATAGTAATGATAGCGATCTCCATATTGGGTATCGTTGTCTTACTGTGGTACTCTGGACTAGGAAGACTGATGCAAAAGTTAGTTGGATATATTCCAGAAGCAAAGAAACAAGAGGCAAAACTATTGGATGAAACCCTTAACGGACAAACCAATATTAGAGAAGCAATAGCATTCCTTAGAGCAAAGGATCCAGTCTTGGATGCCGAATTCAAGAGGAGAAAAAATGCCAAATTATAAACGTAACGTTCCTAGCACACCCGCTCCAATTCGGACGGGTGTCGCTAGGATGTATGTAAATTCAGTTGGAGATATAGTCGTTGAGTATGCATCTGGAAACATTATTCTTTTAGATACCAGCGCAGGAACAGGTGGTAAGAATAAACAAATTATACTTGATGGCGTAACCTCTGCACCTACGCAAGTAAATGATCAAGACGGTGGAGATGCTTTTGGTTCCTCTGGTGTCGATATCGACGCTGGTGGAGTTTTTAACACATTATAATAGGAGGCTAGATGCCGCAAGACATCATTAGAATACGTAGAGATAGTTACGCTAACTGGTATGCACAAAACCCAACACTAGCTTTAGGAGAAATCTCCTATGATCTCACAAGCTTACAAATAAAAGTTGGAGACGGTACTACATTGTGGCGCAGTCTTCAAGCAATAGGAAATTCAACTCTTGCTAACGGAGACTATGGAGACATAGTTGTATCCGCTGGCGGAACAGTCATTAGTCTTGACTCAGCATTAATGACAATCATTAATAACAAGATTACACAAGGACCACTTGATGGCGGTAGTCCAGGAACAGCTGGTCAAGTTTTAAATATTAGAAGAGGTAATACTGGAAGCTGGTCTGGTGTAGTTTTATCAGCTGGAGAAATCGGCTATGATACTACTACTAGTGAACTAAAAGTAGGAGATGGAGTAACAGCTTGGGGTTCTCTAACAACCATTGGAGCAACCGCTAGCGTTAACAACCTTAATGCATTAACCGATGTAACTATCACTGGTACTCCAGCTTCTCAACAGGCGTTGTTATATAACAGTGGTACTTCACAGTGGACAAATCAAGCAATACCTACGCCCATATTTCCACTTGATACTTTATCAGATGTTACTATTACATCTCCTGCAAACACACAGTTACTACAGTACAATGGTACGGCATGGGTAAACGTTAATCCAGCTGTAACAGAACCGCCTATAACAGCTGGAACAAAGAATCACATTAATGTTGTTTCTTTAGATACTGATTGGCGTATTAGAGATAACGTCATTACACAGAACATGTTTGAGTTAACTTCACCAGTTAACCCAAATGACGCAGCTACAAAAGGTTATACCGACTCTACAGTAGGTATGGCAATAACCGCTGCTATACTGGAGGATCTAGATCAAGTAGGTGGTATTGCAACCACGGCATATGTTAGAGAAGATAGTGGACCAACTATTGGAACATACATTGATGATCACCTAGATGTTCCTAATTACATTGCAAAGCTAGATTCAGATAAACGAATCTCTGCTTCATCACTGCCAGTAGCTGGTATTTCTAAAAGAAATCTAAAGTATTCCGAAAGAGATAAGGCAAACACTGGCCGAAATATTATTAGAACAATGCACACTGACGGTACTTCCGTTGGTGATTTTGTGTGGTCTACTTACTCAGCAGTAGACCCCCTAGCTATTGCTACTCTGGTTCAGACTGATACTCATTCGTATATTCAAACAGAGGAAAATCAGTATGGTTCTGTTGGAAGAGTGCGGCATTGCCATGCTGGCTTTACTGGCATTAACCCAGACATGAAATTAGATGATTGTCCTAAAGAGTTTAAAGCACATGTAAAATATGATGGATCAGGAAACAACTCTACAGTAGCTTCTGTCGGTTTTCATGCTACTCACGGTACAAGGTCACAGCTACTAGCTTGCTTTGATTGTTTAGGTACAACCAATTGGTGGATGCGAGTAGTTATGGGTTATACTGCAACACCAACAGATAGAGGCATTCCTGGAAGTTACGAAAATGTAGTTTACTTTATGGATACTGGAATTCCAGTAAATCAGTTTACCCGACTCGGTATCCGTATTGTTCTGAACGAAAATCCAGGATATCTTCCTGGTGGAAGCGGAGTCTTAGATGGTATTTATTTCTACTCAGAAGTACCTCAAGAAGTTGGGTCGGCTGGAAATTACAAAGATTATCTCGAAACAAGTTTAGGATCATACCTTCTAACTGGACCAATTGAAGACGTATTTGGGGCTGATGCTCACTGTTATGTTGGTCTTGAACTTCGACAGAGAAATGAAGGAACAAACAAGTCTAGTCAAAAACTGTACTTCAAGGATATGACGTATCTTGAGTACTACGGTTATTCCCAGTTTGCCCCTATTGCCCACACCCACACGCTAGCTGACCTTACACAAAGTGCAGCTACGGATGGACAGGTTCCAACATGGAACAACACAGCGTTGGCTTGGCAACCAGCTACACCATCGGGTGGTGGCGGTGGCGGTGGCGGTGCTACGACGCTTGATGGCCTTACCGATGTAACCATCACAGCTGCAACCACTGGTGACATTTTATACTATCAAAATACCCCATCTGCGGGGTGGTATAATAAAACCAGAACAGACGTTATGACTGGCTTTACATTGCTCTACCCAGCTCTACAATGTCCACCAGCCCAAACGGGTACAAGTAGGCTTGTGTGGTGGAATGATGATATGGGGGTAACAAGAACCATTACACCTAGTGGTACTGGTATTGCATCCCTTACCCTAGACACAACAGCCAATACTATGGTTGTCAATGTTCCAGCCAGTCACGCCCATGCTCTTTCAGATCTAACGACTACTGGAACAGCTGGTAGTACTAACTTCCTACGGGGAGATGGCGCATGGACAACGGGTTATCTAGTTACTGACGCAGACAAGGGAGACATCACCGTCACTGGTTCAGGTGCAACTTGGACTATTGATGCTAATGCTATTACTACTAGTAAACTTGCATCCGATTCGGTTAGAACCGCAAAGATTCAAGATGGGGCTGTTACTCTTGCAAAGATTACTCTTTTAGAACCAAATTCGTTTCCAATGGGAAATAACCTTGGAACTGCAAATACAGGTGGAGAATTTAGCACTACCTTCTTTGATGTTGGTGGTGCGGCTCCACAGATTATTACTCCCAAGGATGCCGCACTAACCTACGCCAAGATGCAGAACGTATCAGCAAGCGACACGTTGCTTGGTAGGTCTACAGCTGGTGCTGGTGTAGTCGAAGAGATTCCTTGTACAGCCGCTGGCCGTGCATTGCTAGATGATATTGACGCATCAGCTCAGCGTACAACACTTGGTCTTGGAGCACTAGCAACACTAGCAAATGCACCAGCGGTAACCCTTACGGGTACAACGCTGGCTGCTAGCGTTACTGCTTCTAGTTTGACATCGGTTGGAACGCTTGCAACCCTAACCGTCTCCGCTGCCATTGTGGGATCTGTAACTGGAAACGCAGCTACTGTTACCACTAACGCCAACCTAACGGGACACATTACCTCTACTGGTAACGCTACTGCGTTGGGTACGTTTACCTCACTACAACTAAAGACAGCCCTTAGTGATGAAACAGGTTCTGGTGCAGCTGTCTTTGCCGATACACCGACCCTAGTTACACCAATCTTGGGAACCCCGACATCGGGTAACCTAAGTAACTGCACAAATCTTCCATCTCACACACACGCAGCATCAGATATAACAACTGGTGTAATTGCAACAGCAAGACTAGGTACTGGTACTCAGAATAATACCACCTTCCTAAGCGGAGATGGTACTTGGCAATCTGTATCTGGTTCTGGCATGACCTTCCAACAATCACTAAGAATAGCGGCACTACTATGATTCTATCATCAAACACACACACATTAAATCTAACGACAAGTTCAACCAGTGAGGTTGATGTTACAGTTTCATATCTGGATATAACATCAAGCTCGCTTACTCCAGCCGCACAGGATTCGCAGATCATCACGGCTACCACGACTCAGATCTGCGATGCACCCGCGGCAAGTACCCAAAGACAGATCAAGGTAATCACGGTCCTCAATACGGGTACTGCATCTAATTCAATCACCATAGTAAAGACAACTTCATCAGTCTTTACGTTATACAAGACTGTACTACAAGCTGGTCAGTCTGCCGTATATTCCATTGATGGTGGCTGGCAGAGATTTGATTCAAACGGTACTCCAATCACAGAACCAGCAAGCAAGATGGGTATCCAGACTGGATATGCATCATTCTATACCAAGACTGGTACTGCTCCAGAGGCTGCTGGTGTTCCTTATCTATTTGCCAAGGATGCTGGTATGCCTGGTGCAA
>Ga0315270_10001591_pt1 | contig 12080 bp, 11 predicted proteins | sample C1_bottom_MG_FD_204932 | JGI IMG/M metagenome (GOLD analysis project Ga0315270, IMG submission 204932) | Sediment microbial communities from Yellowstone Lake, YNP, Wyoming, USA - C1_bottom | ecosystem: Environmental > Aquatic > Freshwater > Lake > Sediment | place: USA: Wyoming | collected... | reverse complement strand
GTCGCCAGCATGGTCTCGACAAGCCAGACAGCGAACTGGTCGCCTGGCTGGTGGAAATGCATCTGGTGATGTCGCGCACCTCGCAAAAAGAAGACACCAGCGACCCGGATGTGATTGCAACCTTTGCCGGCAAAGTCGGCAACCCACGCCGCCTCACCGCACTGTATCTGCTGACCGTGGCCGACATTTGCGGCACCAGCCCCAAGGTGTGGAACGCCTGGAAAGGCAAGCTGCTGGAAGACCTCTACCACGCCACGCAGGCCAGGCTTGCGGGCAGCGATCAGGCGATGGCCGACATCGCCGCCAAACAGGTGGAAGCGCGCATCAATCTCGCGCTCTATGGCCTGCCCAACGACGCTGCCGACGCGCTGTGGCAACACCTCGACGCGCGTTATTTTGTCCGCTACGACGTCCGCGACATGGCCTGGCAGGCGCGCATGCTGTGGCGTCGCGTCGCCAGCCCTGACGCCGTCGTGCGGGCACGGTTGTCACCGGTCGGCGAAGGCATCCAGGTGCTGGTTTACACGCCTGATCGCTCCGACCTGTTTGCCCGTATCTGCGGATTTTTTGCCCGCATCCAGTACACCATCCTCGAGGCCAAAATCCATACCACCCAGCATGGCTATGCGCTGGACAGTTTTCAGGTCATGGATCTGGCCAATCGCGGCATTCATTACCGCGACTTTCTGAGCTTCGTGGAGTACGAACTCTCACGCGATCTCGATCCGGCGCAGCCCATGCAGCCCGTGCCGCGCGGCCGCCTGTCACGTCACCAGCGTCACCATCCCTACCCGGCGACCGTGCAGCTGGCACCCGACGCACAGGGGCATGGCCACATATTGACGATCACCTGTGCCGATCGTGGCGGCTTGCTGTTTGCGGTGGCCGAAGTGTTGATGCGGCATGACGTGAGCGTGTATGCCGCCAAAATCGACACGCTGGGTGAACGCGTCGAGGATACGTTTCTGATTCGTGGGGAGGCCTTGCTGACGCCAGCAGGAAAACTGGCACTGGAAGACGAGGTACGCGACGTTCTGAAGTAAACAGCCCCTAAATAGCCGGGCGCGCGTATTCGTCGACAAAGCGCCCACGCGACGGCGCCTTGCGCGCTGGCGGCGCTTTCTTGCGCACGCCGTCGGCAGGTTTTTTGATTTTCTCATCCAGCTCGGTTTTGGTCCGGCTGCCGCTGCGGCCGGGACGCACGGTGCTGCCCACCCCTGCCCCATCGGCCAGGCTGATATCCCTGTCCAGCTCAACACTCTGCAACGATTTCATGCCGCCACCCGCCACTCTTTCAGGCTCCCGGCCAGAGTACGGGTTAACGAAATCAAACTGCCCAGCATGTCGGCGTTAGGATTTCTTCCTTCACAGGCACTGATTTTGCAGTCGGCATAGACCGACAGAATCAGCAGGTTGTGCTGCACTTCCAGCGGCAATGGCAGCGCGCCTTTGGCCAGTGCGGCCTGTATGCCGCCCCATACATCGCGGCTCGCGGATAGCGCGGCAGTCAGATGCGCCGCGCGGCCGGGGTCGCTCCAGCGTCGCTGCACCGCCATCAGCTGGATGGCAACGCTGTCAAGCTGAGTCGCCTCGCTCATCATCATGTCGGTGGGGTGAATGCGGCGCTGCGCCTGCTGGATCTGTTGTTCCGGTCTCATTGTTATCCTTGCTGCTTGCTCCGGGGCACCTCGCCCACGGTTACGCTTCAAGTTAGCGGCGAGGACAGGGACAACTTTAGGCATGCTAAATGCGTGCCACAGCCGCCTGGAACGCGTCAGTCGTCCTGCAGATTCTGCCCTGGGAACAGCGTGTCGGTGAAACCGAAATAACGCAGGTCGCGGATGCGCATCGGATACAGGATGCCGCGCAGATGATCGACTTCGTGCTGCACCACACGGGCATGGAATGCGCTGACACGGCGATCGATCGCCTGCCCCTTTGCGTCGAAACCCTGATAGCGCAGCGCAGTGTGGCGCGGCACCAGACCGCGCATCCCGGGAACCGACAGGCAGCCTTCCCAGGCATCTTCCATCTCGTCTGACAAGGGCGTGAGCAGCGGATTAATCAGAACCGTAAACGGCACGCTTTCGGCATCCGGATAACGTGGATTGGCATGCTGTGGATTGGAGTTCACCTCAAACATCACCACCTGCAGGCCGACGCCGATTTGCGGTGCCGCGAGACCGGCGCCATTCAGCGCGCGCATGGTGTCGTGCATATCGACGATCAGTTGCGCCAGGCCGGGCGAAGCAAAATCCTCCACCGGCAGCGCCGGCGTCAACAGGCGCGGATCCCCCATTTTCAGGACATCGCGGATGGCCATGGCTGCTCCAGCTGTTGCAGGTCGGCGGCTTCCAGCCAGCACCAGGCGCCGAGCGCCAGCGTCACCGGCAGGACATAGTCGCCGATCGCTTCGCGATGCAGACCGTCCACCCGGTTGCCGGTGGCGGCGATCATGCGTTTGACCTGATGGTATTTGCCTTCGGCGAGCGTCAGTCGCAGCGTGTGCTCGTCGATGGCTTCGCACGCCAGCGCGGCGATCGGCGCGGGCTCGTCGTTGAGTTGCACGCCGCTGCGCAGGGCGTCCAGCGTGGCGTCCGTCACGGGATCGGCGCAGCTGGCACGGTACACCTTGGCCACGCCCTTTTTCGGCGAGGTCATGCGGTGGATGAACTGCCCGTCGTCGGTAAAAAGCAGCAAACCGGTGGTGTCCTGATCGAGCCGCCCCACGCATTGCACGCCGCGCTCGATCAGCGGCGGCGGCAACAGGGCATAGACGCTGGGATGATGTTTGGGCTTGTGCGAGCACTCGTAGCCCATCGGTTTATGCATCAGCACATAGGCATGCTGGTGATACGGCCAGGTCACGCCGTTGACGGTCAGTTCCAGCCCGTCCGGTTCGACTTCCGCTTCGGGGTCATCGCAGACCACGCCATTGACCGCGACCGCGCCCGAGCGCACCAGCAACACGCAACCTTTGCGTGACCCCAATCCCTGCGACTGCAATGCGCGCGCCAGCCACATCACTTCAGACCGGGCACATGCCGGCGGCGTCGTTGGTCACCAGCTGTTCCAGCAGATGCCGCACCTGCAACATCGCTTCGCCCAGCACCGCCTGGATTTCTTCCATCTGGATGCCGTCCGCCGACAGACCACGTCCGGCCGCGTAGTTCACCACCACGCCCACCGCCGCGTAACACAGCGCCAGTTCGCGCGCCAGATACGCTTCCGGCATGCCGGTCATGCCCACCATGTCGGCGCCGTCGCGCTCCATGCGGTTGATTTCGGCTGCGGTTTCCAGACGCGGCCCCTGCACCGCGCCATACACGCCGCCGTCACGCAGCTTGATCCCGGCGTCGACGGCGGCCTGCAGCAAGGCCGTGCGCATCGCAATGCAATAGGGAAAGGTAAAGTCGAGATGGGTCACCGGCTTGTCGCTGCCCGCAAAATACGTGGCGGCGCGGCCATGTGTGTAGTCGATGATTTGATCCGGGATCACCAGCATGCCGGGGATCAGCGCAGGATGAATGCTGCCGACCGTGGCCACCGACACCACGCGATCGACGCCGTGTTCTTTCAGCGCCCACAGATTGGCACGGTAATTCACCTCGTGCGGAGGGATCGTGTGGCCGTAACCGTGGCGCGCCAGGAAAATGACCTCCTGATCGCAAATATGGCCAAAGGTCAGCGCGCCGGATGGCTCGCCGTAAGGTGTGCGTCCCACCTTGCGATGGGTGATCTCCAGATTGGCCAATTGCGTCAGCCCGGTGCCGCCAATAATTCCCAACATGATTATTTGTCTTTCAAAGCGTAAATGGCAGGCAGATTGCGCCACATGCCGTAAGCGTCCATGCCGCAGCCGAACACATAACGGTTGGGCACGACCAGCCCCACAAAATCGGCCCGGATCGGTTTATCCAGGCCGTTGTCCTTGTCGGTCAACACCGCCGACCATACCCGCGCCGCGCCCATTTCCAGCAGCTTGTCGCGGATCGCCGCCAGGGTTTCGCCCTCGTCCAGAATATCGTCCAGAACCAGCACATGGCGACCCGCCACGCTTTGCCCCGGCAACACCTTCCATTCGATCTCGCCGCCATGCGTCTTGCCGCGATAACGCGTGACATGCAGGTAATCGAATTCCAGCGGAAACTTCAATTTCGGCAGCAACTGCCCGGCAAACACCACCGCCCCACCCATCACCGGCAACACCAGCGGAAAATCGTCCGCCAGCGCGTGGGCAATTTCGTCCGCCAGACGATCCAGCGCAGCCTGCACGTCTGTCTCCGGTACGATGCATTCAGCGTCATCCAGCAATTGTTGCGCTTCGAGCGGAGACATAACGTACCCGTGATTCGACTAAAACCGGGAGTCTAAGCGAAGTTTCCAGAGCATGCGCGGGTCGGGTAAGCTTGAGCCATGTCACAAACCACTTCCCAACCCGGCGTACTTGATGCTTCCGGCTGGCTGACAAACGCCCGCCAGCTAGCCTCACCCAACTGCGACGCCCGCCCGGACGGCATGGCGATCGAGCTCATCATTATCCACAACATCTCGCTGCCGCCCGGCGTGTTCGACGGCAACGCGGTCATTGATCTCTTCACCAACCAGCTCGACTGGGATGCGCATCCGTATTACCAGGGCATCCGCGACATCAAGGTGTCGGCGCATTTTTTCATCCGCCGTGACGGCAGCCTGATCCAGTTCGTGCCGTGCAGCCTGCGTGCCTGGCACGCCGGAGTATCGAGCTGGTGCGAGCGCGAACGCTGCAACGATTTTTCCATCGGCATCGAGCTCGAAGGCACGGATGAATTGCCCTTCACCGAAGCGCAGTACGCCAGCCTGATCCCGTTGCTGCAATCGCTTAAACAGGCTTATCCGATTCGGGCGGTGGTGGGGCATAGTGAGATTGCGCCGGGGCGCAAGACGGATCCGGGGGTGTGTTTTGAATGGGGGCGGGTGCGGGCGTTGGAGGGTTGAAACGTTTGGCCTGATTGTGGTGCTATTACCTGACTACGGCTGGTTGGCCGGGGGTAGCCCGGCTGCTAGTCACTTTTCTTGTCTCGCCAAGAAAAGTAACCAAAAGAAGGCGACCCCGAATTCCCGAAAACCGAGCCCGTCGGATGGGCGGCAAAGAACTCGCCCCGCTTTTGCTGTTTTAATTTGATTTTTGTGAGCGGGGCTTCAGACACCTTTGCCGCTGATCCACCCGACAGACTCAATTTCCGGCGGGACTGAGAGGGGAGGAAAGTCAAAACCATGGCGGTGATGACTGGGCGGTTTACGTGCTTGGGTGCAGCTGCATTCGGCGCAGTACGCCTTACGCGCTTTGAGCGTTTGTGGTTACTATTTTGGCTTTACACATCCGATGCATTTCGCTTGCGCCGAATGCGCCTTGCACAAGGTTGGTAAATTTGGACAAAGGAGATTTGTTATGTCAAAGAGCAATAGTGGTCTTGCTTGGGTGTTTGCGGCCATCGGGCTTGCGGGAGCAGGCTTCGCCGCTGGACTTCATCGGCTTGTATGGCTGCTCTTCTGGATGCTAACCATATTATGGGTGGGATTTTTCTACACGATGATTCAACGCGAACATACGGCAAGCCTAAGTCTTGCCGCACAAGGCATACCTACCAATGATGACCAAACAATTTATTGGGTAGTCGCAGCTGGTGCGTCGATAGTCGTAGCGATAATATTACGCATAGTCGAGGGCCTTGTATTTTCGCTTGTCGGTAGCTCTCGTAGGGCGCATTAGCCGCAGGCGTAATGCGCCGGATATGTAAGGTTCAAATAGTTATTAGAAACGTCCCATCACCGCCACCCTGGTTTTGACTTTTACCCCCTCTCAGCCCCGCCGGAAATTGAGTCTGTCGGGTGGATCAGCGGCAAAGGTGTTTGAGTCCCGCTCACAAAAAACCAAATCAAAAACAGCAAAAGCGGGGCGAGTTCTTTGCCGCCCACCCGGCAGGCTCGGTTTTCGGGAATTCGGGGATGAGCGGGGTCGCCTTTTCTTTGGTTACTTTCTTTTGGCGAAGCAAAAGAAAGTGACTAGCAGCCGGGCTACCCCCGGCCAACGGACAGCAGCCCGTCAAAACACGCGCTACCCACGCTAAAATCCCCCCTCCAAACATCAGGATTCCCCCATGCGTCTCGGCACCCCGCTCTCGCCCTCTGCCACCCGCGTCATGCTCTTGGGCGCGGGCGAACTCGGCAAGGAAGTCATCATTGCCCTGCAGCGGCTGGGCGTCGAGGTCATCGCGGTGGATCGCTACGCGAACGCGCCCGGGCATCAGGTGGCGCACCGCGCGCATGTGATCGACATGAGCGACGGCGCGGCCTTGCGTGCGCTGATCGAAGCTGAGAAACCGCATCTGGTGGTGCCGGAAATCGAGGCCATCGCCACGGAAACCCTGCTGGAAATCGAAGCAGCGGGTCTGGCCGAAATCATCCCCACCGCGCGTGCCGCCAATCTCACCATGAACCGCGAAGGCATCCGCCGGCTGGCGGCGGAAACTCTGGGCCTGTCGACTTCGCCTTATGTGTTTGCCGACAGCCTCGCCGAGATGAGCGCGGCTGCCGAGAAGCTGGGCTATCCGGTGATCGTCAAGCCGGTGATGTCGTCGTCCGGCAAGGGGCAATCGCGCGTGGATGACGCCAGCCAGCTGGGCTCGGCCTGGGATTATGCCTCCGCGGGCGGACGGGTCAACAAGGGCCGCGCCATCGTCGAGGGGGTGATCGACTTCGATTACGAAATCACGCTGCTGACCGTGCGCGCGCCGGGTCAATCAGGCGAAATCGAAACGCATTACTGCGCGCCTATCGGCCACGTGCAGGTGAAAGGCGATTACGTCGAATCGTGGCAGCCGCAGCCGATGTCCGCTGCTGCGTTGCAACGTTCACAGGACATCGCCGCCGCGGTCACCGGCAATCTGGGCGGGCGCGGCCTCTTCGGTGTCGAACTCTTCGTCAAGGGCGATACGGTGTGGTTCTCCGAAGTCAGCCCGCGTCCGCATGACACCGGCATGGTGACCATGGCGACGCAAGCGCAGAATGAATTCGAGCTGCACGCCCGCGCCATCCTCGGCCTGCCGGTCGACGTGTCGCTGCGCGAACCCGGCGCCTCGGCGGTGATCTATGGCGGCATGGACGCCGCCGGCATCGCCTTCGAAGGTGTCGCCGAGGCGCTGGCCACGCCCGGCGTCGATCTGCGGCTATTCGGTAAGCCACAGGCGTTTGTCCGCCGCCGCATGGGGGTGGCGCTCGCCACCGCCGACAATACTGATGCCGCGCGCCGGCACGCCAAAGCCGCTGCGGCCTGCGTCAAACCCGTGAAAGCCTGAACCATGCAAACGCATTACGAACGCCTCGGCGGCGAGGCTATCATCCGCAAGCTGGTCGACCGCTTTTATGACCTGATGGACGAGGACCCGGACTACTACGGCATCCGCAAGCTGCACCCGCAAGACCTCAGCGAGTCGCGCAACAAGCTCGCCTGGTTTTTGAATGGCTGGACCGGCGGCCCGCCGGATTACATCAACCGCTTCGGCCACCCTTTCCTGCGCCGTCGCCACATGCCGTTTGCCGTCGGCGTCGCCGAGCGTGATCAGTGGATGGGCTGCATGATGCGCGCGATGCAGGACGTGGGGGTGGATGCAGCGATGCAGCAGGAATTGACCGCAGCGTTGTTCAAGACTGCTGACTTCATGCGCAACCAGCCTGAATGAAGCGCCTGATCGGTTGGAGCCTGTTGTTGGCCGTGCTGGCCGCCCTCACCGTGCTGCCCTGGCTGATGCTGGACAGCGCACCGACCATCGAGCCGCCCGCCGCGTTTCACCGCGCCGATCTGGCGGAGATCAAATCGCTGTTCCAGAAACACGACCCGCGCCACCTGACGCCGGGCGTGGTACAGAGCATCCAGCTCGACGAGGACGAACTCAACCGCCTGCTCAACTACGCGGTCGAACTGCCCCGTGTCAGCGGCATTGCCGCCGAACTCACACCCGGTCTGGCCACGCTCAGCGCCACGCTGACCGTACCGCCCAACCCGTTTGGCCGCTATCTCAATATCACCGCCGAAGTGGCGGAAGCACCTGGCGGCATCCAGATTCGGAGCCTGCAACTAGGCAGCCTGCCGCTACCGGGGGTGCTGGCTGACTGGATGGCACGCCGGTTTCACACCCTGCTGCGCCGGGACGACACCTACGCTGCGTTGGCCGAGGCATTTTCCCAGGTGAGCTTCGAGGAAAACCAGGCCACACTGGATTACCACTGGTATCCCAAGTTGCTGACCCGGATCGAACGCAAGAGCGTCGAGTTGCTGATCGCGCCGGACGATCAGGCACGCATGTTGGCCTATGCCGAACAATTGAACACGCTACTGAAGCCCTATCCGCGTGGCAGCACGGTGCCGCTGGTACGCATCGTCGCGCCGCTGTTTAACCGGCCGCTGCCAGCCGGCAGCGACGTCGCTGCGGAAAATCGCGCCGCGCTCACCGCACTGGCCGCCTATCTGGGCGGAATCAGCCTGCCCAAGCTGCTGCGAGGCGACAGCCGTTCGATCGATCGCGCGCCGCCAGTGCTGCTGTCGTTGCTTGGACGGCGCGATTTTGCCGAGCATTTCACCATTTCGGCTGCGCTCTCGATCAACGGCGGCAGCCAGTTGGCCGACGCCATCGGCCTGTTCAAGGAAGAAGAAGACGCTGCCAAGGGATCGGGTTTCAGCTTCACCGATCTGGCCGCCGACCGCGCCGGGGTGCGGCTGGGTAATCGCGCCACCGACAGTGCGGCAATGCGGGTGCGCCAGCAATTGGCTGCCGCGCACAGCGATGCAGACCTGGTGCCGGATTTTCGTGATCTGCCGGAGTTCATGCCGCAAGCCGAATTCGATCGCCGCTTCGGGCCTGTGGGCAGCGCCCGTTATCAGAAGATGATCGACATCATCGACACGCGCCTGGCCGCACATCCACTGGGAAGTTAGCCGGAAAGTCAGCCCGTCGAGCAACCCTGCTATAATGCTGGGTTTCTCCTGATCGGCACTTATCATGTCCCGCAAGCTCCGCAACATCGCCATCATCGCGCACGTCGACCATGGCAAAACCACGCTGGTCGACCAGCTTCTCAAGCAGTCCGGCACCTTCCGCGACAACCAGGCGGTTGACGAGCGCGTGATGGACTCCAACGACCTGGAAAAGGAACGCGGCATCACCATTCTGGCGAAGAACACCGCGATCACCTACGGCGAATACCACATCAACATCGTCGACACCCCCGGCCACGCCGACTTCGGCGGCGAAGTCGAGCGCGTGCTCGGCATGGTCGATGGCGTGGTGCTGCTGGTTGACGCGGTCGAAGGCCCGATGCCGCAGACGCGCTTCGTCACCAAAAAGGCCCTGGCTCTGGGTCTGCGCCCCATCGTCGTGATCAACAAGGTCGACCGCCCCGGCGCGCGTCCGGACTGGGTCGTGGATCAAACCTTCGACCTGTTCGACAAGCTCCACGCCACCGATGATCAGCTCGATTTCCCGATCATCTACGCTTCCGGCCTGAATGGCTGGGCCTGTACGGATCTGAAAGACGCGCCGTCGCATGGCGGAACGGCAGAAAACATGACAACGCTGTTCGACACCGTCATCAAGCACGTCCCCACCCCACCCGGCTCGCCCGACGCGCCGCTGCAACTACAAATCGCCGCGCTGGACTACTCGACCTACACCGGCCGCCTCGGCGTCGGTCGCGTGCTCAACGGCCGCATCAAGCCCGGCATGCCGGTGGTGGTGATGAACCACGAAGACCAGGTCGCGAGCGGCCGCATCAACCAGGTGCTCGGCTTTCAGGGACTGGATCGCGTGCCGGTGGAAGAAGCCGAAGCCGGCGACATCATCATCATTTCCGGACTGGATGACATCGGTATCGGCGTCACCGTCTGCGACCGCGAAAATCCCGTCGGCCTGCCGGTGCTGCCGGTCGACGAACCGACACTCAACATGGACTTCATGGTCAACGCCTCGCCGCTGGCCGGCACCGAGGGCAAGTTCGTCACCACCCGCCAGATCCGCGATCGTCTGGCCAAGGAACTGCTGGTCAACGTCGCGCTACGCGTCGACGAAACCGGCGAGGCCGACGTGTTCCGCGTCTCGGGCCGCGGCGAACTCCACCTCACCATCCTGCTGGAAAACATGCGCCGCGAAGGCTTTGAACTGGCCGTCGGCAAACCGCGCGTGGTCTACAAGGAAATCAACGGCGAAAAGTGCGAGCCGTATGAGAACCTCACCATCGATCTGGAAGACGACACCCAGGGCGCGGTGATGGAAGAAATCGGCCGCCGTCGCGGCGAACTGACCAACATGGAATCCGACGGCCATGGCCGTACCCGCCTCGAATACCATATCCCGGCGCGCGGCCTGATCGGCTTCCAGTCCGACTTCATGACGATGACGCGCGGCACCGGCCTGATGAGCCACGTGTTCGACGACTACGGCCCGGTGAAAGCCGACCTGCCCGGCCGCCACAACGGCGTGCTGGTGTCGCAGGACAACGGCGAAGCGGTGGCCTATGCGCTGTGGAAACTGGAAGACCGCGGCCGCATGTTCGTCTCGCCCGGCGACAAACTGTACGAAGGCATGATCATCGGCATTCACAGCCGCGACAACGATCTGGTGGTGAACCCGATCAAGGGCAAGCAGCTCACCAACGTCCGCTCTTCCGGTACCGACGAAGCCGTGCGCCTGACCACGCCGATCAAGCTCACGCTGGAGTCCGCCGTCGAATTCATCGACGACGACGAACTGGTGGAAATCACGCCCAAGTCGATCCGCATCCGCAAGCGTTACTTGCAGGAACACGACCGGAAAAAAGCCTCGCGCGCAGCGGCCTAAGCTGAATCAACCCGGCACACAGCAGCAGCAATCCGAACCCGGCGCAAGCCGGGTTTTTTTATGTCCAGCACGGGTAAAATCCACGCATGCACTCTGTCGAAATCGGCTTCCTTGTCGGCCTTGCCATCCTCATCCTGCTGGTTGTTCTCCTGCTGTTGCGTTCAAACGTACAGCGACGGGAACAGGCCGGACTGCCCGCGCTGCTGGCGCAGGACATGGAAGTTCGCCACCGCGCGGTGCTGACCGACCTGCACTCGGGTCTGGCGCAGCAATCCGACCGCATGCAAACCCAGCTTGCCGCCTTGCAGGTTGCGCAGGCCGAACGACTGGCGGAAACACGCGAAACCGTCACCGGTCAGTTCGGCCAGTTCCAGACCGCCATGCTGGAAAAACTGATCGAGCAGGGACGTGCGGAGCAAAGCCTGCTGCAGGACACGCTGAAGGGCATGACTGCGCATTTCAACGAGCGCGTGCAGCAGCTGTCACAGACGGTCGACGGCCGCTTGAATGAAATCTCCGGCAAGGTCGCCGAGCGGCTCGACGAAGGCTTCAAGAAAACCAACGAAACCTTTACTTCAGTCATGTCCCGGCTGGCGGTGATCGACGAAGCGCAGAAAAAGATCGAGGGACTGGCATCCAACGTCGTGTCGCTGCAAGAAATTTTGGGCGACAAGCGCTCGCGCGGCGCGTTCGGTGAAGTCCAGCTGGAAGCACTGGTGCGCAACAGCCTGCCGCCCGACGCCTACGCGTTTCAACATACCTTGAAAAGCGGCGCGCGCGCCGATTGCGTGCTGATGCTGCCCGAACCGACCGGCACGGTGTGCGTCGACTCCAAGTTCCCGCTGGAAAACTACAGCCGCATGTTCGACGACAGCCTGCCATCAGCCGAGCGCGATGCGGCAAGACGGCAATTCAAAACTGACGTCAGAAAACATGTCGACGACATCGCCGCCAAATACATCGTCGAAGGGGAAACCTCGGACGGTGCAGTGATGTTTCTGCCCGCCGAAGCGGTGTTCGCCGAAATTCACGCCTACCACCCTGATCTGGTCGAGCACGCGCAGAAAAAACGCGTGTGGCTCACCTCGCCGACCACGCTGATGGCGGTGCTCAACACCGCGCGGGCAGTGATCCGCGATTCGGAAACCCGGCGCATGGCCCACGTCATCAAGGACGAACTCGGCAAACTGGCGAAGGATTTTTTCCGTT
>Ga0315270_10001590_pt1 | contig 12083 bp, 14 predicted proteins | sample C1_bottom_MG_FD_204932 | JGI IMG/M metagenome (GOLD analysis project Ga0315270, IMG submission 204932) | Sediment microbial communities from Yellowstone Lake, YNP, Wyoming, USA - C1_bottom | ecosystem: Environmental > Aquatic > Freshwater > Lake > Sediment | place: USA: Wyoming | collected... | reverse complement strand
GAAAGTGCAAGCCAGCGGCGACATAAGTGTGGATCTGGATACACAGGCATTCGCCGCGAAAAAATTCTCGTTGCAGGCGAGTGGCGTGAAAGCCATTGAAAACGCAGTCTCAACGGCGGCTAACTTAAGCGAAGCGAATGTTAAGCAAAGCGGCCAGGGCTACAAGTTCGAAGCCAAGCTGGATGCGCCGTCGCTGAACCTGACCAAAGATAAATACTCAGGTGATAAATTGACATTGAATGCCAAGCTGGATGCGGCTTATGGCAATATCATCGCAAGCCTGACGCTGCCCGGCGTTGAAGGCAACGCGCAGTCATTCAAGGTCAGCGCGCTGAGTCTGGATCTGGATGTGAAGCAGCCCGAGCAAGCTTTCAAGGTGAAGCTCAGTTCGCCGCTATCGGGCAATATCAAAATGCAGCAATTCAATTTGAGCAACCTCACTGTGGCGGTGACGGCAACCGGCGACAAGCTGCCAAACAAATCGGTGAGCAGCGAGTTGAAAGGCAGCGTGCAGATGGATGCCCTGAAGCAAAACGTGCAGGCGAATCTTGCCGGCGGTTTTTTGCAAAGCCAGGTCAAGGCCAAATTTGGCGTGGAAGGTTTTGCCGAACCGGCGATCAAGTTCGATGTGGAACTAGATCAGCTTGATGCCGATCCTTATTTGCCGAAGGCGCCAGCCCCTGTCACTGAGCCGAAATCAAAAGAGCCGGAACAGCCGCTCGATTTGTCGGCGCTGCGCAAACTCAATCTGGATGGCAGCCTGCGCATCGGTTCATTGAAGGCGATGAATGTGAAGTCCTCTCAAGTGCGTGTGGATGTGACGGCACATAACGGACTGGTTAATCTCGATCCGCTTTCCGCCAAGCTTTATCAGGGCAGCATGAACGGCAGCCTGAGCGTGAACGCGCAAGCCATCCCCAGCATCACCATCATCCAGGATCTCAACGGCATCAATGTCGCCCCGCTGGCGAAGGATGCCGCCAACCTCGACATGCTGGAAGGCAATGGCAATATCGGTGTGAACCTCACTGCGCACGGCAACACAGTCGGCGCGATGAAGAAGACGCTCAATGGCAACTTCTCGTTGAACCTCGCCGATGGCGCGATCAAGGGCTTCGATATCGACAAAAAACTGCTCGCCGCACAAGCCATGTTGAGCAAGGGGCGTGGCGCGACCAGCGAAACGCAAGCCGCCAAAAAGGAAGAGAAGACCGCATTCAAGGAATTCAAGGCGACTTTCAAGGTGACCAATGGTGTGGCACATAACGACGATCTCTCATTGAGAACGGAACTGGTCCGGGTCGGCGGAACAGGTGATATCAATATCGGAAACGATAGCATCGACTACTACGCGAAAGCCGCGATAGCCAAGTCCCCCGAAGGGAGAATCGGAATCACCGTGCCGCTGCATGTCAGCGGTCCGTACACCGGCCTGAAATACACATTGGACTATGGCGCGATGCTCAAGGAATCAGCCAAGCAAAAGGTCGAATCCCGGAAAGAGGAATTCAAGAGCCAGGTGCAGGATAAGTTCAAGGGAAAACTGAAAGGGCTATTCAAGTGATTGGTGGTCTGCTGCTACAACAGTCGTTGCATGCATAGCTTTTCGTCCCGCCTGGTCGTCTGGCAACGCCAGCACGGTCGCCATGACCTGCCTTGGCAGTCTGCGGATGCCTACCGCGTGTGGTTGTCCGAGATCATGCTGCAACAGACGCAGGTCGCCACCGTCATCCCCTATTACCAGCGATTTGTTGCATCGTTTCCGACCATCGCTGCACTCGCCGTCGCGACTGAAGAGCAGGTGCTCGCGCACTGGAGCGGCCTCGGCTACTACGCGCGCGGACGCAACCTGCATCGGGCTGCGCAGATCATCGTGGACAAATATCACGGCGAATTTCCGCGTCAATTCGAGCAGATACTCGAGCTGCCCGGCATCGGCCGTTCCACCGCCGCCGCAATCTGTGCACTGGCCTTCCACGAACGCCGTGCGATACTGGATGGCAACGTCAAGCGCGTGCTGTCGCGCTACTGCGGTATAGATGGATCACCTAGCGAAAAGATGGTGCAAGCGCAGCTCTGGCAACAGGCTGAAGCCTTATTGCCGAAACGTGATATCGCCGCTTATATACAGGCTCAGATGGACTTGGGCGCAACGCTGTGCACGCGCAGCAAGCCGAAGTGTTTTGACTGTCCAGTGCGCAGCGATTGCGTCGCATTGCAAAGCGGACGAGTGGGCGAGTTGCCGACACCGCGTGCGCGCAAGGCCGTGCCGGAAAGAAACGCCACGTTCTTATTGTTGATGCACGGCAACGATATTTTGCTGGAAAAGCGCCCCGGCAAAGGCATCTGGGGTGGGCTGTGGTGCCCGCCCCAGTTTGATGATGAGGCAGCTGCGAAGAGCTGGTTCATGCAAAAGGGAATGACTGCGAGTCATGGGGAAAGGCTGGCGACATTCACTCATACGTTCACTCACTTCAAGCTGTGCATCACTCCGCTGAAGATTCAGTTCGCGCGCAAACCTGTGCGTGTTGAACAACCGGGCAGCTTGTGGCTGGATGTGGGGGAGGCGTTGCGGGCGGCCATACCGATGCCGGTGCGAGCGTTGTTGAAAGAGTGTTGCCGAGGGTAGCCCGGCAACTTTATTCGCCCCACTTCTTCATCAATTCCTGCTTCACCCCAAGATGATCGAGTATTCGCGCCACCACGAAATCTACGATGTCCTGCACGCTCTGTGGATGATGATAGAAACCCGGATTGGGCGGCATGATGACGGCACCGGCATGCGACAGCTTGAGCATGTTCTCTAGATGGATCGCGGAGAAGGGCATCTCGCGCGGCACTAAAATCAGCGTGCGCTTTTCCTTGAGCATCACGTCGGCGGCACGCGCGATCAGGTCATCACTGATCCCGCCTGCGATCTTGCCGAGCGTGCCCATCGTGCAGGGGCAGACCACCATCGCATCGCCGGGGTTGGAGCCTGAGGCCATTGGCGCGTACCAGTCCTGGATGCCGAATACTTTCAATTCGCCGCTGTATTTTCCGATGCGTTCCGCTAACATCTGCTCCGCTTCCTGCGGGCGGTTCGGCAGCGTGAAATCCAGTTCCTGCTTGGCGACGATCTGGGCAGCTTGGGAATACACCAGATGCACGCGCTGTCCGCTGTGCAGCAGGCATTCAAGTAAGCGCATGCCATAGGGTAGGCCGGATGCTCCAGTAAAAGCGACAGTGATGGTTTTCATGCGCGTAAATTTGGTGTCATTGAGTCGGGGTTTTCGTGGTCTAAGAGACTTTTATCATCCATGAAACGCGCCGCGATCAACCCGTTTACCGCGCCGAACACTAGTGCCGCTGTGGCGAAGATCGGGATCAGGTAGGCGATGCCGGCATGCGGGATCAGCCACAGATACACCACCAACATCTGTCCGGTGATGTGTGCGAAGGCGGCGAGGACGCTGTGAGTGACCGGTCCGAACCAGCGTTGAGACAAGTGTTGGCTCAGCGCAAGCATTGCCAAGCTACACACCGCGCCGAACAAGCCAAGAAAAAATCCCGGTGAAAGAAAGTTGCCGAACAATAGGCTGCCGGCCATTACGCGTAACAGCGATACCCATGCCGCGGTGCGCCAGCCATAGCGCGCCAGTACGATCAGCGTGACGATGTTGGCCAGCCCCGGTTTGACACCGGGTAGCGGAGAAGGGATGGCGTTTTCCAGTATAGTGAGTCCGAGCGCCACTGCTGCCATGTGCGCGATGTGGTGATCCTCGGCGGTGGTGTTGAGCTTAATAGTTGAGGCTGTCATATTTTTTCCTGCTGCCTACCAGTTCAACGCTCACCTGATTCGGCAAGCACAACGCGATCTCGCCGGCCTGCTGTAACCAACCTTGGCGCACGCAGTATTGGCGAGGACTGGGGTCGGAGGTGATGCGTGCTTTGTGTTGTTGGATGTTGATGATGCTCACACCTAGTGGGCCGGGGACTTCGATCTGCTGGTCGCGCGACAAAGGGGCCTCGCGGAATATCTTTCCGCCGCTGCGGATGATGGCCTTGTCTGCCAAGTCGCCGCTCCACAGTGTGAGTGTCAGCATCACCACGAACAGGCAGCCCAGTAATAACGTTAGCCAGTCGCCCGGCTTGATGTGCGGCAAAGAGGTCGCATACATAATCAATGGCTAAGTTCGCGATGGCGCACCAGCACTTGCTGCTGATGTTCGAAATGGCGCGCTAGTTTTTCTGCGAAATAAACTGAGCGGTGTTGCCCGCCGGTACAGCCGATGGCCACGGTCAGATAGCTGCGATTGTCGGCGACGAAGCTGGGCAGCCAGCGTTCGATAAAATCACGTATGTCGCCAAACATGTCTTGTGCGCTGGGTGTGCTGTCCAGAAACTGGATCACCGCCGTATCTCGCCCGGTGAGTGGTTGCAGGACGGGGTTGTAGTGCGGGTTGGGCAGGCAGCGCACATCGAACACCAAGTCAGAATCCAGCGGGATTCCGTGCTTGAAGCCGAATGACTGGAACAAAAGCGTCAGTCGCGCGCGATCAAGTTTGATGAACTGCTTGATCCATGCGCGCAATGCATTGGAATTAAGCTCGGTGGTGTCGATGTGATGACCGATGCTGCTGATCTCGGTCAGTAATTCGCGTTCGTAAAGGACGCATTCCGGCAGGGTGCGAACCCCGTCATTCAAAGGATGCAAGCGGCGCGTTTCGGAAAAACGCTTTACCAGCGTGTCGGTCTGCGCATCCAGGAACAACACATGAACGTCCGTGCCCTGCTGTTTGATCTGCTGCAACAGTGGCGGGAGGCGTTGCACGCTGTTGGCGCTGCGTACATCTATGCTGACGGCGATGTTGCTGTAACCGGCACGTTGCAGATGCTCCACTAGTGCAGCCAGTAGGTCGGCGGGAAGATTATCTACACAGTAATAGCCACTGTCCTCAAGTACTTTGAGTGCGACGCTTTTGCCGGAGCCGGAAAGGCCGCTGATCAGGAATAGTTGCACCTTGGGCCTCCGTTTAATCTTCCATTAGCAGTTGGTCGTGGCGCGTGATGAATTCCTGCATGCTGTCAAAGCCGCGCTGGTGCAGCACGAAGTTGCGTGCTGCAGCTTCCACCAATACCGCGAGGTTGCGTCCGGCAACCACCGGGATATTCACCGTGCTGATCTTCACGCCGAGTATTTCCTGGTGGGAAGCATTGAGCGGCAGGCGTTCAATTTGCGACAAGTCTCCGCCGGGCGGGCGATGCAGATGCACAATGAGCTTCAGGCTTTTTTTTCGCCGCACGGCTGTTTCACCGAACATGATGCGGATATTCAGTACGCCTAATCCGCGTACTTCCAGAAAATCGCGCAACAATTCTGGGCAGCGGCCCTCCAGAGTATCCGGCGCGATGCGATGCAATTCGACGATATCGTCAGCAACCAGACCGCCACCGCGGGAGATAAGCTCTAGCCCGAGTTCGCTTTTTCCGACCGCGCTCTCGCCCGTGATCATTACGCCGACCCCAAGCACGTCGAGAAAGACGCCGTGGCGCGTGGTGGATTCGGCCAGTTCCTTGGCAAGATAGTGGCGGATCAACCACATCAGATGCACGCTGGTTTGAGGAGATGCAAATAGAGGAATGTGCGAATGGTCGGCGAAACTAACGAGCTCAGGCGGAATATCGGTCGCCCCGGCTACAATCAAGCAGGTCGCGCCGCTTTCTTCGATTTGGCGAAACGCACTGTCGCGCTGCTCTGTAGTCAGATCGCGCAAATAATCCAACTCTGTCTGGCTTAGTACTTGCACCCAGTTCGGGTGGATCAGGTTGAGATGGCCGATGAGCCCCTTGTTTGAGGAATTGACCTCATCGCTGTCGATGATGCGATCGGTGCCATCTGCACCGGCAACACGGCTGAGTTGCAGCCGTTCCTGTTTGTCTTCGAATAATTGCCGGACATTGACCTGGCTCATGTCATGCTTTCCCAGCCGTCAAAAAGTTGATGGATGCAGGCAGTGTCTTCGCAGGCGAGCAGGCGATTACGGAACTGACTGTCACTGAACATTTGCGCCAGGTCGCCGAGAATCTGCAGATGCAGATCGGTCGCTTTCTCGGGCACAAGTAACACAAAAATCAAATTCACCGATTGACCATCCGGTGCATCGAATGGAATGGGGTGCGAAGTTCTGACAAAAACAGCTGTGGCATCGCGCAGCTTGGCGATACGGCCATGCGGGATCGCCACGCCTTGTCCCAGACCGGTTGAGCCGAGCTTCTCACGGGCAAACAGGCTGTCAAACACCTGGCTGCGTGCGATCTGCTGGTTATTTTCAAACAGCAGCCCGACGCGTTCGAACATGCGTTTCTTGCTGGTGGATTCAGTGTCCAACAGGATGTTGCCGGGCGGCAGGATTTTGCTGATCAGGTTCATTTTCTGGGCAGGATAAAAAATGGGCGGTATTGCGACCGCCCGTTTGTGGGTTATTTTACCGCGGCGTGTTTGCTGGACTCATCATGGCGGCGCGAGGATAGTTTTTCCTTGTGTTTCATCACTTGGCGATCCAATTTGTCCACCAGTGCATCGATTGCGGCGTACAGGTTCTCGTCATCGCACTCCACGAACACGTCCTTGCCGCTGATGTGTACGGTGGCTTCAGCCTTTTGTTTCAGTTTTTCAACGGAAAGGATGATGTTCACGTCGATCACATGGTCGAAATGACGTTTGATCTTGCCGAATTTGGTGGTTGCATAATCGCGAATGGCCGGGGTGATTTCCAGGTGACGTCCGGTTATATGGAGATTCATGATGTGCTCCTTAGTTTTAGAGTGATTTACGGAGATTTACCGGAAGTATGCGTAATGCTTCCCGGTACTTTGCTATGGTACGCCGGGCGACGACGATGCCCTGCTGTGCCAAGATTTCTGCCATGCGGCTGTCAGTAAGCGGTTTGCGCTGATCTTCCGCGTTGACCAATTGCTTGATCAATTCGCGTATTGCGGTGGAAGAACAGGTGCCTCCGCTTTCCGTGGCAAGGCCGCTGCCAAAAAAATGCTTGAATTCGTAGATGCCGCGAGGGGTCAACATGAATTTCTGGGTGGTACTGCGCGATATTGTGGATTCGTGTAACCCCAGCTCTTCGGCAATTTCGCGCAATACCAGAGGTCGCATGCCAATCTCGCCATGTTCGAAAAATTTGCCTTGTCGTTCCACGATGGCTTGTGCGACACGCAAGATCGTTTCGAAACGCTGCTGAAGATTCTTGATCAGCCACTTCGCTTCCTGCAATTGTGTGGCGAGTTGCGAGGAGCTTTTGTCGCCACGTTGTTGCAGGATGTTGGCATAAATCTGATTTACACGAAGTTTGGGCATCGCTTCGGAATTGAGTCGCGCACGCCATTGGTTTTTGTGTTTTTCCACGACTACATCGGGCACGACGAAATCAGCGACGCTTTGGCTGAATTCATTGCCGGGCTTTGGATTCAGTCCCGTGATCAGGTGCTGTGCAGCTCGCAATTCGTCGTCCGAGCAGCGCAGCAATTTTTTGATCTTGGAGAAGTCGTGAGCGGCGAGTGCATCCAGATGTTGGCTCACCAGACGAATCGCCAGATCGCGTTGCGGGGTGTCTTCCGGCAACGCCTTGAGTTGCAGGGCCAGGCACTCGCCCAAGTGTCGCGCACCAAGTCCGGGTTGATCCAGGTGCTGAAGCTGCACCAGAGCGGTTTCCAAATCGTCCAGCGTGATTTCAAGCTCTGCGGGCAATAGGGCCACCAGCTCCTCAAGATTCTGCGCGAGATAGCCATTTTCATCCAGCGCATCGATCAGCAAGCCGACCACTTTGCGATCCTTGATATCCAGCGAGCTGGTGGTCAATTGACTATGCAAATGTGCGCGAAGGCTGGCTTGTTCTGCGGCCTGCTCTGGGTAGGTCTCGTCCTCGTCGTCGGTGCTGCGCATCGAGCCACTGCTGGTATTCCAGTCGGAGGGTTCGTTGCCGAACGTATCGGGGCCAAAATCATCCGCGCCGCGGACATCTGTTTGCGATTGCTCCGGCTCGGCACTCGTCTCGTTTGTCGCACTTCGCGGCTCGGCTGTAAAAATGCCGACTGAGGGCTCCTCGGAAGCTTCCAGCATGGGATTCTCTTCCAGCATGCGGGCGATTTCCTGGTGCATGTCCTGCGTGGACAGTTGCAGCAAACGGATAGCCTGCTGCAACTGCGGCGTGAGCGTCAGTTGTTGAGAGATCCGAAGTTGGAGAGTGGGTTTCATGGCTTGGTGTCGTGTCTGGGACGTCTTCGGGTTACAGTTTGAAGTGTTCGCCCAGATACACTTTCCTTACGCCCTCATTATAAATGATTTCATCCGGTTTGCCTTCGGCCATTACTGAACCGGCATTGATGATGTATGCGCGATCGCAGATGCTCAAGGTTTCACGCACGTTGTGGTCAGTGATCAGTACCCCGATATTGCGCTCTTTGAGGAAGCCGATGATTTTCTGAATATCCAGCACTGCGATGGGATCCACGCCGGCGAATGGCTCATCAAGGAGAATAAAACGCGGGTTGGTCGCCAGCGCGCGGGCTATTTCCACACGCCGCCGCTCGCCGCCCGACAGGCTGATGGCGGGGTTACTACGAATATGGGTGATGTGCAGATCTTCCAGCAACTCTTCCAGCCGGGCTTGTATTTCGGCACCAGAAAAATCTTGTAGTTCAAGCACAGCTTGAATATTTTTCTCCACCGTCAGACGCCGGAAGATCGATGCTTCCTGCGGCAAATATCCCAGCCCAAGGCGCGCGCGGCGATGTATCGGCATATGGGTTATATTCGTATCATCAATAAAGATTTCTCCACCGTTAGCAGAGATCAGCCCCACGATCATGTAGAAAGCCGTGGTTTTTCCCGCGCCATTTGGGCCGAGCAGACCCACCACTTCGCCGCTATTTAGCGACAGCGAAGCATCGTGTACCACGGTACGCGAACCATACGTTTTTTTCAGCCCTACTGCGCGCAATTCACTCATGTTTACTGTGCCGGTAAGGGTGTATTGCCGGAATTGATCGGTAGCGCGTCCGGCGAGGATGGCGTTGCCGAATTATTTTTTGGTTTGGGTTGCAATACGGCACGTACCCGCTTCGGCGGAGTATTCGCCGAGCTTTTGTCGCCGCTGTTCACCTGAAAGAGTTCGGTTCTGATGTTATAAGTGATGTGTTCCCCGCGCACATCATCCAGTCCGCGTTTCACATGCGCTTGTCCGTAAAGGTCTACCGCTTCGGAGCGCGTGTCATATTCGATACGTTCGCCATTTCCTTCAACATATTCGTTCATCCCTTGGCGTTTCTGGCGGAAGCTGGCGGTATTGCCATATATCGTACCGTGCTTGAAACCATCCTTGTCCTGCGTTACGACAATCTTGTCGCCGCGTATAAACATCGTACCTTGCGTTAATTGCACGTTGCCAGTGAAGGTGCTGATTTTTTTGGCGTTGTCTATCAGTACTTGGTCAGACTCAAGGTGTAACGGTTGGTCGCTGTCGGCGCGTTCGGCGAAACAGGCCGGCGTATAAAGCGATATAAAAATTGATAGCAGTAAGCTATTTCTTGATCGGAACATATTCGCTTCTTACTTGGGAGAGCAATTTTAGGGTGCTTGCCCTGTTGTCCATTTCAAGGCCTATCGCATACAAGGTATGGTGTGCATCAACAACCGTCACAGCGCGGTCGGTGTTTAAAAAGCCTTGGTCAGGGAGAATGCGCAAAGATTCGGTTCTCAAGGTAATTTTGTCCTGTTGAGTGGTTGCTTCGCTCAGTATTTCAACAGCACCGTGTAACAATACTTCATCACCCTTGTTGGTAATCACCCCTTGTTCTGCAGAGGCATGTATTGACGGATGCTCGGCGGACAGCGAAGTAAGACGCGGCATTTCCAGCGTGGAACTGTCGTCATCCGGGAAGTGCTGCATTTTTTTTGCCGTCATTATGAAACGCGGGGTGCCCTGATCATTTAGCCGGGTTGCTGAAAAGTTGTCCACAATCGCATCGGGTTCATGGCGCTTGGCGATCTCTGTTCTTGCCAGCTCCGGCTGCGTCTGCTGGTCCAGCCAGTAAGTGATTCCAAGCAAGCCCAGGAATGGTAACAGCAACAGCCAGTTGCGAAAGTGAATGTGGAGGGTCATTGTAAATAGGGCGCCAACTGATCATCCAGTGTGTTTTGCGCTGACATGATCAGTTCACAGGCTTCGCGTACTGCCCCGTGCCCGCCACTGCGCTGAGTGACGTAAGCGGAATGTTTGTGTACCAGTTGCGGAGCTTCCGGCACGCTGATCGCCAGACCGACATGGCGCATGACTGTGAGATCGACTACATCGTCGCCCATATAAGCGGCGGCATCGCGCGACAGTTTGAGCTTTTTGAGCAGATCAAGCATGGCTTCAAGTTTGTTTTCCACGCCTTGGTAGACATGCGTGATGCCTAGATTGCGCGCGCGAGCCTCAACACAGCGTGAAGTGCGTCCGGTGATGATGGCAACTTCGACACCGGTGGCCTTGAGCATCTTTATGCCGTGGCCATCCAGCGAATTGAAGCGCTTGAATTCTTCGCCGGAATCTGAAAAATATAACCCGCCGTCGGTCATTACACCGTCCACATCAAAGGCGATCAGGCGTATCAATTTTGCGCGGCTAGCCAGCATGTCATTTCTCCCAATCCAATATTTATTTCAAATTTGCCGGAATCGATCTGGTGTGAGGCCGCCTCACCAGTACGTCGCGATTCAAATAACCTTTGCATGCAGTAAGTCATGCATGTTCAAAGCGCCGACCAATTTGTTTTGCTCGTCAACCACCAGCATTTGGCTGATGTTGTATTGCTCCATTTTCTGCACAGCCTCGGCGGCGAGACTGCTCGGGCCGATGCAGCGGGGGTTTGCAGACATCACATCGCGCACCGGAGTGGAATTGAAATCCAGTTTCTTAGCCAGTGTGCGGCGCAGGTCACCATCGGTATAAATGCCCAGCACATGTTGATCGGCATCCACGATTGCGGTCATACCCACGCCTTTTTTTGAGATTTCGAGGATCGCGTCACCCAACATCGCGTCTTCTCGCACCATCGGCAGACGCTCGCCACTACGCATGATGTCACACACATGGGTTAGTAAACGCCGTCCCAGGCTGCCGCCCGGATGAGAGCGGGCAAAGTCTTCCGCGCCGAAACCTTTTGCATCCAGCAATGCCATTGCCAGTGCATCGCCCAGAGCTAAGGCGGCTGTGGTGCTGGTCGTTGGCGCCAAACCCATCGGGCACGCCTCTTTGTCGACGGCGGCATTAAGATGCACATCAGAAACTTTGGCCAGAGTGGAGGACGGGTTGCCGGTCATGCTGATGAGTTTTGCGCCTTGACGCTTGATGGCCGGTACGATGGCGATCAATTCCTGACTCTCGCCGGAATACGACAGCCCAATAAAGACATCGGCACTAGTGATCATGCCGAGATCGCCGTGGCTGGCTTCGCCAGGATGCACGAAATATGCAGGGGTGCCGGTGCTGGACATGGTCGCCGCGATCTTGCGCGCGATGTGGCCGGATTTGCCCATGCCACTGACGATGACACGGCCTTCGCAGTTCAGAATGACATTCAGTGCGTGCAAGAAATTCTCATCGAGACGCGCGCTCAGAGCTTGTACGGCGGCAGCTTCGATGTTCAGCACTTCGCGGGCGAGGTCCAGCGCGCGTGGTGCGGCGGAGATGGGTTTATTCATGGATCGGGATTATAGCAGCGCGTTCAACGTGCAGCGAATTTTGACCAGAGGGGAAATTTTGACCCGCATGGAAACTTTGCCAATAAATTTTTGAAAGCATGCACTAATTAGGGCATTATCCGCTCATGGCAACATTGCCCCTGGAATGCGCTTTTAATGACTAATTCGCTACAACTTCTGCTGATCCTGCTTGCCGTCGCCGTCGGCGTGGTGGTGTTGTGTCGTATCTTGCGCCTGCCCGCGATGTTGGGCTATCTGCTAGTCGGCATCCTGATTGGACCGCATGCGGTGGGCTGGATACCCGACGCGCCGGAAACCCGTCATTTGGCAGAATTTGGCGTGGTAT
>Ga0315270_10001589_pt1 | contig 12088 bp, 13 predicted proteins | sample C1_bottom_MG_FD_204932 | JGI IMG/M metagenome (GOLD analysis project Ga0315270, IMG submission 204932) | Sediment microbial communities from Yellowstone Lake, YNP, Wyoming, USA - C1_bottom | ecosystem: Environmental > Aquatic > Freshwater > Lake > Sediment | place: USA: Wyoming | collected... | reverse complement strand
GCGCGCCCGCTCTACGCGGTGCTGCAGGTGGCGGCGTTGAGCGTGGGCTTGCTCGCGCTGGCGCTGCTGGTGCTGTTGCGCACCGACTTGATAGACAGCTGGCGCAATGCCACGCCGCCGGACGCGTCGAACCGCTTTGTCATCAATGTGCAGCCCGAGCAAGCGCAAGCGTTTCGTGCCGCGCTGGACCGCGCCGGCGTGCAGCGCTACGACTGGTACCCGATGATTCGCGGTCGCTTGGTGGCCATCAATGGCAAGGAGACCGGGCCGTCAGCCTTCGACGACGAACGTGCGCGCCGCCTGGTCGAGCGTGAGTTCAATATCAGCCACAGCGCGCAAATGCCGGAGCACAACTTGCTGGTGGAAGGTGCGTGGAAGGCGAACGAGGCGGGCGCCATCAGCGTGGAAGCGGGGCTGGCGCAGACGCTCGGTTTGAAGCTCGGTGACGCGCTCCGTTTTGACGTGGCCGGCCAGACGGTGGATGCGCGTATTGCGAACCTGCGCAAAGTGGACTGGACCTCGATGCGCGTCAACTTCTTTGTGATGTTTCCACTCGCGCAAATGCCCGAGCTGCCGGCCAGCTACATCGCGGCGTTTCGGGCGCCGGCATCAGCCGGATTCGACAAGGACTTGAGCCGGGAGTTTCCCAACATCACACTGGTCGATGTGTCGGCCCAGATCGCCCAAGTGCAAGCCGTGCTGAACCAGGTGATACAGGCGGTACAGCTCTTGTTTGTGTTCACGCTGGCCACCGGCGTGGTGGTGTTGCTGGCGGCGGTGAGCACGACGCGCGAGGCGCGCACGCGCGAATTCGCTCTGATGCGCGCGATGGGCGCGAGCCGCCAGTTGCTGGCTCAGGTACAGCGCGCCGAACTGGCCGGCATGGGCGCACTGGCAGGCTTGCTGGCGGGCGCGGCGGCGGTCGGCATTGGCGGCCTGCTGGCGCACTTTGTGTTCGAGTTTGAGTGGACCGCCCCGGCCTGGGTGCCGCTTGCCAGCATGCTGGCGGGCGCCTTGCTGGCCTTGGCCGCCGGCTGGTGGGGCTTGCGTGGGGTGCTGCGCCGACCGGTGGTGGTGACGCTGCGCGAGGCGGCAGACGTCTGAGCGGTTCCCCCCCACTCAGGCTTTGTTGCTACCAGCTTGAAGCTGATGCGTGGCGTGCTTCAGGTAACGCCATGTCCGATGTCGCGCCACTGCGTGGCAACACAGCTGCCCTTCGGCGGCGCGGCGGACCGGGTCACTCGACCAGTTGATCCATCAAGCCCATGTCGGCGCTGCTCATCAAGCCTTCGATGTCCATCAGTATCAGCATGCGGTCGGAGACGCTGCCGATGCCGGTGATGTAGCTGGTGTCGACGGCGCTGGCATTCAATTCAGGCGCAGCACGGATGGCGTCCTTGTTCAGCTCCAATACGTCGGACACCGAATCAACCACAGCGCCCACCACCCGGCCACGCACATTCAACACGATCACCACGGTGAAGTCGTTGTACTCGGCCGTTGGGCAACCCAGCTTCAGACGCAAATCGACGATGGGTACGATCACACCGCGCAGATTGACCACCCCCTTGATGAAATCGGGCGCATTGGCAATACGTGTGGGCGGCTCGTAGGAGCGGATTTCCTGCACCTTCAGGATGTCGATGCCGTATTCCTCGGAACCCAGGCGAAAGGTCAGAAACTCTCCGCCGCTGGGGCCTTGCGTTTTCAGTGCAGTATTTCCGCTCTTGGGATGTGCCAATTGGGTGGAGCTGGATTCTTGGATCATTTCCATCATGTACCTCGGCTGGTGTTTGGTTCGGTTGCTGGTCAATAGGGACAGAACTTGTCTGCTTCCCGCAAGGTTTTTAGTTTGCTGCAAGCACCTGCTCAGTTGGGGGCGTAGTTTTCGGCCACTTCGCAGGTCTCAAGGGCCGCTCCCCAAGTCATCAGTGTCTCGATCTTCGCACCAGGCTGCCGATGTCGAGAATGAGGGCGACACGGCCATCGCCCATGATGGTGGCGCCGGAGATGTCGGGCACCTTGCGGTAATTGGCCTCCAGGTTTTTCACCACCACTTGTTGCTGGCCCAGCAGCTCGTCGACCATCAAGGCAACGCGGCCACCCTCGGCCTCGACCACCACCATGATGGCGCTGACCCGCTCGGGGTCTTGGCGCGGCACATTGAAGATGGACTCCAACTCGACCACCGGCATGTACTCCTGCCGCACCTCAACCAGGCGGCCGGTGCCACCCACCGTCTTGACGGTTTCTGGCGTGACCTGAAACGATTCGATGACCGACGACAAGGGCAGGATATAGACCTCTTCGCCCACACCGACGCTCATGCCGTCCATGATGGCCAAGGTCAGCGGCAATCGTACCGAGACCTTCATGCCATAGCCTTCGGCCGACTCGATCTCGACCGTGCCGCCGAGCTGCGTGATATTGCGCTTGACCACGTCCATGCCCACACCGCGTCCCGACACATCGGTGACCACATCTGCGGTGGAGAAACCGGGCGCGAAGATCAGGTTCCAGACTTCGGAGTCGGTCATCGAGTCGGGCGCATCGATGCCGCGCTCGCGCGCCTTGCTGATCAGTTTCCCGCGGTTCAGGCCCTTGCCGTCGTCGCGCACCTCGATCACGATGGAACCGCCCTGATGCGAAGCCACCAGGGTGATCGTGCCCTGCTCAGGTTTTCCCTTGGCGAGGCGCTCGGCCGGCATCTCGATGCCGTGGTCGCAGCTGTTGCGCACCAGATGGGTGAGTGGATCGGTGATCTTTTCGACCAGACCCTTGTCCAACTCGGTGGATTCACCTTGCGTGACCAACTCGACCTTCTTGCCCAGCTTGGCGGCAAGGTCGCGCATCATGCGCGGGAAGCGGCTGAATACCATCGACATCGGAATCATGCGGATCGACATCACCGATTCCTGCAAGTCGCGCGTGTTGCGTTCCAGATCGGCCAAGCCTGAGCTGAGTTGCTGGAACAGACTGGGATCGACGCTGAGGCTGTTCTGCGCCAGCATGGCCTGGGTGATGACGAGTTCGCCCACCAGGTTGATGAGCTGATCGACCTTTTCGACCGACACTCTGAGCGTCGTCGATTCCATGCCGGCGGGGGCCTTTTCAGCCTTGGGAGCTGCTGGCTTGGCCACTGCACTGGCGCTCGGGGTGGATGCCATCGCGCCCTCGCCGGTGGACGCCGGCATGCCTGGAGCATTTTCAAACAAACCGTAGCCCTTGTCTTGATCGGCGTCTTCCGCGGGCGGCGCGCCGGGTGCACCGGCATGAAACCCGTAGCCAACGGACAGCGGCATCAGCACGACCTCTTCCCTGGCCACGTGGAAGGTGAACAAGTCCAGCAAGTCGTTGTCGCTGCAGGCGGTGGTGATCTTGAAGCGGCGCATGCCGTCTGCGGCCTGACCACCATCGAGCGGCTCTATGGTGCCCAGATCGACAATTTCCTTGAACAACTCGACCAGGTTGTTGGCCAGCGCAAGATCGTGCAGCGGACCGACCACCAACTCCAATTCGCGCATACCTGGCGCAACCACCGGCGCCGGCTGAGGTGCGGGTGCGGGAGCCGGAGCCGGAGCCGCTGATGCTGCTGGCGCTGGCGCTGCGGTGACGCTAGGGGCCTGGCCACTCACCATCGCACGTATGCTGACCAGCAAGTCGCTGGTGTCGACCACGGTGCCGCCGGAGCCTTGATGGCGCGCCAACTGGGCGCGCAAGGCGTCACCCGACTGCAGCAGCACATCGACCATGGCCGAGGTAGGGGACAGTTCGTGACGACGCAGCTTGTCCAGCAGCGTTTCCATCTGGTGCGTCAGTTCCGCGACGTCAGAGAAACCAAAGGTGGCCGAACCACCTTTGATCGAATGCGCACAGCGAAAGATGGCGTTCAACTCCTCGTCGTCGGCGCTTTCTATGTCCAGATTGAGCAGCAACTGCTCCATGCTGTCCAGATTCTCTGCGGCTTCCTCGAAAAAGACTTGGTAAAACTGGCTCAAGTCAATGCCAGCGCTCATGCTTGCGTCGTCAGTGGACGTCTCACTCATAGTGGGCTCCTGGTGAGATTGAATTAGCGGATGACCTTGCCAATCACTTCGATCAGCTTGGCTGGATCGAAGGGCTTGACCAGCCATCCTGTGGCGCCTGCGGCACGGCCGGCTTGCTTCATTTGATCGCTGGACTCGGTGGTCAGAATCAGAATCGGGGTGACTTTGAATTTCGGACTTTCGCGCAACTTCCTGGTCAAGCTGATGCCGTCCATGCGCGGCATGTTCTGATCGGTCAGCACCAGGTCGAAATTGAGCTGGCCCGCCTTTTCCCAAGCGTCCTGCCCGTCGACCGCTTCCACGACGTTGAAGCCAGCATTCTTCAGCGTGAAACTGACCATTTGGCGCATGGACGCTGAGTCGTCCACAGCAAGGATGGAATACATTGATATCTCCCGGGGTCTTTGGGTTTTCGGATGAATTGAGTCGGTATTTAGAAGAGTTCGACGGAACCTGCGTCCATCTCGTCCTGGGTAACCGGGTTTGGTTTTAGAGGCGCCGACTCGACCACCGTGGTGCCGTCCTCGTCGTCGCCAAAGGTATCGCGAGCCAACTGGTCAGAGCAATTGCGCAAGCGTTGGCTGGTATGCGCAATCAACTGGGTGGCCATGTCGTGGAACTGCAGGGCCGTGATGGCCCCCGCCATTTCCTCCATCACCTTGTGCAGGTCATTGTCTTCAAAGCCCGGTGTGACTGCCGCCCGCCTTAGCAGACGCGTCACGTGGTCGGTCGCACTGTAAAAATGTGTCGTCAGGGATTCGACGGAATCATCCAACAAGCGCTGCAGACGATCCAGGTCGGTGGTCACCGTCATCAGATGATCCTGCAGATCGGCTGCGGCCAGCAGCGGAAACAGCGAGGGGGTATCTTCAGACCCGGGTAGCGCGGAGGACGGTTCTTCTAACATCTCGGCCTCACGAAATTGGCATCTCTGGCGCAGGTCACCGCACGCCGAAACCAAAGGATCGAACGAGGGCCAGGCAGCAACGCCATTTTTGACTGAAGAATTCGACAGGGCTCAAACATTCATCGCTTTGATCACAGTTCCCATGAGCCGTCTTATTTTGTCAGATTGGCGGCAGGTCCGGCCCAAATTAATGTGTTTACTCCTTCAAAACACCTAATGAGTCACGAATCGAGGGGGGGGGGTGGCTTCCAGACGGCAAGCAGGGCGAGGCGGCTATCCTTGGCATACTCGCTTATATGTCAACCGAGCCTAGTTTAATCGCCCAACGCAGTTTGCGAGTGCTGCATGTCGAGGATTCCGACCTTGACCATCAACTCATGCTGGCGCAGTTGCGGCGCGGCGGCTTGCACATAGAGACCCTGCGCGTGGACACCACGGCCGCCGTTTCGCTGGCTTTGCAGCAGTCTTGGGACGCCATTATTTCGGACTTCAACCTGCCAGGATTTTCTGGTCTGGTGGTGCTGGACATGCTCAAGGCTGGTGGCTATCAGACGCCCTTCATTCTGGTATCGGGTGAGATTGGCGAAGACACGGCGGTGGAGGCCATGCGCAATGGCGCCAACGACTATTTGCTGAAGAACAACCTGGCCCGATTGGCGCCCGCGCTATTGCAGGCCATCGCTGCCGCCGAGGCGCAACAGGCGCGCACGCGCGCCGACCGCGAGTTGCTGCGTTCCAAACAACGCCTGCACGAACTCGCCGGCCACCTGCAAACCAGCGTGGAAATGGAGCGTGCCGCAATTGCACGCGAGATTCACGACGATGTGGGGGGCTCGCTGACGGCACTCAAGTTCGATTTGGCATGGATTGCGCGTCACGCCGACTCGGACGACGTGTTGCAGCGCACGCAATCGGCGCTGGATACGGTGACCTCGGCGATCGAGGCGAGCCAACGCATCATGCACAATCTGCGCCCCGCGATACTCGAGCAAGGACTGGTGGCGGCGGTGCAGTGGATGGCAGGTCGTTTCGAAAAACGCACCGGCATCAACACGCGGGTGAGCACCAGCCACGAGCAGATTCAATTGCCGCCCGGCGTGTCCTTGGTCGCTTACCGCATGGCGCAAGAGGCGCTCACCAATGTAAGCAAACATGCCCAAGCGTCGCAAGTCAATATCGATCTGAGCGTGGCCGGCGACGTGCTCACGCTGGAAGTCAAGGACAATGGTCGCGGCATCGCGCCAGCAGACTTGACCAAGGAGCGCAGCTTTGGCATTCGCGGCCTGCACGAACGCGCCGCTACCGTCCAAGGCTGGGTCGATCTGAGCAGCACGCGTCACGGTACGAGTTTGATCCTGTCGGTTCCGCTCACTGCCGAGGCCGCCCAGCGCGCCGAGGATGGTGCTCTGCCGTCGACCGACCACGACCCATCCTCATGGGGTTCAGCATGATCCAAGTGATACTTTGTGATGACCATGCCCTGATCCGCAGGGGCATACGCGATACCTTGTCGGACGCGCCGGACATTGAGGTGGTGGGCGAGGCAAGCGACTACCCTGAACTGCGCAACCTGATGCGCACCCAGGGCTGCGATGTGCTGGTGCTCGACATCAATATGCCCGGACGCTCGGGGCTGGATGTGCTGCACGCGCTCAAGGAAGAAGGTTCGCAGGTGCGCGTGCTGATTGTCTCGATGTACCCCGAGGATCAGTACGCTATCCGTGCCTTGCGCGCTGGCGCGCAAGGCTACGTCAACAAGGGCGGCGATCCGCAATCGCTCGTATTGGCGGTGCGCACCGTGTCGCAGGGCCGCAAGTATGTGACGCCAGAGATTGCACAGATGTTGGTGGAGAGCCTGACCGCCTCGACGACCGAGCAAGCGCATCAAAAGCTGTCGGATCGCGAACTGCAGACGCTGGTGATGATTGCTTCGGGCAAGCGCTTGTCGGACATCGCAGAAGAGCTGATGCTGAGCCCGAAGACGGTGAGCGTGTATCGGGCGCGCGTGCTGGAAAAGCTGAACCTGGCGAACAACTCCGAAATGACCGTGTACGCGATTCGCAATGGGCTGGTGGGCTCCTAAAACACCATGGCTGACGATTTCTAGAAATTTGCCAGCATCTTTTCCAACGCCAAAGTGAATGGCATTTGCATCAAGGGCAGCGTCATCAGCATGCCCACCAAGCCAACACCGATGGTGATCGGAAATCCGACCGCATAGATATTGAGCTGGCTGGCCACGCGCGAAATGATACCGAGCACCAGATTGACGAACAACAGCATGGTGATCAAGGGCAGTGCGACCCACAGGCCGATGCGAAAGATCTCGGCGCCCCATACCTGAGGCTGCGCGATGCGCAAGAAGGCAAACGGATCAGCGCCGACCGGAAAGCTCTGAAAACTTTGCACCACCGCGTTGATCAGCAGCAAATGCCCGTTGCTGACGATGAACAAGAACGCCGTCAAGGTGCCGAAAAAGCGACTGGTCGCCGTGCCCTGGCCGCCCGTGGAGGGATCAAAAAAACCGGAGTAGTTCAGGCCCATTTGAAGGCCGACCAATTCTCCGGCGAATTCGAGCGACGCGAATACGATGCGCACCGCAAACCCCAGGCTCAGCCCGATCAGCAACTGTTGCAGCATCAGCATCAGCGCGGGCGCCGAGTCCAGTGCGACCAAGGGCATGTCCGGCATCGAAGCTTGCGCGGCATAGGCCGTGAGTCCGGCCAAGGCAATGCGCACGCGCATCGGCATATTGCGTTGATTGAACACCGGCATCGCGGTGAACATGGCCAAAATGCGTATGAAAGTCCACGCCAGTGGCGTGATCCATGCCAGCAGTTGCGCTTCGGTGACGCTGAACACGCGACGTCCCTAGCCCACGATTTGCGGGATGGATAGCAAGGTACGCTGAATGTATTCGACCAGGGTGGACATCATCCACGGACCTGCCAAGGTCAACACGGTCACTGCGGCGAGCATTTTTGGAACGAAGCTCAAGGTGGCCTCGTTGATCTGCGTGGCGGCCTGGAATACGCTGACCAGCACACCCACCGCAAGCACCGCCAGCAAAACGGGGGAGGCGATCAGCAGCAGCATGTACAAGCCTTGTTGGCCGAAAGTGAAAACAAGTTGTGCATCCATCGAATTCCTAGTCAGTTGGCGACAGAGCTTTCGGCCGCTGCGCGGGTCTCAAGGTCTGTCCCGCAAAATCATCAAGTTGCAAAGCTCGCTGCCAGCGAGCCGATCAGCAAATTCCAGCCATCGGCCAACACGAACAGCATCAGCTTGAAGGGCAGGGCGACCAATACGGGCGACAACATCATCATGCCCAGGCTCATCAGCACGCTGGCCACAATCATGTCGATGATCAAGAAAGGGATGAAGATGAGAAAACCAATCTGGAAGGCGCTTTTCAACTCGCTCGTCACGAACGCCGGCACCAGCACCTTGAATGGCACGTCCTGGGCTTTCACGCTCGCATCCAGTTTGGCCAGCTTGGCAAACAAGGCCACATCGGACTGGCGGGTCTGCTTGAGCATGAAGCCGCGCATCGGTACCTCGGCGCGCTTGAGTGCCTCTTCGGTGCCGATCTGGTTGGTGCTATAGGGCAGCCAGGCGTCGCTATAGACCTTGTCCAGCGTTGGGCTCATGACAAAGAAGGTCAGAAACAGGCTCAAGCCGAGAATCACCTGATTGGGCGGTGCAGCCTGCGTTCCGAGCGCTTGGCGCATCAGCGACAGCACGATGGCGATGCGCGTAAAGCCGGTCATCATCAGCAGCACGGCGGGCAAAAATCCCAAGGCCGTGAAGAACAACAGGGTCTGTATCGGCACCGAATAGCTGGTACCCCCCGCGCCCTGACCGATGATGAGCGGCAGGTTGGCATTCCCCCCCGCGCTTTGGGCTAAAGCCGCAACAGACAGAGTCGATAACACCGATACGGTCAGCACTGCTTTGAGCACCCTGCCGGGCATCGAAAAAATGCCGGATTCAGGACGCATCACGGCCTCCAGGGGGTTTCGCTGCAGGCAAGAAACGCGACAAGGCGTTGGCGAATGGCGAGGCGGGAGCCGTCATGCCAGCCGCAAGCGCCTCGCCCTGCGGCGCCATCGAGTGCAGGCAGCTGATTTGCTGCGCCGTCACGCCCAACACGAGCCAGCGGCGTTCGTCACCCGTGCCGACCTCCACCGTGATCAGTCGCTGATTGGGCGACAGCGGCAGCACGGCCACTGTGCGCATCACGCCGCTCGCGGCTCCTCCCCCCATGGGGGTGCGCTTGAGCAGCCATAGCGCCAGCGGAATCATCGCCACGATGGCAACAAACCAGAGAATCGGGAACAGTGTCGAGCCCATGGGGTCAGGTCTTGTCTAATTGCACGAATTGCAGGTGATCAGAGTATGAAATACATCTGATCAGTTGAGGCCCGAGCTTTCGGTCAGGGCGCGCTCGGGTCTCAAGGTACGGCCCGCACAAGTCAGTTCATCTTGCTCAGTCGCCGCATGCGTTCGGACGGCGTGACGATGTCGGTCAATCGAATGCCGAACTTGTCGTTCACCACGACCACCTCGCCTTGGGCGATCAGATAGCCGTTCACCAACACGTCCATCGGCTCTCCGGCCATCGCGTCGAGTTCCACCACCGAACCTTGCGCCAGTTGCAGAATGTTCTTGATCGGGATGCGTGTGCGGCCCAGTTCGACGGTCAGCTGAACTGGAATGTCCAGAATCATGTTGATGTCGTTGCCTGCGGCCGACGCGGTCGTCGGCGCAAAGCTGGCGAAAGACGCCGGTGACACCTGTTCGGTGGGTTGCTGCACTTCGTTGGCGACTTCAGCAGGCTTGGATTCCTCCAGGGCTGCGGCCCACTCGGCGGCCATCGCGTCTTGTTCGTCTGAGGAGCTAGGTTCGTCAGGACACATTTGATTCTCCTATCCAGCTCGCTCCGGAGCTGGACAACATGTTGTTGATCTTGATTGCATATTTGCCGTTCGAGGTGCCGTAATGGCAGTCAAGAACCGGCACGCCATCCACCTTGGCCTGGATGAGGGGATCCAAATCGAGCTCGATGAAATCGCCCGGCTTGTACGACAGCAACTGCTCCACCGTCGCCGGCGCCGTGGCCAGTTGCGCCACCAGATCGACCTCGGCAGACTGAATCTGCGTCGTCAGCAGCGTGACCCAGCGTCGGTCGGGTTCGTTGGAATCGCCCTGGATGGTGGAATACAGCACGTCGCGAATCGGTTCGAGTGTCGCGTACGGGATGCAGAAATAAATCGTGCCGCTGGCGTCGCCGATTTCCAGCGTGAACGAGGTCGACACAACGATTTCGCTGGGAGTGGCGACGTTGGCAAACTGAGGCTGCATTTCAGAGCGCTGATATTCGAGCTCAAGCGGATAGATGCCTTGCCAGGCCTTCTTGTATTCTGCCGTGATGACTTCGACCAGACGCATGATGACGCGCTGCTCGGTGGGTGAAAAATCACGCCCTTCGATGCGTGCGTGGTATTTGCCACCGCCGCCAAACAGCGCGTCTATGACCGCGAAGACAAGCGTCGGATCGCACACGATCAGACCCGACCCGCGCAGCGGCCGCACCGATACGATGTTGAAGTTGGTTGGAACGACGATTTCACGCAAGAAGGCGCTGTATTTCTGCACCTTTACGCCGCCAATGGCAATCTCTGGACTTCTGCGTATGAAGTTGAAAAGTCCGATGCGGACGTTGCGCGCGAAACGCTCGTTGATGATTTCCATCGTGGGCATGCGCCCGCGCACGATGCGTTCCTGGCTCGCGAGGTTGTAGTCGCGCGTGCCGCCCTGTTGCTCCGCTTCGACCTCCATCTTCTGGCTCTCGCCAGTGATGCCTTGCAGCAGTGCGTCAACTTCGTCTTGCGAAAGTATTTGCTGGTTCATCGTGACTCACACAGTCTGGATGTGTCCGGTTCGATGCGGTTCATTGAACAATGAAGTTGGAAAAAAGCACTCTTGACACAGGGCTTTCCGGAGCGGTTCCCGGCTTGTTCTTCTTCGTGGCGGGGGCGTCGGCGGGGACGTCCCGCGGATCCGGATCGAGTTCCACGCCCATCGGCAGCACCGACGCACGCAAGATCTCCCGGGCAAGTCGCTCCTTGCCTTCCAGCGTCAGCAACTCCGCCGATGTTTTGTGCGCCAGGATCATCAGCACATTGTTGCGAATGGCGGGCATGAAGCCTTTCAATTGATCGCTGGTAGCCATGTCCTTGACTTCCAAGGTGACGCCGATTTGGGCGAAGCGATCGGTCTCCCTGTCAGCCAGGTTGACCGTGAAGGGATCAAGCGCCAAGAACACCGGCGGATGGCTGGGGTCTGGCTTGGCATGTGCGGCCGGTCCGTGCGCGGCATTGCCACCCTCCTCGGTCGCAGTATCACTCGCGGCCTTCTTCTTGAGCATGAACACGGTCGCACCGCCGCCGACAAGCACCAACAGCAGCACCACCGCGATGATGATGATGAGCTTTTTCTTCCCCTTCGGGGCTGCCACTGGGGTTTCGGCCGCAGGGGCGGGTGCCGGGGCCGGTGCTGCTGTCGCCATCTGAACTCCTCGGACTGCTCGGTTTCACCGGGCACGCACGCAATGCGCGCCCACGCTAGGTCTTGAATGGTCTCATTATTGAGACCCACGCCTATTTTCAATGCCTCGAAAAGCGGGGGAAAAGCGAATTGCCTCTCGGGACTGAAGCAGGGCAAGCGTCGGCTCAGCGCAGACCAGCCGGTGCTTGTTCAAGGTTCGAGGACCGCCTCCCAGAGTGGATTTTGGCTGAACCTGTTCAAAGCCATTGCGGCTCAGTTCACAGACCACCTGGCATGCCGTCTCGCCCGTATTCAACGCGCGGGCAGGTCGCGCGTAGCGGTTTGATACTCAAGCGTACATGTCGAGCACGCCCACTTGGGTGTGGCGCACGATCATCGGCGCCGCCGCACCGTCCCCAAACTCAGGACCCATCGACGATAAACCCCGACCCGTGACTTGAGGTCCTTGAGCTTGCCCGTCCTGCCTGGCGCCGTTCGATTGCTGGAAGACACCACCACCAGTGAGTGTCATTCCGGCGTCGCGCAAAGCGGCCGCCAACTCGGGCAGGCTGCGTTCAAGCACTTC
>Ga0315270_10001588_pt1 | contig 12089 bp, 13 predicted proteins | sample C1_bottom_MG_FD_204932 | JGI IMG/M metagenome (GOLD analysis project Ga0315270, IMG submission 204932) | Sediment microbial communities from Yellowstone Lake, YNP, Wyoming, USA - C1_bottom | ecosystem: Environmental > Aquatic > Freshwater > Lake > Sediment | place: USA: Wyoming | collected... | reverse complement strand
TCAGCAAAAAAGGCGGAAAGGACGCCGCTGCACTCATCGGCCAGAACGCCGCCGACCACGGTGGTATGGTGATTAAGGCGCTCGACGGCGAAGAGATCGACAATGCTGCCGTGAACCCCGGTCTTGGGGTCACGCGCGCCATAGACGACGCGGGCGATTCGCGCATGGAGGATGGCTCCGGCGCACATCGCACAAGGCTCGAGGGTCACGAACAATTCGCACCCCGGCAGGCGATAGTTGCCTAGGCTGCGCGCGGCATCACGCAACGCGGCAATTTCGGCATGGGCGGTCGGATCGCTTTCGCCGATCGGGCTGTTGAAGCCCCGCCCGACAATTTCGCCGGCCCTGACCACGACCGCGCCGACCGGCACCTCGCCAAGACATTCCGCCGCGCGGGCCAGGGAAATGGCCTCGCGCATGAAAAACTCGTCGCCGAGTCCGGTGGTGACTTCCTCGCTTATTCCCACTCGATCGTCAACAGGACAAGTTTTGTCTTTTTCTAACAAGATGTTATGCCATCCATAGTCCGTTGATACCGCTAGTGATACCGTGAAACTCTTCTGCCTTTGCAGCGGCGATCCAGTCTAATCCCATTTCAATCCACTCCGTCCCACGCACGAGACTCTCCCAGAAGCTTTTGCCCCATAAGTCATTCAAAATCAGCACCTGACGGTATCAGCGGCGGTGTCTTCCGCCAATACCGTCAAACTCGGTGCGGCAACCGTACGTATACGAGGCCTAGAACATCCAACTCAGACTGCATCTGCCCAAAACACCATGGCAACGATGCGAAGATTCCTACAGCTTGCTCCGACATGATATTCCACCTCATCGAGATTTATGTCGGGATTGACGTGTGCATGCTGCATTACGGCATGGTAGGGCGCATGCTGTTGTATTGTGCAAATTCGGCCCACGCCTCATCGAAAGCATTCACTACAACCCTGTCCCGCGCGACACCTTCTATGTAGCACCGCAACGAGTCGCGGGAGGAGTCCGAAATCGGGAAGTGCCGATCTTGCCGGATATCCTGTGCTAGAGGTCGCCGACCGGATCGGTGCGTCCGAGTTGCTCTTCTATCCAGAAGTGGAACGGGCTGCGCGAGGCTGCACGATTTCGGCGTGCCGTTTCAGCGTTGGCGGCGAGGACATTCACCACATTGTTCGGACGGCGCAGATTGATCTTCGCTCGGGCGGGTCGCCGTTGCCAGCGGCGTAGCGAGGCGAAGTAGCGCTCCTCAGCCTCGCCCGGATGTTCGGCCTCGAAGTGCGTCGCGTCGACCAGCAAATCGCACTGCTGGCAGAAGAACCGGACAACATCTTCTTCGTGCTGATCGCCGTGCACGTAGTGCCGTGTCGCCACTGCAGCACGGCCATGAACACGGTCGAAAAAGTTCATCAGCACCTGGACGTTCAGGGAGCCGTGCTTTTGCTTGATCTTCTTGGTCACCGCTTTAGAGGCAACCGACGTGAAGTCGAAAACGTGTCCATAAACCAGTCCATCCTCGCCTTCCAGCGTCTGTACCGCCGCGTCATCGAGTTCCGAAGCATCGTCGAAACTCAGACCCAGGTATTCGGCCAAGGCCTCCACCAGCGAAACCTTTAGCTCAACTTCATCCTCGTCTTCGCCGTCCCAGTGATAGTCCAGTTCGGCACTCTCGACGAGACATGCCACCGTCGAGAGTACGGCGCGGCCACTGCGGCCTAGCGCCAGTGTTGCCGAGATATTGATGCGGTGCCCTGCGTACGGGCGCTCGACATCAGGCTTCATCGAGACGTGACCGCTGATCGGGATTTCCAGTAGTTCTCCGTCGAGCGGAATGTCATCACACGGCACATCCAAGGGAAGGTATATTTCTTGGCTGCGCACCACTAAATGGTCGATCTCAATCACCACGTGCGTCGCTTCGGCGAGGTTGCTGCTTTCGTCTGGTGAGGCCTGGTAAGCCGCTAACGTACCGTAACCGAGTGCTGCGGCTACACACTGCTGAGCATGGCTCAACTTGAGAGGGACGAGGGATTGGGCGCTTGCAGCCCGCATCGCATAGGCGATGCCAAAAATGTCGTTCGACATGCGTGACTCCGTTTCGGGCACAGGACGTTCAAGCGATTACTCGTCCCGCGCCATGCGGATCGCATGGGTGGACATTAATAGGATAGGAAACAGAGGCGCGCCCTAAGAGGCGCGTTGTCTTGTATGAGCCGCTTGAAGCTCAGGCGGACGCCTTACGAATATCCTATCCAGATCGCCGGCAGCCCGAACTCGCGCCCATTGGATTGACGCAGTATGACCATCCTCCGGCCTGTGCCAGGTTCCTGACGGATACCGACAACCCAGCCGTGAACTACCCGGAATTTTTTCTTTAGCACCATTAAATCTCCTTATAACTTATGCCTAACCTGGTTTCGTTCCCTGACCCAGTTTCGGCACGGACAACCGAGTTCTGCCTAATCCGCAATCGGTTCGGCAAAAATGTCACCGGCCATCGGTAGTGCGACGGCCGATGTAGCCTCTGCAGAGACGGTCACCGGCGCCTGCATCGCGACGTTTGGTCTCGCCATGCCGGCCACGCCAACCGACGCCAGTTGAGCGACCACCCCCTCGTGAGCTAGGAAGCGCAAACGGTTGATCCGCTTGGTACCCTTCTTGAAGCGAATCAGATCGTCGTATAACCAAGGGTTGTCGTCCCGGTCCAGTTCGAACAGCAGGCTGATGGTCGGGTACTCGGGTCGGTCTGCGCCGCTCATGGATGTACTCCCGGCTGAGTTGCCGATGCCACCCGATCCGGAACCGGCAACGTCCCCTCTGGATGTTCGAACAATTTCGGGGCGTGATTCATGCCCGCGATCTGAAATCCGCGTACGTTGGCGTGCAAGGGATCCTTGATCTCCAGAATCCGATGTTTCGGAAAAGCCTCCTTCACCGCCTTCTTGAACAGGTAGGCTCCACCACCCACCAGAATGATGTTCTGGACACTGTAGGACGCCTCGACCCAGCGCATCATCGATGCCACGGCCTGCTGCGCGATGGCGTGCGCCATCGGCATGGCCCGCGAAATATCGTAGGGCTTCTGAAAGATCACCGGGTTTTTGCCGGTACGCAGTGCCGCGTCGATGGCATCGAGATCGCCATAAGGCGTGCCGATGTCGGCGCTGATCTCGGCCGCGATCGCATGCAGCATGTCCGTCACCCCGCGATTGACCGAATGGCTCTTGTTCTGGACCAGGCGCATTCCGCGTGCCACCAGCCAGTCGAATGTGCGCGAGCCCGGATCGATGATCAGGCTTTGTTCGCGTTCGATGGTGGCCGACTTCTGGTGTTGCCAGGCGAAATCCACCAGGGCCCCTTGTGGTTGAGCAACAGCCAAGGCTTTCTTCACCACCACGTTCTTGCCGCCGCCAATGTCGTGGGTGCCGGTCACGGCCTTTTCCAGTGCAGCCTTTTTCGTGACGAGCATCGCCACCGGCAAACCGACCACCAGCAGGTCGATGGTGGCAATCTTCATCATCGACAGGGCACCGCGCAGCAGGGCCATGTATTCGGGCGTCTCGATGTAACGGTCGTGCATCTGCGTGGCCCGAAACGCATCCGCGGCCAAGGCTATGTCCGGCCCGACTTCGTAGAACAGGCCGTTGATGGGAATGGCGACCGTCTTCCGGCGTTCAAAGCCGGGCTGGCTGGCCGGGTCGCGCATGCTGGGATAGGCGAAGGAAGGAAAGTTGGCACAACGAATCTCGCCGCCGACAACGCTGCTGATGTATTTGGTGTTGCCGAAACCGACATCCACCGCTCTGATGACAATGTCCATGGAAAATTCTCCGTACTGGTTGGCAAAGGGCAGCATCGGTTCCCCGGCACCAAACCGTCTACGCGGAATGCCTGCGAAAATCGGCTGTTTTCGGGATTGGCCGCGACGACAGTGGGAGTCGATCCGATTCCATTCACGCTATGCCGCGGCTGCACCGTTGATTCGCATGCAAGCGTCCACGCGTCGCACTACGATCTCACTGGATCGGGGTGCGTCAAGGCCACATTTCCAGCGGCTGCCCCAAGGAAGACTGCGGCAAGAAGTCGAAACGCTCACAGTGGTAACCAGAGGCCGAGTTAGCGCCCGTCAAGCCCTTATTTGGCCTCGGACCAGTCGTCCCCCGAAAAATAAACGCACCCTGTGTTTCGGTTTCAAGTGCCACCCGCAAGCCCCTACGTTTTGCGGTCATCGGTGGGTTCCCCCGTTGACCCAACCTCGCTCAAGGTGTGAACTACAGGTTCCCGAGGCCTCCTGGCCTGCTCCATCGCGGAGCAAAAGGCGTTGCGGTCGTTACCCGCCTCTTCAGCCCCGACCTTGAGTCGGGTTGGCATGGTCCCCGAGACCGTGCCCGAAGCTGTTCCAAACGTAGTGCAATGCTAGACCTTGCCGGCAGTTCCCTGTCGGATGCTCCTTGAGTGCGTGTCTTGCGTTAGGTTCAAACGGCCGGCACCCGATGCCACGCCCCTGTTCCCCGTCATCGTTCGAGCACGCGCATTGCGCAGCACACGTCGTGTTGGCCCTCATGGGCTCCGCGTGTGAAGCCGCTTGTACGCTTGCACTGCCCTGGACTTTCGGTCAGGGGCGGACCCATGCAGGTGGATGACGCTACGAATCGAGGACTGATCCCCCTGTAGCGCAAGGCGAGACCTTCGCGCCGATGTTGCCCCCTCCTTCGAGGCGAGGCTGCATCACCAAACCCGTCAACGCAGAAATGCGAACGCGGGACGGATCACCGTTTCATTTTTAAGAACGACCGAGCCGGAGGCCGCGCATCAAGTGCGACATCGGCAAACACTGGGTAGGTATGGCGTGCTCGTGGTCGCACGCCCTGCCGAAGCACTCGACCACGCTTTGCGGGCGCGACGGAATCTGCGCCCGCATTGAGCCGATGGATTCCACCCAATACATCTGCTGTGGGCTGACGGGACAGCGCACAACTCGCTTTCGGAGATTTGCCATGTCTACGTCTACTTTCATCAACACCTCCCACTCCCGTCGCCGGGTCCAAGGTTCTATTGGCTCAGGCCGTTCCGCACATCACCAGCCGCCACGTCGACAGGAATGGGCCTCAATGACGCCCGACCAGATCCTGGGTCGTTTCCGTCCGGGCAAAGCGGACCCTATGCAGGTACTCGATGTCCTGCTGGAACTGTTCAACACGCAGCACACTGCCCTCGACAAGACGGTCTCGCACAAAACACGGCAAGAGCGGGCTGACTTCCTGCGGCGCTTCTTCCGCGACCTCAAGCTAAAGGCCAATTTCGCCACCGTGCCCGATCCACGCAATCTCGGTGACCGGCACATCCGGGCGATTGTTGCCGTGTGGCGCGAAGAGAAACTTGCGCCGTCGACGATCCAGACCTATCTGAGTTTTCTGCGGGGGCTGGCGCTGTGGACAGGCAAGCCTGGATTCATCCGTCCTCCGGCCTACTACGGATTCACCCCCAGGGAATATCAGCGCGACGGAAACGCCCAACGTGACAAGAGTTGGACGGCGGCAGGCATCGACATCGATGCAGTGGTTGAACAGGCCAGTGCGTTCGACCGCTACGTAGGCGCTTCATTGGGTTTGATCAGGGCGTTCGGCCTGCGCCGCAAGGAATCGGTGATGCTCCGCCCGCACCTGTGCACGGTGCCGTTCGAAGCCACAGGCCTGCCGCCCGAGGAAAGGCAGGCCGACCACTACGTGCGGATCAAGGAAGGTGCAAAGGGAGGACGGCAGCGTTTCGTGCCGCTGGACACACTGCAACGCATTACCGCGCTGGAGTTCGCCCAGGCGGTGATCGAGGGTGAGGATGCGCACTTGGGCAATCCCCGGCAGAGTCTGAAGCGCAACTTGCGGCGCTTCGACTACGTGATGGCGAAGTTCGGCATCACGGCGGAAGGACTGGGGGCCACGGCGCATGGCTTGCGCCATGAGGCGTTGATCGACCACTACACGGACAAGGCTGGCGTAGCACCGCCGGTGCGGGGCGGTGGTGATGTGCCTCCCGATGTGGACGCGACAGCAAGACTCTCGGCTGCCCGCCTCGCTGGACATAACCGGACAAGGGCTTCCGGGGCCTACCTTGGGGGTTACTTGAACGACAAGCCGCGTTGAGGCAAGGCGTTGCCCCGAAAATCTCCGGTGACGGAGCGCCGTCCGAGGAACACTGACGTGAATGCGTAACCCACCGCACCTGTCGATCACCAATGAACAATGGCGGATCGGTGTCCGCCATTGTTTTTAATCGCCCATTGCGAGGAGCCCTCCTCAACCGCCAGATGGATGAGGAAAAGCAAATGGGTTGAATGCTTCGATGCCTAGAGCCTTGTAATCGGCGATATTGCGCGTAACGACCGTCAGCCCATGAACCTTTGCGGTTGCGGCAATCATGGCATCCTCGTACAGGGTATCGGACTTCCTGTGCATGAGTCGTGCCCAGCACCTGAACGCGGCCGCATCCATCGGCAGGGCGTTGTAGGCGGCGGCCACCAGTTCCAGCCATGCCTCGATCTCAGCGGCTTTTGCCGCATCTTGCTCGCGGGTCAACTCGATGCCGGCCTGAATTTCCCCCAAGGTGACGGCAGACAGGAATAACTGCGCATCGTCGACCGATTGCAGCCAGGTGACGACGGCGCCATGAGGCTTGGGTTTGCGCAGTTCGGAAACAACATTGGTGTCGAGCAGGAACATCAAGTCACCGCATCGCTTCGACCGTGCGGCGCTTGGCATGGCCTCGCTGTGGAACGATGATCTCGACACGCGCTTGTTCCGACAGCAACAACTGTTTCAAGGAAGGTCGCGCTGCCGACTGCAAGCGTTTCCATTCCTGAACCGGCACCAACACAGCGGCTTCTGCGCCACGTTTGGTCACCATCTGCGGGCCTTCCGAAAGACAGGCTTCCAGAAATTCGCTGAATCGCGCTTTTGCATCCTGAACCGGCCATGTATGCATGACGACCTCCAAACAAACTAGATACCTGACTAGTCTACAGTTGAAACTTGCTCCCGTCCATCCATAGATTGGAAGCCCCGCCCCTTGCTCTCAGGCGGCTTCGGCGGCCATTTCATCCTCACCCCGCTCCTCATCGACCATGACGTAACCAAAACGCGCCCATGTCTTCAGATTGACCTCGATGGGGCCGGCCCGCTTCGAGTCGAGATTAACCACCACGCCGTGCTGGCCGAGCCGCCCCTTGGAGAAAAGCTCGTACAGCAGTTGCACCGCGAAACGTACCGCCACGTCGTTGATGAACAGGCCTTGGGAAGCCAGTGACACCCGGACCGAACACGAAGGCCAGTTATCATCCGGAACCGTGGTGTCCTGCAATTCCGGGAACAGTTCGGTAACGCAGGGCAGACGCGGCCCTTCTTGCTTACGGTTACCCGGCCCCTGCCCCAACACCACCTGGGCGCTCGCCTCGGTGTTGCCGAGGTCCAGCCAATAGCGATAGCGCCCGCCGCCATCGAACACCGCTTCATGCAGGGTCCGCCGCGCCGAGCGGCTGTCTACGCAACTCACCAGAATGTCGGCGCTCGGCAGCGAGTAGCGGTTCGTCTCGAAGGCCTCGTAGCGTGTGGGATGGGCGATCCAGTCGAGTCCGTAGAACTGGTTGAGGCGGTGAATGGTCACGATGGCCTTGTGGCGGCCGATGTCGGCGGGGCTGTAGAGCTGCCGACCCACGTTCGCCTCGCTCACCCGGTCGGCGTCGAAGGCGGTGACGTGCAGGCCGTGGGGATGGCCGAGCGCCTTCATGGCAATGTCCAGTCGTGCGAGACAGGCAGCCATCTGAGCACCGTTGCCGCCGACGCCGACCAGATGGATGCTGACGCGATGGTCAAGCAGTGCGGGATCGATCAGGTGTTCCACGCTCCGAGCCTCCTTCCTTGGTAGAAGTTCAGTATCCGGCGCAGCAGGCCAGGTTCAAGCTCAGGCTCGAGGTTGGGTGCCGCCCCGACATCGGCCTGCCACGGATGCGGCAAGGGGCGGAACCGGCCATTGACCACCAGCCGGAACAGAGCGCGGGGCCTGGGCTGGTGCAGGTAACCGAACACCCCGGCCACCTTGATGCCCTGATCGTCGCCGTCGTCTCTGGCCGACCAGAATGGTCTGCCGTAGCCGTGGGTGTGCAGGTCCACCGCCAACGTCTCGTCGGCATCCATCACCGGTACCCGGTAATCGATCAGGTGCGGCGACACATCAATGGGTTCGCACAGCGCGAGCCTCAGGCTTCGGCTGCGCCGGGAGTAAATCAGGGCACCTGCCACTTCGTTGGGCAGTCCTCGCCGTCCCGCCGCGATGAAGTCTTCGATCAACTGGAAGGGCAGCACACCGAAGGTGAAGGCCAGCCGCTCCTTGATGCCACCGTAGGGTAACGGGATCGGCAACGCGGGCGAGAGCCGCTGGATGCAGTCGAGCCAATCGAGTTTGACCTGCACGAAAACGCCGTTGGCCGCGAGGATGATGCGCTGGCCGTTCGCCATGTTGGGCAAGGGGCCGAAGCGCGGTGCCGCGATGACGGGGCAGGCCGCTTGCAGCGCCATGTCGCGCACGTCCATCACGCCCCCTCCGTCAGGCCCAGCAGCCCGCCCAGCGTGGTCTTGACATCGACCAGCACCCGTTCGGGGAAACGCTGGAATCGCCCGTCGAGCATGTCGCGCCAGAAGACGTAAGCACCGCCGCGATAGCGCACCAGTTTGCCGGAGCCGTTCGGGTGGGTGAAATAGCTGCGCAGTAAGGCATCGTTCCACGCGGCGATCTTCTCGACCGTCGTGCCCTCGGGCACCGGCGCGTTGCCCTGGCAAATGTTGCCCCGCACGTCGACATTGAAGTACGGCACTTGGTACAAGGCCGTGGCCGGGGTCGGGCGGGTTGTTCCCTTTACCGCCAATACCCGCCAAACCCGGCTGGATGCCGCAAAGACCAGCCCCGGATGGGGCACGCTCTCCCCGCGCTCACGCCCGCCGAAGGCCTCGGCATGTTCCTCGTCGACACGAAAGGCGATATGGCGGCGGGCCGAGGGCACCCACCAGACGATCAGGTCGCCGTCCATGTAGAGCACCGTCTCCGGCAGAAATCCACCGTGGGCGGCGCGCTTGAGCAGGGCTCGAGCGAGGTCCGTCGCCGCGCGGGGCGTCATCGCCTGCCCGGCGCCGATGACGGCTTCGCCATCGACCTCTTCGATGTCATGGACGGTCGCCAGCGCACTTCCCTGCTGGCCGTCGTAGATCAGGACCGCCCGGCGCAGATGCACGGTGCCGGCGCTCGGGGCCTGAATGGAAAACTCGGCTTGGTTCATGGTCGTTACCTCCACGATCAGTGTCCCGCCGAGAGGCGATGGATCAAGCGGTCGATCAGCCGGATCGCCTCGAAGCGGCTGGTCATCGCCCGCTGCCACACAGCAAAGGCACCGGGATCGTCCAGCGGCACCTGAATCTCGCCCATGTGCTCGCAGTATTCTCCTTGATGGGCGAGGTTGAGCAGGTCGTCGTAGATGCGGGTGGTTACGTCGCCTTCCGTCCACGACAGCACGGCGCCGAAGCCGACGAATTCGCCATCGACATCGGGACGAAAACTGTCGTCGATGTCCAGGCTAGCCAGTGCCAGCGCATCCTCGGCCACGGCCTTGGCGCTCGGATCGGACAGACGCCTGATCGCCCGGCGCAGGAAGCGGGCGCACAGTGCCAGTTCCAGCCCGTGCGGCCAGCGCCGGCTCCATGCCGGAAAGGACGCCTCCAGCATGGGCTTGGTGACCATTTCCGCCCGCATCGCCTCACGCTCGTCCTCATCCTCACCGCAGTACGTGTCGAGCGCGGCTTCCTCGTCCTCTTCGCCGCACCAGTAGAGATAGGTCGCCACGTCGCAGGCAATGTCGGGCGTAAAGAGCGGATAGACGAAGGCGCTCTGGCGGCACAGGACATGCAGGATGACGCTCCCCAAGGCGGGAACGCGGGCACTCAGAGCCTCCAGCCCCGCCCCCACCGGCCATTCCTGCTCATGGTATTCACCCCACGATGCTTCCACCGCGCTGAAGTCGAAGTCCTTGGGCGGCTGGCCACCGTAGTAGCGGTAGTAGTCGCTATCGCGGGAGACCATATGCAGGGCAAAGCGCGGCGTGAGGCAATACAGCGCGCCGATCTGGCGTTTGAGCCAGCCATCGAGCGCCTGCCGACACGCATCGAGTGAGTCGCTCCAGACCGCCGGGATATCGTCCTCGTCAAAGGCTTCGGCCTCGATCAGAAAGCGCGACACCGTCGCATTCGCCGCCAGCAGCGGCCCCGGCGCGATGGTGCGCGGCACCTGTTGTCCGATGCGGGGCAGCGCCAAGGCCATCATGGCAGCGGCGCCAGCATGTCGCTGGGCGGCAGGATGCGGGCCGTATGGCGTTCACTCCCATCGCGCCGGGTGCGCAACACGAATGCGCCCCAGGCGCTGCCGCGCTCCTGCGTACCGCGCCGGGTCAGTGCCTGGACGAGCTTGCCGGTACTGTCCGTTCGCCCCTCAGATTCCATGGCCACGGCAGCCTTGAGGGCGGCCAGCCGCTCGCCTTCGGCACCCGTCTGGCCCTTGGTTCCCACTGCCTTGCGGAAGGTGTACTCCTGCACGGCGTCCCGGACCTCGCCGGCCTCGATCTCGGCGCTGATGAGTTCGGGATATTGCGCACTGTAGAGGTCGCGGACCTCCTTCGGCTCCATGCCCGGCACGTCGGGTAGCGCGACACCGTTATAGCGGAAGACCCGCCGGATTTCGTTGATCGCTATGCTCATCGTTGGACTCCTGTCGTCTGGACGGCCCCCCGAAGGGGAGACCCTTGCGATCAGTTTCTCGCCGCCCGGCCCGCTTTCAAGGCCGGACCTCAACCGAACAGGTCGTAGGGGTCGCCACTGGCGGCGGTGGCAGCGACCTGTGGCGGCGCGTTGCCACCCTCTTCAGCATCGCCGTTGCCCAAGTCGCCGGCTGTGTCGGTCTGCGCATTGACCGGAGTTTTCGTCGTGGCCAACGCAGGGGCGGGCTTGACCGCCTTGGTCATCGCCTCACCCGCCTTCTTCGCCGATGCCGCCTTAGCTGCTTGCAGCACTTCCTGCGTGGCTTCAGCCTGCTCGGCGAGGCTCTGCCGAACTTCGCGGTAGCCCTTCAACACGTCCACGAATTCCGCGTCGAATTCGGCGGGCGTCGCCGTCAGGCTCAAGGCCTTGGTCAGCGCCGGTTCGTTTGCGTCCTTCTTCGGCTTCGGAATCACATTGATCGTCATCCGCCCGGCCTTCTCGTCGGCACTGAGCAGCATCGTCAGGGTGGCGCTCGTCGCCAAGGCAAACAGTTCTTCGAACATCGTCATGTCTCGCTCCTTCCAAAAAAATGCCTTCGAGACCATGTTACGAAGGCATTCGGAGATTTCTAGTGGGCCTCGCCGCTCACGCGGCGAGAGCATCTTCTTCGGCGGTTTCGGCCTCGGACGGGGCACTGGGGAACAACAATTCGTCGCTTGCCTGCACGCCCGGCTCGCCGTGGATCGCACAGCGTGGGTACAGCATGACGGCAGGCACCGTACCCTCGTAAGCAAAGCCCGGAACGGAGAGCATCGCTTTGATGAAGTCAGCCTTCTTCTTCGCTCTAGCGAGCTTGAAGGCCAGCCCCATCGCCCTACGCAATCCGACCTCGCCGGCCAATGCCTCCAGTTCGCTCATCGTGAAGAGTTCGAGGAATGCGCTGTCCCATTTGAAGTGGCGACGTTCGTCGACGCCGAGGTAGTTGAGCAGCACTTCCAGATCGCGGAGCCCGACGCCGAAGGCTGCCGAGGCGGTGACCGCCAGCATCAGCCAGTCCAGATGCTGTGCGTCGATGGCATCGGCCTCGGGCAGGATGGCAGCGAAGTCGAGGCGCTCGACCAACCACGGCCCCGCGATCCGCTGGGTGACCTGTCCGAACTCGGCGGTGCGGACATCGCCGGTATGGCCGGAGCGTGCGAGGGCGATCATCACCCGCCGATTGTGCTCGGGCTGGCCCATCAACTCTTTCGCCGCCCATTTCCGCCACTGCGCGATACGGTAGTCCTTCACCCGCTGCGGGGTCTGGTTCGA
>Ga0315270_10001587_pt1 | contig 12089 bp, 11 predicted proteins | sample C1_bottom_MG_FD_204932 | JGI IMG/M metagenome (GOLD analysis project Ga0315270, IMG submission 204932) | Sediment microbial communities from Yellowstone Lake, YNP, Wyoming, USA - C1_bottom | ecosystem: Environmental > Aquatic > Freshwater > Lake > Sediment | place: USA: Wyoming | collected... | reverse complement strand
GCTGGTCACCCAAGCCCTCTATGTGCCCTTCGAGCCGGGACAGCGCGTTCCACGGCCCGGCCACCAGCATGATCAGCGCGAACTGCCCGCCCAATACGGCCATGCGGCTTTCTTCGATGTTGCATCCGCTGTCGGTGATTTTTCCCGATAACCGGTCAACCAGGCCGACGTTATCCTCTCCGGTAGCGGTGATGACCAGATAATTATTTTGGGTTTCTGCGTTCATGTGTTGTGTGCTTGCCCGTGTTGAATGCTTGGCAGTGTAATGGCCGGAACGATAACGCACCAGTATAGTTCAATCAATATCCCCATCCACATAAAACCAGCGCCCGCTCTCGCGCACAAAGCGGCTGGTTTCATGCAAGCGGTGCGCGCGGCCATTTATTTTGTAGCGCGCAACGAATTCAACGCTGGCGCGGTCGGTGTCATGTAATTCGTGGCGCTTCACTTCCAGACCCAGCCACTTGCTGTGCGCCTCCTGCGCCAGGCCTAATGCGGCGGGGCGTGTGGAGGAATGCCAGGTTGCCAGCAGGTAATCTTCGCGCAACAGCGTGTAGGCGGTGTAGCGCGAGCGCATGAGTACTTCGGCGGTGGGCGCAGGCGCGCTACCTTCCAGATAACGCCCGCAGCAATCGGCAAAAGTTTTGTTGCTGCCGCAGGGGCAGCTAATGAGTTGCTTGTCCATCTTTATTGTTCAAAGTAACGGCAAATCTGCCACGGGTTAACACCGATATACACGGATAACAACGGATGTTGCGGCTCGCTTGTTTTGTCTGTGTTAATCCGTGTTCATCTGTGGCTAATTGCCTTTGCTGAAAATATCAGGCCTGCCACAGCGGCGGTTCTTCCATCAGCGCAATCTGCTCGCGCAATTCCAGAATTCTATCCTGCCAGTAACGCTGGGTGTTGAACCAGGGGAAGGCCTGCTTGAACGCGGGATCGTCCCAGCGTTGCGCCAGCCATGCCGAGTAATGGATCAGGCGCAAAGTGCGCAATGCTTCGATCAGGTGCAACTCGCGCTGGTCGAATTCGCAGAAGTCTTCGTATCCAGCCAGCACGTCGCCCATCTGCCGCACGCGGTCTTCGCGTTCGCCGGAGAGCAGCATCCACAAGTCCTGCACCGCGCCCCCCATGCGGCTGTCGTCGAAATCCACGAAGTGCGGGCCGTCGTCTGTCCACAGCACGTTGCCCGCGTGGCAATCGCCGTGCAGGCGCAAGCTGCGCACTTTGCCCGCGTGATTGAAGCAGTGCTGCACGCCATCCAGCGCCTGCTGCGCCACGCTGCAGTAGGCCGCCAGCAAATCTGCCGGAATAAAATTGTGCTTTAACAAATAATCGCGCGGCTGTTCGCCGAAGCTGGCAATGTCCAGCGTGGGGCGATGCCGGAAATTTTTCAGTGCGCCGACGGCGTGGATGCGCCCGAGAAAGCGCCCCATCCATTCCAGCGTGTCGCGGTTTTCCAGTTCGGGCGCGCGTCCGCCGTGTTTGGGGAAAACCGCGAAGCGGAATCCATCGAAGTGATGCAGAGATTTCCCGTCGAGTTCCAGCGCAGGCACCACCGGAATTTCGCGCTCGGCCAGCTCCCGCACGAACTCATGCTCTTCCAGGATAGCTGCATCACTCCAGCGCGCGGGGCGATAGAATTTCGCCACCAGCGGTGCGCCCTCTTCCATGCCGACTTGGTAGACGCGGTTTTCGTAACTGTTGAGCGCCAGCAGACGTCCGTCGCTGCGGAAGCCAATGCTCTCCAGCGCGTTCAGCACACAATCGGGCGTGAGCGCCGAGAAGGAATTTTCTGTTTTTGCGTCCATATGGAATAACTATATCGTCATTCCCGTCGGCGCGGGAATGGCGTTCTTATTGGGCTTTCTTGTACCTCTGCACATCAGCCAACCCCAGCTCATTCCATCCCTCGTGCCCCAGTCTTCGCATGGTCTCGATATTTTTTTCGAAAATTTGCTCGGCCTCGGGAAAGGCGGCCACGGCCTGGTCTACACTGGCTTCGCGCAGCAAGTGCAGGGTCGGATAAGGCGAGCGGTTGGTGTAGTTGGTGATGTCGTCCGGTTCGGTATCGGCGAACTGATAGTGCGGATGCATGCTGGCAACTTGCAGCTCGCCTTCCAGATCAACATCCTCCAGCGCCGCATCCACCACATCCAGGAAATCGTTGTAGTCGAGAAAATCGCCCAGCACATGCGGATGGATCAGCAGCGTGGTGTCAATCTCGGAGGGACTGGCCTCGGCCAGCACCTCCACTTCGCGCAGAAAATCAGCGAGCAATTCCTCCGGCGTTTGCGCCGCGCTCACCACATAACGGATCTGCTTCTTGACCTGCACCGCCTTGGCGAAGGGGCACAGGTTGAGGCCGATCACCGCGCGCTCGACCCAGAGCTGGGTCGCGGCGACGGCTTCTTCGTCTGATATATCAGTATTCATTCTGGAAATCCATATACCGTTCGGCCTGAGCTTGTCGAAGGCCGGTATCGCCGCGAGGCTGCGGTTCGACAAGCTCACCGCGAACGGTAAGTTGAAAAAATGGTTAGCGACCGCGACCGCCGGAACGATGCAGCACGGGTGCGGCGCCACGACCCGCGCCATGACCACCTGCGGGCTTAGCTCCACCTGCGCGAGGCTGACCACCGCCAGCGCGCGGTGCTGATTGGCTACGGCCCCTGCCCTGCCCCCCGCCGCGATTTTGTCCATTCAAAATCGGCTCGGCCTTGATACGCGGGTCGGGTTCGAAGCCCGGTACCTGCACTACCGGAATTTCGCGTTTGATCAAGCGCTCGATGTCGGACAGCAATTTTTTCTCGTCTATGCACACCAGCGAACTGGCTTCGCCATTGCTGCCCGCGCGTCCGGTGCGGCCGATGCGATGCACGTAATCTTCCGCCACATTGGGCAGCTCGTAGTTCACCACATGCGGCAGCTCGCTGATGTCTATGCCGCGTGCCGCGATGTCGGTGGCGCACAGCACTTGCAGCTTGCCGGTCTTGAATTCCGCCAGCGCCCGCGTGCGCGCCGACTGGCTCTTGTTGCCGTGGATCGCCATGGCGGTGATGCCGTCCTTGTTCAGGTTCTCGGCCAGATTGTTCGCGCCGTGTTTGGTGCGCGTGAATACCAGCACCTGGAACCAGTTGTGATCCTTGATCAGCTTGGTCAGCAGCGCGCGCTTCTTCTCGCGGTCTACCGGATACACGCGCTGCTCGATCAGCTCATTGGTCTGATTGCGCCGCGCCACTTCGACCAGCGCCGGATTGGTCAGCAAGCCATCGGCCAGCAGCTTGATCTCGTCGGAGAAGGTGGCGGAGAACAGCAGGTTCTGCCGTTTCTTCGGCAGCAGCACGAGGATTTTCTTGATGTCGCGGATGAAGCCCATATCCAGCATGCGGTCAGCTTCGTCCAGCACCAGTATCTCGACGTGCGACAAATCCACGGTCTTCTGCTGCACATGGTCGAGCAAACGTCCCGGCGTGGCGACCAGAATATCCACGCGACCATGCAGCTGCTTGATCTGCGGATTGATGTTGACGCCGCCTATCATGGTCATGGATTTCAAATTGAGGTACTTGCCATACTCGCGCACGCTCTCCTCCACCTGCGCGGCCAGCTCGCGCGTGGGGATCAAGACTAGTACACGAATTGGAGCTTTAGTTGAAGATTGCTTTTCACGTTCGCTTCCTCGCCCGCTGGCGGGAGAGGATTGAGGAGAGGGGGTTCCTCCAGTGGTGGGCTTGGCGGAAGCGGAAAGCAGTTGCAGGATAGGCAGCGTAAAACCGGCGGTCTTGCCGGTGCCGGTCTGCGCGCCGCCCATCAGGTCGCGGCCCGACAATACGACGGGAATGGCCTGCGCCTGGATCGGCGTGGGTTCGGTGTAACCGCGCTCGGAAACGGCGCGGAGAATTTCTGCGGACAAGCCGAGAGATGCAAATGACATATGTTCTTTCTTGAATACAAACGGCCTGTCGCCCTAGTGGAGCGCCAGTCTGAGGCAGAATGAGGTGGGTGTTACGAACCGGAATCGGTGCCGACAACTAGACTGAAACGATGTCGCGGCGCGCAGTGTAACAGAGAACAGAGGCTGGCGAATCTCTAAATTGGATAGGCTCAAACATCATCGGATACAAACTGCCAGATCGCTTTATTCGCGATTGTTGAATCGGAGCGATTCAACCTTTATTGGTAAAAGCTTTCTCCATTAGGAAGTAGATGTCCTTGCAACTCATCCATTGACCGGCTTAAGGCCACGACGGCTAGCGAGAAGATTGACATCTTTAGGATTGGCGCTGTGGCAGAGGCGCTGCAGAACCCTCTGCTGCGTCTCGGGCGTCCAGAATATCCGCAGATGCTTACGTGCCCGAGTTACGGCTGTGTAGAAGATGTTGTGTGTGATGTCGTCTTCATTAGCATCGGTGATCACGATCTTAACGGAGTCATACTCGAGGCCCTGCGCCTTGTGGATCGACACGGCGTAGGCCACCTGAAATGGCACGGAGGTGTGCGGTGAATCGTCGTCCTCATCGCCGGTTTCGTAGTCGTAGACGGAGAAGCGCACAGTCGATTCCCCCATCCATTCGAGCTCATCACCGACGACATCTAACTCACTGAGCGAGCGATCGAGCGCAACGTCGAACTGAATTCGATCAGGGAAGTGGTCGATGCCGACGATCCGCCCCTTCAGGTTGTTATAGATCACTGGTCGGAACCGCTCGGTCTCGCTGAAGAGAACAGGATCCCCGATCTTGTAGGTGGATTCGCGCCAGGTGGTCGCTGCACCGAGGTTGCTGCTCTGCAGAAATCGGTTGATGTTGTTGATGCCGTAAAGACCGTCGTAGTTCAGACACAAGATGATCTCGTCCTGTCCTTGCGTCTCGAACAGTGTCTTGTCGAGCATAGCCGAGTACTCGTTGCGGGCCATGACCTCGGCGATGTCGTCGTCAATGGCTCGAACCTTGTTCCAGAAGCCCAAGAGTAATTCGTTCTTGGTTCTGAAGGGCGTCTTCAGCTCAAACACCGATGAGCTCGGGATGAACGAGCGAATGATTCCGAACCAGTTGCCGAACTCGATCGATTCGATCTGGTAGACGTCGCCAACGAGTACGAGCAGCTTGAAGGAGGTCTTCTCCAGTACTTTAATCAGGTCTGCGTTGCTCACAGTACTGCACTCGTCGATGACGAGGAGGTCGTACTCCTGACCGGAGGTTCTCCTGCCAATCTGGCTGCTGATCGTCCAGAAGTCTGAGTTCTTTGCGGATACTTTGCGCTTGAGGTTGTCGATTGCCGGATTGGTGTGCGCGAGGAAGAGCTTTTTCTTGTCGCTGAAGTAGTGCGCGATGTGGTCCACCATCGTCGATTTGCCAGTGCCAGCCGCCCCGTAGATCAGGGCGAGGCGCGATTGGCTGAACAACAATTTGAGCGCATCCTTCTTCGCCGGGTCATCGATGCCACGAGACTTTTCATCGAGCCAGCGCTCGACGGCTTGGGTGTAGCCGTCGATCCGGGAAGATGCGTACTCCTGAAGCTTCTCGACGATGGAGACAGTGTCGTCCTCATACCCGCAGATGAAGACATGCCCCTTGTCGAGTACAAGCCGACGGCGCTCCTTATGCTTGTAGTAAAGCTTGTTGTTGTAAGTGGAGATCAAGCCGCTGACATCTCCGAATTCCTCGATGTCGGCCACTGGCGTGTAAAGGATTCCGTGACGATCCACGTTGCTCTTCACGCGTCGAGCAAGCAGTTCGTGGTTCCGTCCGGTCACATCAAGGCTCTCGACGAGACCCCAGTAACGGGGGTTGTGTCCTTGCGGCGATGTACAGAACGGCATGGTGTCGAAGGGGATACAGCCGAACTGAAGCTTCATGTCGGAGAGAAGGTAACAGCCGTCCTGGAGGTACTGCGGCTTGAGAATCTGGTTGTGCATCCGTAGCATGAGATAGCGGAGTACGTTGTGCCCCGGAGCGGCTGACCTCACGATGCGGCGCACTTCATCCAGCACGGGAAAGACCAGCGGTTTGGCGACGCCAACCGTACCTGCCGCCCTCACCGTCGCGTACTTGTCGTCGGGCATATCAACCAGGTCGAGCAGACTGCCCGAGTCCGCCGTCAGCCTACGCATCAGGTAGCGATACTCCTCCGACTCGCGCCGAATGGCTATGGACATGCCCAGCAGGCGCGCGAAATTTTTGAGCTCGCACGGGCGGATCGAGACCTCCCACTCACGGATGATGGTAATCGGCATCGTCTGGCCGAGCACTTCGATCGAGTCCCGCCGGAGCGTCAACAGGGCCGCGTACTTGTCAGTCATGTCGATGTCCGTGAAAGCAATGATACGGTCGAACTTATTCACCTTATCGACAGCCCGGCAGAAGGTGACCTCGTAGTAGATGCGACCACCAACGAAGAAGGGGCGCGTTTTGTGAATGTAGTACCGATGCTTGGGGCTGCTATCCGGTAGGGTTGAACGGACAGCCTCGATCCTAGCGACGATTTTCTCGTGGTACTCCCGCAGCGACGGATCGAGGTCAACCGGGAAGTCATCGAGGTTCGCCAGCACTGAGACTCCACAGTTGTCTTGAAGCAAGCTACGGATGCGGTGGAGGTACTCGTAATACTTGAGCATCAAACGCTCGGAGGAGTCCCCGTCCAAAGTGTAGTGAGAAACGCTCTTCTGGAGCAGTTTGTGGAACCTACCGAGAAAGTTGAACTTCGCCTTGCTCTTGACGAAGGCGAGCCCCGGATTTACATTGTCGTAGTGGAATTTGACATCTGGTGAGTCCGTGTGGAGCCAGACAATTACTCCCTCGACCAGGTTCCTGAGGTGAGAGAGGATGTTCTGCGAGAGCAATGCCCGCTGGTCAGCGAGCGATTCGATATTCTGACATATCGCCTCGTCAGCGCTCTGGATCTGCTTGCTGACCGTAGTCATTAACTGTCAAGTTCCGCTTGATTACAGAAAGTCATGGGTGTCCTCTCCCTCCTCATAGCCATCCAGTTGTTACGTCCACTTCTGGCCGGTTGCAGCCATTGTAGTTCATATGCGTATTCGTCCGCTTTGGCTGAGAACCGGCATTTCAAAATGCTTGGTCTGAGCGGTGGCTCTTGGCACCTAGCAGAAGTCTACTCCTCAACATTACCGCCACAAAGCAGACCTTCCAATATGCCAAAGCACTTGGCCGTTTTGTGCGTATGGAAAAAACCGCCAGTCTATATTCTGGCGGTGGCAGATAGATGGATTAAGCAGGTTTAGACGTTGAACAGGAAATTCATCACGTCGCCATCCTGCACCACGTAATCTTTTCCCTCGACGCGCATCTTGCCTTTTTCCTTCGCGCCCGCTTCGCCGCCGCAGGCGATGAAGTCGGCGCAGGAGATGGTCTATGCAGCGTGGCGCAGCTCGTAATCCGCTATCAACACATCCGCAGGTAGTTTGAGGCCTTCCGACAATCGCCGGATCATCGCCAGAGTAAGCGGTCTGGCGCGGTTCAACACTTCGGCCACACGTCCACGGCTACCGATGTACGGTTCCAAATCCTTGCGGGTCAACCCGCGCGCTTCCATCGCGTAGTTCAAAAAGTCTATGGGGTCGGGCGCGGGAATGGGGTAATGCTGCGCTTCGTATTTCTCCACCAGCATGACCAACACTTCCAGCCTGTCCGCTTCGGGCGTTTTATCGGGCACATCAAACAACGCCTCGATCTCGTGCAAGGCGGCCTTGTATTCGGCTTTGGTTTTGATTGGCTTGAGTTCCATTGCTACACCGTTATGCGGCCAGCCTTTGCAATGGCTTTATTTTCGGGTTTGGCTGTTGCTTGGCCTGCCACAAATCAAACTGTGTTTGCATTCCAAGCCAAACATCAGGGGTAGTGCTCAGCCATGCCGAAAGGCGCAAGGCCATGCCCGCCGTTACTCCGGCCTTGCCGTTCAGCACTTTGGATAAGGTGACGCGAGATACTTGCAACGCCTTTGCTGCGCTCGTTATCGTCATGTCTTCCGGTATCCATTCCCGCAATACTTCGCCGGGGTGCGCGGGGTTGTGCATTCTGTTCATTTTCAATACCTCCTAGTGATAGTCCTGATAATCAACCAGCTCAGCATCGTCACCTTCAAAGGTGAAGGTCATGCGCCAGTTTCCGTTTACCGTCACCGAATAATGCCCGGCAAGGTTGCCGGTCAGCGGGTGAAATCTCCAGCCCGGCGCGTTCATGTCATCCGGGCGCTTTGCACTGTCCAGCATGGTCAACATGATGCGCAGCTTTCCGGCTTGATGAGGCTGTATGCCTGCCTTGCTCCCTTTTCGGAAGAATGTCTCAAGCCCCTTGTGACGGAACGTCTTAATCATGGCCTAAACTGTAAACTGTCAATTAACGCCTGTCAAGCATTCGCCCGTGTGATTTGATGGGAGGCAGAGAATCAAATTCGCGTGGCATTTTTCAGAAAGCACGAAAACGCAGGACGGCTAAAATTGTTTTAGACGTTGAACAGGAAGTTCATCACGTCGCCATCCTGCACCACGTAGTCTTTTCCTTCGACGCGCATCTTGCCTTTTTCTTTTGCGCCCGCTTCGCCGCCGCAGGCAATGAAGTCGGCGTAGGAGATGGTCTGCGCGCGGATGAAACCTTTTTCAAAATCGGTATGAATCACGCCCGCCGCCTGTGGGGCGGTGTCGCCCTTGTGTATGGTCCAGGCGCGCACTTCTTTTACGCCTGCGGTGAAATAAGTTTGCAGACCGAGCAATTCATAGCCGGTGCGGATCAGACGATTCAGGCCGGGTTCGTCCAGACCGAGGTCGGCGAGGAATTCTTTTTTGTCGGCATCATCCAAGTCGGCCAGCTCGGCTTCGATCTTGGCGCACAGCGCGACCACCGGTGCGCCTTCTTTCGCCGCGTGTTCGCGCAGGCGATCCAGATGCGGGTTGTTCTCGAAGCCGTCTTCCAGCACATTGCCAACATACATCGCGGGTTTGATGGTGAGCAGGCACAGCGGCTTGATGATTTCTTTTTCTTCGTCGCTCAGTTTAAATGTGCGCGCGGGCTGGCCTTGGTTCAAATGCGGCAGCAGCTTCTCCAGCACGGCAACCAGCTTGATCGCATCCTTGTCACCGGACTTGGCTTTCTTGCCATCGCGCTGGACGGCCTTCTCCACGGTGGCAAGGTCGGCTAGCGCCAGTTCGGTGAGGATGACTTCGATGTCGGATAGCGGATCAACCTTGCCCGCCACATGCACTACGTTCTCGTCATCGAAGCAGCGCACCACGTTCACAATCGCATCGGTCTCGCGGATGTTGGCAAGGAACTGGTTGCCCAGGCCTTCGCCTTTGGACGCACCCGCTACCAAGCCCGCGATGTCCACGAACTCGACGATGGCCGGTTGCATCTTTTGCGGCTTGACGATCTTAGCCAACTCGTCCATGCGCGCATCGGGCACTTCGACGATGCCGACGTTGGGCTCGATGGTGCAAAAGGGATAATTTTCTGCGGCTATCCCTGCCTTGGTGAGGGCGTTAAAGAGTGTGCTCTTGCCCACATTTGGTAATCCAACAATCCCGCATTTCAAACTCATACAAATCCTTTGTGTGTCGGTGTGTTACATGACCAGGCAACAGATGACCGGAGACTTTCCCGTCTTCAATCGTCTGCCATTGGCTTGAGATAACTGTTAGTCAATCAGGCAAAAACTGCGCTTGGCTATGCCAGTTTTATACTAAAAGCGGGCATTGTAACACCCAGCGACCCGCTTCTTAAAAGGCCCGAGGCTGATAACGGAAGAATCATCCGTGACCGGGTTCTTATTGGGTGTTGCGTTCTCTTGTACAAGAAGCGAAAAAACTTCTTCGTGGCGACTTCCTGCAAAGGGAAGCGGGTTCGTGTGACCGTTGGCTATTACCCGTTGCTGAATGCCGTGAAAGCCAGAGTCATTGCCGCCGGAATCATCCAAAATCATGTTACGCTTCTGTCACGGAACTTGTCGTCAAATACTATTCCGTGCCACTTAAAATAATCAACTTCAGAAGGAGAAAACGAAATGAAGAAAGTATTGCTGCTCGCCTTTTTGACATTTGCCGTGTCTGCACCGGCTGCTTTTGCAGAAGAAGTTCGGGACAGGCAAGATCTGCGCAAGGCGCATGAAAAGATTCAAGAGGCACTGAAAGAGCTAGAGCACGCCCAGAAAGCCAATCATTATGATATGGGCGGGCATGCCGCAAAGGCGGAAGAAGAATTGCGCCATGCAGAACGTGAAATGGCCGAGGCCGTAGAATCCGTCAAGCACGACAAGCACTAAGCCATGAAGCATATACAGCGCGGTTTTGTATTTTCGCAAAATCGCGCTGTAATCGTAGCGCAGCATTTCCGCTGCCCCCGGCGTTCGGTTTTCTTTGTTCTATCCTGCCCGCAATCTTCGGACACCTCGTTTAAATAACGTCGCCACGGCGTAAATCGCAACCAGCGGGTCAAGCAGGTAATCCCACAGGTTGGTGGATTCATACCAACCCACGCTCCACGCCAACACGGCCAGCGCGATGGTTATTGCAACCCATGGCAGCTGCCGCAACACGGCAACAAGCGCCACGACCAACAGCCCACCCATGAACCATGGATTGCCGTAGCCCAGGCGATAGGGGTCGAAGGTGCCGACGCCCAGGGCCATGGGGTAGAGTGTTAATGCGGCGATAGTGAGGAGAAGCAATGTTTTTCGGTCACCCTCTTCCCTCAAGGGAGAGGGAGTAATGTTCTCGCTGGTTAGCGGCCAGCCACGCAGTGAAGTACCTGGTGCCATGAGCAACAACAGCAAAGAGACAATGCTCAGGTCGCCGATTGCGCCGCGCAGATAGCCCGCCAGCGGCAATCCGCCCATCGGGATCAGCGCTGCGATAAACACGACGGCCAGCAGCCAGCTCAGCCGCGCGCGCGACAAGCGCAACACGCCTAGCATCTTCGAGCCCAGCACAACAATAGCCAGGGCGCTGCCGAACAATCCGGTCGCGTCGGTGTAGTGGATCATTTGCTGTGCTCCACTTGCTGATCCAGCCAGGCCTGGGTGAATTGCATGTGTTTGATGAACGTGCGGTTCCAGGTATAGGCCAGATGGAAATCGCCGCGTCGGGTTTGCAGCAGGAAGGGATAGGAGAATTCATAGCGGCAGCCCGGTGTGCATACTTGCTGCTTGACCGAAGCCAGATATTCTTTTTGTTCAGAGGCGGAAGCCTGCGCCACTTTCGCTTCCGAGTTCACCAGCAAGCCTGCCGCGTGCTCCAGATAGCTCTTCTCGTCCGACGACTGCCCGCGCTGGTCTTCCAGCTGATAGACGGTTTTCCAGGTCGCGCCATTGTCAGCAGAAAGCATCAGCGACAGCGCGTCGCGCCCCTGTTCGATGTTGTTCAGCGCCGCCAGCATACGGCCATCCGGCAGCACGATGGCGCTGAGTGCGGAATCGGGATTGGGCAAGGCGGATTTTTCCGGCGCAGACCAATGCTGTCCGGCATCCTGCGTGGCAATACTGACTGCGCGATGCGGCGGCGGGCCGGAATAACGCATCAGCACCCGCGCTTCATCCGCGTTGTGAGCCAACAGCACGGGCTGCAAGCTGCCGCTGCCGCCGGGAGCGAGGCGCTGCTTGTCCAGGATCGCGCCGTGAGTATCCAGACGCAGCAGTTCGCCGAACTTGCTGATGAATTCATGGTAGACCGGAAAACCCAGCGTGCCATCGGCATATTGAAACGGTGCGCTGCGCACTAGCGTGCTGAGATTCAGGAACGGCGAGGTAATCAGCCGTTGCGGCGCGCTCCATGTCTCGCCTTCGTCGGTGGAGCGCATCGCGGTGATCGAGCTGCCCGCCCAGCCGCCGAGCGACACCGTGACGTAGTACAACCACAGCGTACCGTCCGCCGCGCGCCCCGCCACCGGGTTGCCCAGCTTGGCGATGTAGCGCTGCAACGCCTGCTGGGTGCGCACGCGGTCTATCACGCTTTGCTCGGCGCTCCATTGTTCTTTTGCCGGATCGAACACCGAGGTATGAATCTCGACATCCGGCGCGCCTTCCTTGCTGCCGGAAAACCAGAAGGCGCGGATGCGTCCATCTTTCAGCTCAACCAA
>Ga0315270_10001585_pt1 | contig 12103 bp, 12 predicted proteins | sample C1_bottom_MG_FD_204932 | JGI IMG/M metagenome (GOLD analysis project Ga0315270, IMG submission 204932) | Sediment microbial communities from Yellowstone Lake, YNP, Wyoming, USA - C1_bottom | ecosystem: Environmental > Aquatic > Freshwater > Lake > Sediment | place: USA: Wyoming | collected... | reverse complement strand
ATTCGAGAGCAACTCGATATTGCCATCGCCCTCTTGTCGCACCAACAGCTTGGCATGATCCAGCCATTCGAGGCTACGGTAATCATGTGCCTCCGGCACCATCAGTTGATGGCCGACATAGCCTGGGCCAGCATCGAAAAATAGTTGTTTCTCGAGCGCAAACAGCTTCTCGTCGAAGTACCAGGACACCGGCAGTTGCGTGGCGGCAGGCGCGAGATGCACGGCCCCATTGGCCAATTCGGTGATGTCGGACATATCTCCCAACCCCAAGACAGGACTTGGAATTATAGCCCACTGCAGGCACCAGCCATTTAGAGCCATGTCGAGTTTGACCGGATAGCGCACAATACGTATCTTCGTATCTTCAATATTTACCTTGTTGCACTCAGCACCATATGATCATTGTCGAATGCGACATTCCCCCGAGCAGCATGCTGGATCGCCGCTTGATCAAGGCCGCCTATTTTCAAGACTCGTACCGTGCGCCCCTGAGCCGTACGGACGCCGGTATCATCGACGTTTTTTTAGCCATCTTCGCGCATCACCCTCTATGGATGAAGATTGCCCTGATTGTCCGGAATCGAATGGTCTTCTTCTTCGGCCTCGATGCGCCGCCGGTATCCGACGTTCTTAGTTTTAAAATCGAGCGCAGTTACAGCGTTGGCGACAAGATCGGCGTCTGGCCGATCTTGTCTCTGACCGATACCGAACTCATTGCAGGTCGCGACAACAAGCATCTTGACTTCAGGCTTTCGGTGTTAAAAGTAACGAATGGCGAAGCTGTGAGCGTCGTCGTATCGACGATTTGCGTAGTGAATAATGTGTTCGGGAAGTTTTACTTGTTCTTCGTCGTGCCATTCCACAAATGGGGCGTGCAGCGGATCATTGCGAACGCGATCAACGCAGGGAGACTTTGATGCACATCGCGCCGACGTTCTGAAAGATTCAGACTCAAATAACCTATTCTAGTCAGTGACACCAGCCTGGTCAGCCAGTCGGGTGCCTTGCAACTCTTGTTCAAACACGACAGGAATATCGCGCGAACCGTGCAGCACCCGCTCGATACGCACCACCTCGCCAAGCACACGAAAGAAGATCACATAGCGTCCCATCGGTGCCATACGCAGGCCGGGCGCCAGTTGCTCGCGGCCAGGATAGGCTAGCGGGGTATGGCCTATGCGTTGGCACTGCGCCATCAGCTTGCCTACAAATCGCCGGGCGGCAGCCCGGCTGTCCTGGGCGATATAGTCGCCGATGTCGAGCAGGTCTTGCCGAGACTTCGGCGAGAAGGTGACTCCAGCCATCAGGCTGAACGCTTGCGGCCCAGTTTGGCGTGCGGCGCAGGTTCAGCGTAGCGGGTGTTGAGTTCGTCAAACATCTTAACGGTCGGAATCGCCGGGCCGCTGTCGATGCCTTCCTGTATGGCCCGCCGCAGGTCAGCGGACAGACGTGTCAGCATGGCCTCATAGACGTGCGGCGGCAACAGGTATGCGGCGGGTCGGTTGTGATTGAGCACAGCCACAATTTCGGAACCAGCCTGAGCCAGGACGGCGCTGGGACTGCGTTTGAGTTCGGTGATGCTGACCGAACGGGAAGCCAGTATCTGTTCCATGTAAGGTCTCAATTGGATACCAAAATAGGTATTTTATTGTGGTCTATTTTCGGATGCTGGTCAATGTGCGAAGGAATATCACGCCCATACCACGCCCATGCCGAGTTTGACCGGATGGCGCACAATGCGGACAATACGTTGTTTTCCAATCTTTGCCGTGTGGCGCTCGGCGCCGACGAATACTTGCACACTCGCACACTCGCACACTCATATGGTCAAGACTCCCCGCCCCGCCCTACCCGCCACATTCGAAGCCGCCTTGACGGAACTGGAGGCCATCGTCCGCGACATGGAGGTCGGCCAGTTGCCGCTGGAGGAATCCCTGGCAGCTTATGAGCGCGGTGCGGCGCTGCTCAAGCACTGCCAGGAGGCGCTGGCCGCCGCCGAAAAAAAATTGCAGATACTCGAAAACGGCGGGTTGCGCGATTTCGATCCCGCAGCCGGCAACGCCGCGTCAAATACCCCGGACGCATAAGCTCGCCATGGATTTTTCCGCCTGGATGGGCGCCATGCAGCAACGCACCGAGCACAGCCTGGAACGCCTGTTGCCGCCCGCCGCCATCGCCCCGCAACGTCTGCACCAAGCCATGCGTTATGCCGTGCTCGGCGGCGGCAAACGGGTACGACCGCTGCTGTGCCATGCCGCAGGCGCATTGACCGGCGCTGACCCGGCCCGGCTCGACATTGCCGCCTGCGCCGTCGAGCTGATCCATGGTTATTCCCTGGTGCATGACGACCTGCCCTGCATGGATGACGATGTCCTGCGCCGGGGCAAGCCGACCTGTCATGTCGAGTTCGACGAAGCCACCGCCATGCTGGTCGGCGATGCCTTGCAGCCGCTGGCTTTTCAACTGCTGGCCGAACATTCGCTGACCGATGAGGCGCAACAACAACTCGACATGCTGCGCTTGCTGGCGCAAGCCGCCGGATCGCGCGGCATGGCCGGCGGCCAGGCCATCGACCTGGCCGCCGTGGGCCAGCCCTTGTCGCTGGCCGAGCTGGAGTACATGCACATACGCAAAACCGGCGCGCTGATTCGCGCCGCCGTGCTGCTCGGCGCGCTTTGCGGCAAGCCGCTGGCGGAGGCTGAACTGGCCCGGCTGGATCACTATGCCAAAATCGCCGGCCTGCTGTTCCAAGTGGTCGACGATATTCTCGACAGCGCCGCCGATACCGCGACGCTGGGCAAGACCGCCGGTAAGGATGCCGCGCGCAACAAGCCGACCTACGTCAGCCTGCTCGGTCTCGCCGGCGCCAAAGAAAAAGCCGCCGAGCTGCGCACCGCCGCCCATGCGGCTTTGGCGCCCTTCGGCGACGCCGCCCGGCGTCTCGGCGAGCTGACCAATTTCATCGTCGACCGTAGCTTCTGAAGCGCACTCAAGCACACACCATGACCGAATCATCGAAAAAATACGCCCTGCTCGACACCATCAATCTCCCGGCTGAACTGCGCCAGCTTGAGCGCAAAGACCTGGCGCAACTGGCCGACGAGCTGCGTGAATTTTTGATCGAGTCGGTGTCGAAGACCGGCGGCCATCTTTCATCCAACCTCGGCACGGTCGAGCTGACCATCGCCCTGCACTACGTTTTCGACACGCCCGACGACCGCCTGGTGTGGGATGTCGGCCACCAGACCTACGCCCACAAGATACTTACCGGACGCCGCGCCGGCATGGCGCGGCTGCGCATGCAGGACGGTGTTTCCGGATTTCCCCGCCGCAGCGAGAGCGCATACGACACTTTCGGCGTCGGCCATTCGTCGACCTCGATCTCGGCCGCGCTGGGCATGGCCGTTGCCGCCCGCAACAAGGGCGAGGGGCGGCGCGTGGTGGCGGTCATCGGCGACGGCGCCATGTCCGCCGGCCAGGCCTTCGAGGCGCTCAACAACGCCGGCGTCATCGACGCCAACCTGCTGGTGATCCTCAACGATAACGATATGTCGATCTCGCCGCCGGTGGGCGCGCTCAACAAGTACCTGGCGCGGCTGTTTTCCGGGCGCACCTTCAATGCCGCGCGGCGCGCCGGCGAGAAAGTGCTGTCGGTGATGCCGTCGATGCTGGAATTCGCCAAGCGCGCCGAGGAACACGTCAAGGGCATGATCGTGCCGGGCACCCTGTTCGAGGAATTCGGCTTCAACTACATCGGCCCGATTGACGGCCACGATCTGGACTCGCTGATCCCCACCCTGGAAAACCTCAAGCTGCTGGAAGGCCCGCAATTCCTCCATGTCATCACCCGCAAGGGCCAGGGCTACAAGCTGGCCGAGACCGATCCGGTGTTGTATCACGGCGTTTCAAAATTCGACGCGGCGGGCGGCATCCAGGCCGGCAAGGCCGCCAAGCTCACCTACACCCAGGTGTTCGGCGACTGGCTGTGCGACATGGCGGCGCAGGACGCGCGCCTGATCGGCATCACCCCGGCCATGCGCGAAGGCTCCGGCCTGGTGCGTTTCGCCCAGGAATATCCGGATCGCTATTTTGATGTCGGGATCGCCGAGCAGCATGCCATGACCTTCGCCGCCGGCCTGGCCTGCGAAGGCATGCGACCGGTGCTGGCGATCTACTCGACCTTCCTGCAACGCGCCTACGACCAGTTGATTCACGACGTTGCGCTGCAGAACCTGCCGGTGATGCTGGCCATTGACCGGGGCGGCCTGGTGGGGGCCGACGGCGCCACCCACAATGGCGCTTTCGATTTGTCCTATCTCACCTGCATTCCCAATATGCTGGTAATGACGCCCAGCGACGAGAGCGAATGCCGCAAGATGCTCACCACTGCCTACCGCCACGACGGCCCCAGCGCCGTGCGCTACCCGCGCGGCAGCGGCCCGGGCGCAGTGCCGGATGCGACACTCGACAGTTTGCCTATCGGCAAGGGTGAAATCCGCCGCAACGCCGGTGTCGGCGCCAGCGCCCCGCGCGTCGCCCTGCTGGCCTTCGGCAGCCTGTTGGCCCCGGCGCTCGCTGCTGCGGAAACACTGGATGCAACGGTTGCCAACATGCGCTTTGTCAAGCCGCTGGACCGCGATCTGGTGGCGGAACTGGCAAAAAATCATGGGCTGCTGGTGAGCATCGAGGAGAATGCCCTGATCGGCGGGGCAGGCGCCGAAATCGCCTGCTGCCTGGCAGAACTTGGTCTGAAAACGCCGCTGCTGCGGCTCGGTCTGCCGGATCGTTTCGTCGACCACGGCGATTCCGTCGTTCTGCTGGCGCAGCTCGGACTGGATAGTGCGGGCATTGTGACCAGCGTGGAAAAGGCACTGGACAAGAATAGTTGATTGATTTAGTCGGGTTAGCTAGAATGAGCAATGTTTAGGCGCACTCTTTTCAACGCGGTGCGCTTTCACCAACCTCAGGAGAGCATCCCATGAACAGCAGGGACATTATGGCCATACCGGACGTACAGGGCAGCGCCGATTCGCGGCAGTTGCCGATCAACAAGGTCGGCATCAAGAGCATCCGCCACCCGGTCAAGGTGCTCGACAAGGGTCGCGGCGTACAGCACACCATTGCCGTATTCAACATGTACGTCGGCCTGCCGCACAACTTCAAAGGCACGCACATGTCGCGCTTCGTGGAGATACTCAACACCAACGAGCGCGAAGTATCGGTGGAGAATTTCGAGTCGATGCTGCGCGGCATGGTGGTGCGGCTGGAAGCCGAGACCGGCCACGTCGAGATGAATTTTCCCTACTTCATCAACAAGCAGGCGCCGATCTCCAAAGTGAATAGCCTGATGGATTACGATGTGACCTTCTTCGGCGAGATTCTGGCCGGCGGCGAATACCGCCAGACCACCAAAGTCGTGGTGCCGGTCACCAGCCTCTGCCCCTGCTCCAAAAAAATCTCCGAGCGCGGCGCCCACAACCAACGTTCTCACGTCACCATCACCGCAACCACCAACGACTTCGTCTGGATCGAAGAGCTGGTGGAGATGGCCGAAAGTCAGGCCTCCTGCGAGTTGTACGGCCTGTTGAAACGTCCTGACGAGAAATACGTGACCGAACGCGCCTACGACAATCCCAAGTTCGTCGAGGACCTTGTGCGCGACGTTGCCGGCGTGCTCAACGCCGATAAACGCATCGACGCCTATGTGGTGGAATCGGAAAACTTCGAATCCATCCACAACCACTCGGCTTACGCCCTGATCGAGCGGGACAAGCGGAAGCTTACCCCGGCAACTTGAGCCGCTGAACCTTCCCCGAAGGTCCCTTGGGTAATTCCTCAAGAAAGCGGATGATTTTCGGCGTCTTGTATTTGCCGAGGGCCGGCAGGCAAAACTCCTGCAACTCCGCTTCGCTGCATAGATGCCCCGGCTTCAACACCACGCAAGCCATGATTTCCTGGCCGTAATGCAGGTCGGGCATGCCTGCCGCCGCCGCCTCCAGCACCGCCGGGTGTTTCAGCAAGGCTTCGTCGATCTCGCGCGGCGCGATGTTTTCGCCGCCTTTGATAATCAATTCCTTGATCCTGCCGGTGACGAAAACGAAGCCGTCTTCGTCCAGGTGGCCCAGGTCGCCGGTGTGCAGCCAGCCGTCGACGGTGCAGGCGCGCGCTGTTTCCTCCGCGTCTTTGTAGTAGCCCTTCATCACGTTCGGGCCGCGCACCAATATCTCGCCGGTTTCCTGCGGCGGCAAGGTGTCGCCGTTCCGGCCCACCACCTTGGCTTGGTTGCCGAAAGCCTGCCCAGGACTACCGATCTTGCGCCTGGCCGGGTCCAGGGGATTGGTAAAACATGGCGCCGCCGTCTCCGTCAAGCCCATGGTTTCGATCACGCCGATCTTGAATTTCTCTTCAAAAGCGCGATGCTGGCTGGGCGCCAGGGGAGCCGATGCGGAGCGGCAGAAACGCACGCCGCTGATGTCCAGCCCGCTTTCGAGCGGATCGGTTCCATTGAGCAGATAGGAGATGATGGTCGGCACCACATTGATCCAGGTGCAGCGATGCTGCACCACCTGTTCCCAGAATGAGGAGGCGCTGAAACGATGTGGGATCACCAGGCTGCCACCGTGAATCAGCGGCGCGGTGGCGGTGACGATCTGAGCGTTGATGTGGTAGAGCGGCAGCGATGCCATGACCCGGTCGCCCGGCCCCAACTGGTGCGCCGCCGTCACGAACTGTCCGCCCGAGATCACTGAGCGGTGGGTCAACACCACGCCCTTTGGCTTGCCGGTAGTGCCGGAGGTATACATCATCAGCGCATCGTCTTCCTCGCCTACTGCGGGCAGAATCTCTGCTGCTTCCGGCCCGGTAATGAACTCCTGGCTGTCAACATTGCATTCGACCACCCGTATCTGCCGCGCCACATTCGCCAAAGCCGCCTTGAGCCGCTCCAGTTGGTCGGGAGCGGCAAACACGATGCGCGCGTCGCAATGCTTCAGCACATATTCGAGCTGCGCGGATTGCGCCAGCAGGTTGATCGGGGTGACGCAGTAGCCGCCGTACATGGCGCCGATGAACAGCCGGCAAGCCTGGTAGCCGTTGTGCATCAGCAGGGCCACTTTCTCGCCGGGCTGGATGCCCATGCCCGCCAGGTAATGGGCGAGCCGCCGCGATGCCCGCTGTAGTTCCGCAAACGTCATGCGCATGCCGGACTCGGCGGCGATCAGATAGACGGCATCAGGCCGCTGCGCCGCCTGGAAATCCACATACGCGCGGATGGTCCTCGGCCCTGCCGTAACGGTCACACGCTGCCCCACGGTCAGTGAAACTTGCGCAGGTAATCGCCGAAGATTTCCTGCTCGGACGGAATGCGCTCGGGAATCTTGCGCACGATGCGCGTGATGTTGAGATAGTGCCGGTAATTCATATTGTCGGAAAAATTGTTGCGTCCCCAGGTGCCGCAACCCATGGATAGCGAAAACGGCAGGCCATTGTCGAAGTTACCGCCGGTGGCGAAACAATGCGCCTGGTTGACGATCACCCGGCATACCGGCAACTCCAGCCCCAGGCGCGCGATATGTGCATCGTCGTGGCTGTGGATGCCGACCGAATGACCCGCGCCCTGATAAGCGTAAATCTCTGCAACCAGTTTGCAGGCATGATCGAAATCGCGGGCGCGATAGACGGCCAGTACCGGCGCGAGCTTCTCGCCGGAGTAGGGATGCTCCGGGCCGCTGCCGGTTTCCTCGACCATCAGGAATTTCGCCGCCGCGAACCCTGCCCGCTCCAGCCCGGCCAGCGCGGCGATGCGCGGCGCGGACTGGGCCGTCACTGCCGGATTGAGTTTGCCGCCCGTCCACATCAGCGCCTGCAGGCAGCTCTTCTCTTCACCATTCAGCAACACTCCGCCGGCTTCATTCAGCGTTAGCAATGCCTGGTCATACACGGCATCGAGTATCACCACGCTGTTCTCCGAGGAGCAACTGGTGGCATTGTCGAAGGTCTTGGAGCGGGCGATGTTTTGCGCCGCCTCGAGCAAGTCCGCCGAGTCGTCCACGATGGCGCAGACGTTGCCCGCGCCCACCCCGAACGCCGGCGTGCCGCTGGCGTAAGCCGCACGGACATTGTTTTGCGAGCCGGTCGCCACCACCAGATCCGCTTGGCGCATCAGCTCCTGCGTCGCCTCCTTGCTGATCGGGCCAGGCAGACATTGCACCAGCCCCTGCGGCGCGCCGGTTTTTTTTAATTCCGCGTCAATATAGCCGAGCAGCGCCTCGCATGTGGTCAGGCCTTTGGGCGAGGGCGCAATAATGATCGCGTTGCGTCCCTTGAGGGCGTTGATAATCTTGTTGGCAGGCGTGGCAGCCGGATTGGTGGAAGGCGTAATCGCCGCGACCACGCCGACCGGGCGCGCGATCTCGACGATGCCGCGTTCCGGATACTCGGCGATGACACCCACGCTCCTGGCGTCCTTGAGGTCGCGCAGCAAGCCCAGTGCCTTGCGGTAGTTTTTCAGCACCTTGTCGTCCACATTGCCGAGGCCGGTGTCGCGCACCGCCATCTCAGCCAGCACCCGGTTGTTCGCGGGCTGCATGATCGCCCAGCCTGCGGCAGTGACGACCTCATCCACCTGCTGCTGTGAGTAGCTCGCGTAGATCGCCTGGGCGACACGCGCCCGATCAACGAGCGTGGCAACGGCTGCGCGCGCCGAAGTATTCATCGTCCATAACCTCTCATGGCTTATCCGCGCGCGCCGCCCGCCGTTCGCGCAACTGCCGGTGGATCGGGTAGACCAGGGCGATCACCGCCATCACCATCACCGTGGCGCTAACCGGTCGCGCGATCAGCACGGTCCAGTCGTTGTTCTCGCTCACCATCATGGTCATGAAGGCGCTTTCCGCCAATGGCCCGAGGATCGAGCCCAGCACCAGCGGGGCAATCGGAAACTTGAATTTCTCGAAAAGATAGCCGAGGACGCCAAACGCGGTGATGACGTATAGATCGGACAGGTTGTTGCGCGCGGCGAACGCCCCGATAAAGCAGAACATCACGACGAAGGCGGAAATCACCGGCTCGGGCATATCCAGCACTTTCACCAACGGCTTGATGGCAAAGTAGCCGAGGATGCACATGCCGATAATGCTGACGAACAGCGAGGCAAATATGGCATAGACCATCGGGCCGGAGCTGACAAAAATCTGCGGGCCCGGCTGGATGCCATGCAACAGGAACGCGCCGAGGATGATGGCGGTGGCGCCGCTGCCGGGAATGCCCATGGTCAGCAACGGAATCAGCGCGCCGCCGACCGAAGAAGTGGCGGCGGTTTGCGGCGCGACGATGCCTTCGGCGATGCCGCTGCCCATCTCCTTGCGCCGCTTGCCGTACTGGGATTCCGCGCCATAGGCAACGAAGGAAGCGATGGTGGCGCCGGCGCCGGGAATGATGCCGATAATAATGCCCAGGATGGAACTGCGAAAAAATGTTCCCTTGAGCTGGCCGACCTCCGCCAGGGTGGGAAATTCCGTCGCGATTTTTCCGTCGCTATTGCCAGCCTTGTCATCGCCCTTGAAGCCCTTCTCGAGACGCGTGAACACCTCGCCCAAGCCGTAGGCGCCGACCATCACCAGCAGGTACTCAATGCCATCCTGGAGAAAAGGGACGCCAAAGGCGAAGCGCTCGGCGCCGTAAATCGAGTCGACCCCGACGGTAGACAGCAGCAGGCCGATAAACAGGCTGATGAAGGCGTTGGTAATAGAGCCGCCGCCCAGCGATACGACGCTGGACATGCCGAACAGCAAGATCGCGAAGTACTCCGGCGAAGACAGGGTGAGCGCGAATTTCGCCACCGGATGCGACAGAAACACCATGACGGTCGCCGACAGCAGGCCACCGCAGAGCGCCGCGAACAGCGTCCAGCCTAAGGCCTTGGCCGGTTGTCCGTTGCGCGCCATGGTATAGCCGTCCCACAGCAGCGGCACGTCTATCGGCTCGCCGGGTATGCGGAAAAGTATCGAGGTAAATGCGCCGCCGTAGGTGCCGGAAACATACATCGCGGTCAACAGAATAATCGACGGCAACAGGCCCATGGTGTAGGTGAAAGGCAGGGCCAGCACCACGCCCATGACCAGGGTCAGTCCCGGTAGAACCGCCACCAGCATGCCCAGTACCAGGCCGATGAACATCACCAGCAGGTTCATCGGCTGGAACACTTCCAGGAATCCCGCGCCCAGGCTAAGGATGATGTCCATGTTCAATGCACCCCCATGACAGTGAGCAAAGCCGTGGATACCGTCAGGAATGGCCCGCTACCGAGCGGCAGGGATACGTACACGATCTTCATGAAGATGAACATGATCACCAGGCTACCGAGCACACTGGTGCTGACGATCACGCGCCAGCGTTTATAGCCGCCGATGGCCATGAACAGCGCAAGATAGGTGCTGCTGGCGATGAAGAAACCCAGTGTGTCGATCAAAAGTATGTAGGCAATGGTTACACCGATGCCGCCCCAGAGGCGTAAGGGATAACTCGGCTGGTTTGCAGCCTCCTCCCCAGCGCCCGCGTCTGTCATTAACTTGTCGAGCAGGCCTGCGGCGCTGAAGGATTCGCCGACCAGCAGGTTCTTCACAATTTCGTAGACGCAGGCCGCGCCCATCAGGACCAGAATCATCTTCGGCCAGGCGTCCGGCCCGATCCGGCCCGGCGGCGCCATAAAGTCGAATTGCGTCGCCAGGTGGTAAAAATACATCACGCATATCTGTAGCACGATATACGGCGCGGCACGCTGCAAACGGCTCAACATATGGCTCTCCTTTAGCGGATGCGGCGTCGGGCGATTATTTCTTGCCGCTCACTTTCAGCATCGTGGCAATCTCGCCGGCAATGAATTTCTGTGCTTCTCCAGCCGGGATGAAACTGTCCTTGCGCGCCAGCGACTCCTTCAGGAAAGCTGCGTACTCAGGCGTTTTTACCGCCTTGGCGATGGCGTCGGCAAGCAGTTTGACGTGCTTCGGATCGGTGCCTGCCTTGACTACAATGGCGCGATATTGCGGCAGATAGATTTCCAGACCGACTTCCTTCGAAGCAGGAATGTCCGCAAAGCCTTCGGCCCGATCTTCGCTTAAAAACAGCAAGGGGCGCACCTGCTTGCTGTCGAGGAAACTGTGGATGTCGCCGGCCTGCTCGAACAGCAGGTCTACATGTCCGCCGAGAATCGATGTGTATCGCTCGCCGGGCGCGGCATAGGGTACCGAAACCAGCTTGATGCCTTTGTCGGCAAGGTAGTTGACTGTCATGTCGTCCACGCTGCCAAAGCCAAGAATCGCCACCTTGATGGCGCCCGGCCTGGCCTTGGCTTCCGTCACGACATCGTTCCAAGTCTTGAAGCGGCTGTTTTGCTGCACGAAGAAGCCGGAATTCTGCCGAATCATGATGCCGAGCGGCGTGACATCCGCCAATTTCCAGCGCGCTCCACCCGTCATTACCGTAGCTATCGTGTCGCCGATCAAGACTGCGACGGAGTAGCCGTCCGCCGGGGCGGCGAGCAACTTGGTCATGCCGGTATTACCGACCGCACCAGGAATATTCAGCACCGGAAAAGATGTCTTGAGATCGGCCTCCAGCATTTTGCCGATCATGCGCGCCAACTGATCGGCGCCGCCACCGGCGCCATAAGGAACCACCAGCTCGACCGGGCGACGGGGGTAATTTTCTTCCGCCCAAGCGCCCCCCATCGTAGCGAAGATGCAGATAAGGGCAAGCGTCAATTTGGCTACCGATGCATTGAACAGGTTTTTCATGTTGCCTCCTTTTGTTTTTTTAATAACGCATTAGAGCGTTTCATTGGGACGACCGCTCTCGGGCGGTACGGTGTTACTGCTTCAAACATACTCCTTATACTTGTCGAGGAAACGCACCGGCTTGGACAAGGCGTCGCGGCGGAACGGATCGCCCAACTCTTGGGTCACCAGCACTTCAATGATTGTGGTCTTGCCGCTTTTCTGCGCCTCGCAAGCAGCTCGCAAGGCTGGGCCGACATCCGACAGCTTGTCGATGACCATGCCCTCGGCGCCCATGGAGCGGGCGATTGCGGCAAAGCTGGGGTTTTCCA
>Ga0315270_10001584_pt1 | contig 12105 bp, 10 predicted proteins | sample C1_bottom_MG_FD_204932 | JGI IMG/M metagenome (GOLD analysis project Ga0315270, IMG submission 204932) | Sediment microbial communities from Yellowstone Lake, YNP, Wyoming, USA - C1_bottom | ecosystem: Environmental > Aquatic > Freshwater > Lake > Sediment | place: USA: Wyoming | collected... | reverse complement strand
CCCGGTCGGATCTGTGTACTGCCATCAACTCTAGTCGCTCGGTTTTTGATCTGCAAAACTGCTCAAACTGTTCCGAACCTACCACTGCTCAACTTGTATAGCAGTTCAAGGAAGGAAAAGGGGACAGGCTACTTTTCCAGAGTCAAGGGTCGATTCAAATGGTCTGAAGTTGTTTTTTGACAGAAGCTGAGCGTGCAACAGGGCCGAGCCTTCGGCGAGGAAGGCGGGGTACTCCGGATGGCGAGGCGATTCGGGGTGGAGTGCACGGTGCGGCCTCGCGGGCGGCCGAGAAAATCAGGATAAAAGACTTCTGACCACGTTGCGTCCTTGTGGCGAGCACAAGGCAACCAATCACGGAGGAGCGATCATGATCCAGCAAGTTGAAGCGCGGGTGAAAGATCTGAAGGGTGAATTTGAGGCGGGGCAGAAGATGCTGGCGGAGTTAGAGACGCGGCACGCGAACGCGAGGAATACCTTGCTCAGGATCAGCGGGGCAATTCAAGTCTTGGAGGAATTGCTGAGTCCGGCGAAGACCCATGGCGAAAACGGGGCGCGCGCTCCAGAGGTCGCGGAGGTCAGCACAGCCGTCTGATCCCAAGCAATAGGTAAGAAATAAATGGTGTCGGAGTCAATGTATCGATCCTAAAAAGGAGCATTCACGATGGCCAAGCGAGCACTATTAGTCGGCATTAATGATTACCAAAGCATCAATGATCTCAGTGGATGTGTCAATGATGTGACCAACATGCGATCCATTTTGAAAACCTATTGTGGATTTCAAAATGCCGACCTTCGTGTATTGATTAATCAACGGGCCACGAAGGCGAACATCTTGGACCGGCTGAGTTCCCTGGTGAAGGGGGCCAAGCCTGGAGACTTGTTGGTGTTTCATTATTCGGGGCACGGGTCCCAGATCCGTGATCGCGACGGGGACGAACTCAACGATCATATGGACGAACTCATCTGCCCCTATGACATGAACTGGGACAATGGGTTTATTACCGACGATGATCTGCATGCGATGTTCAGCAAGCTTCCCGAGGGAGTGGCGCTCGAGGTGATTCTGGATAGCTGTCATTCCGGGACAGGATTGAGAGATGTCAGTCTGGGGCGGCCAGCAGCGCTCGGGCCGGCCCAGCCAAGGAACATGCGGTATCTTCCGCCGCCTGCCGATATCCTGTGTCGACATGAGGGCGAGGAGGATGAGTTGAAGCCGCGAAAAGGATTCACGGCCAACACTCGCAGCACGCTGCGCCACACTCTGTGGGCTGGATGCCAGGACAATCAGACATCCGCCGATGCAGAGATCGGCGGAAGCTACAACGGCGCCTTTACGTTTTACTTTTGCAAACATATGCGGGACGCAGGGGGTCGGATCGCGCGTACTGAATTGATCAAGCGCATACGGGCCTCTTTGCGGTACAACAATTACGATCAGGTTCCCCAACTCGAATGCGAAACGCCGCTTCGTAGCGGAACTGTGATGACTGCGAAATAGCGAGGCAGGGAGGATCTGGTGTCTTGTGGAGAAGAGACACTGTCTCCGGTGGATCGATTGTTTGTGCTGTCAGACATGAGGCAGGGACTAATTTCATCCAATCAAGGAGGTGTGGACGATGGCGACCTATCGGCTCGGTTCACAAGGCGAGGAAGTGTCCAAGATCCAAACTCGTCTGAAGGAACTGGGGTATTACCGTGGGCCGATTGATGGGGATTTTGGCGGAGGCACGGCGAGCGCCGTCAAGTCGTTTCAGCAAGCGAAGGGTTCGGCGATCGATGGGATTGTTGGCCCCGCGACCTGGAAGGCGCTCTTCCCACAAGAAGAGCTTCCGACTTCTTCCCTGCTGCAGCAACCGGCCGCGTATCGTTGTCTCGCGCTGACGGGATCGTTTGAAACCAATGCCGCGCCGCCTGACTGTTTTGCAGGTGTGTCCGGAGATTTCGATGGCCAGGGGATGAGCCTCGGGGTGTGCCAGTGGAACATCGGACAGGGGTCGCTTCAACCGCTCTTCACGCAAATGGACCGGGATCACCTGGACGAGATGAAGCAGATTTTCCATGATGATTACCCGATATTTTCGGCGTGGCTGCAGGCCGAGCGCGAGGAACAGCTTGACTGGATTCGGCAGCACCAAGACCCCGTCAAGCATGTGTTGTTTGAGCCCTGGCGGGGTTACTTTAAGCGCCTTGGCCGGTCCGAGGCCTTCCAACAAATTCAAGCCCAGGCGGCGCAGGCCCTGTTCAATCGCGGGGTGGCGCTGTGCAAGAAATACGCTGTGACTTCTGAGCGGGGCGCGGCCCTCTTGTTTGACATTCTGGTGCAAAATGGAAGCATCGGGACGATCACGGAGGCGCAAATCCTGAGGGACTTTGCGACGGTGGATTCAGGTCTGTCCCCGGAAACGCAGGAGGTCGAACGCATGAAGATTATTGCCAACCGGAGGGCGGATGCGGCCAAGCCGGAGTGGAGAGAGGATGTACGGGCTCGTAAGTTGACCATCGCGCAGGGAGAGGGCGTGGTGCATGGCCGGTCGTATCAACTTGAGGAGCAATTTGGACTCGGGTTGGCGCCATATCGAGAGTCCCGTCAATCGCCACGCGTGGAACTCCGGAGGGGGATCGGCAGGACAAGTCAGGGCAAGAGGGGCAGTCGTCGAACGAAGAGCCGGCTCTAAGAGCGGCCCATGGAGCCATGGATATCATGGTGGCGTCGGGATTACATTTTGTTGGGCGCCACTGACTCTCACAGGTTGTCGCCACAGGAGGTGCCGCGTATGTCAGAACAACGTCTCGGGCAGGAAAAGGGGACAGGCTACTTTTCCAGAGTCAAGAGTTTAGGACCGGAAAGGGGACAGTCCCTTTGGAAAAGAAATACTGTCCCCGGTGAGTCGATCCATTTCTTATCGCTGGAAGGGTGAATGATTACGATTGGGACTGGGGTCAGAGTCTTTGATACATTGTTGTGTTGAAAGCGAATGAAAACTGTTGCTCCGACAAAAACCACAGACAACAGCGCGGCACAGCGTTTCGCCCGCTGCCTCAGTGCGGTAGAAACTGCCCCCGTTTTTAACCCTGCTGAAGCTTCCGCGCTCCCACTCCAACGCAAAGCGGCCTGCTCCTGTGGCGGCGGGTGCCCGGCGTGTCAAACCAAAAACAGCGACTTAAAAGTCTCCCAGCCAAATGATCCGGTCGAGATCGAAGCAGATCACATCGCCGAGAAAGTTATGCGGATGCCGGCTGGCGAAGGTAAACTTGCGACGAATGATGGCAGGGAATCAAACACCCTGCATCGAAAAGAAAACTCGGTTTCGCCATCCCCACAGCCCGCCCCTGGCATTTTCGGTTCCTCGGGGAGTCCGCTTGATGCGGAAACGCGCGGATTTTTTGAGCCCCGGTATGGACGCGATCTAGGCGATGTTCGTGTCCATACCGGCGGTGATTCTATCCAGACGGCCGAAAATATAAGTGCAGCAGCCTTTACGCTTGGAAACCACATAGGATTTGCACAGGGTGCCTATGACCCGGTTTCTTCGAGCGGCAAACGTCTGCTCGCTCACGAATTAGCTCATGTCGCACAACAAAAAGAACCTTCGGATACGGGCATTTCAAGGACTATTTACAGGGCGCCAACCGAACCGCCCAAGGTTCCGCCGGTCGCACCTCCAGCCCGAGTAGTCTACATCGACGCAAATGTGATCGATCAGATCAATCGCGGCAACACTGCGGCTGCTAACGCCCTAAAGAAAATGCTCGCCGATGGTGTAGAAGTGCGGATTACTCAGCAGGCATACAATGAAATGGTCGTTAATCCTGAAATCCCTCGCACGGCGACCGCTAATCGCTTAGTCCTCGAAGAACTCGGGATCAAAGTTGGCCCTCCTACTTCGCAATCTGTTCGGGTAGATGTTTACGAAAAAAATATTACTACAATGAAATCAGGCGATCCCGTTGTTGCCGAGGGCGACATTGAAGTTATCGCGGAAACAAAAGCTGCAAACGGGGAAGTCTGGACCTTTGATAAAGTGGTCAGATCAAATCCGGCAAATGTTCAGAAAACCTTTGGGGTTAAAGTCGCTCCAGAAACCACTTCGATCCCGCCGGTCGCGGGAGGGTCTAAGAACTATAACGTCGGAAGGCAGTTAATGGGATTGAGACCGGTGGAAATTTCATTAACTGGAGAGGTTGCAACTCCGTCGTCGGGTACTCAATCAAGTACCCCGGAGCAGAGCGGAACCACTACCACGGTACCTGTGGACTCCACAGTAAGCGTAACTAACACTGTGACCAAGTCCGACGGTTCGGTCGTATCTGAGATCGAAGTCAAGTTTAACCAAGGACTTGATGGTGTTAACAGCCAGGTTCCCCAGACCGGAGAGGTGCCGAGCGTCATTAAGTTCCGGCTCACGCAAAATGCCGATGGTTCTTTTGCCTCCGCAGAGCCTCTGGCCGGTGAGCCGCCTTCATTGGTAGAGGCCATCGGACGGCAAATTGTGACCGAAGCAGCAAGTGGAGCAGAAGGAGCTGCTGTTGGCGTCGCAGACGGAGCCGCCGCAGGTGCTTCCATGGCCACCAAAGCGCTGCCTTTCGTCCGATCCGGATTGAAATGGGGCGGACCTGCGGTATTCGTTATTATTACCGGATACCAGCTAATAACCGCTACGCCCGAGCAAAGGCCCAAAGTGCTGGCGAAAGCGGGTGGCGGATTGATTGGTGGCGTCGGAACCGGTTTTTTGGTTTGTAATGCGTTGTTAGATTTAGAAACGGCCGGGTGGGGAATCCTTATTTGCGGAGTTCTTGCAGGCGGAGCGGGTGGTTATGCCGGTAGCGAGATTGCCGGTGAAGTTTACGACGCCGCCAACCCTCCTCCCGGGCTTACCGAACTGGAAAAAGCTCTACTGAATATGGACCAACAACCCAAGAACGTAAAATTGCTATTCTATTCCATGATCGGTAAAAGCTCTGCAAATGGAATCGGTATTACACCTGAGTTTCTTGAACAGTTTATCTATACCGTCCCCCCCGATTTGGCTGTTGATGAACTTTATACTTTGGCCGGTCAGTTGCAGGGCGTTTCGGCGAGCGATTCTTTGCAGAGCATTCTCGACGGTTTAAGTCACTCTATTAACCAGCTTCCTCGCAGAAAGCCGGTAACAACGGTGTTACCGCCTAAGCTCAACATTCAGGATATTATGGACCTTGATCCGTCGCTGCGTTACCGGCTGGATGCCAAAAAGCCCGGTGTCATCAAGATCTTACCAGGCATGGTCGAGCCGCCGCTAGGTGTCCCGGATTCACGCGATTTGCAAATTGCGCCTTTACTAGAAATACGAATCCCGCACACTTAAAAGACTGGCGACAAGTTCCTCCAGGTTAAACGATAAGGTGGCTGTTCAGACTTAAAATGGTCCAAGAAGCAGGAAAATGGGACAGTCTACTTTTCCAGAGTCAAGAGTTTAGGACCGGAAGGGGGAGAGTCCCTTTGGAGAAGAGGTACTGTCCCCGATGAGTCGATCCATTTCTTCTCGCTGGGAGGGTGAATGATTACGATTGGGACTGGGGTCAGAGTCATTGATACATTGTTGTGGTGAAAGAGAATGAAAACTGTTGCTTCGACAAAAACCACAGACAACAGCGCGGCACAGCGTTTCGCCCGCAGCCGTGGCGCGAAAGAAACCAATCCTATTTTTAGTCCCACCACCTCTTCTGCGTTTCCCCTCCAACGCAAAGCCGCCTGTCCCTGCGGCGGTGGGTGTCCGGGCTGCCAGGCTAAGTCCCGTGATTTCAAGGTTTCTGAGCCCCACGATCCTGCTGAAATCGAAGCTGACCAGATTGCCGATGAAGTCATGCGGATGCCGGTGGGTGAAGCAACCCAGCAAAAAAACGGATCAGGGTTGGCAGGAATACAAAATCAGATCGCCGTCCCTTCGATTCACCGCAAATGCAGCGCCTGCGAAGAAGACGATGAAGCGAAAATTCAGCGAAAGCCGCTTTCTTCCGTCGGCGGTGTTCCTTCGCAAAGCCCGGCGCATGTCCAAAACGCGATAAGCTCTGGCGGACGGCCGCTCGATCTGCAAACCCGTAACTTTTTTGAACCGCGATTGGGTTATGACCTCGGCGGCGTCCGTATCCACACCGGCGACACGGCCGAACAATCGGCAAATGCAATAGTCGCCAAAGCATATACTCTCGGCAGCAATTTGGTCTTTGGCAGCGGCGAATATAACCCTCATAGCGAATCGGGCAGACACCTGATTGCACATGAGCTAGCGCACGTCGCGCAGCAGTCGAAAAAAAGCAAACAAAACACGCTGCACCGAAGGCTTAAAGTTGATGCTGCGGCATCCGACGACCCTGCGACCGCCATTTCGATGATCGATCCGATGATAGCATCGCTCTGCCCCGATTTTGAAACCAACAGCACGAGCGGCGAAATTACACCCAGAGGCGGGACACCTTGCAGTATTCCCAGATTTCGGGCTGTCGCCGCGAGCAGCAATCCGCTTGGGTGCTGTTGCCTGTGTACAATGACGCGGCCGTGGGGCGCGGACTGGAGCATTATCGTGTCCGCGACTGATGCGCCGACGACCAGTGAGGGTTCGCACAGGGTGAGGATGACGCCCACCTCTGGGCCGAATGCCCCTGAATTGCGGCACTGGACAACTGGGCCCGCACAAACGACTACATCCGAGCAGCCCGTAGAAGCGTTTGGCCATGAACTGTGCGGCCACGCGGCGCTGATGAAGATCAGGGCGCATCCGGGCAGCAACGGGGATCGTGCCTTTAACGACGAGCACGATCCGACGGTCCGAGTGCAAAACGCGTTGGCAACGGAGATGGGACTCGGTGGCGCACGCCGTGGCCTGGCGGCTGGCGGGACACACCGTGGTGAATCGCTCCGTGTGTTTATGGTTGGGCCGTTTGTCGCCAACGCGGATGACCCCGCTCCATTTTCTGGGCAGATCGCCGCGGCGGTCGCATTTTTGAATGGCAAGCCCGCGCTGTTGGTCGATACGGTCGGGTTTAGAGGCGGGGCCGACACTGTGGCGGGAGTCAGCGCAAGCCGCGCAAGCAGAGTGAGGGCCGCAGTTGCAGCCGGGATGACGACGTCTACCGTCGATGTTGAAACTTCGCCGGCCGGGCCAGAAACGCTCCCACGTGTGCAGCCGTTTACCGATGGAGGGGTGGGCGCCTCCGGCATCGTTGAATTGCGGATGGCGATTCGCCCTGCGGGGCTTCTCACCCCGATAGGCGTTGCACCGCCCGCTACGCCGGTCCATGTTGACGCGACGGATCCCGCGCGCGTAACAGCGCTGAAAGGCGGAAGCGTAAATGAATGCCACCAGCTGCTGGCGAATACCGCCTGGCCGTAGTCAAGATGTTTTCTGCTGCTCGAGATCCTTTTAAGAGCACCGCGTTAGCTATTAGGACGATATTTGAAGCAGGGAAAGGGGACAGGCTACTTTTCCAGAGTCAAGAGCTTAGGACCGAAAGGGGGAGAGTCCCTTTGGAGAAGAGGTACTGTCCCCGATGAGTCGATCCATTGCATCTCGCTGGAAGGGTGAATGATTACGATTGGGACTGGGGTCAGAGTCATTGATACATTGTTGTGTTGAAAGAGAATGAAAACTGTTGCTCCGACAAAAACCACAGTCAACAGCACGGCACAGCGTTTCGCCCGCAGCCGCAGTCCGGTAGAAACTGCCCCCGTTTTTAACCCTGCCGCAGCTTCCACGCTCCCTCTTCAACGCAAAGCGGCCTGCTCCTGTGGCGGCGGGTGCCCCGCGTGCCAGAGCAAACCGGCTATCCAGACAAAACTATCCATCAGCGAACCCGGCGACCTCTACGAACAAGAAGCCGACCGCGTTGCCGATCAAGTCATGCGTATGGCCGACCCCACTTTGACTAAGTCGAGCATCGATTCCACCCCGACCCATGCCTTGTCCATCCAGCGCAAGTGCGCGACATGCGAAGATGAAGAGGAGTTGCAACGTAAGCCCAACGATTCGCACCACGAAACCCCAAGCTCCGGTCTCGACCGCGTCGCCGCTACCCTGCGTCAGGGTGGCCGACCCTTGGACCTGACCACCCGCGGCTACTTCGAACCGCGCTTTGGCACTGACTTCAGTGCCGTGCGGGTCCACACCAACTCCCAAGCCGTAGAATCGGCCCGATCCGTCAACGCCCACGCCTATACCGTCGGCCACGATGTGGTCTTCAACAACGGCCAATACGCCCCGCAAAGCGACAGCGGCAAACGCTTGCTGGCGCATGAGTTGACCCATGTGGTGCAGCAGAGGAGCGCTCCAGCAGAGTCGATACAGCGCATGTGCCCACCCCCCGAGCAGCTTGGAGACGTTGAGCCGCCTCAGCCGTGCATACAAGACGATCCCGCTTTCCTTGCGCCGGACTATTTTTCGACACCATTGCGTTTCTGCTTCGACTCCGACAACCTGATCGACGAAGACGCAGACGAAGCGAACATTCAAACGCTGAGAACCCACGTGCAAAGGATGCTGCGTGATAGGAGCCGTAGTGTACATATTCACGGCTATGCAAGCTCGCCAGGCAGCAGGGAATACAACAACACTTTGGCCTGTCATCGGGCAGCCGCAATCAGGGAGATGCTTGACCTTCCCACCACTATGCCAGCGCGAGCCCGTGTCATTCTGCACTCTCATGGGGAAACCACGGCGTTCGGTGAGCCGCTGATGGAGAACCAGCGAGTTGTGGTGTCACTTGATCGGCCGCCACCGCTAGAGTTCATTGAGGAGCCAGAACTTCATATCGTGGGTAGCGCCGGTCCTTTTGCGGCGACTTCGAGCTGCCAACCGTGGGAAACCACCATGATCAATTCGCATTTGTCCGATGCTCGGGCATGGATTTATGATGCCGAACCGCTCGTCAGTGCGTATGCTAATGGAACTTCGATGACTTCTTCGGATTCGAGGGTGGTGGAGGGCGCGCTGCTGGCGAATTTCCACACGATTAACCAGGCCCAAGTCGATACAATTGCCACGAACATGAGGGCACTGAGAGTCGCAATAAATGGGGCGCTGGATATCTCCTGCAGAGACCCAGGGGTTTGTAGGGCCCCTGATACTCTGGGGGGCGCACCCTATCGAATGATTGCTCCAGGTCTCTCGAGTGCGGGTTTTTTCTACGGGGATCTAGGCCTGTGCGCCCCCTGGTTCAATAGTCCGTATTACTTAATCCGCGTCTCGACGATATTGCATGAAGTGGCGCATGCTAGAGTCGGAATAGGCGCAGCCAACGACATATACGAAGACGTGCATGCCAGCGAGTATCGAGCTCTCCTGCCAGAAGAAGCGATCGATAATCCCGACTCATACTCTGCGGCGGTGCGGCAAATTTATCACCGTGGCGCGCACGGTCCAAACGAGTTGGAGATGCCAGGAGAACCTCCTCGGGCGGTTTCTGGTGGGGCATCGCCTTAAATCTGTATTTTGGGCGGAAATCGAAATGAGAACTTTTGCTTCGACAACATCGGCAGACAACGGCGCAGCACATCTTTTTGTCCGCAGCCGTGGCTCGAAAGAAAATGCGCCTATTTTTAACCCTACCGCAGCTTCCGCGCTCCCCCTCCAGCGCAAAGCCATCTGCGCCTGTGGCGGCGGGTGCCCCGCGTGCCAGAGCAAACCGGCTATCCAGACAAATCTTTCCATCAGCGCACCCGGCGACATCTACGAACAAGAGGCGGACAGGTTAGCGGAGCATGTGATGCGGATGCCTGCGACAACGCTCCAGCGCAGTTGCGTGGCTAGCACGCCTGACGGTTCGACTGTCCCAAAATGTGAGGAGGAGGATAGTGGGCTAGTGCAACGCAGGGTGGAAAGCGGTAATCATTCCGTCCATGACAATTTTCCTCACGATCTTGGTTCTGGCCAGCCGCTTGACCCGGACACGCGCGCCTTCATGGAGCCGCGCTTTGGTGCCGACTTGAGCGGGGTGCGCGTACACACAGATATGCACGCAGCAGAGTCAGCGCGGGGAGTGAATGCCTTGGCGTTTACAGTTGGCCGCGATGTCGTGTTTGGCGCAGGACAGTATGCCCCCGGGACGATGGAAGGACGAAAACTGTTAGCACATGAGCTGACCCACACCATCCAGCAGGGTTCTCTTGCCGCGCATGCTGATACTTTCGTTCGGTCAAGGCGCACAACACCTGCTACAAACGTCGGAGAATCTCTGCTACCGATCACATATCCTGTTACACATCAGGTTCAGCGGCAACATGATCCGGGAGGACCGTACCATCCTCCGGAAGGAACATCGCTCCGATGCACTGCCGGCGACAGTTGCTCAAGCCTCTCTCTAAAGATCAACTACTTAAGGCATACCATCAGAAGACATATTGAGTGGGATATCGCTAACCCAAATCCGGCTTATCCGGGAGGACGTCATGCTCAAGAAATTGTGGAACTGCAAAACGGATTGGCTAACTGCATAGAGCTCCATCAAATACGGTGCACAAGACAGCCCGAGGTAGTTCCTGTGCCGGTACCTGTACCTGTACCGGATCCTGCAGCAGTACGGCGCGTAGCGACTGCAACCGCAATAGGTGCAGGTATTGGCGTGGTTGCAGGAGCTATTCTTGGTGCAATTGGTGGGGGTGCTGGTGGTACGTTGGTTGCCCCTGGTGTTGGAACGGTTGGGGGAGGCGTAGCAGGTGGTGTAGCAGGTGCCGCCGAAGGGGGAGCGATTGGGGGGTTAGTCGGAGGTGCGTTGATGGGTGGCGCACAGGCACTATGGGAATGGTTGAGCGACTAACGAATAATGTTCAATCGTTTTACAAATAACGCGCTCATGGAGCAAAAAAGAAGGTGAAGTTATGGAGGAAGACAGGGTTCAGAGGGAAATCGTTTCGTTACTTGAGTCAGGCGTGTCTATCCTTCCTGAAAAGGTTCGCCATTGGATGAATCTCCCTGATCTTAACGTACAAGGGCTTGTTTTCGATCTCCTTTTCGAATACCCGGAGCGGCTGGAAGGCTCTATTGATGAAGATGAGACAACCGCTTTCTTTTTAAGATACCTGGGACAGTGTCTCCGTGACCCGGTGGTTGGAAAATACGCGCATGGGCGTCACATGGCCGGTCATTCGCTACGAGCATGGTTCCAACGTCTATGGAAACGAAGGCCGAACACGGAACATCACTTGATATTGATTCGGGACATGTTAGGTCAGTTATGTCATGAAGGAAATGAGGCGACAAGGGATGCGGTGATTACTTCTGTTTTAGAACATTTATTTGTGAATGCCGACGTAGTGACGCTCTTCCAATCATGGAAGCATGACCCTCGCTTGAGTGGGATCTACAAGGAATCGATTTTTCTGGCCTCTGATTAGCCAGTAGACTCGGGTGAATGAAAGGAACAAAATTCAATGCGACGACAAGGCTGCACCAATGGTTTTTGGATGGATGGTGACGGTCTTTTGATCGTTGAGGTTTGCCGAGATGCTCCATCGTGATAATGAAGATGAATAACTTTTGTCGTCAACGGGCGGCGAGATGAAAGCACTTGCCTTACATTTAACTCAAGATAGCAGATCTACCAAAAGACAGCAGGCAGAGATTCCCCCTATCCCCCTCTCGTCTTGGCACGCACAGCCTGTTTCAGTTCTCAGTGGTCCCGTGATTCAACGTAAAGCCTCCTGCGCCTGTGGCGGCGGGTGCCCCGCGTGCCAGAGCAAACCGGCTATCCAGACAAAACTTTCCATCAGCGCACCCGGCGACCTCTACGAGCAGGAAGCCGACCGGATCGCCGATCAGGTCATGCGTATGCCCGACCCGTCTCTGGCAAGGTCTAGCACCGATTCCATGCCGGTTCGCGCTTTGTCCCTCCAGGAAAATCAAAGGGGTCGGGAGTCTTTTCTTGATCTTCAAGAAGAAATCGAAGAGGTAGATGGGAACGCAGGGGGGCAGACCTCCTGCGTTGTGGGGTCCACGGGCATTCAATTGACTGGCATCAACCCGACGCAATTTGGCCAGCAAAGTGCGCAATCGGTGTGTGGGGGAATCGGTCATGAATAAAACAACTGTTGCTCAGCAAGACAAACCGGTGCGCCATCTACGATCGGCTGAATCT
>Ga0315270_10001582_pt1 | contig 12115 bp, 13 predicted proteins | sample C1_bottom_MG_FD_204932 | JGI IMG/M metagenome (GOLD analysis project Ga0315270, IMG submission 204932) | Sediment microbial communities from Yellowstone Lake, YNP, Wyoming, USA - C1_bottom | ecosystem: Environmental > Aquatic > Freshwater > Lake > Sediment | place: USA: Wyoming | collected... | reverse complement strand
CTGGCTGGGTCTCTGCATAGCCAAGGTGATTACGCGCGCGCAGAATCCTTGCATCGGCGTGCGTTGGTAATCCAGGAAAAATCCCTCGGTCCTGATCATCCGTATACGACGACCTCTTTGCAATGTTTAGCTGTGCTATTGCGCGATAGCGGCAAACTCGGCGAAGCCGAACCCTTGCACCGCCAAGCTGTTGAACGACATATCAATATGCATGGTGAAAATAGCCTGGCTGCCGCTGCAGCCTACAGCGGGTTGGGCGCGTTACTCAAACTAAAGCATGAGTTGGCGGAGGCGGAATACTACTACCGAAAAGCTCTTGCGATACGTGTGCGAGAATTGGGTGTTGAAGCCGAACCAACGAAGTTGGTAAGGAAGCGATTGGATGAATTACTGGAGCAGATTAACAAGTAAGAGAAAATGGAAGGCATTCAAATGCAATACAAGACGGAATTATTGAAGCTAAAAAAATGTGTTGTAGACATAGTGGAAAGATCAGGGTTTGTGATCTTGGGTACGGAAGCGGAAGTAGCAATACTTGTAGATGAAATCTTCCCATTGATTGAGGGTGAAATCCAGACCTTATCGGGTAACCGACTTTTCGGAAAATTGAAATATGATTTACCTCGTCTTCGATCCTTGCTCAACAAACTTTCTACCTATTTAGCTGCCGAGGCAGATAAAAGTATTTTTTCTGAATTCGATGCCATGTTGGAAAATTTAGGCGAAGAGAGCTTCTAGCATGAGCGACCAAGAAGATATCGAATCAAAAATAACCTCAGCGATGAAAATTGCTTGTGATGAAACGTTCTTTTTTTCTGAAGATGAAACACGTCCAATAGATGCCGAGTATTTGTTGACAGTAAATGTCGCAAAGGAGATCGTGAAATTAAATACAGGTGTGGGTTATCCATACAAAATATATTTGGAGCACCCAACAAAAATTTTTGTATCTAATTGCGTTCCATTAATGGGTAAAAATCCAAATACAAATCGAATGACCATAAGGAAAACACGGAAGAATACGAAACGGAATGGAAAAATTGACGTGGCGGTTTATCGTGATGGAGCTTGGCATGGCAAACCAGTTTGTGCCATTGAGCTCAAGGGATTTAACCCACAACGAAGGGTCGTGTTGGAGGATTTGAAACGTAATGCCGAATATTTTGATCTTTCCTGTGAGTCTGGCTCATCACAAATAGCTTTTACCGTCTTTGCTGCATTGCACAGTTTTAAACATGTTAGAAATGAAGATTCGGTTACAGAAAATCAAAACTTATTGCACAACAAATACAGTAAGTGGCTTTCGGAATTAACAGACTCAAATACTTGCAGTGTAAATATCAAGGTATTTACTTTATCCAAGGGGCTTGCTGACGAACAAGAAATACCGCCTGGTGAAGAATACATAGACTTTGAAAGCTATCAATTCGTTGGTGTAATGGTGGCATTCACAGGAATCCAGTAAATGCCGACATTAACCCGATTCGCAACCTCCCCCGACAACCCCGCTAGCACCTCTTGGTATCTGGCGGATTTGGGTGAGTTTCGCGGTAAGCAGGAGCTCTATACCCGCCAGTCGCCTCAGCGTCTGAAGACGTTGCGCGAACATGCGCTGATCGAGAGTGCAGTTTCCAGTAACCGTATTGAGGGGGTCACGGTCACGCCGGATCGGGTGCGCAATGTGCTGGTTGCGCCACGTCCTATATTTCGTGATCGTGATGAGGAGGAGATTCGGGGTTATCGCGATGCACTGAAATGGATACATGAGCATCACGCGGACATTCCGATTTCCGAAGAAACGATTCGGCAGTTGCATCGGATGACGCGCGGTGAAATTTGGGATACGGGTCTGTACAAAGAAAAAGATGGCGACATTATCGAGCGTTACCCTGATGGTCGTGAGCGGGTGCGTTTCAAGACTGTGTCAGCCAAGGAAACCGAAAGTTGTATGGCTGCGCTGGTTGTTGATTGGCGGCGTTGTCTGGATGAACGCTGGGCGCATCCCTTGGTCGCGATGGCGGCATTCAATCTGGATTTTCTGTGCATTCATCCTTTCCGCGATGGCAACGGGAGAGTTTCGCGTTTGCTGCTGCTGTTGCAGTGTTATCACATCGGGCTGGAGGTGGGGCGGTACATCAGTCTTGAGCGTTTGATCGAGCAAAACAAGGAGCGTTACTACGAAACGCTGGAGCAGAGTTCGCAGGGCTGGCATGAGGGTAAGCATGATCCGTGGCCATATATCAACTATCTTCTTTTCATTTTGAAAAGCGCTTATCGGGAACTGGTGGATCGTGTCGGTGATACGCAAGCACCACGCGGGGCGAAGACTGAATTGGTGATTGGCGCGATCTCCGCACTGCCTGCCGAATTTACCTTGGCGCAGTTGGAGCAGGCCTGTCCGGGCGTGAGCCGCGATATGGTGCGGCGCGTGCTGAATGACGAGAAGGGAAAAACGGTTGAATGCATAGGCCGCGGCCCCGGTGCGAAGTGGAAGAAGAAAGGGTAATTACCTTTGAATAAGGGTAATAAAGAGGGTAATGAGCGGGCGAGCTTCATCTCCGTGCACAGCGAATTTTGGAAAAATCAGGATTAAACAATGACCGGTACAAACCCTGCAAACCGCCAAAGATTAAGGCTTAGGGCCTTAGGAAGTTAATATTTGGCCGCTGGTTTAACGTTAAATGAAAGGAGTATTTTCTTTGGAACCTCTGAAGGTTGAAATGAAGCCGCTTACCAAGGTCGTTAGTGAATGGGTACACGAGTATTTCAAAAGTACGGATATGGAAATTTCTGAGGATGGTGATCGTGCCACCTACGAATTCTCTGGTGAAGATGGTGGCGATTTTAAATACAGGGGATATGTAGAAGTTTATGAAGAGCGCTTTGCAGTCGATGTGTACCTGTATGCACCGTCAGTTATTTCGGAGCGCAAGCGCAAAGATGTGGCAGAGCTGCTAGGGCGGATAAACTACGGTCTGATGGTCGGTCAGATCAGCCTGGATTTTGAATCAGGCAAGGTTCGATACAAAGGCACATTGGAAGTTAAAGAGGGGTCTCTTTCCGTGGCCATGGTGAACATTATGGTTGATCGGGGAATGTCGATACTCGATCACTTCTTGCCTGCAGTCATGAGCGTTGCGTTCGCCGACACTCTGCCCAAGGATGCCTATGAAATGGTGGAGGGTGAGAAAGTAAAAGTTACAGCAAAAGTGCCCGATCCGGATCAGCTACAAAATGTCTGGGCTTGGGAACATTTCGCAGGCAACTCACAACTCAAGACTTGGGCGGACGATTTAAAGCGCCTGATCGATCATAAAGGCGATAAAGAAGCCTGGACCCTGGCGGGGCGCTCTATTATCTTGATCAATAGTGATGAGAACTACTGTCGGCAGGCTTTACGCCGTGTCGCGATAGAGGCCGGAATGCAGTTTGTGAATATCCCTGAAGACGAAGTTGTGGATTTGCCCCCTGCGACCAGCTTCAGAAGGATGGCGCCTCTGCTGGTCTATCTGGAGAAGGGGCGATGGAAGAGCGCTAAAGGTGAAGAAGATGAATTCAAGGAGGACGCTGAAGCGATCCACCAGTTTCAAGCATATTTAGCGAATGAGCTAAGTAGTTTTAATCCGGCGCATCCAGTCGTGTTTGCTACTTCAACTAGACAGCTTGATTTGATCACCAAGGAATTGAAGCAGGTCGGTTTGTTCGAGCGATTTATTTCACTTGCGCAATGCTCTCTGGAATCAATCGGATTGGATTTCATTGAGCGGCTTGGACGACAATGCTGTGGGTCAACTATGCTGGATTCGTCTGGGAAAATTGGCCGTCTGATTTCATGGAACTTTGGCGACGACGAACAGTGCGACTTGGCTATATTGAGCCTGAAACGTATACATACTCGCGAAAAACGACCAGTTGAATTTCTTGATCTTGTCCACATTGCGACACACGATTTAATGGAAGAGGGACTCGTTCAGCCAACATCAGAGGATAGCCGAAAAAACACTGCTTATCATGAGGCGGGGCACGCGGTGATGTCTGTGTTGGAATCGGGGGGGAAGGATATTCCTGACTACACTTCTATCTTGCCAGGCGCTTCCGGGTTCGCCGGCGTAACGGTGGATTCCTATGGATACAATTATTCGACTAAGGATGAAGATTATAACTATAAGAAATTCCGTGGATACATTCGCATGCTTCTTAGTGGTCGTGCTGGTGAAGAGCTGCTGGGTGGCGCGGAGGGCGTAACTGCAGGTGCTAGTAATGATCTTGAAAGAGTGGCAGGCCATGCCGGTGAGTACTTTGCAAAATATGGATTTGCACCCACAATGGAAAAGGCCGGTCAGTCCGAATCCAATCTTGCTGTTATTGTAGGGAAGCCATCTGATTCAGAATGTGCCCATATCGAAAAGTTGGTCCGTGAATTCGCGGCTGAAGAATATCGTTATGTTTTGCAGACATTGACTAAGCATTGTGACCTAATGGATGACGTCGCCGCCAGGTTGTTGTGTGACCCGGTGGTGGATCAGTCCGCATTGGCCGAAATATGTAATAAGCATGGAGTTGAGGCAAGGGGCTGTAAGTAAGTTCGATTTTTTAGAAATTTCATTATCACCTTGGGAGAAGAAAATGGCGGGAATAATTCCAGATGTTTCGTTGATTGATAATAGCGATGAGCGCGCGCCGTTAGTACTGGTGCTTGATTGCTCGGGCAGCATGGAAGGCCCGCCCATCAATAGTGTCAATGAAGCATTAAGGCATCTTGAAGAAGACCTAAAAGCTGATCCCATCACGGCCAAACGGTGCCGAGTGAAGGTCATTGCATTTGGAGGCGATGATGAGGTAGAGCCGACAGAGTGGCAGGATGCTATGGATTTTGTGGTGGAAGAACTTGAAGCGAGCGGACGTACGCCAACGGGCGCCGCTGTTCGTGCTGCATTGGAGGCTATTGAGGCTCAAAAGGAAGAAATGCGTGCGGCAGGAGTTTCATACAAGAGGCCGATCATGATGCTGATGTCCGACGGTGAACCAACAGATGACTGGAAAGATGCAGCGGCTGAGTGCCGTGCTGCTGAGGCAGAGCATAAAGTAACTGTATTCGCTATTGCGGTAGGGGAAGATGCAAACAAGGAGAAGCTTGGTCAGTTTAGCTCAAAAGGCGCGATGCATCTTGATGGTCTCAAATTCAAGGAGCTATTTATCTGGCTTAGCAGAAGCGTTCGCGCCGTATCAAAGGCAGTCAAGGGTGAGGCTGCTCAACTTCCTCCAACTGATAGTTGGGCTACCGCCGAAACGAATTAAGAGAGGATTAATATGCCATGGCAAACATTCGCGGCATCTGCTATCGGTAAATACCATATCGATAACAATATCCCGTGTCAGGATGATTTTGCTTTTCGTGTTGTTGGCGATGTATTAATTGGAGTTGTCTGTGATGGTGCGGGGTCATCAGCGCACAGCGAGATAGGTGCAAAGGAATGTTCCCGATCTGTTCTAGATAGTATTGAGATGAATCTCGGCGAAGGTGAGAGCACCCGGCTTGAAACGGTTTGCGGCCGTGACAACCTGGAGGGAGCTGTTGATGTCGCACGGAATCGATTGCAGTCGATGGCAGATGAAAAAGGTTTCGCGTTTAAAGACTTGTCTTGCACCCTTGTGGGATGTATTGCGTCATCCAGGGGCGGGTGCTTTTTCCATATAGGAGATGGATTTTGCATTGCAGAGTTTGATGGTCAGACACCTATCGTTTCTTTGCCAGAAAATGGTGAGTATGCCAATGAAACCTATTTTGTGACGGCAACGGATTGGGCAGCCAGGCTGCGCATTACCCCACTGCCAGAAGCCAGATATGGACGCGTCGCATTGATGAGCGATGGTGCGGCTCCATTTGTAGTGAGTCGTGAGCGGACAGGGTTTTTTGGCCCATTCATTGATCCTGTTGCCAGCTATCTTTCAGGAGTGACGCAGGAAGATGGGAACAAAGCACTGGGCGATACTCTTGCTGATGAGCGCACTTATGCCATCACTGGAGATGACAAAACCTTGTTGATTGCCTTGTTGAAATGACCGGTATCAAGGCCGGTAGCATATTGTTGCTGAATCGTCCGGGCGAAAAGCCGGAGAGAGTTCGTCTTGGCGATGAATTGAACAGCGGGGGCGCTGGCATCATTTATACCATAGCCGATGACTCGGCTCGTGTCATCAAAATTTATCATCCGGAAACGTTGCTAAGTGAAGGTGTAACCTACCAAGGAAAAATCGAGTGCATGTTGAGTAATGCTCCCAACATGCCGGAAATTTCAACCAAATCTGGATCAATTGTACAACTGGCATGGCCAATTGCTTCTGCGCATACTTTAAAGAACAAATTTGTGGGATTCGCCATGCCGGTGATCGACTTGAAGCGGACGGCGGAATTGGAATTAATCCTGTCACCCAAGCAAGCTAATCAGTATGGTCTTCGGTATGATCTTGGGGTTGCTATATCACTTGCTGCAAATGTTGCATCAGTTGTAAGCAGTATCCATGCTCGAGGGCACGCTATCGTCGACTTGAAACCTGTCAACCTCAAGTACTATGTCCAAGAACTGATGGTTGCCGTTCTGGATTGTGATGGGTTCTATATTAAATTGCCCGGCAGTAAATCAGAAGCGCCTCAAGTTACACCTGATTACCTTGCGCCAGAATTCCAGAATGATCTTGTTGTTACCAATCCAGAGCATCAGGATCGCTTCGCACTGGCTGTGATCATTTTCAAATTGCTCAACTATGACATTCATCCATATGCGGCGGTGCCAAAGAATGGCAAGCAAATACCCTCTGATCTGGAAGAAAAGATCAGGGCTGGGTTATATCCTTATGGGGTGGTTCCTCACAGTTTGGTTTCTCCTGTTCATGCCAGTGTTCACGAGACTTTCCCACATGAATTGAGAGTGCTATTTGATCGTTCTTTTGGGAATAGTCATTCGTTGCGGCCATCTGTAATTGAATGGGTTGATGCACTTAAGAAATATGCCAAGAAGAGCGAAGAAAATCTCGTTCAATGTGCTCATGATAGTAGCCATTTGCAATTTAAGGACATGCCTTGTGCGGCTTGTAAGCGTGAGCAGCTTATTGGGCAAGCATCCCGTAAACAGCAGCGGAGTAAATTTGCAACCAAGCGATCTGGGGTTGGTGTTCATTTAGGTAATGTACGCCAAACTTCAAACATGCAACATACAGCTTCTATCTCATCGACCCAACCAAGTGCCAATCAATCTCTGTCTCATCAGTCATCACCACAAATATCGGTGCAAAATGTCGCACCAAGTAAATCGAAATTTACAGCAGTATTATTGATTTGGTTGACGTGCTCAATAATTGCAGGGTTTTATATTGGAAAAATATTCTGGTATTCCTCATTGGGTTTTGCATCGGCGCTTTATATTTTAGCTGGTAGAAGAATGGGTGCTGGTGCAGAGCGGATTGGGGGGGCGTTGGTTGGTGGAATTGCTTTTTCCGGTTTGATTTTCGGCTTGCTCTGGATAGGTGGATTATTTCTCTCTAATGGCAAGCCGAGTAAGGATAATATTGCGAACGAATCACTTGAACACGCCGCAGTTATTTTGCCTTCAAAGAGGGAGGTATTTTTCAATGCCTTGCACAGGGGTGATCTGGATGGGGCTAATAAGAGTTTCCCACTGGCAGTAGCCGAGTATTTGGAGAGCAAGGAAGCCAACAAGGAATCTTACGGCAAGTTGCTGGCAGAAACCTTGAATTTGATCAAGCGGGATATATCTGAGAACCGCAAGGACGATGCGCAAAGAGTGTTGTTTGGCATTGATGAGGAATTACTAAAGCCCCAAGTTCTAATTGTTCAGTCTTCTTCTGCGAGTAAACAAGCAGAAGTTCAAATCACATCCTTGCTGGCTGATCTCTATTGGTCACAAAAAAATTACGCTCAGGCGATTTCTGCAGCAATCAGAGTTACTTCAAGTAAGATTGTTACGGCTGACGATGAAACTAATTCGGCAATTAACAATGCGCACTTCGTTCTTTCAAATGCATTGTTGATGACGGGTAAGAGCAAAGAAGCAGCGAAAGAATATGAAGAAATCTCGGTTGACTTGTTGACTGGGACTGATGCGATTTCTGCCCGTTTGATGAAATTGGTAGCTGGAACTCAATCCAATCAAATAACGGATCCTGAAGCAGAGGCTAGAAAGCAATTAGTAAGTTATAAAGAGGAAGACATAAATGCGGCGCTAAATTCAATAAGGGGATTCTCGGATGGAAGTCCCGTGGCTAACGAGGTTCAAAAGGTGGCCGAACGACTTTCCAGTAATGCAATAAATTTTAATCATTTTGTCCTTGCAAATTCTTTGTTGATGTCCGGCCAAAGCAAAATGGCAGTGAATGAATACCAATCAGTCTCTGTTGATTTGTTGCCCGCATCGGACAGGTTGCTTGCACAGATGATGAGATTGATCGCTGGAACGCAAGCCAAGCTGATTTTAGATCCAGAGGATGAAGTCAGAAAGCAGTTGGCGACTTATAAAGATGAAGAAATGCATGTGGTGTTGAAATCCATCAAGGGAATGGTCGGTGGAAGACCCGAGGCTCAAGATGTTTCAAAAGTGGCTGAGCGACTGGTTGAAGTGAAGATAAGAGGCCCCAGTATTTTTGACCAAGCTTCATCAGTACTGGGCCGCCTATTCAAATCGAATAACAATGATGTTGATAACGGGAAGAAGGATAGTCAATAGGCAAGGATATGACAAGGCGGTGGAAATGATTCTTGCAACCGGCATACTGAGCGAGGTCCGCTTTTATGGACGGGCAAGTTGATGTTATTTTATCAACTTGTTAGGAGAAACCATGAAGCGCATCCCCCGTCGTATTTTCACGGCAGAATTCAAACGTGAAGCAATCAAACTAGTTACAGAGCAAGGTCTGACGTTTGCGGAAGCCAGTAAAAAGTTGGACATCGCCACCAAATCGTTACGCACCTGGATGGATCAGCTAGAGCGTGGCAAGCTCAAGGCCAGCCTTGGTGCATCCAAGCTAACGCCAGATCAGCAACGCATCCGTGAGTTGGAACGAGAATTGGCCATTGCCAAGATGGAGCGCGACATCTTAAAAAAAGCGACGGCGTTCTTCGCAAAGGAGTCGAAGTGAAATACGCCATGATTGATCAACTCCGTCATCAGCATCCGATCGCCAAGCTATGTGATTTGCTCAACGTTGCCAAGAGCGGCTATCAGGCGTGGGGCGCCGGCAAAGTCGTGCCACCACGCAAACTTGAGGATATGCGCCTGTTGGTGGAGATCAAGGCTGCGCATCAACGCGGACGCGGCACCTATGGCCCAAAGAAGATTCGGGACGAGCTGGCAGATCAAGGCATCTTTGCGGGACTGAATCGCATCAAACGGCTGCGCACGTTGCACGGCATCCGCTGCACACATAAGAAGAAGTTCAGAGTCACCACCAACTCCAAGCATAATCTGCCGGTAGCCCCCAACTTACTGGATAGGCAGTTTGTGCGCAGCGCACCCAATCAAGTTTGGATGGCAGACATCACCTACATCCCAACCGACGAGGGCTGGCTTTTTCTGGCTGCGATCAAGGATTTACATGCCTGCGAAATCGTCGGCTGGGCGATGGACAGTCGTATGACGAAGACACTGGTGGTGGATGCATTGCGTGCGGCGTATTGGCGCAAGAAACCCAAGCCCGGGTTGATGCACCACTCTGACCGTGGCAGTCAGTATTGCAGCGCTACCTACCGTGCGTTACAAGCCAGCTACGGCATGCAAACTTCGATGAGTCGAAAAGGAAACTGCTGGGACAATGCGCCCATGGAGAGCTTCTTTGGCACGCTCAAAACGGAAAGCTTGCATCACTACCGCTTTACCACCCGTGAGCAGGCTAGACAGGTGGTCTTCGAATACATCGAGGTGTTCTACAATCGTATCCGACGTCATGCGAAAATCGGCAACCAAGTACCTGCTGATTTCGCTAACCATTTTTACGCCAGCAGGCAACGATCTGCGGCATAATCCAAATGACTTGCCCGTCCACTAAATCGGACTCCGCTCATACCTCCCATTGAGATCATCCAGAGACATCTGGTGGAGATCGGTCACAACGAGGCGGAAGCTCTTATTATATTTGTGAATTGACGGGATGATTAACATGAAACTGACCAGATTGAATCGACCCCGGAACGCTTTCTGTCGTTGATCAGCAAAAAGATAAGAATGCGTGTGACATTGCAGCAAAGCTGCAAGAGCTATAGGATGGACGTCATAAAGGATTGGAATCGGTCTGGTTAAGTTGATTCACAAAAGAATTGAAATCACATTTGTCATCGGATGCCGAGTCTGCTTTGAAGATATTCAAAAAAGGATGCAACTAAATCATCTTAACAAGGGAAGGTCATAATAATTATGTTTAAAAAAACGAATAAAAATGTGACAGGGAATGTGACAGGGAATGTGACAAGACAAACAAGTCAGGCGGCACACAATTCGCCAAGTAGTGTTACAAGCAACATCAATAAGGGCAATAACTCAAAGTCTTTTTTTGTTATTCCCGGAATGATTATTATGTATTTGGATTACATTTTTCCAAGGGAATGGGGGAAAAAAAAGAACACGTCGGGGTCAGCGCGTAGGTGGAAAGACCGGGATATTCTGGCGCCATATTACTCGGCAGCATTTTATGCGATAGTTTTCTTTGTTCTTATTTTTATGTTTGGTGGTTTATTGTTTCAAAAATAATTTTATTATTTAAAAGGAGCGAAAATTATGTAGAAAATATTGGCAGTGATAAGGCGTTAGAGGGTGTAAGAATTTTTGTGTAAACGGTCATTTGGCAGGAAACTGCCTAACTTCAACGAGGAGTGACCATGACCGTAGCAAAGAAAGCACCATCACCTGACCTGATTGACCAGCTCCTAGCGGGCTATCAGAAACCCGAAGACCTGATTGGCGAGCATGGCCTGCTCAAGCAGCTCACTAAGGCTGTAGTAGAGCGTGCACTTCAAGCCGAGGCTGAACCGACATCAGTTTCAGCAAACTGCAACGGGTCTGCTATGGCCGAATATCACTCCGTGATACCCAAACTACTTGGACTATGTTCCCAGCTTTCTAACAACTAGCTTGAGGAAGTCGAACGAAGACAGAAGTCCTACCATCCCTGAGGAATCGACGACCAGCAGGTGGTGTAGATGTTTTTCGATCATCAGGTTTGCCGCTTCTTCAAGCGATGCCGAGACATCGATTGTCACCACGATCGGGCTGGCAATTTCACATACGCGCGTGTAGTACGGATCACCATTGGTGAAATGAAAACGATTGATGTCCGACTTCGTCACGAAACCGGTAATTTCACCAGACGTGTCTACCAACGGTGCAGCGCTGATTTTGTGTGATACGAACAACCCTTCAAGTTCGCAAACGAGCTTCTTGCGATCAACTGACACAACATTCGTTGACATGATGCTTTTAATCGTCGACAAAATTTCTTCCTTTATTCACTTTGCGAATGGCTTGTTTCTTCGCCTAATGGCAGGCACCTACCTACTGAGTAGCACTCCCAGTTCGACCCGAAGCACTTTCAGCGCGACGACGATTGATCGCTGTATCGGCTCTGGCGGTGCGGCGATCAGACAGGCCGGCACGGCGGATCAATTCGTTCCAGACATCGTCGCTGCCTTCGGACTTGAATCGCACGTACAACGCTACTTCCTCGGGAAAAGCGCCGTGGCAGCCGAGGCGTTCGAGAAGGCGTGCGCCTGCTTCCGAGGCGTTATCGGCCTCCCAGGCTCGCAGGATGGCCTGCCACAACGCTCGCTCGAACGGCTCATCCTCTTCGTCAAAACCGTACTGCCATTTCAAGAATGATGTTTCTGCGGAAGATAGTTCTGTGCTGCGAAACCTTATGCTCATAGCTCCTCCAAGTGACATTGCGCGACGCGGGGCGAGGGTGAGGCGACGAAGTCAGCACAATGTTCGTTTCAATTGCAGAATGGAATTACACCCAGTCCTTCGGCACCAGAAACTCATCATAAAGCTTTGCTTCTGCCGAGCCTTTTTCGGGATGCCAGTCATAACGCCATTTAACCAGCGGTGGCATG
>Ga0315270_10001580_pt1 | contig 12120 bp, 11 predicted proteins | sample C1_bottom_MG_FD_204932 | JGI IMG/M metagenome (GOLD analysis project Ga0315270, IMG submission 204932) | Sediment microbial communities from Yellowstone Lake, YNP, Wyoming, USA - C1_bottom | ecosystem: Environmental > Aquatic > Freshwater > Lake > Sediment | place: USA: Wyoming | collected... | reverse complement strand
GAAGAGAGCCATCTGTGGCGCAACCAGTATGTGACAACCTTTCTTGAACGGGACATTCCGCAGCTTGGCATCAAAATTCCCGCAAGAACGCTTCGGCGTTTTTGGCTCATGCTGAGTCATTATCATGGCCAGATTCTGAATTACGCCGAATTGGGACGTTCATTCGGTGTCTCCGATATGACTGTCCGTAAGTACTGTGATATTCTGGAAGGCACATTCATGATCCGTATCCTCCAACCCTGGTACGCCAATATCGGCAAACGGATTGTGAAACGGCCCAAATTGTATCTTAGAGACTCCGGACTTTATCACACCCTGTTGTCTATCGAAAGATCGGAGCAGCTACAAGCATCCCCTAAACTGGGTGCTTCCTGGGAGGGTTTTGCCCTGGATTGCGTTTGCCGGACTTTGGGAAAAGAAGATACAGACCTCTACTTTTGGCATACCCATGGTGGCGCGGAACTTGACCTGTTTTGGCAATGGGGCGGACAAAACTGGGGCGTGGAATTCAAGTATGAAGATGCTCCCCGCTTCACCCGATCCATGCAGACGGCCATCACAGATTTGCAGTTGGCCGGATTATGGGTTGTTTATCCGGGAAAATCATCTTATGCCCTCGCAAAAAATATTCAGGTGCTTTCACTTCCGGAGATGGGTACCACATGGAATTATTAACAGATTCTGGCATGACCGGAGCATGTATTCCCGGAACTTTGGTAAATCATGCGTTATCCAGCGAGAGCCCACTGAAAAGGAATATCAGAGGATATGCTTTTCGGATGGCTGGTCGAATTAGGCGGACTGAAAGGTTCCGCGATGGCAAGCGAAGGCTCTCACCATCAATGGCAAAACGTATAGCCGAAATTCTTCACATCAAAGAGGAAGGACTTTCCTGACTCGACAAAAGCCAAGCCATGCCAAACTCCCCGGTTTCGTATTATTCCCGGCCGCTGGCCGCCCTGCTTGGGGCTTTGATGGCCGGTATTCTGATGGGCTCCTGTGCGCCGGACCACTGGATATGGGTATGGCCCGTGGTTCTGGCCGGAATATCAGGAACCCTCTATGGAATTATCCGGCGCTCCCCGATATGGCTGGCGCCCCTTATCCTCTTTGTCGCCGCAGGCTATATTTCCATCCAGCCCTGGGTGACTGCCCGACTTCCCGATCACCATATTTCACACTATATCACTGCCGCCTCTTGGAACATCTCCGGCATCATGGATTCTCCTGCCTGGACCGATAACCAGCGCCAGAAATTCGATTTAACGGTTGAAACCCTGGAAAGCGACAAGAGCATTGTTCCGGTCACCGGCAAACTCCGGGTGACTCTTGAGGGGGATCCCCAGGATCTGAATATGGGGGACCGCATCCGTTTTACAGGCCGTATCCACCCGCTTCGCAATTTTCAAAACCCCGGCGGATTCGATTACCGGCAGTTCATGGCGTTTAACGGCATTTACGGATCTGTTTTTGTTCCAAGCAGCGAGATTGAACAGGCAACGCCACATCGGGGCGGGTTTTTGCAGCGGGTTTACCGCATTCGAAAGACAATTTCCCGGACCCTGGACGATATCGGCGAAAATGACGAAAGGGCGGTGCTAAAAGCCCTTCTCATCGGGGAGCGCAGCGATGTTTCAGACCGGATAACGGAGAATTTCAGCAAAGCCGGAGTCAGTCATTTACTGGCCATCTCCGGGCTTCATGTCGGGATTGTGGCCACGACATCCTTTTTCATATTCCGATGGTGTTTAAGCTGGTTTCCGTTTTTCCTCTGGCGGGCCTGGACGCGAAAAGGCGCCGCCATTCTCTCCCTGATACCGGTACTGGGATATGGCCTGGTTTCCGGAATGTCGCCTTCGACCCAAAGAGCCGTGATCATGATCGTCATCTTTCTGATGACGTTTCTGATTCATAAGGAACACGAGCCGCTGAACACGCTGGCCACGGCGGCAATCCTGATTCTGATCTTTCACCCACCCTCTCTTTTTGCCATTTCCTTTCAGCTCTCCTTTGCATCGGTGTTTGCCATTCTCTATTTTCTTCCCAGGTTCTGGCAACCGGACAGCGATCCTTCCGATATCCGAAAGCGCATCAAAAATTACGTTTACTCATCCCTGTGGGTGACCCTGTCCGCCACTCTGGGCGTCCAGCCGCTGGTGATGGTCTATTTTAACCAGATATCCCTGATCAGTCCGGTTGCCAATTTTATTCTGATTCCGCTTGTTGGTTTTGGGGTGATCCCCCTGGGGCTGGTCTTTGCCGGCATATCGCTGATTTCACCAACCACTTCCCTGTGGGGACTTCAGCTCAGCGCCGCAATTCTGAAGCTGTCACTGAATATCACCGATTGTCTTGCAGCCCTTCCGTTTTCCGCCGTCAAGACCATAACGCCTTCCCTGCTGGAAGTCATCTGTGCTTATACGCTGTTATTGACGCTGATGACATTGAAAAGAAAACCTGTTTCGGATTCACAACTGCTGAGAACCCTTTCCATGCGAAACAAGGGTGGTTTGTCAGACGGTGTAAAAAACATGCTGCTGACGATCGCTGTTGTCTCGGCAATCATACTTGGTCTGGATGCGCTCTACTGGGGATATCAACGCTTTTTCCGCTCCGATTTCAGGGTGACGGTCCTGGATGTCGGACAGGGTACGGCCAGTCTTCTGGAATTTCCCAAAGGTCCGGTTATGCTGATCGATGCCGGCGGTTTTTCGAGTTTTTCCGCGTTTGATATGGGGAAAATGGTGGTGGCGCCGCTGCTGTGGCGGAAAAAAATCAGGTCCGTGGACATTCTGGTCTTGTCCCATGCCAACAGCGACCACGTCAATGGAATGGTTTACATCGCCGAGCATTTCCATGTGAAAGCCATCTGGGCGAACACGGAGCCGGAAGACAGCGCGGGATACCGGCGGTTCATGGATGTCCTTCAGGAGAAGAGCCTGTTTCCTGCGGACTTTAAGACCTTTTCCCGGCATCATGAAATTAACGGCGTGTCTCTGGACATCGTCAATCCGCCGCCGGATTTCATGGAGCGGCGGCAATTGGAAACCTGGCGGGATATCAACAATAATTCCCTTGTGGTTCATGCCGGCTTTGGAAATGTCACCCTGCTTTTCCCCGGAGACATTAAATCCGGGGCAGAAAAAGAAATGGTTGCGCTGTATGGTGATCGCCTTCAAAGCCGGGTTCTGGTTGCCCCGCACCACGGCAGCAAGTCCTCGAATTCCGATGCTTTTGTCGAGGCAATCAAGCCGCAGATTGTTATTTTTACAACCGGCTTGAATAATCGCTTTAATTTTCCACATCCATCGGTTATAAAGCGTTATCAGGATATGGGCGCAACACTGCTGAATACGGCAACCCACGGGGCGGTTCGAATTTGCACGGATGGAACCACACTGACAATCACCCCATTTAACTCCAATAATGTGGAGAATCACCATGGTGACCTTTGAATCCCTGTCTGAACGAAAAGACAAGATCGCGGTTGTCGGACTGGGATATGTGGGCTTGCCGCTGGCCGTTCATCTGTCCCGGCATTTTGAAGTTGTCGGATACGATTTAAAGCCCGAGCGGATCCGGGAGCTGAAAAACGGCAAGGACAGAACCCTTGAAATTGCCGAAAGCGACCTTGCGAATACCCGCATTTATTTTACGGCAGACCCTTCCGAGCTCGGCCAGTGCCGGATGATTATCGTTGCGGTTCCCACGCCCATCGACGCCTACCGCATTCCGGATTTAGGTCCGTTACGGGGCGCATCCGGCGCGGTCGGGAACTTCATGAAGCAGGGTGCCTGCGTTGTCTTTGAGTCCACGGTTTACCCCGGCGCCACCGAAGAAGTCTGCGTGCCGATCATGGAAAAAGCGTCCGGACTGAAGCTGGGAATTGATTTTACAGTCGGTTATTCGCCGGAGCGGATCAATCCGGGGGACAGGGAGCATACCATCGACAAAATCGTCAAAGTGGTATCCGGATCGAATCCGGCGACCACGATGCTGCTCAGCAAGGTTTACGGGGCAATCGTTTCCGCGGGCGTCCATCCGGTTTCCTCCATCAAGGTGGCCGAGGCAGCAAAGGTGATCGAGAATACCCAGCGGGACCTGAATATCGCCCTGATGAACGAGCTGGCCATGATATTTGACAAGATGGGCATCGATACTTCCGAGGTGCTGAAGGCTGCCGGTACCAAGTGGAACTTTCTGCCGTTCAGGCCGGGGCTTGTCGGCGGTCACTGTATCGGCGTGGATCCTTATTACCTGACGTTCAAGGCCGAATCCCTGGGGTACCGTCCGGAGATGATTCTGGCCGGAAGACGCATCAATGACAACATGGCCAAATTCATCGCCGAGCGGACCGTCAAGATCCTCATCAAAGCCGGCAAACAGGTGCGTGATTCCCGCGTGGCCGTCATGGGCCTCACTTTCAAGGAAAACGTTCCGGATCTCAGAAACACGAAGGTCGTGGATATCATTTCCGAATTAAGCACCTATGGCGTGAATGTCGTGGTACACGATCCGATTGCGGACCCGGATGAAGCCAGGGCATATTACGGCATCGACCTTCAGCCCCTGGAAGGCCTCGGCCGGGTGGATGCGGTCATTGTGGCGGTGATTCACGATGCCTACAAGTCCCTGGGGCTTTCCCGGATGGCCCGGCTCTGCTACGACGGATGCCCGATCATCATTGACATCAAGGGCGCATTCGATCCGGATGACGCCCGGAAAGAACAGATTTGTTATTGGAGACTATAAACGACGAACGACGAATACCCCCTTTCATATCAACCCACTCTATTGGAGGATGCCATGAAAAAACACTTTGCCCTGGTTCTGCCGTTGATGCTCGTGTTGACCCTTGTCCTTGCAATGCAGACAAGTTATGCTGCGGAAACCATCAAGATCGGCGTGTTATACCCCTTGACCGGTGGCGCTGCGGCGGAAGGCCGGGAACTGAGGGCCGGCGCCGAACTGGCTGCGGAAATCGCCAACACCAGCATTCCGGAAATCAAGATGGACATGGCCAAACGCGCTGGCATCGCCTCTATGGGCGGTGCAAAGATCGAGCTGATCTTCAAGGATCATGAAGGCAATCCCACCCTTGGCGCGGATCAGGCCAAAAAACTGATCCAGGACGACAAAGTGATCGGCATCATGGGCTGCTATCACAGCGCGGTGACCAAAACCGTCAGTGCGGTCTGCGAAGAAATGGGCATTCCCATGATCAACGATTCCTCCACATCGCCAGCCCTGACCAGTCGCGGATTCAAGTGGTTCTGGCGGACAACGCCTCACGACATCACCTTTACCCAGGACCTTTTCGAATTCCTGAAAGGCATTACCGAAGGCAAGGCCATGGGCGTTCCGGCCATTCCAAAGGCTCAGATCAAAACGCTGGCCGCTGCCTGTGAAAAAACCGAGTGGGGGTCCCAGGTATCTGAAACCATTGGAACCCTGTCCAAGGACTATGGGTTTGATCTGAAAAAATCTCTTCTCTATGCGGCGAAATCGCCGGATCTTTCCAGCGAGGTCCGCTCTCTGAAATCCGCCAGGCCCGACATCATGCTCTTTGCTTCCTATGCCTCGGACGCCATCCTGATGATGAAGACCCTGAAGGCTGAAAAAGCCGGTCCCAAAATGATCTGGGGACAGGATGCCGGTTTCGAGGCCCCTGAATTTCGCAGCACGCTGGGAGATGATGTGATCGGCATCCTGACCCGAACGGTTTTCGCTCCCCAGATCGGCCAGGTCAAGGATGTTTCCGGCCAGGTCAATTTTCTTTATAAGAAGAATATGGGTCGGGATTTAAGCGGCGCTTCGGCCAGAGCCTTTACCGGTGTTCAGACCTGGGCCGAAGTTCTGGAAAAAGCCGGCTCAACAGCTCCTGCCGCCATTCAAAAGGCCGCCAACACCATCATGATCCCCGGCGAACAACTGATCGTTCCCTGGAAAGGCATCCGCTTTGCCGCTTCGGGCAGCGATCAGGGCCAGAACGAGCTGGGCTCCGGCATGATCGGCCAATACCAGAAAAACAAGACAGGCGAAATCGTGATGGAAATCGTTTATCCGTTTGATGTGGCCACCGCCAAACTGATCTATCCGCTCAAGGGGTTCTGATGGAAATACTGGCCGGATCCCTCAGCGCCGGTTTGCTGATCGGAATGGTATTTGCCCTGGTTGCGCTGGGCCTGACCATCATTTTCGGGGTCATGGACATCGTGAACTTCGCTCACGGCGAATTTCTCATGCTCGGCATGTACACGGCGCTTCTCACGGCGCAGGCAACCGGGGTTGATCCGCTTCTGACCATTCCCTTTGCCGGACTGGTCGGATTTCTTCTGGGAGTGATCTGTTACCTGGGATTCGTGAAATACCTGATTCGCGGACCCATGGTGGCGCAGCTTCTGGGAACGTTCGGGCTGATGCTCGTCTTAAGAAACCTGGCCCTGTTTCTGTTCGGATCAGAGGATCGCACCATCCATGAAGGTCTTCTGGTCGGGCAGAGTTTTGATGTGGGGATGGGCATCATTCTTCCGGCCACCAAACTGGCTGCCGCCGTTTTATCGGTCATATCCTTTACCGCCATCTGGCTGTTGATCAACCGGACCCGCATCGGAAAGGCCTTGATGGCGACTGCTTTAAACGCACAGGGCGCCCGTTACATGGGCATTCCCACCGAACGGATGAATGCCTTTGCCTGGGGAATCGGCGGTGCCACCGTAACCATGGCCGGGGCCCTGCTGGTCAATTTCTGGTCGGTGACGCCCTATGTCGGCCTGCTTTTTACCATGATCGCCTTTGCCATCGTGGCCCTGGGCGGGTTCGGGAGCATTCCCGGCGCGTTTTTCGCAGGTCTCATCGTGGGTCTGATTACCGAGCTGCCGGGTCTCTGGGATTTTGCCGCCGAGATGACAGGATTTGACTGGATGGCCTCTGTTCCCATGACATCTTTTAAATACACCTGGGTGTATCTGGCGTATTTTCTCATCATGCTTATTCGGCCAAGGGGACTGTTTGGATGGAAACACTAAAGAACGCGCTGGATTTCTCCGATTTTCCCAGGCTGGATTTGACCCTTGCCGCAACTGTTGCCGTTTTTCTGATCGTTTTTCCGTTTTTCAGCCACTCGTCCTTTGCCATGTCCACCCTCATCCAGTTTCTGATTTTTTCCCTCTATGGCATGGGATGGAACACCATCGGCGGATACGGCGGTCAGGTCGACCTGGGAAAGGCTCAGTATCTGGGCATCGGCGCCTATACCACCGCGGTCATGCTGCTGCGCTGGGACACGCCTTTCTGGATCTCCATGCCCATCGGCGTCCTGCTTTCCGTCACCTGGTCGTTTATCATCGGCTATCCCCTGTTTAAACTGAAAGGTCATTATTTTGCCATCGCCACCATTGCCACGTCCCTGGTTCTGAAGGATTTTTTTGAGGTCTGGGATCTGGTCGGCGGCTCTCGCGGCATCGAAATTCTGGCCGGCAAATATCAGACGCCGGATTTTGTCCACTTGATTTTCAAGGGGGACGACTATTACTATTATGTGATTCTGCTTTTTTTCTTTATCGGCATTCTTTTCATGAACGCATTCCGCAAATCCAGACTGGGGTTCCAGCTCCGATCCATCAAGGATAACGAAGACATTGCCCGGTCCCTCGGGATCAATGTTCACTGGGCCAAGATCAAAACCTATGCCATCGCCACGGCCTTTGTCAGCGCCGTTGGATCGTTTCACGCCTGCTATGTCAAGAACATCGAGCCGGAAGACACCATGAGCCTGGATATTTCCATTCTTATCGCACTCATGGCCATGCTGGGCGGCGCCGGATCCTTATGGGGACCCATTATCGGGGCCGCGGTTCTGGTGCCGCTGAAAAGCTATCTGAAGGAATGGCTGGGCGCTCAGGCCGGTATGGTGGGCATTGACCTGATTCTTTACGGCGCCATCATCATGATCATTTCGGCAGCCGAGCCCCGCGGCATCTGGGGCATGGTGGATAAAGCCAGACGGAGGAAACGAAGCTGATGGCGCTTCTGGAAGTAAAGGATCTTACCAAACGGTTCGGGGGGCTGACGGCCAATGATTCCATTTCCTTTCAGGTCGCGGAAGGCGAGATGCTGGGGCTGATCGGTCCAAACGGCGCCGGAAAGACCACACTCTTTAACTGCATCGCCGGCCTGCATCCGATCGATGAGGGAACCATTCGCTTTAACGGAACGGACATTACCCGCCTTGCGTCCCATGAAATCGCCAGGCTCGGACTGGCCAGAACCTTTCAGATCATGGTGGCATCCGGCGATTTAAATGTTCTTGAAAACATCATGGTCGGCTGTTTCATGCACACCGCATCCCGGATGAAGGCAAAGGCGGAAGCGCAGCGGATATTAAAGGAGTTGGAGCTGTCGGATCTGGGGGGATACCTTGTCAGCGAACTGCCGGTGGCGGCCCAGAAACGGGTGGCCATGGCCACGGCCCTTGGCACGCGGCCCAAGCTCCTTCTTCTGGATGAAGTCGCCGCAGGACTCAATCCCAGCGAAATCGAAGGCATCACCGCCACCATCCACCGGATTCACGCACAGATGGGGGTGACGATCATGCTGATCGAGCATGTGATGGAAATGGTGATGAATCTCAGTCAGCGGGTCGTGGTTCTGGACTATGGCCAGAAAATCGCCGAAGGCGACCCCCGGTTCGTCGTAAAAGACCCGAATGTCATCAAGGCCTATCTCGGTGAACGCTATGCAAAGGAACATGCCTGATGCCCCCTGTTCTTGAACTCAACCATATCAAGGTGCGGTACTCCGGGCTGCCGGTTGTTCATGATATCAGCCTTACGGTAAATGCGGGCCAGACCGTCTGTGTGGTCGGGGCCAACGGCTCCGGAAAATCCACCCTGCTGCGGGCCATCATGGGAACCCGGAAAATTTTTCACGGCGAGATTCTTTACCAGGGGCAGCCCATTCATCATCTGAGCACCGAAGCCATTGTCCGGAAAGGGATTGTCTATGTGCCCGAAGAAAGAATGCTCTTTAAACCCCTGTCGGTCGCGGACAACCTTCTTCTGGGGGCGTACACCTTAACAGACGCGAAACGCATCCGGGCGAATCTGGCCTATGTGTACGCCATGTTTCCCCGGCTGAAGGAAAGAAGCCGCCAGGCGGTCTCCACCCTTTCCGGCGGAGAGCAGCAGATGGTGGCCGTGGGAAGGGGCCTGATGAGCAATCCCCGGATTCTCATGCTGGATGAACCGTCTCTGGGCCTTGCGCCGCGCCTGGTGGACGAGCTGCTGGATACGGTGGTCAGGCTGAAAAATGAAGGCATGACGATTCTGCTGGTGGAGCAGAACGTCCGCGAAGCCCTGGGCATCGCCGATCACGGATATATTCTGCAGACCGGAAAAATCGTTCAGGAAGGCACCGGAAAAGAGCTTCTTGAAAGCAACGTGGTGCAGAAAGCCTTCCTGGGGCTTTAAACCGATGCAGGGGAATGCCGACACATAGTCGTTATTGCTTTGCGCGGGCATAAGGGGCAGGCCAGGGAATGTCTTCGCCGAGGCACTGCGCGGCGTGAAGCGGCCAGTAGGGATCCCGAAGCATCTGTCTTGCCAGAAATACCGCATCGGCATCGCCGCAGACCAGCGCCTGCTCGGCCTGCTGGGGACTCGTGATCAGTCCCACGGCCGCCGTGGCCATTTTCGCCTCCCAGATGCACCAGGTGCCAGTCTGTACTATTCAGCGCTTGCTGCTTTTTTCAACCAGGTGCAAAGCAGCCTTCCCGTCATGGCCAGGCATTCCGGATCCAGATAGCTTTCGGCCCGCCGTTCAAAAAGCAGGGAACATGTTGCCGGCCAGGAGATATCCTGGTCATCGTCCGCATCGTTAAACAGCAGGATGACGGGAATCCGGGGAAGCGCGTCAAACTGCACGGACAGGTCATAATCGGCGTGCATCATGGGCGGGTACCCGCCCAATCGGCCGCATGCAGTCTGCAACTCCCCGAGTTTTCCTCCGAAATGGGCAGCGATGGCCCGTTCGACATCATTTGCAAAATAAGTTGTCAACGGACCCGAATCCTTCAGGCCTCTGAAGGAGACCCATTCGTTTTCTTTCGGAGCCATATTGGGGCAAAGCAGAAGATATTTACAGAGAATGACGCGGATATCAAAGCCGGGTTGATCTCCTGCCGGATTTGTTATGCCGTCTTGGGAAACCCGGTGATGCCTGCCGAAGAGGGGAATGAACACTTCCTTTCCCTGCACCTTCACTCCCAGCAAATGCTCTAAACCCGCCAGGTATCTTCCGCCAAACTGGGCCAGGTAATTCCGATAGGTCGCTTCATGGACGCTTGCAGTTGTTTTCATGATGGATGGTCATTTCTCTATTGGAAAGATTGGTTTTGCCATGATCCGTCAAGCCATCATTCAGGATTGATGTAAATTCAAAAAGGGTCAACGGAAGTTTTCAAATTCCGGGTCATTTATATGGCATTTGCCTGAACGCTGACAAACTGATATAAGTTGCCTGTACAGTATTACAAAAACACAATACCACAGGTGATCACTTGAGCAAAAGACAGTTGACGATTCGATACATCATTTTTTACATTTTGTTTCTGCCCGACTCCTGGCAAGTCCTGACCGGACTCATCGCCGCCTATTTTCTAACCCCTCTTGTCGGGCTGCCGGATACGGAATACGGTGGCAGGGCAATGCTCTTTATCATGATCACCGCCATCGGATATGCCGCTTCCAGCAAACCGGCCCGCTGGATCACCCGGATTTTAGTAAAACGGATTTTGGGCGGAAAACAAGCCTGACGATCAGCGGCGCCGGGATGCGAAAACAATTCCGTCCATGAGCGCATAAGAGGTCATGTTTCCTGAGCAGCCGTATTTTGCCGGGTAACCCACTGTCTGAAATTGCTGACTATCATCTTTCATTCAGGTATTTTCCCAGTAAATCCAGATGCGCCTTTTCTTCGTTTCCGATACGGTGAAGGATATTTCGGGTCTGTTCGTTCCGGCTGTCGGCGGCCATGCGCAGGTAAAGATCGAGGGCCTGGGTTTCGATCATCATGGCCAGATCGAGATACCCGGAAACATCGTTCAGGAACGGCTGGTTCTGCTCCATGAAGGCATTCATATCAATGCCGCCCTCCATCAGCCGGGACTGGAAGCCGTCTGAAAATTCACTGATCTGATCCGGCGGGGTTTCCCTTTCGAGAAATGCCAGAGATTCTCGAAGCTCCAGCAGAGTCTTTTCGTGGCTTTCCTCGGCCTTGATGAGACCGGCCAATAGAGCGGAGAGCGCAGGGTCGTCTGATTTGGCCTTAATGGCTTCGTGGAACTTTTTTAGACCTTCCTCCATGCGATAGGCCAGCAGGATGATTTCCTCCGGAGACTCATTCCCTTTGATGAAATCCAGGTGAAACTCTCTGGGGCCGGTTGCGGTCCGGTCCTCCCAGGCCTGAATGCCGCCCTGAAGATGGAAAACATCCCTGAATCCGAGGTTTGTTAGAAGCTGGGTGGCCATGCGGCTGCGGCCGCCTACCGCGCAGTAGACAATGATGGGTTTGGCGGCATCCAGCTCTTCCAGCGAATCGGCCAGTTGGGGGAGCGGGATCAATCTGGCTCCCGGAAGGTGGGCCAGCGCATATTCTCCGGGCTGGCGCACATCCAGGAGCACGTATTCGCCTTCCGAATGCTCCCGGATAAAACTTTGAACCTCATCGGAATATAGCGTTTGAACGCCGTCAATATCCTGACCCATCCCCATACTGGCCTCCTTCCCGGTAAACCGGAATCAGTCGTCTGATCCAAATCTTATGATTCCTATCTTATGATCCGGGTCCGCTGGTTCACGGCGCCTGCGCGTCGATGTCCGCCAGAAAAGCGATGATTTTCTCGCGGGCCGACAGTTCCGTCAACCAAAATTCGGGGATGGCCGTCAATCCGTGATGCGCTCCGAGCAGCATGCCCGTGATCATGCCCCGGGCGGATGAATCGCCGCCGGCCATCACGTTTTCAATGAGAGCCTGCCGCAGATCATTTTCGTATCTGGCAACCAGATGAATCACGCCCGGAAAGGCGGCGTTAATCTCGCACATCTGCCCGAATCGCTTTAC
>Ga0315270_10001577_pt1 | contig 12129 bp, 15 predicted proteins | sample C1_bottom_MG_FD_204932 | JGI IMG/M metagenome (GOLD analysis project Ga0315270, IMG submission 204932) | Sediment microbial communities from Yellowstone Lake, YNP, Wyoming, USA - C1_bottom | ecosystem: Environmental > Aquatic > Freshwater > Lake > Sediment | place: USA: Wyoming | collected... | reverse complement strand
CTGGTTCTGGTTCCAAATCTGAAACCTAGCATGTTGGAAAATCATTTATAGACTCCTAAAATAGATCCCAAACAGCTAACCAAACGCCTGCGTACTCTTTCATGAAAACAACCTTGGACGTTAGCCCGACATACGAATAGCGTACCACACTACAGGGCACCAAATCTAGGGCGTCAGCCCTGACAGTATAGACATACTCCACACGAGACGAGCCGTCATATTCAATATGCTGCTTAACTAACTCGGCCGCTTGCGTTTTTAAATGTCCGGTATCTGCCATACGGCCCCCTACGTGATGTTTGCTGGTACTGTTGTAGGAACGGAGATGTCGTAGAAGCCCCCACCTGTAGAGGCTACGGTGTACCCATTCTCACGCCCGTACTGTATTAAGCCTACGTTGTCTGTGTTAAACGCTAAAGTTGGACTGTATGAAAAGAAGCTTATCATATACTTTACTCGCTCAATTACGGGGTGCGTAGAGGTTAGAGCTATATTTTTCTTAATGATTAGGTCTAGCAAAATCTCTAAGTCCGTACTGCTGTCTGTAGTCATACATTCTCCGTAAAAAGTAAGGAACTCCCGACCGTAGGCTTTTAACTAGCAGGCCGAGAGTCCCTATGTATTAGTAGCTGATACTATGGATGACTGCGTTGTTTCCTGGCTTGCAAACTTCTAGCTCGCCGAACAAACACTGGTCCACGATGTACGAGAATCCGGAATTTGCACGAACTTCAAAGTACTCTTTACCCTCTGGAGATACGCGCTTCTTAAACCCACCGCGAGTACGGAAGGTCATAGACTTCGTATCAAGCAAGAAGATAACGTCATTGTCCATCTCGTAGATTCCGACAATCTTAACCGCGCCGCGAACGGTCGTGATTTCGATTTCGGTCCAGCCGTAGAGAGAAGCAGAAGGAGCTTTCGTAACAATGTACGGACCCTTTTGTGCTTCAAGGATTTTCATTACGCTTCCAAGGTGCTTGAAACTCATCAAGATGTTGGTTGCGTTACCGCGGCCTTTTTGACGGATGTCGGTGTACGCGTCAAACAACTTATCCAAGATGTTTGTAGCTGTGATCGCCGCGCCGCTGATGTTGACGGCTTGCAAAATTCTATGGGCAGTTTTTGTCTGACCGTGAACCGTTGCGCTGCCGCCATTGGCAAGCGAAAGAAGTGTAGCACGAATGGAGTTAAATCCACCGTTAGTCAACACGCCAGGGTGGTAGGCACGAGCCAATTGGCCAGTGGTGTACGCAGAGATATCTGCCGCTGCGCCGCCGCGAGTCAAAGATACAGTGATTGCGCCAGTAGAGGCTGCAATCGTTCCGCCGTTAACGTCTACGTTGATAACGTAAACAGATACAGCAGCAGAGTTCCCGTCTTGCAAGTCAAACTTTTGGCTCAGTTGGAAACGGTCTATGTGGTCGACTTCAAGCACGCCGCCAACTGTACCGCTGACGGTCGCAGATGCAAAGTGTGTACCATTCAACAAGTTAGTCGATACGACTTCCTTGAAGTACATAAGAAGACTTTCAATCTCATTCGGGATCAACTTTAGGAAAGTCTGCTCAGGTGTCTTACCTTCTGCGTCATATAGATCGCGTTGTAGGAAAGAAATAGTTGACCAAACTTCGACGTATGCGTCGATGCTTCCACGAACGTAGGTAGAAGACGCAATGTCTCCTGCCGCCGCTAGTTGACCAAACTCTACAGAGCTTGCGCCCGCAGATTTGAACGGTACGACTATTTTACCTCCCCCCCAGGAATTATCCACCTCGATATTTTTTAAGACCCAGTCCCTCTGAATAAACTCTTCTTGTAGAAGAGAGTTCGGAAGGTATTCGTTTAGCATACTTTGAAAATTTGCTGTTACTGACGTAGCCATTTTTATTTCCCCTTAGGAATATGTAGAGTGTTAAGAGAAAGAATCCATTTCTTTCGCCCTAGCTCTGAGGTCATCTAGTGACCGAATTTTAGATTTTATTGCTGATGTTCCTCGACCCTGTATGTTAGGAAGTACTGGCTTTCCAGAAGGCGATACTACGCCGCGACCTTGCGAGGGCGCTGTAGTGGCGAGTTGCGGGGCTTCAATCTGTTGAGGATTTGCTGCGCGTAACTGCCTAGCTGCTTCTGTCACGGCTTGCTGCGCGGAGATATCAGTCCCTTGCGCTGCGTAAGCTTGACCAATCCTAATAACAAAATCTCGAAATGCGCCGGGATTTTCCATCCCTGCGTTGTAGGAGTTTGCTAGGTCTGAAACACCGGCCTTGGTGATTTCAGTGTTTAGCTCACTCTCTCTTTGTTGCACCTGAAATGCGGAGCGCTCTTGCTGTAGCGCTTGGTTCTGTTCCTGATAGTACTTCGCTTGCTGTTGTGAGTTGCGATTTGCTTCCCACTGTTGCCGCTGTTCCTGCGGCATTTGCTCGCGTTGTACTAATTCAAGAGCATACTTGAGAACATCATTCTTAGGAATGTTTAACGATTCAAAAAAGGAGTCCCAGTCTTTAACTTTAGCATACTCTGCAATTTGTTCAATAGCCCTATCGGTCGAAGTTAATTTTTCTTGAGTTTTTTGAAGTTCTGACTTCAAATTATGTCGGTCCGCTTTCACAGAATCCAGTCCATACGCCTTTTCGTGGAGTTCGCGAACCCTCTTTTCTGTCTCAGGATCTTTCGCCGCACCCTTTGCCCAGTCGTCAAACTCATGTTCTTTGTCGAGAACCTTGAATTTGTGATTTGGCGTGTACATCGGCGGCGGTATAAGGGTTGTATCCCCTTTCAGACCTACAGCATTAGCTGGTGGCGGTGTTGCCGCTGTCTGTGCTGTAGTATCCGCCGCAGGTGCCGCTTCTGGCGCTGCTGCCGACATTACTGGTTGACTTGTCCCCATCCCTGATTCGACTCCTATCATTGTGCACTCCCTTGAGGACTTTCCTGTCCTGTCTGTTGTTGTTGTCCACCCGCCGCAAGCTGAATTGCCTGCGCCGCTTGAGCACTATTCATTTGTTCCATCGCGGCCATTCCAGAGCCTTGCTTCTCTAGTTGCGCTAACAACCATTCAAGTGCTTGGTACGGAACCCTTACACGCTTAGGAACTTTCTTCGGGTCAGATTCCGGGTTGTACATGTCACAACCGATCATGCTGCCGGAGATCGGGATATACTCGGCTTGCGCGGCTTTGATTGCCAGTGCCTCAGTCGTAACCTTCTCTTGATGATACTTCTCGTAGTCCATGTACATCTGTTGAACTTCGGGAGGTAGTGTTTTGAAATCTCGCTCCTTCTTACGTTTAGCCACTTGCGCTAGTACATATTTAGAGTCGTCATTCTCCGACACCGCCGGAGTCTCGCCGCGTTCAATCGCCAAGAAGTCGTTCTTCACATTCTTGTAGTTGATCGTGAAGTCTGCGAAACTTTCCTCCCAGTTACCGAACGGCATTTCAGTAATGAGCTTACCGATATCCTCTCTATTAAGTTGAGAGCCGACGAATTGAAGGATGTGGTTCATAGCGACTTGTTTACCGAGCTTCGACTCGATAGTGTCATTCTGTTCCTCTACTTTAATCAAATGGCGTAGCGGAGACGTACTTTTGAACTCCTCAATGTTAATCGCCTCACTTCTACCAATGGCAGCAATCAATTCGTCGCCTTCAAGGTAGAATTTGGCTAGGTCTAGGAACAACTCACAGATTTCGACTAGAAATTCGCCGAATTTGACACTGTAAAAGTTGAACTTTTGGCCCTGATTCATGCTCTTAAACAGCATCGCCATGGGGTCTAATTGGATGTTTTTGTCCTCATTTAGTACGTCTAGCATCAATGCGCGGTTCATTTCCTGCTCTTGAATGGCGATATACTCGAATAATTGGTCCCCAGACCGTCCTGGGAGGATAGTTGGAGGTGCTCCTTGGTAGGTAATGCCCCGAACACCAGGTAAAAGTGACCCTTGCGCGACCTTAGTACCGGCTTGATAGAGTAACTTATCGCTTCCAATAGTGATTTGGTGTAGTGCGGTGGTACTTGCAGCCCGGTTAATCTCTGCTTGCCAAGGTCTAGCGACCTTAACGAAGGAAGTGGCTCTTGGCTTAGTCGGATGTTCGTCAAAACCGCACCAAACGATAGGAAACACGCCGTTAGGGAGTTCTCCCTCCTCTAAAATGCCTGCTTTCGTCGTAATGTAGAAATATCCCTTCGGATACTGCATACAAGGCTTGAAATAGTACTCTAACAGTAGTGTTTGGTTCTTTTCTCTCGTATATCCGTTCTTTGAGGAGTCAAATACGACAAACTCCTCAGTTGCGTCGGTAATCAAGCCTAATTTCTTCTTATCCTCCTTATATTTAGCCTTTAACAGCTTAGAGTTCTCTAGTTTCTCGACTCCGATCCACTCCGCTAGTTTCATCTGCTGACAACCTGCTGGACGGAACATATTTTGCGCGAATATGCGTTCAAAGACAAATTCACCTGTGAAAACTGGCTTAGTTTCGTCGGGGATCGACTGTCCCATCTCGTCAACGTATTCCTGCCCGTTTTCGTCCACTGTAGACTCGTATCCTTTGACACTTCCTCTTGTGGGGTCAAAGAATATCTTAACTATGGCCTCGCCGATGCCGCAATAGTCGGAGCAAAGCTCTCTTGTGAGTGCTTTCAGCTTATATTTGTCATACGCATACTTCCACACCGCCTCATTAAGCTCGGCGGACTTCTGATCTTGTAGTTCCGTAGCTGTGCGAGGTGTGACTGTCGCATTAGGTGACTGCGTTAGAATAGACGACACATATAGACGGTGTGCTCTATGCAGATAGTTCTTCGTTATGCGAAGTTTGAATTGATCGGTGTCTGCGCCGGAGCCGGTGCGGCCTCTTGTCTGCGCTGAATCTTGAAGTCTGCGACTGTAGTGCTCGCCTGAGACTAATAAGATGTTGCTCCGAAACTCCGCAGTAGCTTCCTTGTCTGCGGCCTTCGATTCAGTGTGCATTTGATTTAGTTCTTCAATTTTGTACTGTTCCATACGCGTCCCCTCTCAGATGTGAGTCGATTATTTCTCGCTCGAATCCTACAGGGTCTTCAATCATCAATTGAGTCTGCCGCAATTCATCGAGTAGACTACTATCCTCCGAACTATTTCGGAATCTAGCGGTCGGCTCGCTGTCCTGCAAAGCGGAAACATCGAATCTTGTCACTGGCACATTTGCTTCGGCCAGTCGTATATCGTCTTGCGTTTGGTGCGGATAAAACCGTACTTCTACGTTCCCGAATTTCAACTCGGAGACGCCGCCTTTAGCACATGCATTAATTATATCGCATAAATTATAATTATCAACTCCCGTATGCTTCATTCCACTCGGCGCAGTCGTCGGCAAAACTCTGCCAGTCACCCTTGGTGTTTTTGGGGTCGGATTCGCCTCTGCGTTGCCTAATTTCCCAAGCAGTATACTCTTCCGGGGTCCAGTGGGTTTGTGAGACTTCATCATTTTCTTCCTCATTAGTTTGGCACATGCCGGGGTTAATGGTCGCAAAATCCCAAGGAACTAAACCAGCCGCATAACGTAATGCGTCCGTCAAGTCGTCTTGATACTTCCTATTCTTAGTTCCACAGGGTACAGACATTAACTCAGTAATGAGTCGTTGGTTGTGCGCTACACCGTCGTCAATCGTCAATGCGCCGCTTTTGAAAAGTGTATTAAGTGTCGCCTCTCCGGTATTCTTTGTCTTGTCTGCGCGAATGAATGCTTCTCCACTCCTCGACGCAATAAGTCCAAACTCTCTTGAAGCATAATCATATCCCGCAAGTGTTACATTCATCGTGCCACGGAGTTGTCGATACTTTGTGAGAATATCTGCCGCCGTAGTTTCTTCATGATCGCCCCGCCAAGTTAATATAACTCTCGCTCTGGTGAATTGTGGGTTTGAGGCAATAAAGACAATTGCGCCCGATGACCTACCTCCCCCGCCGCCAGATCCGATATCGACTGCGGCGTATATTTTCCACTCCTTGGGAAGTTGCTCCGGCTCTTTAATGTTTCGATCTGGGTCAAATGTCTCGTAGCGCAACCCTTCGTCTTTAACGAATCTTCCATGAATTCTTTTCAAAACTTCCTTTTTACTAGTGCAATCTGACTCCGCTTCTGCTATTCTTGAAGGTGTCCATGGACTAGGTGAGCCGTCTTCATACACGCCGCACTCGTACATTGAGACGGTACGTTTGTACGCCGTTTTGAAGGCTTCGTCTTCTGTGCCGATACACTCCATCGCCCTATACCAAAGCTGTAATCCCCTTGTCGCAGTAAAGACTTGGCAGAAGTAGCCTCTTACCGCACGAAGCCTCGCAAGCAACTCGTCAACATACTCCTCCGGCATCTCCTCGTCCGCTATAATCATATGCACCGTAGACGACTGGAGATTTACGATCTTTTGTCCATAAGTTCTAAAATGTATTGACACGCCACTTTTAAAGTGAATGGCTTCTACTAACCCAGACCTGTATTCAACATCCCACCCATAATTCTCATGGTTTTTCATAGCGCCGCGAGGGAGAAATTCTGGGACCCATTTCTTCGAGAACTCTAGGTTTGCCGTACTGTCTGAGGGGTAGAAGTACCAGAAGATCTTGGGCTCAGTAGACCATAACTCCGGCCAAAGTTTCTTGTTACAGGCCCATTCAATTGTCTTCCTAATTGCTGTTGAGCTTTTAGATATCTGATTGGCCGCGCATAACAAACTAATCCTATTTCTCGACTCGAAGAACTCTCTCGCCCACTGATAGAATGGATATCCGTACAGGTGCGGTAAGTCAGCCTTCAATTCCTTGATCCTAAGTTGGATCTTAGACTGTTCCGCAGTTAAGTCGTCTTCGGGCCTCGTCCTCTTACCGGCTTCTATGCGTCTTGCGTCTCTTATCTGTTGAGCAGACAAACTTGTCTGCCCCAAGAGTTGACTAATCTCAAGAGCCCTCGCTCGCCTAGATGTAGATTTGTTACTTGTTGTCAATTGTCACACCTTCCAAAACTATCTCTGCGTCAAGGTCCTCATTGTATAGCTGAGGCATTGTGCTACCCCCTATCTTTGGTAGGTCTTCCGCATTTATCCCAGCCAAGTAAGCTTCCTTAGCGTCGGGAGCTAAAGAGGCCACTAGCCGCTTAGAGTCTTTCCTTGCTTTTTCTATACGCCGCTCTAACTTCTCCAACTCTTCGAGTTGCAATGTCTCGACCGGTAAACCTGTTGCAACATGAATATCTCCCGCACCAATCGTCTGATTAATATTATGTGTTTGCTGTTGTATCTGTAGCTTCTGAGTTACAGCCCCTTTAACTCTGATATCGACTAATTGGAAAGCTCGTAAAATATTCACAATTACCTTAGAATCTGGCCTGCCTTGGTCGTCGATAATCGGCAGACTCATGATCTCCATAAGTCTCTCAGTCCCTTTATGTAATATATTCCTCATCGCCACTTGGTATGAGATTGGGGGACAAAACACCCACATCATCTTCTTATCCGACGGCTCGAATACAGTTATCCAAGTCTCCCAGGACATAAGCCCGTGAAGTACCTGCGCTAACACCATTTTCTTACCTGCGGCGGTTGCGTGGTTATACTCATCCCAGAACCCTAACCTTGCCCGCTCGTCCCGCTCATCAGGTTGCACATACTTCCTAAGTTCCATCTCAGTACAATACAGAACCCTCGGCATTTTAGGCTTAATCCGGTGTAAAACCTCTATCATTCGCGTAGGAATAATATTGATCATACTCTCTGGATTATCCGTATCGTACATCGTATTCGTCAAACCCTCTGGGGGCATATTGTACGGCCTAGCCATATCTCTCTCCAAAGTTCTAAAGTGTATAGTTTTTACTCCTCCAACCCTAGCAGATCTTGTGTGTTTTAAGCCACACTTTTCTACGCTATGGCCAGTCTTTCCCTAGTACGCTGCGAAACCCTCGAAATTAGGCGGAAGGGGTTTTTCACTTCGGGAAAATAATCCTTTGTTTAATTGAGGGGTTGAGGGGTTTATTTTGGCTTTTTTGTTTTTTGATTTTTTTATTTTTTCATTTTTGGTTCTCGGTTTTTTAATTTTTGGACCTCGATTTTTTATTTTGAATCTCGATTTTTTAAATTTTCATAGTTGGGCAGGGCCGTTTCCAACTCCTGCGCCCCCCCATACTCCCATCAGCGACGGAATTTTTTTCAGAATTCGGCCAACTAGCCAGTTTTGGCTGGCGGCCCGTCAGCAACAAATGAGTAATGAAACTAGCTAGTTAGCCGATGGCCAAGGCGGGGCTGTATGGAATTATGGCACTTGGATGGTTGGAATTAAGCCGGTTATGGTAAGTATCGCCGGTGTTATAAAATTAATCAATGGTTGGAATTGGAATAATCTGGGCGCGTGGGCAATGCCACAATCCCACAATCCCGCAATCAACCAATCACACAACAACACAATTGCTGGTGTTGCGTGATTGGAATAGCGCCGGTCAACCCACAAACTATAGTGAACGCTTGCGCAATGAGGCCCCCAGCCATAACTGGGAGCCTAAAGGTAACGGTTAGATAGCTGACGGGAAGCTCATGCCCCGCGTAGGGGACTGAATTGGCAGCTCGCCCCTCATGCTTCTTTCGTAAAGTTCATTGTGGATTGTTGTGTATATAGAATCGATCATTGCGACCGTTCTAGGAGAGCTGCTGCGGCCGAAAGAGGCATCAATAATGGCCCGTAAGGCCTTGACACGAGTACCGCATCCTGACAGGCGCAGGACGACTAACATGAGCGTGCGGGACGGCGCTAGTTTAATGGCTACTAGATACTCAGCGGGGATTTTCATTGGGTGCTCCTTAATTGTAGCCTTAATTGGCTTGACAGGTTTAAACCATTTTCTGATTAACCTGTCAAGCATTTTTGCACTTAAATAATAAATAAATAATAAATTTAAATAATCGAGGCGCTTGCGCAATCCCGCAATCCTGCAATCCTAGATGTATCTGTCGACACCACGGTCACCTTTTCATACGCTAACGTGGTGTATGTTCTTAGGCGTTCCAATTGCCCTACTAAACTTTCCCAATTGCTATCATCGTTAAAATTCCATTTTGGATTAGTGCAGTCTTCAATTAAATCTGCTATTACATCCATAGCGTCTTCATACTTCATTGTGTAGCTCCTTAAATTAAATATAACCCATGGCCAACAACCATGAGGGTGAATCATCGTTACCGTATCCATCGGGCTCCACTCGTTTGCCCGTTGGAGTTAAACATACTCCATCATTATTCCATCGCTCCAAGGCGCTCTCTGACGGGACTTTAAAGCCCCTGAAGTACCTGTGAAGGTTGGTTACCTTCAGACGAAACATGGTGCCGTCCCTAGGTGTTAATTCTGCTAGCCTAGGATTACTCTCGCCCAGAAATTTAATAGCTATTTCAGTATTAGCTGGTATGAATACGCCGGTTTTTAACGTGATATCTTTGCTTGTTTTCATTGCTTTGCCTTTACTTTCTTTGTTGTGTTCAATGTAATCAAATCAACCAAGTTCGGGATATTGTCCCTTGTTGCGCTTGTCAAAGAACACTATCTCCAGTCCTAATGCCTCGACGAACGGAAGTACCCGCTCCGGTAATGTTTTAGTCTGTAGCATTGAGGCCAACGCTTTGGCCCTGTCACACACTGGATATATAAAATCATTACCGTATACTGTTTTTTCCTCAACTATAATTCGTCTAATCATTTTTTCCCCTCTCAATTGTTAGCCTTAATTGGCCGAGCAGGTTAAACACTATTCGAGAGAAAATAGCAAGTCTTTTGTACTTAAATAATATTTATTTATTTTAAGTACAAAAGACTTGCTATTTTCTCTCGAATAGTGTTTAACCCGCCCAGCCAATTAAGGCTAACAATTAAGGGTTTACTATGAATAAAGCTATAAAAGAATTTTTAGAGGCGAACACGCTGAAACGGCGGCATATTGTGAGGTGTGGCTTTGAACTAGAGACGCAGCATACAGAATGCAATGAAAAAACCGTCGACGACGATGCAGTAAGCGAAGCGATATCGGGCGAGGTCGATGCTTGGATGAACTCCAACGTCAGTAGGCGGCTTGCAGAGTTCATCTCTCAATCTACTATGGATAGCATCAGAGATGAAGTGAGAGATGATATCGAACAAAATTTTGACACGTCTGAATATGAGAGAAGCGACAATGAGTCAATTCAAGATGAAATAGGTAACCACAATGTAGAAGTGGTAGATGATTCTAGCGTGTCAGGCGTAGAGATTAGGACTATCGGCGGGCTAAGCTATCTTGATTTTGTTAGCGCCTTAAGAGATTCATTCAAGCTTGAGCATAGAATAGACAAAGCATGTAGTTTTCATATTCATTTGAGCCTACCGGAAGTTCAGCACTCCTACGGGGAACGGTTTCAACTAGCACTAGTTGAGTATCTGGTCGAATCAATACCAAGATTGCCGGACAACGTCCAAAAAAGGTTTCAGTCAGCTACAAGCAATCAATATATTAGGGGTATAACTTCAAGTAGAGAGAAGTACTCTTTTGTTAATGCTCACAGCCTTAATACATGGGAGTTCCGATGTTTCGGCAACGTTAAAAGCGTCTCCGAGGGTATCGCTTGCCTAAATATAGCAATTGACGCGATGGCCTACGCGTATGCTTGCGTCAAGCAGGGACGGCCATTAATGACAGATTCATTTGATGGCGATATTAAATTTTTACTGCATGGCTGTTTAGAGCGTTTAGAACCCTTATCTCAAAGACTACGAAGAATCAGAAAACTAACAAAAAACGGCCGGACGGCATAAAGGATACTCACATGTGTACAATTATTACAGCGAACTCAGATATAAATAGGACTGCATTAGTAGCTCGGATTATGTCAGATTCACTATCGAATTCTGACGGTTATTCAATGCTCATGGTGTTAAAAACCGGCAAGCCACTGAATATCACGTCCCTTGACGTTGAAGCTATCACTAACCTAATTGAACTGATGGACTATGAGCGTGTATTTATTCATACACGATTTGCGACTCATGGCGTTTCTGCACTTCAAAATTGCCACGGCTGGAACGCTGGCGGGACGTACATTTTCCACAACGGCTCAATTCGCTCAAAGATAGCAGACAAATTTGAAGTGGATTCCATGGCAATAAAGTATTGGATAGAAAATTATGGGTTAAATGAAACACTAGACAAATTATCAAGCGAACCTTTTGCCAACGTGTTCCTAGTTGACCTTGACGAAAAATCTTACGTTGTCCATCGGTCAAGTACCGGCTCCTTGTACACTGACGGGCGAGGAAACTATTCAACTAGTCAATTCGATACGGTGAACCTTCCTGTTGAACCGGATACTTTTGAAGTACATGACCTAGCTTGCGAAAATTCCAATGACCTCCGAGGAACGGGCGGGTATACAGACTGGACTAGCCAATATGACACACAAGAAAAATGGGATAAAGAGCCTGAAACCCTCGATGATTATAGCGATTGGTTGAAACGTCCAGCATTGGGGTATGGAACATGAGCGAATATATCTATCCGACAGAATTCAACAGAAAACTAGTGATTCATGACCGCGAGCATTTTGACAACGTAATAGACTTTCAAGCTAAACATATGAGCAAAGAAAATTGGAATAAACGCCGTGACCTTATGAGCAAAATCACGTGGCTATTGACCGGCAATTATGGGCAAGCCGACACTCTGAACATCTTTAAAGACCGTTGCGACAATTGTTTTGGTTTCAGTCTAATGCTCGGGACTAGGTGTATTTTAGCTGGCGGTATCATTTGTCACGGTCAACCGGCTGAGGTGTTCAGTGTGGAGCTAACACCGGCAAACGGAGTGTACTTTGGTATCCATACATAAGAAAAAAGCCATTGACCGGTGTATACACTGTAAAAAGTCCACCGCTTTTGGAACGGGCCGGTTCGTCAATAGGCTCCCTACTGACTTAGGCTACTCTTGCGCTGCTTGCGCAGGGTTTGTTTGTGAACATTGCGATGAAATGATTGAACTTGATACCGACATTCTGACAGATGACGGGCATTTTCACGAGACCTGTATCGACACAATTTTATTAGGGAGAAATTTATGCTAAAGAAAAAATGTATCCG
>Ga0315270_10001576_pt1 | contig 12131 bp, 24 predicted proteins | sample C1_bottom_MG_FD_204932 | JGI IMG/M metagenome (GOLD analysis project Ga0315270, IMG submission 204932) | Sediment microbial communities from Yellowstone Lake, YNP, Wyoming, USA - C1_bottom | ecosystem: Environmental > Aquatic > Freshwater > Lake > Sediment | place: USA: Wyoming | collected... | reverse complement strand
CCTTCACGGCGACACTGACGGCATTTTGCATCAAGATTTCTAGCCAAGATCTATGCTCCAAATATTTAGATACGACGCTTTTTCGGCGGACGACAGCCGTTATGCGGAACCGGGGTTATGTCTGAAATGCTGGTGATTTTGAAACCGGCAGCATTTAATGCACGCACTGCGGATTCACGTCCTGGGCCTGGGCCCTTAATGCGCACTTCCAAATTCTTCACACCGCATTCTTGTGCTGTTTTACCAGCCGCTTCAGCTGCAATCTGTGCAGCAAACGGAGTACTCTTGCGAGAACCTTTAAAACCGTTTCCACCACTGGTGGACCAAGCCAACGCATTACCCTGACGATCAGTAATGGTTACGATTGTGTTGTTAAAAGAAGCGTGCACATGGGCAATACCCTCAGCAACGTTCTTTTTGACTTTTTTACGCACTCTCGTGCTGGTCTTAGCCATATTTCAAATTCCTCTATTAAATTACTTCTTTGCGCCAGCGATCGATTTGCGCGGACCCTTGCGAGTACGAGCATTTGTGCGAGTACGCTGACCGCGCAATGGCAAACCGCGACGATGACGAACACCGCGATAACATCCTAGATCCATCAATCGCTTGATGTTCATGGAGATTTCACGACGCAAATCACCTTCCACAGTAAATTTGGCCACTTCTTCACGAAGTTTTTCCATATCAGCATCGCTGATATCTTTAACCTTGGTTGAAGTGGTAACGCTCGCTGCGCCGCAAATAACGCGTGCACGAGTTGGACCAATGCCATAAATCGCAGTTAATGCGATAACAGCGTGTTGATTATTTGGAATGTTTACACCGGCAATACGAGCCATGCAGCTACCCTATTCGTTCAAAAAAATGATTATAACATCCAGCAGCGATTTAACTCAATCAGCCCTGGCGTTGTTTATGGCGTGGATTGCTATTGCAAATCACACGCACAACACGATTGCGAATAACGATCTTACAGTTACGGCAAACCTTTTTTACTGATGCTTGAACTTTCATATCAATCTCCAAAATACCTTAACAACTCTTACTACTTGGCGCGGAACACAATTCGTGCTCTGGTCAAATCATACGGTGTCAGCTCAACTGTTACCTTGTCCCCCGGCAAAATACGTATGTAGTGCATACGCATCTTGCCCGAAATATGACCCAGTACAATAACACCGGTTTCCAATTTAACTCTAAAGGTTGCATTTGGCAGGGACTCAACAATCTCACCCTGCATCTGTATAACATCTTCTTTAGACATTAGCGTGTTAACCCGCCTTTAAAATTAGCCTTTTTCAACAAGCTTTCATACTGATGCGACATCATGTAAGACTGTACTTGTGACATAAAGTCCATGGTAACAACTACCAAAATCAACAGCGAGGTTCCGCCAAAATAAAATGGTACGTTCCACTTTACAATCAAAAACTCTGGAATCAAGCAAACAAACGTAATATAGATTGCTCCAACCATCGTCAAACGCAGCATGATCTTTTCGATGTAGCGTGCTGTTTGTTCTCCGGGACGTATCCCGGGTAAAAATGCCCCACTCTTCTTCAGATTGTCAGCTGTTTCTTTTGGGCTAAACACCAGTGCCGTATAGAAGAAACAGAAAAATATGATTGCAGCTGCGTAAAACATTACATATATCGGCTGACCTGGAGATAGTTTTTCACTAATATCCTTTAACCAGGTCATGTTGCTTCCCGTGGCAAACATTCCTGCCAGTGTTGCCGGGAACAAAATGATGCTTGAAGCAAAAATTGGAGGTATCACACCTGCCATATTCAGCTTGAGTGGCAAATGCGAACTTTGACCACCATAAACTTTATTGCCTACCTGACGCTTTGCATAGTTAACCAGAATTTTTCTCTGGCCGCGCTCAACAAACACTACCAGCGCAGTTACCGCAAAAGCACCAACGATTAAAAATAATACGATCGGTATTGAAAAAGCTCCAAATGCATTGGTACGAGCCATCTCAAGTGTTGCGCCTATCGCGTGAGGCAGCCCGGAAGCAATGCCTGCGAAGATGATCAGAGAAATACCATTACCCAAACCTCTTTCAGTAATTTGCTCACCCAGCCACATCAGGAACAATGTGCCAGTTACCAGTGTAATCACCGTAGTTACCTGGAACATTGTGCCCGGGTTCAAAACCAGTCCGGCTTGAGATTGCAAAGCTACCGCAATTCCCATTGCTTGAACCAAAGCCAAACCCAGTGTTGCATATCGGGTGTACTGAGTAATCTTGCGACGACCAGCCTCACCTTCTTTTTTTAACTGTTCCAAAAATGGAACCGCATGTGTAGCCAACTGAATAATGATAGATGCCGAAATATAAGGCATGATACCAAGAGCAAAAATAGAGAATCTCGACAGCGCGCCACCAGAGAACATGTTGAACATGCCCATAATGCCGCCCTTTTGCGAGTTAAACATCGCCTCAAGAGCCGCAGGATCAATACCGGGAACAGTAATAAATGTTCCAATACGGTAAACCACCAGTGCACCGAGCAAGAACCACAATCTTTGACTGAGATCCCCGTATTTAGCCTTTTTAATTCCTTTGACCGCAGCGTTCACAGGCGGCCCTTATTCTGCGATGCTTCCGCCAGCAGCTTCCACTGCGGCACGAGCGCCTTTAGTCAACAACAGGCCTTGCAGCTTAACTGCACGACTGATCTCGCCACACAAAATAACTTTTGCCGACAATGCACGAGCTGATACCAAACCAGCCTGTTTAAGTGCCAACAAATCTATTGTATCGATAGGCAAGCTATGCAAATCAGCCAAACGTACCTGAGCCGTATCATTACGTGTCAAGGATACAAAGCCGCGTTTAGGTAGACGACGCTGAAGGGGCATCTGACCACCTTCAAAACCAACTTTATGAAATCCGCCTGAACGAGATTTCTGTCCTTTGTGTCCACGTCCGCATGTTTTTCCCCAGCCACAACCGATACCGCGACCTACGCGATGCTTGGCAGGCTTGCTTCCAGCTGCAGGTTTTAATTGATTGAGTTCCATTACACCTCCCACTTAACCAGATAAAACACCTTGTTGATCATGCCGCGTACGGCAGGTGTATCTTCCAGTTCTACTGTTTGATTCAATTTACGCAGACCCAAGCCTTTTACACATGCGCGATGTGAGACTTTGGTGCCAATGACACTCTTGACCAGTGTTACTTTAATTCTGTTTGCCTGTGCCATGATTACTCCGTTATCTCTTCAACACTCTTACCGCGCTTGGCCGCGATTTGAGAAGGTGAATTAAGTGCCTGCAGACCGTTCAGAGTAGCACGTACCACATTGTATGGATTGCTTGAACCAATACACTTTGCCAGGATGTTGCGAACACCAACCGCCTCGAACACAGCGCGCATCGCACCACCAGCAATAATTCCAGTACCGTCAGATGCTGGCATCATGATTACCTTGGCTGCGCCATGACGACCAACAACTGCATGATGCAAAGTACCGTTCTTCAAGCTTACTTTAACCATTTTACGGCGAGACTCATCCATCGCTTTTTGTACAGCAACAGGCACTTCTTTTGACTTGCCCTTGCCCATACCAATACTGCCGTCGCCATCACCAACAACTGTCAGTGCAGCAAAACCCATGATACGACCACCCTTAACAACCTTGGTTACGCGATTTACAGCAATCATTTTTTCAATGAGGCCGTCACCACGTTCTTCTTGTTGCTGTCCTTTTCCTTGCGCTTTAGCCATGATTCACCTCAACTTTAGAACTGCAGACCATGTTCGCGCGCTGCATCAGCCAGCGCTTTAATGCGACCATGATATCTGTGACCCGAACGATCAAATGCAAGAGCAGTTATTCCTGCACTCTTAGCCTTTTCTGCGATACGCTTACCAACTACAGCAGCAGCTGCGGCATTTCCGCCATTAGCAATTTCCTTACGCACATCGGCTTCCAACGTTGAAGCACTTGCTAGCACCTTGCTACCGCAAGCTGATATTACTTGCGCATAAATATGCTGGTTTGTGCGGCTGATAGCCAAACGTACGGTCTTTTGCTCAGCTATTTTTGCACGGGTTTTGCGTGCTCTGCGCTGACGCGCTTCTTTCTTGTTTGTCATATCCGCCTCAATTATTTCTTCTTGGTTTCTTTCAGGATTACTACTTCATCCACATAACGCACACCCTTGCCTTTATAAGGCTCTGGCGGACGATAAGCACGGATTTCAGCAGCAACCTGTCCAACCTGCTGCTTGTTTGAACTTGTTAATACTATTTCTGTTTGAGTTGGTGTAGCCACCTTCACACCAGCCGGCATCTTGTGCACAACCGGATGTGAATAACCAAGGGTTAAATTCAGTGCATCTCCTGCGGCTTGCGCGCGATAACCAACGCCTACCAAGGATAACTTGCGTTCAAATCCTTTGGACACGCCCACTATCATATTTGCAACCAAGGCACGAATTGTTCCGGACATTGCATCTGACTGCATCGAATCATTCGTAGCTTTGCACAACAACACATCACCCTGGCGTTCAACGGCAACATCGTTATTTAACGCTTGTTTCAATGTACCCAAAGGGCCTTTAACTGAAACCTGGCCTGCAGACAAAGTAACTTCTATACCTGACGGGACCGTAATTGGACTTTTAGCGACTCTAGACATATTTACCTCGTTACGCGACGATACAAAGAACCTCGCCACCAATACCATTGGCGCGAGCTTTGCGATCTGTCATCAATCCCTTGGATGTGGACACAATTGCGATACCCAATCCATTCATTACCTGAGGAATTGAATCGCTACCCTTGTATACACGCAGACCTGGACGGCTAACACGTTGCAATTTTTCAATTACAGGACGGTCAGCATAATATTTCAACCCGATTTCCAGCGTTGGCTTGCCAGCTTCTCCGGTTATCTTGAAACCGTCCACATAACCCTCATCCTGCAGCACTTTTGCAAGTGCAACTTTCAACTTGGATGAAGGCATCGCTACAGTAACTTTTTCCGCCATCTGTGCATTGCGGATACGCGTTAGCATATCGGCGATTGGATCACTCATACTCATAAATTCACCCTTACCAGCTTGCCTTGACTACACCAGGAACTTCGCCACGCATTGCGTACTCACGCAATTTGATACGGCCAAGACCAAATTTACTAAACACACCGCGTGAACGGCCTGTCAACGAACAACGATTGCGCAAGCGCACAGGACTTGAGTTACGCGGCAACGCTTGCAATTTTTCACGTGCTGCTGCACGCTCTTCATCGCTCAACTTTACATTGCTAATAGTTGCTTTTAGTTCAGCACGTTTGGCAGCAAATTTCTCTACTGTTACACGACGCTTCAAATCACGATTAATAACGGAGACTTTAGCCATTTTTCCCTCAATTCTTAAGTGGCAATTTAAAGGCTGTCAAAAGGGCTCGCGCCTCATCATCAGTCTTTGCACTAGTTGTTATAGTAATATTCATGCCGCGCAACGCATCAATTTTGTCGTATTCGATTTCCGGGAAAATAATCTGCTCTTTAACGCCCATGTTGTAATTACCACGACCATCAAAAGCTTTACCGGACAAACCACGAAAATCGCGAATACGCGGAATTGATATAGTCACCAGACGATCCAAAAACTCGTACATGCGCTCACGACGCAAAGTAACCTTGCAACCAACAGGATAGTTCTCGCGAATCTTGAAGCCCGCAATTGATTTCTTCGATTTGGTTACCACTGGTTTTTGACCTGCAATCTTCTGCATATCAGCAACCGCATGATCCATAACCTTCTTGTCCGCAACCGCCTCACCAACACCCATATTGAGTGTGATTTTTTCGATACGCGGAACTTCCATGATGGACTTATAGCCGTACTTGGCCATCATTTCTTTTGCCACTGTTGTTTTATAGTAATCGTACAAACGAGACATACCGTATTTCCTCTTATGCAATCACTTCGCCACTGGATTTAAATACGCGTACTTTGCGTCCGTCTTCCAGAAATTTAACACCAACGCGATCCGCCTTTTTGGTGGCAGCATTGTAAATCGCGACATTAGAAACATCGATTGGCATTTCCATCTCAACGATGCCGCCATTCAAACCCTTAACTGGATTTGGTTTCTGATGCTTTTTAACTTTGTTTACACCACTTACCAGCAACTTACCTTCCAGCACTCGCAAAACACTTCCGCGCGCACCTTTGTCCTTGCCGGCAATGACTATCACGTCATCATTTTTTTTAATCTTGCTCATGATATTTCCTTGACTGCGTTATAGCACTTCAGGTGCCAACGACACGATTTTCATGAATCGCTCGGTACGCAACTCACGAGTAACTGGTCCAAAAATACGCGTGCCAATAGGTTCCAGTTTCGCATTCAGCAACACTGCCGCATTGCCATCGAACTTAACAAGAGAACCATCAGGGCGACGCACACCTTTAGCTGTACGTACTACGACTGCGCTATAAACGTCACCTTTTTTAACACGTGAACGCGGAGCAGCATCTCTGATACTCACTTTAATTACATCACCTATGCCAGCATAACGACGCTTTGAACCACCAAGCACCTTAATACACATAACAGTGCGAGCACCGGTATTGTCGGCAACGTTTAAAATTGACTGCATTTGTATCATTTGTAAATCTCCAACTTTGTCCGCTCTTGACGGCTAGTTTTGGAACCCGTTCGGGTTAGGCCGTCGCAAGCAACGGTGAAACGAAGCCGCGCATTATATTGACACTTGCGTTAAAACGCAAGCACCTTATGCAATTAGTTTGCCAGAGCTTTTTCTACAAGCTTGGACACACGCCATGTTTTAGTCTTGGATAGCGGACGGCATTCTTCAATAACGACCACATCACCTTGATTACATTCATTGGTTTCATCATGCGCGTGATATTTTTTAGATACGCGTACAATTTTACCCAGCAATGGATGCTTGATTTTTCTTTCAATCAAAACAGTCACTGTTTTGTCCATTTTGTCACTCACCACTGTGCCGGTCAGCGTACGCTTTAAATTAGTCGCAGTCATTATTGCGCACCCTTCTGTGTCAATATCGTTTTAACGCGCGCGATATCACGACGTACTTTGCTCAACGAGCTATTGTTACTCAGCTGTTGAGTAGCCATCTGCATACGCATACCAAACTGCGCTTTTGTAAGAGACAGCAATTCTGTCTCCAACTCGGCAACAGATTTTGTCTTCAGTTCGCTAGCTTTCATAATTAAGCACCTACCTGTCTAATAACAAATGTAGTCTCGATAGGTAACTTTGCTGAAGCCAACCTGAACGCCTCACGCGCAATAACCTCATCTACACCATCCATCTCATACAACATTTTTCCAGGCTGAATCTCTGCCACATAGTATTCCGGATTACCCTTACCGTTACCCATACGCACTTCAGCTGGCTTCTGTGAAATCGGCTTATCCGGGAAAATACGAATCCAGATACGACCACCACGTTTAATGTGACGAGTCATCGCACGGCGTGCCGCTTCGATTTGGCGCGCTGTCAAACGACCACGGCCAACAGCTTTCAGGCCGAACTCTCCAAAACTTACTTTGTTACCGCGAGTAGCGATGCCGGTATTACGGCCTTTGTGCTCTTTGCGGTACTTTCTTCTAGCTGGCTGTAGCATGTTTAGCTCCCGACTTTCTTACTTTTTTCTCAGGTTCAGCGGCAGGAGATGAAACCTCCTGAACACCTGTATTTTCGCCTTTATAAACCCAAACCTTAACGCCGATCAGGCCATAAGTTGTGAGCGCTTCCGATGTACCGTAGTCGATATCTGCTCGCAATGTATGCAATGGCACACGGCCTTCGCGATACCACTCTGTACGGGCAATTTCAATACCGTTCAAGCGGCCAGAACTCATGATTTTGATACCCAGAGCACCAAGACGCATTGCATTTTGCATCGCACGTTTCATTGCACGACGGAACATGATACGTTTTTCAAGTTGCTGGGTTATCGAATCCGCAATCAGCTGTGCATCGATTTCAGGCTTGCGTACTTCTTCAATATTCAGCGCAACATCGGGAAGGCCCATGCGCTTTTTTAATTCGGTGCGCAGTGATTCGATATCCTCGCCTTTTTTACCAATTACCACACCTGGACGAGCCGAGTAGATGGTGATCTTGGCATTTTTTGCAGGACGCTCGATGACAATTTTAGAAACCATCGCTCCGGCCAGCTTCTTTTTAAGATACGCACGAACTTCGATGTCTTTCAGCAGCAAGTCAGAAAAATTCTTGCTGTTGGCATACCACCTGGATGTCCAGTTTTTATTGACGCTCAATCGGAAACCGATTGGATGTATTTTCTGTCCCATATCTGCTTAGCTCCCGACGATTATCGTAATGTGGCAGGTCTGCTTTTCTATGCCAGTACCACGACCTTTAGCGCGTGGAATCATGCGCTTCAGTGAAGTAGCCTTATCTACATAGATAGTATTTATCTTCAACTCATCAATGTCAGCACCATCATTGTGCTCAGCATTGGCGATTGCAGACTCCAATCCCTTTTTGATAATTACTGCAGCCTTTTTTGGGCTAAAAGCCAAAAGTTGCAATGCTTTATCAACTGGCATGCCGCGGATTTGATCAGCGACGAGCCTTCCTTTTTGCGCCGACAGGCGAACACCCTTTACTACTGCTGTTGTGCTCATCATGCCTCCTTATTTCTTAACCGCTTTTTTATCAGCGGCGTGCCCTTTGAACGTGCGTGTCAATGCAAACTCGCCGAGCTTGTGCCCAACCATGTTTTCAGAGATATACACAGGAATGTGTTGCTTGCCGTTATGCACTGCAAATGTCAAACCTACAAAAGTAGGGACCACAGTAGAACGACGTGACCATGTTTTAACTGGACGCTTGTCATTGGTTGCACGCACTGTCTCAACCTTCTTCAACAAATGTGCATCAACAAATGGACCTTTTTTAATGGAACGTGCCATATTTAATTACCCCTTAAGCTGAAAGCGACGGCGAACAATCATGTTGCTTGTACGCTTATTGCGACGTGTACGGAAGCCTTTGGCTGGCACACCCCATGGACTAACTGGATTGCGACCTGCTGCAGTCTTACCCTCACCACCACCATGCGGGTGATCAATCGGGTTCATAACCACACCACGAACCGTTGGACGGATACCGCGCCAACGATTCGCACCAGCTTTACCAATTGAACGCAATGAATGCTCACCATTGCCAACTTCGCCAATTGTTGCGCGGCACTCAACATGAACCTTGCGAATTTCGCCAGAGCGCAAACGCAACTGGGCATAACTTCCTTCACGTGCCAACAGCTGCACAGAAGTTCCTGCGGAGCGAGATAACTGCGCACCTTTGCCTGGCATCATTTCAATGCAATGTATTGTCGAGCCCACGGGTATATTGCGCAGAGGCAAAGCATTACCAGCTTTAATTGGTGCATCTGAACCGTTCTGCAACTGTGTGCCTACTGCCACGCCCTTGGGTGCAATAATGTAGCGACGCTCACCATCCGCATAACACAGCAAAGCAATGTGCGCTGAACGGTTTGGATCGTATTCCAGCTGCTCAACGGTAGCCGGTATGCCATCTTTATTGCGTTTAAAGTCAATAACGCGATAACTCTTCTTATGACCACCGCCCATATGACGAACAGTAATACGACCGTTGTTATTACGACCAGCGGTTCTATTTTTCTTTTCGAGCAAAGCTGCATGCGGCTTGCCCTTGTGCAACCCCGGCGTAACAACGCGTACTACAGCGCGTCGGCCCGGAGAAGTTGGTTTTAGTTTCATCAGTGCCATGATTTACCCCTGCTCACTCGTAGCAAAATTGATTTCTTGACCCGGAGCCAGGCAAACATAAGCCTTCTTCCAGTCCTTGCGCGAACCCATGTATTTGCCAAAGCGCTTGCTTTTGCCTTTGACCACACTTACCTGAACTTTTTCAACGCTGACCTTGAACAACAGTTCAACAGCAGCTTTAATTTCAGGTTTGGTTGCATCAGAAACCACACGGAAAATTACTTGCTCATTTTTCTCAGCAACATATGTTGCTTTCTCAGAAATCTGAGGTGCAAGCAGAACATTCATCAAACGTTCTTGATTGAAATTTTGTGCACTCATGCCAGTAACTCCTCAATCTTCGCTATCGCGTTGCGCGTTACCAATACCTTGGGGAAACGTACCAGACTAACTGGGTCAGCCTGATGCGCCTCAAGAACCAATACATTCGGAAGGTTACGCGTAGACAAGAACAGATTTTCATCGATATTGTCAGTAATAATAAGCACACGATCCATACCCAGACCCATGTCCTTCATCTTCTGAGCAAATACCTTAGTCTTCGGTGTATCCACCACAAGATTATCAACAACGGTCATACGACCATCACGAACAAGTTGCGAAAAGATTGAAGCCAAGCCTGCGCGGTACATCTTGCGGTTAATTTTCTGGCTAAAATTCTCATCAGGCGAGTTACCAAAAATCTTACCACCACCACGCCATATCGGGCTTGAGGCCATACCAGCACGAGCACGGCCAGTACCTTTTTGCGCCCATGGCTTGCGGGTACTCTTTGCGATTTCGCTACGACCTTTTTGTTTACGGTTACCCGAACGCGCATTAGCCTGATACGCAGTAACAAGCTGATGAATCAAGGCTTCATTGTATTCACGCCCAAACAAATCGTCTGAAGCAGCAATACTTGCAGCAGCCTTACCGTTTGCGTTAATGACTTTAATTTCCATTATGCACCTGCCTTAACTGCTGGACGCACGATTACGTCACCGCCCTTGCTACCAGGAACAGCGCCCATCACCAACAACAGCTGGCGATCCGCATCGATACGAACAATTTTTAAATTTTGCACTGTGCGCTGAACGTCACCCAGATGACCAGTCATGCGCTTACCAGGGAATACTCGACCTGGATCTTGCGCCATACCGATAGAACCCGGGACGTTATGCGATTTGGAGTTACCGTGAGATGCACGGCCAGACTTGAAGTGGTGACGCTTGATGGTACCCGCGTAACCCTTACCCAACGTTACGCCTGTAACGTCAACTTTCTGACCAACCTGAAACAGATCCACGCCCATCTTGCCACCAGCTTGCAATGCTGCAACCTGGTCTGGCGTAGCTGTAAATTCTTTCAACACACTACCCGCTTCAACACCCGCCTTTGCGTAATGACCGGCAGCAGCCTTGGTCACACGAGTAGCGCGACGTACGCCAAATGCAACTTGCACTGCACTATAGCCGTCTTTTTCAGATGTTTTGCATTGAGTAATGCGGTTATTGGACACGTCCAGCACTGTTACAGGCAACGATGTTCCGTCGTCGGTAAAAATACGGGTCATGCCAATCTTGCGACCGACAAGTCCTAAGCTCATTTTATTTCCTTTTATTAAGGGGCCAACTTCAATTGGTTGGCCGATTTATATACTACGAAACTGCGTATACAACGTTTACTGCAACTTAATCTCTACATCCACGCCCGCTGGCAAATCAAGCTTCATCAGCGCATCCACTGTTTTATCAGTTGGATCTACAATATCCATCATGCGCAGATGCGTACGAATTTCAAATTGGTCACGAGAAGTTTTATTAACGTGCGGTGAACGCAACACATCAAAACGCTCAATCTTGGTAGGCAAAGGAATCGGGCCTTTAACGACAGCACCGGTACGCTTGGCCGTTTCTACAATCTGCGATGCCGATTGATCAATCAAACGATAATCAAATGCTTTCAGTCGAATACGGATTTTCTGGCTAGTTGACATATTTTTTACTCAGCTTTTAGCAGCTTTAACAGCCTGCACATTAAAGAACGAAATATTATACAGCGAGACCATGTCTCGCTGCACGCTATTTTTACATTTTACCTACAAATACCTTACTACTTAAATCTTAAACAACAATCTTGGCAACCACACCCGCGCCAACGGTACGACCACCTTCGCGAATCGCGAAACGCAAACCTTCTTCCATCGCAACCGGTGCGATCAGGTTTACAGTGACAGATACGTTGTCGCCTGGCATGACCATTTCAGTACCCGCTGGCAGTTCAACCGCACCGGTCACGTCCGTTGTACGGAAGTAGAACTGTGGACGGTAGCCCTGGAAGA
>Ga0315270_10001573_pt1 | contig 12141 bp, 8 predicted proteins | sample C1_bottom_MG_FD_204932 | JGI IMG/M metagenome (GOLD analysis project Ga0315270, IMG submission 204932) | Sediment microbial communities from Yellowstone Lake, YNP, Wyoming, USA - C1_bottom | ecosystem: Environmental > Aquatic > Freshwater > Lake > Sediment | place: USA: Wyoming | collected... | reverse complement strand
GCTCACCGGGGTGCGCGCGGCGTTCACCGCGGTGGGCGACGACGACCAGGCCATTTACGGCTGGCGCGGCGCGTCGGCCGACAATCTGAAGCAGTTGCGCGAGGATTACCCGCACCTGCAGGTGGTGAAGCTGGAGCAGAATTACCGCTCGACCGTGCGCATTCTGAAAGCCGCCAACAGCCTGATCGCCAACAACCCCAAGCTGTTTGAAAAGCGCCTGTGGAGTGACCTCGGCCACGGCGACGCGATCCAGGTGATGGCCACCAAGGACGACGAGCACGAAGCCGAATCGGTGGTGATGCGGCTGCTGTCGCACAAGTTCCAGCACCGCACCGAGTGGCGCGACTACGCCATCCTGTATCGCGGCAACTATCAGGCGCGGGTATTCGAGCAGGCGCTGCGCAACGAAAAAGTGCCCTATCAGCTGTCCGGCGGGCAGTCGTTCTTCGACCGTGCCGAGATCAAGGACGTGATCGCCTACCTGCGCCTGATCGCCAATAGCGACGACGACCCAGCCTTCATCCGTGCCGTCACCACGCCCAAGCGCGGCATCGGTGCGACGACGCTGGAAAAGCTCGGCCAGGTCGCCGCCACGCTGCACGTGAGCCTGTTCGAGGCGGTGTTTTCAGCCGCTGCCGCGTCGCAGATCGGCGAACGCCAGCTGGCACCGCTGGTGGAATTCTGCAACTTCATCAACCGCTTCGAGGAACGCGTCGTCTGCGAACCGGCCGGCGAAGTGCTGAACGACCTGCTGAAAACCATCGACTACGAAGTCTATGTGTTCGACCAGGACGACACCCGCGTCGCACAGGGCAAGTGGAACAACGTGCTCGAATTCGCCGCCTGGATCGCCAAGAAAGGCGAGGAGGAGGACAAGAATCTGCTGCAGCTGACGCAGACCATCGCGCTGATCACCCTGCTCGAAGGGCGCGAGGAAGAGGAACCCAACGCGGTGCGGCTATCCACTCTGCACGCCGCCAAGGGGCTGGAATTCGGCCACGTGTTCCTGGTCGGCATCGAGGAAAATATCCTGCCGCATCGTGATGCGGTCGATGAAGGACGGCTGGAAGAAGAACGCCGCCTGATGTATGTCGGCGTCACCCGCGCGAAGAAATCGCTCACGCTGTCCTACTGCGCACGCCGCAAACGCGCACGCGAATCGGTCGCCTGCGAACCGTCACGTTTCATCGACGAACTCGGCGACGACGTGCGCCAGCCGGAAAAGCCTTCCAGCGCCGACGCCAAGGCCAGCGGCAGCGACCGGCTGGCGGCGTTGAAGGCGATGCTCGGCTAAACGCGGAATCCGATAAACAAAGAGGATCGGAAGTCCGCTGTGGAAAATTCAGGCCATCGACCCTAAGCGGTCTGATCGCCATCAGTCTAGGGGGCAGTATCAACCGGCACCCTATCGGGTTTTCGGGGAGCGTAGTCCTCATGGGCGCATCCAGGCGCTACCGAACTGCACGTAATATGCAGGGCCATCCGGGCCGTAAGCAACGTCGAGGCCCATGTGCAGGCCGTACTTGCGGGCGATCTCGTAGCGAAATCCGGCGCCCCCGGTGGTCACGTTCTGGGATCTATGACTCTGTTGACCGTCGTTCCTGGTCGCGCCGGCGCCGGCAAAGCCGACCAGACTGAATCGTTCCCAGAACTGCCAGCGCAGTTCCGCCTCGACCTGGGCCGTATAGTCGCCCTGGTAACGCATGGCCGGCACGCCGCGCAGCAAGATGAAGGGGCGCAGGTAGAACGGCACATCCCCGAAGCTTAGGTCCGAACTTCCCATGACGCCGAGCGTCAGGTCGCGAGCAAGCGGTTGGTAATGGATTCCAGTCAGGTTGACCCGCTGGAAATCGGTATCGCTGCCCATGGCCTTGCTGAAAAGGCCGGCTGACAAGTCCAGATAATTTCCGCTCGTCGGCGTGAACATGTTGTCGCGCGAATCGAAACTGATGGTCGGCAGCAGGCCGCCCACCCGCGATTCGACCAGGATATCCGGCAGGCTCTCCAGTGCAGGCAGAACGTCGAACGTTACGGTCGTCGAGGCCAGCACGTAACCAAGTCCGACCCAGGCTTGCGAGTTGCCGAGGCGGTAACGGCCCTGGACCACTCCGGCAGTCGTTTCCAGGTTGTAGGACTTTGGATTGTCTTGAAGCAGCGGGTCGCGGCCGATTCCATAAAAATCCAGATTCACAGAAGCACGCACGACGCCGACCAGGGTTTTCACCCGGTCGTCGAGCCAGTGCCGCATGTCGCCGGCAAATGCGCCCCGGGTCCCGTTGTCGGTGCCGAGCGCACCGATTACCGAGATATTGGGCCTGCCAAAACCGGCTTGTGCTTCGCCTTTCTGCTTGTCGATGAATACAAGGGCGCCGGCGGCGCCAAGACCAATTGCCGGTTCGGTAATGGGAATGGCCAGTGGAACGAACCCGTAGGCCTGATCGATGAATCCGCTGATGTCCAGCCAGCCATCTTCCTCTGACCGGAAGCGGGATGGTTCTTCTGGCTTTGCAGTAGTCTCGGGTGAGACATCGCCGGCAAACGCGCTGGCCCCGAGCAGAGTGCCGGATAGCAGGAACCAACGAAGGCGCCTGCATCGATGAAGCTTCATGGATTCCGCGCAGGACGATAGCCTACAAGAGCGGAACGAACCGCCTGCCATCCGCCGTTTTGAGTGCCCATGAATGTTTCCCTATTTGTATTACTGCATCAGACTGCCACCGAACAAACAGTAGACATCAAAATTATCCAATATTCGGCCATCCTGCCCAACAGACTGGAACACCGCTCAACACGGGAACCACTCATATCGTATGTCGAATATCGCCTTGTGGCCGTAAGCCGCCCACTCCCCACCCCACAAGTTCAACGCGCTATTCGACATTTGAAACAGGACCCGTTGGCACAACGGGGATCACGTTCAACAGCTGATTCCGGGTGCCCAAAAAAGATGGGACGCCGCAGCGTCCCATTTGATTTCAGCGTCTGATTTCGGCAAGCCGACGATCAGTTGACCTTGGGATCGAGTTCGCCCTTGTCGTAACGCTTCTGCATGTCTTCCAGGTTGAACACTTTCTTGATCTTGCTGGCCTGACCGGCTGCGCCGAAGGCTTCGTAGCGCGCCTTGCAGATGTCGCTCATGCCCTTGGTGGCTTCCTTGAGGAATTTGCGCGGGTCGAAGTTGGCCTTGTTCTCGGCCAGGTGCTTGCGGATGGCGCCGGTGGAGGCCATGCGCAGGTCGGTGTCGATGTTGACCTTGCGCACGCCGTTCTTGATGCCTTCGACGATTTCGCTGACCGGCACGCCGTAGGTCTGGCCCATGTCGCCGCCGTAGCTGTTGATGATGGCGAGCCAGTCTTCCGGCACAGACGACGAGCCGTGCATCACCAGGTGGACGTTGGGGATGCGGGCGTGGATTTCCTTCACGCGGTCGATGCGCAGCACCTTGCCGGTGGGCTTCTGGGTGAACTTGTAGGCGCCGTGCGAGGTGCCGATGGCGATCGCCAGCGCATCCACGCGGGTCTTGGAAACGAAATCAGCGGCCTCATCAGGGTCGGTCAGCAACTGGTCGTGGGACAGCTTGCCTTCGGCGCCATGGCCGTCTTCCTCGCCGGCCATACCGGACTCCAAAGAGCCGAGACAGCCCAGTTCGCCTTCGACCGAGACGCCACAGGCGTGCGCCAGTTCGGACACCTTGGCGGTGGTGGCGACGTTGTATTCGTAGGTGGACGGGGTCTTGCCGTCGGTGCCGAGCGAGCCGTCCATCATCACGGACGAGAAACCGGACTGGATGGAACGGAAGCAGATGCTGGGGGAGGCGCCGTGATCCTGGTGCATGCAGACGGGAATCTGCGGATACATTTCGATGGCGGCCAGGATGAGGTGGCGCAGGAAGGGTTCGCCGGCGTAGGAACGCGCACCGGCGGAACCTTGCAGAATCACCGGGGAATCCACTGCAGCAGCGGCCTGCATGATGGCCTGAACCTGCTCCATGTTGTTGACGTTGAAGGCGGGCAAGCCATAGCCGTTCTCGGCGGCGTGGTCGAGCAATTGACGAAGGGATATCAGGGCCATTTACAGTCTCCTATTTAAAAAATATACAGCGGGAATCAGGTTTTTTTCGAGCCGCCGACGCGGACGATTTTCATGGTGTTGGTGCCGCCCGACTGGCCGATGGGCTCGCCGATGGTGAGCAGGATCAGATCGCCTTCGCGCACCGCCCCGCGCCGCCGCAGCTCGTCTTCAGCCTCAGCCAACAGCACATCGCGGTCCTTGCTGGAAGTTTTCAGATTGATCGGGTACACGCCACGAAACAGAGTGACTTTTCTACGGGTTTCGACCTGCGGTGTCAAGGCGTAGATCGGCACCCGGGTGGACAGGCGGCTCATCCACAGGCAGGTATTGCCCGATTCGGTGAGCGCGGCGATGGCCTTGATGTTGAGATGCACCGAGGTGAACACCGCCGACATCGCGATGGCCTCATCTGCGCGCAGAAAGCTTTTGCTCAGGCGGTCGTTGGAAAAGCCGGGTTCGGCCTCCTTTTCGGCTTCCAGACAGACGCGATCCATTGCCTGGATCGCCTCGACCGGGAACTGGCCCGCCGCGGTTTCCGCCGACAGCATCACCGCATCGGTGCCATCCAGCACCGCGTTGGCGACGTCGGAAACTTCGGCGCGGGTGGGGATCGGGCTGGAGATCATCGATTCCATCATCTGGGTGGCGGTGATGACGACCTTGTTGCGCTCGATCGCCATGCGGATCATGCGCTTCTGCAATGCGGGCACGGCAGCGTCGCCGACTTCCACGCCGAGGTCGCCGCGCGCCACCATGATGGCGTCCGACGCTTCGAGGATTTCTTCCAGATGTTCGATCGCTTCGGTGCGCTCGATCTTGGCAACCAGCAGGCTCTTGCCGCCCGCCGCGCGCAACAGCTCGCGCGCCTGCCGCATGTCGGCGCCGGAACGCGGGAACGACACCGCCAGATAATCGGCTTTCAGCACGGCGGCGGTCCTGATGTCCTCGATGTCTTTTTCGGTCAGCGCCGCCGCCGACAGGCCGCCGCCCTTGCGGTTGATGCCCTTGTTGTTGGACAGCGCGCCGCCCTGCACCACCTTGCAAATGATTTCCGTGCCCTTGACTTCTTCGACCCAGAATTCGATGCGGCCATCGTCCAGCAACAGGGTGACGCCGCGCTTCACGTCATTCGGCAATTCCTTGTAGTCGAGGCCGACACGGGTCTGGTCGCCCATCGTGCAGGCTGCGTCGAGAATGAAGGTGTCGCCTTTGGCCAGGGTGATCTTGTTGTCCTTGAACTTGCCGATGCGGATTTTCGGGCCTTGCAGATCGACCAGCACGCCGACCGCGCGGCCACGCGCGCGCGCCAGCGAGCGCACCAGCTCGGCGCGATCGATGTGATCCTGCGCGGTACCGTGCGAAAAGTTGAGGCGCACCACATCCAGCCCGGCTTCCATCATCCGATCCAGGGTTTTGGCATCGGAACAGGCGGGGCCGAGGGTGGCGACGATTTTGGTTCTACGAATCATTTTGGTGAGCGGTAAGTGGCAATCGGTATAAAAACAAAAAACGGTGAGCGAGAACGCTCACCGTTTACTGTGCTTACCCTTGGGCCCGCTCCTCCAGAATCGCCACGGCGGGCAGGGTCTTGCCTTCGAGGTATTCGAGGAAGGCGCCACCGGCGGTGGAAATGTAGCTCACCTTGTCGTAGATGTCGTATTTCTGGATCGCGGCAATGGTGTCGCCGCCGCCCGCGAGAGTGAAGGCATTGGTGTTGGCGATCGCCATGGCGATGGTCTTGGTGCCTTCGCCAAACTGGTCGAACTCGAACACGCCAACCGGGCCGTTCCATACCACGGTGCCGGCCTGCATGATGATGTCGGCAAGTTGCTGCGCGCTCTTCGGGCCGATGTCGAAAATCATGTCGTCGTCGGCGACGTCGCCCGCGTCTTTCAGCACGGCGGGTTCATTGGCGTCGAATTTTTTGCCACACACCACGTCGACGGCAATTGGAATGGTTGCGCCACGCGCGGTCATTTTTTCGATCAGCGCCTGCGCGGTCGGGATGAGGTCGTGTTCACACAGCGACTTGCCGACGTTCTTGCCCATCGCTGCGAGGAAGGTGTTGGCGATACCGCCGCCGACCACCAGTTGTTCGCATTTCTCGGCCAGCGCTTCCAGCACGGTCAATTTGGTGGAAACCTTGCTGCCGCCGACGATGGCGACCATCGGGCGGGCCGGATTGGCCAGTGCCTTGTCGAGCGCATCCAGTTCTTCGGTCAGCAGAATCCCGGCCGCAGCCACCGGGGCAAACTTGGCGATGCCGTGAGTCGAGGCTTCGGCGCGGTGCGCAGTGCCGAAGGCATCCATCACGAAGACGTCGCACAGCGCGGCGTATTTCTTCGCGGTCTCGTCGACGCTCTTCTTTTCGCCCTTGTTGACACGGCAGTTTTCCAGCACGACCAGTTCGCCGTCGGCCACGTTGAAGCCGCCGTCGACCCACTCGCGGATCAGGCGCACGTTCTTGCCGAGCTTCTGCGCGATCACATCGACCACGGGCTTGAGCGAATCTTCTTCCTTGAACTCGCCTTCGGTGGGGCGACCGAGGTGCGAGGTAACCATCACCTTGGCACCCGCCTTGAGGCAGTGCTCGATGGTGCGCATCGATGCGGTGATGCGTGCATCGGAGGTGACTTTGCCGTCCTTGACCGGCACGTTCATGTCGGCACGGATGAAGACGCGCTTGCCAGCCAGATCGAGATCGGTGACGCGGATAAATTTGGGCATGGGTTTCTCCTGAATAATTAAGCGGTAAGGGATGAGTGGGCTCAGCCCTTACAACTCAGTTGGGTGTGCAGTGGGTGCTGAACAGCGAGCGGACGCGTCCGCTTGCTGTTCAGCGTTTACCGCTTACTTGGCGACGTGCTCGACCAATCGCAGCATGTTGCAGGTGTAGCCGTACTCGTTGTCGTACCAGGACACGACCTTGACGAAGGTGTCGTCCAGGGCGATGCCCGCATCCACGTCAAAAGTGGAGGGCGCGCTGTTGCCCACGAAGTCGGTGGAGACCACTTTCTCTTCGGTGTAACCCAGCACACCCTTCATGGCGCCTGTGGAGGCGGCCTTCATGGCCGCACAGATTTCAGCGTAGGTGGCAGGCTTGTTCAGCTCGACGGTCAGGTCAACTACGGATACGTCAGAGGTCGGCACGCGGAAAGCCATGCCGGTCAGCTTGCCCTTCAGTGCAGGCAGCACCACGCCAACGGCCTTGGCAGCACCGGTGGACGACGGAATGATGTTTTCCAGAATGCCACGACCGCCGCGCCAATCCTTGGCAGACGGGCCGTCCACGGTTTTTTGCGTGGCGGTAGCCGCATGCACGGTGGTCATCAGGCCGCGCTTGATGCCCCAGTTGTCATTCAGCACCTTGGCCACAGGCGCCAGGCAGTTGGTGGTGCAGGAAGCAGCCGAAACGATGGCCTCACCCGCATAGGTCGTGTGGTTCACACCATAGACGAACATCGGGGTGGAATCCTTGGCGGGAGCCGATTGAACCACTTTCTTCGCGCCCGCCTTGATGTGAGCTTCGCAGGACTCGGTGGTCAGGAAGAAGCCTGTGCAGTCGATCACGAGGTCAGCGCCCACTTCGTTCCACTTCAGGTTGGAGGGATCACGCTCGGCGGTCAGGCGGATGGTCTTGCCGTTCACGATCATGTTGCCGCCGTTCACGGCGATGTCGCCGTTGAAGCGACCATGCACGGAATCGTACTTCAGCATGTAAGCCAGATAGTCGGGGTCGAGCAGGTCGTTGATTGCGACGATCTCGATATTGGGGAAATCCTTCGCCACAGCGCGGAACACCATGCGGCCGATGCGGCCAAAACCGTTAATACCAACTTTGATTGCCATTTTGCAGTCTCCTGGGTTGAGAAATTTTTATCCGCGAAGCGCGCGAAGATTCGCGAAGAAAAACCGGCCTTTCTTCGCGTCCTTCGCGGACACGGGGTTTTACAGAACGTTCTTGACCGCCGCCACGACGGCCTCGGTCGTGATGCCGAAGTGCTTGTACAGCGCCGGGGCCGGAGCGGACTCACCAAAGGTGTCGATGCCGATCACCGCGCCTTCCAGGCCCACGTACTTGCGCCAGAAGTCGGTGACGCCGGCTTCGACCGCGACGCGCGGCAAGCCTTTGGTCAGCACGCTGGCCTTGTAGGCGGCGTCCTGGCGGTCGAAGGTGTTGGTCGACGGCATCGACACCACGCGCACCGCGATGCCTTCGGCGGCCAGCGCTTCCTGCGCCTTCATGGCCAGTTCAACTTCGGAACCGGTGGCGATGATGATGGCCTTGGCGCCCGCTGCATCTTTCAGCACGTAGCCACCTTTAACCACATTGGCCAGAGTCGCCGCATCGCGCGCCATGAACGGCAGGTTCTGACGGCTCAAAATATGGCAGGTCGGGCCATCCATGCGCTCGACCGAATGCGCCCAGCCGATCATGGTTTCCACGGTGTCGCACGGACGCCAGACGTCGATGTTGGGGATCATGCGCAGGGTAGTGGTCTGCTCCACCGGCTGGTGGGTCGGGCCGTCTTCGCCGAGGCCGATCGAGTCGTGGGTGAACACGTGGATCACGCGCTGCTTCATCAGCGCGGCCATGCGGATGGCGTTGCGCGAGTATTCGGAGAACATCAGGAAGGTGCCGCCGAACGGCAGCAGGCCGCCGTGCAAGGCCACGCCGTTCATGATTGCGGCCATGCCGAATTCGCGCACGCCGTAGCTGATATAGTTGCCTGGCTTGCCGTGGCGCACCGGATGGCAGCCTTCCCAGTTGGTCAGGTTGGAGCCGGTCAGATCGGCCGAACCGCCAAGGAATTCGGGCAGCGCGCTAGCCAGCGCGTTGATCGCGATCTGGCTCGCCTTGCGAGTGGCGACAGTCTCGGCCTTGGTGTTGATCGCGGCCAGTTTGTCAGCGACGTGCGCCTTCCAGTTGGCGGGCAACTCGCCCTTCATGCGGCGCATGAATTCAGCAGCCTCGGCCGGGTAGGCTTTTTTGTATTCGGCGAACTTGTTGTTCCACAGCGTTTCCAGGCCCTGACCCTTGGTCTTGGCGTCCCAGCCGGCATAGATGTCAGCGGGGATTTCGAACGCCGGGTGATTCCAGCCGATGTGCTTGCGCGTGGCTTCGATTTCGTCGTGGCCGAGCGCTGCGCCGTGCACGTCGTGCGTGCCTTCCTTGTTGGGCGAGCCCTTGCCAATGATGGTTTTGCAGCAGATCAGGGTGGGCTTGTCGCTGCTGGCTTTGGCTTTCTGGATCGCGGCTTCGAGCGCCACGACGTCGTGGCCGTCCACGCCAGCGATCACGTTCCAGCCGTAGGCTTCGAAACGCTTGGCGGTGTCGTCGGTGTACCAGTTTTCGATGTGGCCATCGATCGAGATGCCGTTGTCGTCCCAGAACGCGATCAGCTTGTTCAGCTTCCAGGTGCCGGCCAGCGCGCAGGCTTCGTGCGAGATGCCTTCCATCATGCAGCCGTCACCCATGAACGCATAGGTGTGGTGGTCGACGATGGCGTGGTCGGGCTTGTTGAATTCGGCGGCGAGGATCTTTTCCGCCATCGCCATGCCGACGGCGTTGGTGATGCCTTGGCCGAGCGGACCGGTGGTGGTTTCGACGCCGGGGGTGTAGCCGTATTCGGGGTGGCCCGGGGTTTTGGAATGCAACTGACGGAACTGCTTGAGGTCGTCCATCGACAGGTCGTAACCAGTCAGGTGCAGCAGCGCGTAAATCAGCATCGAGCCGTGGCCGTTGCTCAATACGAAGCGATCACGATCAGGCCACTTCGGGTTCGACGGGTTGTGGCGCATATGATGATTCCACAGCGTTTCGGCGATTTCCGCCATGCCCATGGGGGCGCCGGGGTGGCCGGACTTGGCTTTTTCGACAGCATCCATCGCTAGCGCGCGAATGGCATTGGCAAGGTCGTTACGGGTAGGCATTGGTATCCCTTAGGGCTAATAAACTGGCTGCTGCAATTGTCTGTGAAGCTATCGAAGGACAGCCCGAACAAACTACGCAAAACCTTAATTATCCGTCAGCAGGGCAGGCGGAGGCAAGCCGCTAACCGAAACCGGGAAAAGGCTGGGTTGTCAGTCGGTTAAGTGAAAAAGCGCGCGTGACGCATGAACTGCAGACATTCAAATATTTCTATTCGGAGGTTGAATGGATTGATGGCGTGGTTTGCGGGACGCGGATTCGTGCCGCCGGAATGCGGTGCGGGTTTCAGTCTGCCCCATATCACGCGCATAAAAAAACGGGAGCCGAAGCTCCCGTTTTAATAGTCAGGCGTTCAACTATTAATGAGCAACTTGATCAATGCCCGCGCCCCACAGTTCGACACGGCGATTCTGAGCGCGGCCTTCTTTGGTAGCATTGCTGGCTGCCGGACTGGCTTCACCGTAGCCTTTTGCAGTGATGCGGTCAGCAGGAACACCCTTCTTGATAATTGCATTACGCACGGTATCCGCACGGCGCTGCGACAACTTCAAGTTGTAAGCCTCCGGGCCCGTGCTGTCGGTGTAACCCTTCAGCTCGAACTTGTCGCCTGCTGGCATTTGATTGATGTGCGCGACAGCCTTATCAATTTTTTCGGCGGCAGCCGGCTTCAGCGTAGCCTTGTTGAAGTCAAAATTCACGTCGCCCAGAACCTCAAGCGGAGCGGGAGCGGGAGTGGGAGCGGGAACTTCTTTAATTATGACCTTCTCTTCTACCACTACCGGGGGGCAACCATCAGGGGTTTGTGCGTAAACCGTCGGGCACTTGTCTACGGAATCCAATACGCCATCGCCATCGGTATCGATTTCACAACCGAGGGCATTCACTTTCATGCCAGCCGGCGTACCGGGGCACTTGTCGGTCCAGTCCTCAACGCCATCCTTATCCGCATCTTCAATCGCACAGGTCTTGTCCAGCAATTGACGGCCGGGGCAGCCAATCGTGCGGGCAACTTCTTTACCTGTGGTGGACGGCACCTGAACCGCATCCGGAGCATGAATGGTTTCGGGCTTATATACGCCCGCACCGACGTTGGAAGGATCATAGAAATAGGGATCGGCGGCCTGGGCATTGACTGTGCCAACAGAGATCAGGGCTGTGCTAAGCAAGCTGAGAACGAGGGAGGTACGCATAATAATTAGACTCCTGTCATTGAAAAAAAGCTTCGGTAATTCGTCGCGTGTCGCGCCAGTCTTTGCCATCTACAGCACGCTTGACATTAAAACTATAGCGCCATGCTTGCATGTTTCAAGCAATTTGCAGCGAATGTAACCGGATTTGATGTACGCAGATAGCCCGAAAGGAACTATTTACACAGTTTGTTACATTATCGCCACACTGGGCTGGACATTTCTGCCATGTCACCTGCCCGACATATCGTTCGTCCCGTTCTTCCCCGCAATGCAGTTGTGGCACCAGCCAGGCACGAATTCATGCCCCATCAACGCAAGTGATCGGGCGTTTCGAGCGGGCTGTGCGGCGTCTGTTCGCTGTGCTGTTCGGGCTGATACCAGCCGAGTTTGTCGCGCAGCTTGACCACGTTGCCGACGATGATGAGAGTGGGGGCCTTCAAGCCTGCGGCTGCGGCGAGTCCGGGCAGCGTGGTGAGCGTGCCGGTGACGACGCGCTGGGTCGGCAGGGTGCCGTGCTGAATGATGGCCGCAGGGGTATCAGCAGTCAGCCCATGCTTGATGAGCGCTTCGCACAGCAGTGGCAAGCCTTTCAGTCCCATGTAGATGACGATGGTCTGGTCTTTGCGCGCGATGCCTTCCCAATTCATATTGAAGGTGTTTTCCTTCAGGTGTCCGGTTACGAAAGCGACCGATTGCGCGTAGTCACGATGGGTAAGCGGAATGCCCGCATACGACGCCACGCCCGCCGCCGCAGTGATGCCGGGCACCACCTGAAACGGCACGCCATGCTCAACCAGGGTTTCGATCTCCTCGCCACCGCGGCCGAAGATGAAGGGGTCGCCGCCCTTCAGACGCAGCGTGCGCTTGCCTTCCTTGGCCAGGCGCACCAGCATCAGGTTGATCTCTTCCTGCGGCACGGCGTGGTCGTCGCGCTCCTTGCCGACGTAG
>Ga0315270_10001572_pt1 | contig 12142 bp, 9 predicted proteins | sample C1_bottom_MG_FD_204932 | JGI IMG/M metagenome (GOLD analysis project Ga0315270, IMG submission 204932) | Sediment microbial communities from Yellowstone Lake, YNP, Wyoming, USA - C1_bottom | ecosystem: Environmental > Aquatic > Freshwater > Lake > Sediment | place: USA: Wyoming | collected... | reverse complement strand
CCACAAAGCTCCGGTCCCATCGCGTTGTTGTGCATGAACGGGGCATGGGCCCAGGCATTGAGCAGCGAGACGTTACGGTAATAGCCGCGTCCGCCGTCACCGGGTTCGCGCACGTTGGGATCGGCCGCGCGCGCACGCAGGGTGTCGGAGCCGTACTCCTGCCACACGTGACCCGTCATGTGATTGGAGTGCAATGCGCGGCAACGGAACGTGCCAACCTCCGATACCGGCGTTGCCTGATCGTTACCCATCCAGTCCGCGCGCAGACCGGTTTTGTCGGACACCTTCAGGAAGTCGCGATTTTTAAATGGCCCATCGACCGACTCCGGTATGCTCGAATGACAGCGTGCGCAATTTTCTGAAAACACCAGGCGCCCGCGCGCGACGGCACCTTTGCCGAATTCTTTTTCCAGATCCTCGGTCAGATCGTTGTGGTCATAACGTGCACCCGGATTTTTGGTTTTGGTAAGGTTCTCGCGTGCGCGTTGCAAATCCGCCGTGCCGCCCTCGGCGGACAGTACGAAATCCAGCACGTTGGGCAAGCGGTCTTCGACCGCGCGGAAGTTGGCGCAATCGCGCCGGCATTGACCAATGTCGAACGATGTTTGACCGAAGTTACGTTGTTGCGGATCAAGCTGCCGCAAATCGGTCAGGTGATTGACCCAGCACTGTTCCGAACACGAGCCGATGTTGATGAACACGCGCTGCAAGGCTTCGGGGGCGCCGATGCTGTCTTCCCCGCCTTTTAAAATGTGATGCACGGTTTCGCTCTGCAGACTCTTGCGCCAACACTTGCTGCTCTTGCCCGGCTCGCACCAGCATGCCGTTTCCGGCTCGCTGGCGTTGCAGGCCTTCACCTTGCGCCACTTGTTGACCGCCTCGTTATTAAACGTCGGCCGCTGCCTGATATTAATCAGCGCGTTCATGGTGCCAGGATTATTCACTTGATCGGTGGGCACGGCGGAAGTATCCGTGGTGCCGGGGCGCGCGTGCGAAAATACCTGCCATTCCAGGCTATTTTTCCCCATCCCCGAGACCATCACTTCGGACAGCCGCGAGTATTGGTTGCCGAGCAAGCCCTTGATGTTTTCCCACTGCGGATGCGCCGGGTCTTTGGGTGAACGGGTTGGATCGAACGAGATATGACACGCGCCGCAGGCCATGCCGATCCGGAACGGCGGCTCGACCGAGGGGTCGACCAGATGACTGGTTTGGCTGTCGGACGAGTCTTGCTGCGCGCTCAGTTTCTTGTCGTAGCCTTCCCAGGTGCCAAGCTTGCCATTTAAGCGGCGCCACTGTTCCAGATTGAATTTCGGATTCGGAAATTTGCGCAATCCCAGCGCGCCGGTGGAGGTGCCGAAGGCGAGATCGCAGGGCGATTGACGCTGATCGTTGGGACCGTGCACTTCACCTTCGGCGAGCGGCGCGTCTTTAAAGTCGCAGGCGGGATCGCGATAACCCGTCTTGCCCACGGATTGCAGCAACGCGTCGTCGCCCGGGCACCAGTCGAAGCCGAAGGTTTCTTCGTAACTTTTCGCCGGGCAATTGGCCGAGCCCGGCACGCAGCAACTTGGGTCGTTGATCAGACCCCAAGCTTTAAAGCGATCATCGCGCTGGTCGGAACGCAACACGCGGTACCAGTCGATCAACACGCCCAGGCGCTGTTGAAATACGTAGGTATGAAAGCGGTCATTGCCGGCCGCCGCCTTATACCAGATTTCACGTCCGGCGCGCTGCGACGGCGTGAGCTCCGCTTCGCCGAGACGAAAACCGGATTCATCATAAGCCGTAGATGTCGTCGACACCTTGACCGCGGGCGCCGCGGCCGACGCAAAATTTATCGCCAACAAAACACCGCACCACACGGATACCAGCGCTCGTGTCATGTTTACTCCTTGTCGTTGATGCTAATGAGAACAACCTGCGGTTGTTGACAACCGGCCGACCCGCAGACAACACCCGTAAAGTTACGCGGACTACGACGACGCATACAACAGTGACAGCAGACGTGGAGAACAGAAGTTATACAAGCTCTGCCTGGACAGCGCGGCTATCGTACCAAATTCTCCGCTGACGTAACTTAATTCTTCGTTAGCCAATTCAAGGGTGGACGATACACGCGCAACTGAACGCTGCCGAGGCAATTTTACAAAGCAAAAAAGTGACTTTCGTCACGCATCCTTGCGGGCTGTTTCAACTAAACCGCTGCGTGCTCGATAACCATCACGCATCCCTCTATCGAGTTGCGCATGATGAGTTCATTACAGCGAAAAATTCTGGCCGTGTATCTGTTGGTGCTGCTGTTGGGCATCACCTTGTCGGCGACCATTTATTACTACGGCCGCGCCGTGCGCGGTACTACTGCCGAATTAGTGGAACAGAGCTTGCCGCAGTTGCAGACCATCGCGGCACTGCGCGGTGCGATCCTGCTTGAACGCCCGATACTTTATGAGTACTACGCTACCGTCGACCGCAAAAAATTTATCGACAATTTTGAAATGAACATGCGCTCCATCGACGCCGGGCTGCACAGTATCGGCGGGGCGAACGGCGAACATCTTGCGCATGTTGCGCGTGATACCGACACCATCCACGAGCTGGCCGGCCAACTGGACAGCACACTTAATTCCGCCGACATCGATTGGGACAAGGCGCGCGATCTGCTGCAAGCCATCACCACGCTGGAAGAAAGCATTCTTCCCGATCTCGATGCGCTGGTGCAACTCAACCAGCAGCAGGTGGAGCACGGCGGTGCGCAAGTGCAGTCGCGCACTGTGTGGATCACCGGCATGGTAGTAACGTTCAGCATCTTTATTTCCGGCATCGCATTGTGGGTCGGATTTTATGTCAACACCTATATTTCTGAAACCGCAGAACGTAAACGGCTTGCTCTGTTCGCGGAGCGCAGCCCATCGCCGGTCATGCGCTTGTCAACCACCGGCGCCGTGTTGTACGCGAATCCAGCCGCACGCTCGCTGTGCGCCCAACTCGGATTGACCGAAGCGCAACAGCTGTTACCGGCCGACTCGGGCCTGCGGATTAAACAGGCACTCGACACGGGACAGGAATACTGGAATTGCGAACACCATATCGCAACGCGAATTCTCGATTGCAGCGTGCATCTTCTGCGCGACCTCGACACTTGCCACGTATATCTGAGCGACATCAGCGCACGCAAGCAAGCCGAACACAAACTCGAACACCGCGCCTACCATGACACGGTGACGGGCTTGCCCAACCGCCGCGCATTTAATGCGCGCCTGGCAGAGGCGTTGCGACAGGATGCACCCAGCGTAGCCGTGCTGTTAGTGCGCCTGGATCACATCAAACGCGTGCTGGAAAGTCAGGGATACGAAACCAGCGACGCGTTGCTGCGCGCGGTAGCGCAGCGTTTTGGTGAGCTATTAAGCCTCTTCGAAGGGGCGTTGTTATTCCGCTTCGAAGGCGCGACGTTCAGCGTGTTGCTACCCGGAACGGATTCCGAACAGCGCGTCGGTCAGCTGGCCAAACGCCTGCACGATTGCATGACGGAGCCTTTGCACGTGGAAGCACGCGAATATGTGTTCACGTTGAGCATCGGTGCAAGTCAGGCGCCACACAATGGCAATGAAGTGCCGATCTTGACAACTAACGCCGAAGCCGCAGTCAATCATGCGCAGCGGCTGGGAGGTAATGGCTTTCAACGCTACACGGCCGACATGAATGCACGTGCGCAACGATGGCTGACGGTCGAAAGCGGCTTGCGGCGCGCGCTGGAACGCGACGAATTCCTGCTGAATTATCAACCGCAGCTTTCATTGGAAAGCGGGCAAATTACCGGCATGGAAGCATTGATTCGCTGGCGCGGGCCGGACAACATCATGATCTCCCCACTCGACTTCATTCCCGTCGCCGAGGAAACCGGCCAGATCGTGCCCATCGGCGCCTGGGTGTTACACACCGCCTGCGCACAGGCGCGCGCCTGGCACGCTGCCGGCTATTCCGGATTGATCATTGCGGTAAATATTTCAGCGCGCCAGTTTCAGCATCCCGACTTCATCCACCTGGTACAACGCACATTGCGCGACACCGGTTTGCCAGCGGAAAAGCTGGAGCTGGAAATTACCGAAAGCGCGGTCATGCAAGACGCGGAAAAAACCATCGCCACGCTGAATGCGCTGCACGCGCTGGGCGTGACCTTGTCGATCGACGACTTCGGCACCGGTTATTCGTCGCTGAGTTATTTAAAGCGTTTTCCACTTACCAAACTGAAGGTCGATCAATCGTTCGTGCGCAACCTGACCACCAGCGCCAACGACGCCGCAATCGCCCGCTCGGTGATTCTGCTCGGTCACAGCCTGAACCTGGTGGTGATCGCCGAAGGTGTGGAAACCGAAGCGCAACTCGCGTGGCTGCGCACGCAACACTGCGAAGAAATGCAGGGTTACCTGTTTAGCCGCCCGGTACCCGCACCGGAATTCGAAGCATTGTTGCGCAGCGACAAGCGGTTGGGGATTGATATTGTCAAGACGCGCGCTGGGTAATACGTGGTGCACGTGACTGGATGATTGCAGGGTGGGCACCGCCCACCTGGGTGCCGGTGGGCGGTGCCCACCCTGCAAATGTTTTTTAAACCTGCCTCGCTCGACGATTACACCTGCGCTTCGATGTACCGCAGCGCCTGGTCAATCCGCGCCAGCACGCACGCTTTACCGATCAAGTGCGTCGTGACATCAATCGGCGGCGACACCGCGGTACCCGTCAGCGCGACGCGCAACGGCTGCGCCAGCTTGCCCATGTTCATGCCGTGCTTCTCCGCCACTTCGCCCACCACGCGGTGAATTTCTTGCGGCGTCCACGGCTCCAGCGTCGCTAATTGTTCGCGCAATGCGCGCAACACCGGGACCACGTCTTTGCTGAGGTGCTTGGTCGCGGCTTTTTCTTCGTAAGTGCTGAAATCCTTGTAAAAGCACACCACGCTGTCCGCCAACTCCACCAAGGTCTTGGCGCGCTCTTGATGAATCTTCACCACGGCGACGATGTCTGGCCCGGCGCTCGGGTCGATGTCGCGTTTGCTTAAGTGCCAACTCAAATGCCGCGCGACATGTTCCGGGCTGCTGGTCTTGATGTACTGCTGGTTGAGCCACAGCAACTTCTCGGGATTGAATGCCGATGCGCCACGGTGCACATTGTTGACATCAAATAACTCGATCATCTGGTCGACGGAAAATACTTCCTGATCGCCATGCGACCAGCCCAGGCGCACCAGATAATTCAATAGCGCTTCCGGCAAAAATCCGTCGTCGCGATATTGCATCACGCTCACCGCGCCATGGCGCTTGGAGAGCTTCTGCCCGTCCGCCCCCATGATCATCGACACGTGCGCGTAATGCGGCGGCGTCACTCCCAAGGCCTTGAGGATATTCATCTGGCGCGGCGTGTTGTTCAGATGATCGTCGCCGCGGATCACGTGCGAGATTTTCATGTCCATGTCGTCGACGACCACGGTGAAATTGTAGGTCGGCGTGCCGTCGGTGCGCGCGATGATCAAATCGTCCAGCTCGCTGTTCTTGAACACCACGCGGCCTTTGATCAGATCGTCGACCACGGTTTCACCGTCGATCGGATTTTTAAAGCGCACCACCGCCGGGACTCCCGGGCGCGGCTGCGTCAGGTGACGACAACGGCCGTCGTAACGCGGCTTCTCCTTATTCGCCATCTGCGTCGCGCGCATCTGTTCCAGCTCGTCCTTGGAGCAATAGCAGGGATACGCCGTACCCGCCTGCACCATCTGCGCGATAACTTCCTTGTAACGCGGGAAGCGATGCGTTTGATAGAACGGCCCTTCGTCGTACTCCAGCCCGAGCCAGGTCATGCCTTCCAGAATCGCGTTCACCGATTCGGCGGTGGAGCGCTCCAGATCGGTGTCTTCGATACGTAAAATAAACGTGCCGCCGTGCTTGCGCGCATGCAGCCACGAATACAGCGCGGTGCGCGCGCCGCCGACATGCAGATAGCCAGTGGGACTGGGAGCAAAACGGGTACGGAGGGTCATCGGCGCATCCTGGGAAACAGAAGGCCGGTAGTTTAGCAGGGCGCGGAGGGAACACGAAAATATGGCGCGGCATGCGTCGCATTTTCCCAGCTTGCCGCGGTTATCGAGACACGATAACCTTTGAAAATGATCGAAAGCTTTGGAAATCGTCTTGCCGAAGACTTGTTTGACGATATTTCTTCCAAAGCAACACGCCAATTTTCATCGGAATTACACCGCGCTGCGCGACGCAAATTGCTGGTATTGCATGATGCGGCTGAACTACTGGATTTGCGTTCGCCACCGGGAAACCGGCTCGAAGCATTGAAAGGAAAATGGAAAGGGTTTCATTCAATCCGCATCAATGACCAGTGGCGGGTGGTATTCCGCTGGGAAGGCGGCAATGCTAATAACGTACAAGTGATCGACTACCACTAGGCGTCGGAGAGGCTATGAAACAACCCAAAAACCCATTCCATCCCGGCGAAATTCTGCTTGAAGAATTCCTGCAACCCGCCGAGCTAACGCAAGCCGAATTCGCAAGGAAACTTGGCTGGACGCGGACACGTCTGAATGAACTCATCAAAGGGAAGCGCAATATTACAGCCGACTCCGCGCTGGATCTCGCGCGCGCTTTAAACACATCGGCCAAACTCTGGATGAACCTGCAAGCAACTTACGATTTGGATCAAGCAGAAAAACGCCGCAAGGCGGCGTAACTCATGTCAGCGTGCTGCACGCTTCACCGTGGCGGGATAGCCCGCCAGCGCAACCATGTCGATCAGGTCTTCCACGCTCGCCTTGCTATTGTCGTACTTCACCACGGCTTCCCGAACATCGACGCGCACCTCGACAGTTTTAACGCCATCCATCCGCACCAGCACACGCTTGACGTTGGTCGGACACGCCGCGCAAGTCATGTCGGGAACCGAGAGTGTTACCAGCTTGTCTTCTGCAACTACCGGCATTGCAAATAAACTCGCCAGGACAATCGTCGCCGCCTTATGTAGAGAGTGCATGTAACCACCTCGGTGTGTAATTTGAATGGATCGGAAGAATATAAGCATTTTCTTATTTTCATTGTGAGACTAACTTCACAAGTCTCCGGATACACTCCGCGCACTGTGCTCTAAACCGTAGTGCGTCACGCCGCCTGTGCCCGAGATGTTTCTCCAACCATGTTTTAAGTATTCTCAGCTATCATTATGTGGCCCGGTGGCGGCGAAATGATTACCAACAAGGAAATCGCACATGTCCCAAATCGTTTCAGCTTTACTCGCCGTTCTGGTGGTCGTCCTGATCGTACTCATCGGAATACTGCTGGTTAAACTGCGCAGCCTGCGCGTGGTTGCGCTGAATGCAGCCACCAAGCGCGATGTTGACAACCTGTACAGCCAAATTGAAGCGTTCGAATCCTTGCATCAGGAATTGGGATTTGATCGTGCGCTGCCACGTCTGCGCGGCAACAATGTTTCGCCCGATTTTCTGCGCGAACTGGCCCAGCACGTGGGACGTCGCCGCCCGCAATACGTGGTGGAGTGCGGTAGCGGCGCCACCACCTTGGTGCTGGCGAAAGCGATGAGCAAGAACGGTTACGGCCATATCTATAGCCTGGATCAAGACATCGACAGCGCCAACAAAACCTATCGCTGGCTGAATGAGCACGGCCTGACCGACTGGGCCACGGTAATTTACGCCGAGCCTATCCAATACACACTCAACGGCAACAATTTCATTTGGTACGCGCTGAGTGATCTGCCCAATACTGCAATCGACTTGCTGATGATCAACGGACCGAATTCCAAAGCGCAGAAATACGCGCGCTACCCGGCGCTGTTCCTGCTGCGTGCACGTTTGACGGATCACTCCGCGATCATCTTCAACAATACCAATCGCCCGGACGATGCCGGCACCCTGGCGCTGTGGGCGCACGATTTCCCCGAGTTCCGTTTTCAAAAACTGCGCTGTGAAAAAGGCTGCGCAGTCGGGGAACGGGTTGGTCCTGCCAATTCTGAAGTCAAGATGTTAACCAATACGGACACCCCTGCGGCAAACAAGAGCGTAAACGCCGCCGCCCCGCGTCGCGCAGCCAGCACGCGCGGCACGACGTGAGCACCCTGAAAGTGATTTTATTCACGCCTGCCCGATCACTCTGCGCGGCGTAATAAGCCCGCCAAATACGCGACCAGCCGTCGCCTTATTTCCACGTTGCGCAATGCTTGAATGTGCTGCGCGCCTGGAATTTCCCAGAGAGTCTTGGGTTCGTTCGCACTTGCAAACACTTGGTGTGCGTGTGCGATGGGGATCACCTGATCGCCCGTTCCGTGAATCACTAACAAAGGCACCGGTGCAATACTCGCAACGGCCTTCGCCGGACTGAAGTCATCGCTGACCGTTAACGCCAGCGGCCATTGAAAAGGCCAGGTCAACCACAATGCGCCGAGTTTTTCCTGGGTGATCTGCCGGTAACTGGCAAATACGCTGTCCACGATCAACGCTTTAAAGCGCGGGCGATACGGGCTGTGTGCAACGGCATAGATCGATACGGCTGCACCCAAGCTCTGGCCCAGCACGACCACGCGTGACGTGTCGATGTCGGTACGCTCCATCACCGTCTGCAAGGCCGCGATCGCATCCGCATGAATGCCCGGCAAGGACGGCGCGCCGTCCGACAATCCATAACCGCGGTAGTCCATCATGAATACATTAAAGCCCGCGGCGGGTAACCAATAGACGCTGCCGATATGCGTGCTGATGTTTTCCGCGTTGCCGTGAAAAAACACGACCGTGCCCTGCGCAACTTTTTCCGCCGGCAACCACCAGCCGTGCAGCCGAACGCCGTCCGCCGCATTGAAATACACATCCTCGTAATCCAGTCCGATTTCTGTTGGCGTGCGCACCAGCTCATGCAGCGGCATGAAGAATAAACGCGTGCAACCGGTGCTCGCGAAAATCGCCAGCACACACAACACTCGCGCGATTACCAGTAGGAATGCCATCCGAGCATCACGGTAGACCATGTCGAATTCCACGTGTGTTCGCGTCGCACGCTGAGACGTACCGCATGCTGTTGTCCAAACGCGATACTTTGCTCCAATGTCGCAGACTCTTCGCGATGTCGATCTCCCCAGCGCAGCTCTTGAGACTGCATGACCAAATGCAGTTGCCATGCGTCAACCGGATTGGCGTACAGGCCAAAACTGGGGCCGCCGCCGACCGCGTAGCGCTTATCCAACGCACCGCTGATGTCCGCCGTGAAGTTCGCGAGTCCGTACACCTGCACCTGGTCGCCCAGTGCCCACGCCATTCCCGCACCACCCTGCGTACGATACAGCCCAATACGGTCACCGCCCGGCGCACCCACATGCGTGTAACCGGTACTTATTTTCCACGAGACCGGATGAAAAAAGCGATCGCGCGGGAACAGTGAATAAATATCAATCAAGGTCAGCTCGTTCAATTCCAGCCGATTCGATCCTTCGACAAGACGCAGCCCCACATCCATGAAGTCGATTTGCGCACCACGCGTGTAACCGCCTTGCGGGTCCAATAAATCGTGGTAGGCGGGCCGTAGCTTGACTTCCTGAACGCCTAGCGAGTTTTCCACTCCTGTTGCCAGCGCAAGACGCACCGTGCCGTGACCGCGATCCGGAGTCACCTGCGGCGTCGGCGGCACAGCGCTGTCGCGCGCTTCCGGCAAACGGCTGCGGGCAAGCAGCAGCTCACGTGAACGGCGCGCCGATTGCCCGGTATCGACATCGCCCGCCGTGTATTGGTGGCGCAGATATTTATACGCGGCTTCCAGTTCGACGCTTTGCCGTTCGCTCGGTTGCCGCGCAAATAGCGGATCGTCCGCGACGCGTTCGCCGGCGGCCAGCGCCGCGACCCAGTCTTGTTCGTTTTCATTTAATTGCCCGAGCTGAAAACGCAGGCGCGTGTTATCGGCGGGCCGATATACGATCTTGCGCACCATGCCTGCTTGTTCCGCCAACGCGCGCACCGTGTCCGCCGGGATGACCCAGCCGTGGAACCGGCGCGTGAATTCCAGACTTGGGCGCGCCGCTTCAAACAAAGACAACAAGTGATAGGCGCAGTTCTCGTCGAAAAAATAATAATCGAAGCGCACCTGCCCCAGCTCCCACGCATGCATCAGCAAACGTTCGATCTCGTCCGCAGTGAAATTCAGCTGATACTCCCAGATGTCGCGATTTTCGAGATGGCTGTACTCTTTTACCTTCACGTAATACGGCGAAATTGAAAACAAGCCGGGATACAGCCCGACCAGACTTTTCAGAATGAACGCGACACCGCCCTCACCGTCCGGATTCGCCGCGTAGTTGATTGCATAAGCGAGCAGACGTGATTGCTCGTCTTGCCCGACGCCATCGACACGCAACAGCGTGTGGCCGAACATCGACGACGGATTGTTGATGTAAGCTGCTGGAAATACCAAGGTGAGCATGTCGGGTTGCAGCGCGGCGCGCCATGCTGAAAAGCGTTGGCACCTTTGCTCGGGCAAGCGCTGAGCATCGAAGTGCAGCGCTTGTTTCAACCAGTGATAACGCGCAACAAAGCGGCACTGGGGATGTTGCGTCGTATCCGTTTCGACAATCGCCGGCGCGAAAAACGCGCGCAGGGTCGCGTCGAGCTCGGCCTGTGGATTGGTTTTGCCGTCGGCCGCGAGATAGAACTTGGCATCGTCGGCCTGCCCGGTAACGCCGCTCGTCAATGCATTCGTGCGGTAATGCAGCAACGCACGCCATTGCGCGGTAGCGGCAAGGTTTTGCAGGTGCGCGATATTAACTAATTCGGACGGGTAGTCTTCGTCGGACGCATATACGGCGGTGCAGCAAAGTACGGACAGCGTACAAAGAGCTCGAAACATCCAACGCATATTTTCAGAGGCCACAAAAAAACACCCAGTGGATCGCACTGGGTGTTTCGATCACGACGAGACCAATTAACCCAAGCGGGCGTAAATAGCCAAATCCTGATCGGCTGCAAGCAGGCGATTCAACGAAGCCATCACGTCTAGAGCGGCAACGCGATCCGAGGAAACGATTTCGCCGAAGTGCGCCTTGGTCATACTGAAGAAGCGCGCTTTGGCAGCGTCTTCGATGCCAATGAGGTCGGCAAGCGAATTCAGCGCTTCACCACTACCTACGGACATGTCTTGTGCCAGCTTGTCCATGTTGGTATCGATGAACATGGATACTTTTGCGGGCGTATCGACCACGCCGTCGGTGGCGCAGCCCAAGGTTCCGGAAGAGATGCCGAACGTTTGGTTACCCAGTGTTCCATTGGTAGTCACGGCCAAGACTTGCGGCGCAACGCCCGACTGGCCCTTAAAAATGATGGAGCCAACACCGCAGCCAACGTTATTGGATGCTGCCAAAACCATGCTTACCGGTGCGAGAGCAAGAATGACTCCCAGAGTGATATTCCTTTTCATAGTTGACCTCAAGGTTAGGTGATTATTGTTCGCGAACACAGTTTAAAAAACTGCCCGCTAATAATAGCGGGCATCGCAGCAACATCAAGTGGTGAATCCATACAACAAGATCAACCGCGTTCCTGGCGCACCGCCGTAATCGGTATCACCTTCTGCGCCACGGATTTGTAAACTTCCATCTGATGGAAGTTCAGGTAGCGATAAATTTCCGCACTCAGCGGTTGCAGGCCGCGCATGCTGTCCATGTATTCGGCGACGGTCGGAATGCGACCGAGCTTCGCGGTAACGGCGGCGACTTCGGCGGACGACAAATACACGTTGGCGCCTTTACCCAAGCGGTTAGGGAAGTTGCGCGTGGCGGTGGCGACGACGGTGGCATGGTCGGCCACGCGCGCCTGGTTACCCATGCACAACGAGCAGCCGGGCAACTCCATGCGTGCCCCGGCTTGACCGAAGATGGAGTAGTAACCTTCTTCGGTGAGCTGGTGCTGGTCCATCTTGGTCGGCGGCGCGATCCACAAGGTGGTCGGTACCCGGCCGGATTTTTCCAGCACTTTGCCCGCCGCGCGATAGTGACCGATGTTGGTCATGCATGAGCCGATAAACACTTCGTCGACGTGGTTGCCCGCGACTTGCGAAAGCAGCTTGATGTCGTCCGGGTCGTTCGGGCACGCGAG
>Ga0315270_10001571_pt1 | contig 12142 bp, 13 predicted proteins | sample C1_bottom_MG_FD_204932 | JGI IMG/M metagenome (GOLD analysis project Ga0315270, IMG submission 204932) | Sediment microbial communities from Yellowstone Lake, YNP, Wyoming, USA - C1_bottom | ecosystem: Environmental > Aquatic > Freshwater > Lake > Sediment | place: USA: Wyoming | collected... | reverse complement strand
GAAGACAAGGATATCGAATATATCCGCCTGGGCGGTTTGCTGCATGATATCGGGAAAATCGGTTTCCCGGATTATTTGTTTCAGCCGCATGAAGCGAAGAATCCGCCGGAAATGGTCAGCCGGATAATCAAACATCCGGCGGTCGGCGCAGAGATATTACAGGAGCTTGACTTTCTGGGACCGGCCCTGGAATATGTCCGATCCCATCACGAACGTCCTGACGGAAAAGGTTATCCGCGTCGATTAAAAGATGCCGACATCTCTCTGGGCGCCAAAATCATCGCCGTAGCCGATTCATTCGACGCCATGACCACGGAACGCCCCTATCAGAAGGCCAGGACATTCGATGTCGCTTTGGGAATTCTTCAACTCCATGCCGGAGCAAATTGGGATGCCGGATGCATTGAAGCCCTGGGGCGGTATCTGGCCAATCAGGACAATGCCAATTTTTCAGCCCGTTCAGCTATTGCCCAAGCCTGATAAAAGAAGAAACAGCACCATAAGCCGTGGCAATGGCCAGACCGGACCCGCATTTCTGGCGTATCCAGTCCTGATGCGCCAGGATGGAGCCTGCAGCAAAGAGATTTGAAAACGCGGGAACTCCCGATGCGTTCAGCGGGCGGAAATTGTCATCGATTTCAAGCCCTGCGTGGTGGATGGGATGGCCCTTGGGATCCAGAAAATCCATCCGGTACCAATCGGACCGACTGACCGGCTGAAATACCGGCAGGTCGAAAAGGGATTCGCGGATACATTTTCGATCCGCGGTCAATCCCTTTCCAAAAAAGCGTCCGGTAGCCAGCAAAATGCCCTTGCACCGAATTTTTTGCCCCTGGCTAATTCCGCCCGCGATATCCAGCAGAAAACCATTGTCCGGCTCAGGCAGTACGGCCGTGACCCACTGCTGCAGAAACTGCCGGACCCCTTTTTCGGGCAGGGCTTTTTCAAACATCTCCTTGAGCCTCAGGCCCGGAACAGAAGGCGGCAGGGTGGGAATTTCAAAGATCTTGGCGCCGATCAGGGCTTCCAGATCCGCCTGAACCTCCAGGCTGCAATGAATGCCCAGGATTGCCGGAATGCCCACGACCCGGGCACTCTGAACATGGGGCAGGATGGCTGCCGCCAGTTTCTTCCGGCTGATGCCGGCCTCAAGAGATCTGGCCATATACTCTGGAAAAATTTCTCCCAGATGCCCGGAATCCGGAAACGCGATACGGACAGAGCGAAGATCCGGCCAGATTTCCTTCAGGTTGTCCACGATCTGATGCGCACTGAACCCCTTCAGACCCTTGATATCCAGAATCAGCCCGGGCGGCCTTTCCCTCAGGGCCGATACCGCGTTTTTCATGGTCCGGGGAATGCAGCCGGTGAGTTTCAGGGTTCCATGAGTCGTCATCATCTCTATGTTATGCGTTTTTTCCCAGTAATGGGGAACCCCGGAATCCTTCACAAAGGAAAGATACTCCTCCAGCGCGGATTGAATCTCTTTTTCAGTCAGCCGGCCATACGGATGATCGGGACAATCCTGAATCAGCGCGGCCATTCCCGCCCAGGGATCCGACCAGGGCTTTTTTTCTGAAACGGGATGGATGCCCAAAATGTCCAGAAAACCGCTTGCGAATATGATTTCGCCGGTGACACCGATCTGAACGGTTTTCAGTCCGCGATTTGCCGCAAACATCGATGCAGCCATACCGGTCATTCCGGCGCCGATCACTGCCAGATCACAGGAAATAATTGGGATCATTCCGAGTCAGTTCCCTTGCATGAAGTTCCAGATTCAGCAGCCCGCACTGCAGGGCTTCCTGAAGTTCGGCCTGCATGAGCTGCCCCCCCCAGAGAACCGGGCGAAGCCCTTTCCACCGTTCCCGCAGAAAATCGCCGATGCAGGTCAGTTCCCGGTCTGAATACGCGGCATCCCGGTCATGAAGGTAGGCGGAAACCCGCAAACTGCAAAAGGCTCCCTGGCAGGGACCTTTTCCGATCCGGCTTCTGAGAGAAATGGATTTGAGGTCCGGCTTCATGTTCTGCTCCTGAATCACGGAGATCACGCCTTCCACCACACTTTTGGGAACCATTTCGCACTCACACAGCAGCATATCCCCGGCTTCATGGGCCTTGAGCCAGAGTTTCGGCGACAAGCCGGGCTCGCTCCAGCGGCATTCCGGGCTCGCGGGAAGGGGCTGGGTCCGGGTCAGGCAGGGGGATGAAACCCCCAGACGATGACAGACCAGATCCGCACCTTTTTCCGCCATCAGCCGGTACGTCGTCAGCTTTCCGCCGGAAATCGTGACAAAATTGATGAGGCCGTCTTTTTCGTGATCCAGAACCGCAAAGCCCCGGCTTTCCGAACGGCCGCCGTTTTCCGTATGACTTCCGATCAGGGGCCTGACGCCTGAATACGCCCGGATATAACGGGCGGATTCCAACATCGGAACCATTTGCGAAGCCTCCTCAACAATCCTGTCAATTTCGGGAATGGAAGGATGGGCGTGATCCGGCGCATCGATCTGTACCGATGTTGTCCCCAGAAGGGATACGGTTCCCCCGGGCACCAGAATATCCCCGTCCCCTGGGGGCCGCAACCGGTTGATGACCCGCTGGGTGATCCGGTCCGATGTGACCAGAAGCGAGCCTTTGGAATAAACCATGGGGATGGAAATGCCGGCAAGGGCGGCGATCTCGGCTGCCCAGGCTCCGGAAGCATTGATGACCTGATCGGCTTCAATGAAAACCTCCTCACCGCTTTCCGTGTGAATCAGCCGCGTCCGGTGAATCCGCCCCTTCTCCATCTCAAACCCCAGCACCTGGTGATGGCAGAGCAGGGTTGCCCCCAGTTTCCGGGCATGGGAGATGTTTTCCAGGGAAAGCTTGAACGGATCAATCGAAGCATCCGGGGTCAGATATGCGGCAATCACCCGGTCAGAAAGCTCCGGCTCCAGCTCTTTCGCCGTTTTGGGGTCTATTGCCTCAACGGGAATGCCGCATCGGGCGCACAAATTCGGAAACTCCGCGATATAGGATGCGTCATCGCCTTCAATGGCCACAAACATGCCGCCGGTATCGTCCACACAATGCCGCGCCAATGATTTTAAAAGAAGGTTTTCCTCCCGGCATTCCGTTGAAGTCATGGCGTCATTCAGGACATAACGGGCGCCGCTGTGCAAAAGGCCATGATTGCTTCCCGAGGCGCCGGCATTGATGTCCCTACGTTCAACCAGAATACAGGCAACACCCCGAAGTTCCAGATCCCGGGCAATTCCCGTGCCGGTTGCTCCGCCCCCGATAATCAGGGCCTGGGTTTTATGGGTTTTCATTAAAAAAAACCTCCCTTACGGGCAGTTCAAAGACCTGAGGTGTTGGTAAAAACCGTTATCTGATCATTTATCAATAGGTTGTTGATTCGATTTAAACACTTATAATAAATAAAATAAGATAGTTATTGCTATAACTGTAAATCCTTTCTTCATTAAAATCCCAAAGTGTCACAACTCTGTCACAACTTTTCATCCAATGGGAAAGAATTTATCACGGCCATGATACAGGACAAAAAGAAAAGTTCAAGCTGTTTCCTGCCCGGTTCCCGGCCCGGCTGATCCCGGCAAACTGCCCGCGCTAGGATCCCCGGCATCTCTGATCTGTGACTTTCGCCTTTTGAAAAGTGAAAAGCCAACCCCCAAGACAAGAAACAAATCCCCTTTGTCCTGCTGCTCTGTGTCTGTTCGCTTTCCGGTGCATGTCCCTAATCTAAGTCCCACGCCCTGAAAGCTTCACCTTGCGCCCCTGGCTGCCTCAATCCTGTCGGTAAGTTATGCGAATCTGTTATATATAAAAATAACGGGTGATTTTATTACGTGAGGGGATTTGGATAAAATAAAACTTGACAAAATACAATAAAACATCCAAGAAATAACATCGTGCTGAAAAATGATTATTAAAAACTTGACTTCGCATAAGAAATGGCGATACTATCTATATAGTTGGGAAAGCCGCATCTGGCGGTTTGTTGAGTTAATCTCACCCAGCGATTATTCGGTTGGGAGAGCTGCATACAGCGGTTCGTTGGAGTTAATCTCCACCTGGCTAAAATTATATGCCCCAAGCTGGTTACGCCAGCTTGGGGTTTTTTTTATGCTTTGGAGGCCTAATTGTATCTTTTATATTTAGATGATTCTGGATCTATCCCGAACGCAAAAGAAGATTACTTTGTCCTCGGAGGTGTTTGTATCCCCGAACGGTCTATGAGCCATCTTGCATCAAAATTAGACGATTACGCCTCTCAAATAAATCCTTCAGATCCGAGCCAAATTGAATTTCATGCATCTGAAATATTCAGCGCCAGGAAACCACCTTGGAATCGATACAAAAACAGAGAAGAACGGGTCCAACTTATAAAGAACACTCTTAATTGCATTAAATCGCTCAATTCTGACACTGTGTTTTTCGCTTGCGCTGTTCATAAAAAATCATATCAAAATTGCGACCCGATGGAAATCGCCTTTGAGGATCTGTGCAGCCGGTTCGATCTATACTTGAACAGGATTTACCATGAAACAACAGTATCCCATAAGGGCATTATCGTCTTTGATAAAAGCGCTTATGAAGGTAGTTTGCAAAAACTATCAATGGAATTCAGGCAAACAGGAACAAGGTGGCGCAACATAAGAAATATTCGTGAAGTTCCTTTTTTTGTTGATTCCAGGGCATCGCGCTTAATCCAACTTGCTGACCATGTTGCTTATGCAGTTTTCAGAAGGTATAACGCAAGCGATTTGACATATTTCAATTGTATTGAAAATCGTTTTGACAACCATCAGGGAGTGATTCATGGCTTGGTTCATAAACAAACTTACAATCCAACTTGCACTTGCCCTGCCTGTATAACTCGAAAATCATCATTGCCTACTAAACCAGAGCAGATCGGGCGATGTGAATAGAGTAAGACGACTGGATAAAAGCAGTTTGGGACGAATACGCAGAGGTTGAAATCAAAGCAGGGTTAAATGATAGGGGGAATCATGAAAAATATCTTGTCATTGTTGACGGTGTTATTGGTTTTAGCCTTGATCCAGCCCTCCATTTCTTTCAGTCAAGAGATCGAAATCAAAGGTCTAAGGCTCGGTATGACAATGGCAGAAGTTGAATCGAAGGTGGGAAAATTGCCTTTAAAAAACTTTACCATTGCAGGCGTGAAAGGTAAGTACGAGGACTCAAACCCCGTCATAATTAAATTTTATGAAGGGAAGCTCGACGTATTTGTCTTTTTTTTCGATGCAAATCATTTTGACGATGTGTTGGAAGCGGTAAAGACAAAGTACCCGTCCCTTGAATGCGCAAAAAGTAATGTTTCCAATGCGATGGGGGCATCATTTGACCAAGTAAAATGCAACCTGCATGATCAATCCGGTTCTTTGAGTCTATCCAGATTTGTCAGCGACATTAAAACATCGGCACTGAGTCTTATGTCGGACAGAGCAATCAAGGAGACAAAAGACAAGCAAAAAGAAAAACGGAAAGACCTTTGATAAGCGGCTCGCTGTAATCGCTCAGGTGATGCGCACAGCCTATAGTGAATGAATATTTGATAAGGCACATTCCGGTGGGAATGGTGGCGGTAGGAATAAAAAACCGGCTTCCGTGCTTTCCGGTGGCTTTTTGCCAATGGATGAAAGCCGATTACCGGCCCTGTTTCGGCTTAATCGAAAAACCTTTCTTTTCCGGTTTTATTATTAGAAAATGAGCTGTTGCGTCTGAGTTAACCTATGTTTAGTAACGGTTAACCAAAATTGCCATTATTGCGGAATCTAAGGTGGGGGGACCGATCTGGTTAATTTATTATGCTTTTCCAGAGATGCGAAGGCCCCGGTGGGGGGTCCCTTCATAAATTCCCTTTTTTACTTTTGAAAATGCGCTCATGCACGTTTGGGGAACCAACCGGTTAACAAGACGAAAGGCCCCAGAGATTTGACCCGCCCCCTACCCACATGCAAACATTCATCTTTCTGTGTCTTGTCGCGACCTCATGGATTCCGGCGAACAAATAACAGTCGTTCGCTTGCGCTCGGTGTCCGTCAAATTCAATCTGTCAAACTCGGCCTTGATTGCATCGTCCCAATTTCCCCACGGCTCGGTGGCATCGTAAACTTGTATTACTCGCATAAGCCCGCCTCGATCCATAGCTTAACTGGTATCCCGGCCCGCCATTGTTCGGTGGCATCCTTGCCCCTTATAACCGGCCATCGCCTGAACCCTGGATAAATCCGCCAATGTCCCCACGCTGCCCGCTGCCCTGCTTCATCAGAATCAAGGCAACATAAAACCGTTCCGGCTTCCATCAATCTTTTATGCAAATCTGCATCAGGTTTCGATTGTGCTGATCCCATTGCAATCGTTCCGATAATTTCCCCACATTCCTGCATAATCAAGAGTGCATCCAGTTCCGATTCAACCACGGCCACGGCTGGCTGATCTGTCCATTGAACCATCGGCGCCATGCCTGAACCTGTTACATTTACATAACGCCCGTATGAATCCGTAACCTTGCGCCTGATCCTGATCCGTGTTACCTGGCCTTGATTATCAGTCAACGGAATTATCAATCCTGCTGCCAACCAAACCATTTTTACTTTGCCCTTGCTGTTGACTTCCGGCGCCATGCCCCATGATTTCCTGCTTTCGTACTTGTCTTGATTGTTCCAACCCAAACCCGCCCGGCTGATCGTTCCGGCATTCAACCCCCGTTCGGCCTGTAGCCACGTCAATGCCCCGCTGCCACGCTGTAGCTGTTCGGTGCAATGATCCATGAAGGCTTTTGCCTGTGCCTGCCACGCTGCCCCCGGTGCGTCTTTCGGTGCTGCTGGCTGCCATGCTCGGCTTGCTGATCGTTCCAGCATCTGCCCCGGTTCGATTTCAAGCGCCTTGCAGGCATCCCGGAAAGACAGCCCCTTGCGTTTCTGCAAGTAGTTGATTCCGTCCCCATTCCAATTACAATTACGGCAACAACCGCGCCCCCCGCCATACTTGCCGTTACTGTTTCGACGTTCCGGCCAACTGCTGAACCTGTCCCGGCCCTGGCAAAATGGACACGGGCTGTGAAATTCACCCCGGCCCACGTGCCACGCCTGGATTCCGTCTGATTGTAATAAATCAAGAATGTTCATAAATCGCCTATAAAAGCAAAAAGATAACTGCTGCAAGACAAAACGGATTTGTTTTATTCATGGCTTCAAGTGCAGCACCCTGTAAGACTTTTCCAATAAACACCGTAAGACTGTAAGAGTTGCCCCTAAATGCCCATCTGTATTAGATTTCCATCGTAAGAGTTGACTATAAAAGCTATGTATAACCGTAAGAGTTCATAACTCTTACACTCTTACACTCTTACGAAACACATATTCCCATCGTAAGAGTTTTTATTTAATAATATAAACACTTTATTACACACTCTTACACTCTTACGAATTTAGATTCAGGTTTTAATCTGGTAGTATCCATATTTGATTTTCTCGATCTTTCCATTTTTCAGATAATCAAACAGAATCCGGCTAACTGTTCCTGATTTAATGCCTGTCATCTTTACAATGTCATTAGCCTTGATAGGCTCAGGTGCTTGTTTTATGGCATCATAAACAGCTTGCCTATCCCCTGTGGACTGGATGTCCGCTGCATCGCCCAGAAGTTCCCACATGAAGTTTTCGGGATGGAATTTGAGCGCCAATTCCTGTCCTTCAAAGTCTCGGCCCTGAGTATAAAGAACAGCATCCGCCGCGCCGGTCTTACGTTTCAGTACCCATGTTCCATCTGCCGCGCCGGTCAAGCCAAGGCTGCCAGAAATGCAGGAATGCGGATCATCGTCATCGGATTTTCTTAAATGGTGAATTATCAGGATTGCAATATTCTTCTGAGCTGCCAGCGTTTGAAGCGGTGCAATGCTTTTGTAGTCGTACTGGTAAAGATCTTGTTTTCCTGCATTCCGGTCGGCCCTGGTACGCTGCAAAGTGTCAATGATAATCAGCTTTGTTTTGTCCGTAATGATGGATTCAACAAATGACACCCCGGCCCAGGTGTCATAAATCAACAGGTTTTCCGGCCATGCCCCCGGACACATTTTATCAAGACGCTGTTTCAAGCGCCGGTGATTGTCTTCAAGTGAAAAATAGATAACCTCTCCCGGATCTCGAACAGGGATTGAACCAAGCGCCACGCCGCCCATTGAAATTGAAACGCCCAGGTTAAGCGCCATCATTGACTTTCCCATTTTCGGCTTCGCTGCGAAGATGTACAAACCCACAAGAAGGATTCCGGCAATGATCCATTCAGGCGCTTTAAACTGCATTCCTCGAAGCGCCGCCGCTGTAAGCGGAATAGGGATGTTTTTTTTACTGCCTGCTTTCGCTGGCCCTGGTTCATCATCAGGACAAGATGAAAGCCTTTCCTGTTCAGCTTTTCTCTCGGCTTCTTCCCGGATTTCGTCTTGTGTCATCTGCTGCCCGGCCTGCATTACTTCACCGCGCTGATTCGACTGACAACCCAATCAATATAACTGGCTGTTGGATAGGCGATTTTCCGGCCAACGAAAAAGGCGTCTTTTGGCCCGGTTCCGCTGCAATCCATGTTAGCCAAAACGCCCGCTGAATTTCCATCAATAGCCTGTCGCGTTTTGTCCGTGCGGAAAATGTGCGGCCTGTTCCTTAACGCTGCTTCAATTTCGGATCTGATTTTTTCTTTTGATTCTGGTGTCATGTCTGTTACCTCGTGCTTTTATGATTAATCTTTAATCTTAAATGAATGTGTAACACGCTGAATGAATAAATTCATCCGACAAACTCAAAACGATTACATGCAATGTGTTATCTTGAAAGAGAGTATGCCAGAATGAATAAACGTCTGTCTTTCTGGTTAAATCGCCTATTTCGCCAGAATCAGGAAACAAAAAAGGCCATGAAGGTTTCCCCGCATGGCCTCAAATGCTTTAATTTGTCGGTTTTTTATTCTGGTGTGATTAGATTAAATCCGTGATCCGGTGTAAATTCCCCAAAGCCTATGAAATTCATTCCGAAAAATTCAATCCGGCCTGGCCCGAAAATCATTTTCTTTCCATCGTCAATAAAAAAAGCTGCTTGGTGTTCTATAAATCTATAATATCGGGTTCTTATTTGTGAACCAGACAAGAATCTGTCGATAAATTTTTTCGATTGTAGTTCTTCGAAAATCCCGCCTTTATTGCCAACCTGTTTGTTTCCGGTAAGAATCTTGCCTTGTTTGAGCATTTCGGTTACGGCCTGATAAATCAGAAAATCAATCAAAAGCTTTTGCATCCTTGTTTCTTTTTTTTCTTTCCACGGCCCAGGCTGAATCAATTTCAAATTGTCAAAATCGCCCCTGGCCCCCCATTTTGCAATTTCGTCTTTTACCCAGGACAAATAAAAAGCTGCCGGATACATTTTCAAAAACCCTGTAAGCCAGCCCGGATCACGCCCGGAATCAATCCATTTTTTTTCACATTTGCGCCCGTCAATCGCTGCAATCTGCTGTCTTTCTTCCATGCCCGTTTTCCTTGTAACGGTTCCCTTGAAATATTCACGGACAGGCTTCAAGGTTAGCTTTTCCCAGCGCGCCCGGTAGTCCGTGAAAGGTGTTTAACTGTTTTGTTTATCCAAACGCTGTAATGGGTGAAGGTGCCGGAATTTCTGCATGATCGTTTTCCGCAACTGAAAGCCACAATTCAACAGCCGTTTCCAGTTCCTTCAATGCCTGTTCCGGTGTTTCCCCGAAAGCTGAACAGCCTTTCAAGTCAACAGCTTTGGCAATGTATCCCTGATCTTCATCACTGTAAAAAACTATTGCCGGATAGAAGGGATTTTTAATCATGGCTTCACAAAAAAATCCGGTAATCCGAAACATTCAACGCTTCAGCAAGAATTTCCGCACGCTTCCTGCCTACTTGCCGCTTGCCTGTTTCCATCTCGCTGATGTGCCGCTGCGGAATTCCGGTTTTTTCGGATAACTGTTTTTGCGTCAATTCTTCCCGTAACCGTGCGCCCTTTAAAATGGCCCCCTTTTCATTGCCTGCAAATTCAGGGAATGCCTGCCGCCACGGAATGCCGCCTTGAGTATCCACAAAGCCTATGGACTGCATTAATTCAATGGCCTTATGCCTCAAATCATCTGGCCCGGAAAATGTCAGCGTAATGTCAATAGGGTGCTTTTTCGTGTGTTCCAACATATTTCACCTCAACCAGCTTGATTTTTTTGTCAGTGACTTCCCAAACTGCAACAAAACATGGCTTGCCTTTCTTGATGTGGCAATGGTGACGGGTGTCATCCAGCTTTCCATAATTCGGCCAGTCCCCACGAACAGGCCCGGACTGCTCAATCTCTGCCAGAAGATAAAACAGTCGGTTTTTGATGTTCACAGATAACCGCTCTATCTGCTTTTCAGCCCTGGTTGACAGGATCACTTTCCACGTCATGATAATATACCTTTTTTGTGTATTGTCAATCAGAATGACATCACCCGGCCCGGCCAGTCATGGGAATGATTTCAGCCCCCTGTTTCGTCTGCATCGCCGCTTCCATTGACTTGACGGCTTTTCGTAGCGTATCAGGTGATAAATGGGAATACCTGGCTGTCATGGCAATCGACTTATGACCCATAAGCTCTTTCACCTGGAACAAGTCTGTACCATCCGCAACCAACCATGAAGCGAATGAATGCCGGCATGTGTGGAAAACCAACTTCAGCCGTACATCTTCAACATTTTTATTCAATCCAAGTTTGTTGACGGCCGTCATGAAGCTGTCTGGTACCTGGCTCATTCGCTCATTCTTCCCGGTGTTCTGGAAAACATAATCCCCGGCCTTACCCGGTTCCATTTCAAGGATCATTGCCTTGACGGCTTCTGTCATGAAAGCAACCCGTGTTTGTCCATTTTTTGGATTTCGGATTAAAATGGTGTCATCCTGGAAGTTCAAATCCTGCCACATCAACCCGGCGATTTCCCCGAAACGTAGCCCACAATGCAGGCTTAAAAGCGTTATGCGATACGACAAGATAGAACGCCCCCGGATTTCATCAAGTAGTCTTTGCGCTTCCTGGTGCGTTAAGAATCTCATCCGGCGATTATCGGCAACCGGCTTTTTTACCTTACTGACTGGATTATCCCCGTGAAAATAATCGTGCTTTCGGCCATAGTTGAAAACCTGCCTACAAATTGCAAGACAATAAGAAATGGAACGCGCTGAAAGCCCGGCCCGATCTTTTCGCTTGCTGGTGGACTTCATATTTGATTTTATGCGCTCAAAATGTATTGGTGCAATGTCAAGCAATCGCAAGTTTCCGATAACTGGCTGAATCCAATTCTTGAAAAGGCTCTGTTCGTTTTCCAATGATTTTTTTCCATCGGCTTTTTGCTGTTCAAGATAGATTTCAAACAGGCTGGAAAACGTCATGCTTTCCTTGTCAATCTGTTCGGCCTTGATCCGCTCGTTTTCCTTGCGTACCTGTTCCAGCTCTCTTTTTTCCTGAAGTGTAACCGGCCCGGCCCCCTGGCGCTGATTGTTTTTCAATTCAGAAAGAAGTAAAAAGGCTTTTTTCGGCGTATTGCCTTCTGAAGCTCGCCCGATTACCTCTTGATAGTTTTTTCCATTGAATTGAAAACGGATAGAAATATTCAAATCCTTACCAATGCCGTGTTTAGCATTTAGCAACCCCCGAACATATACCCCAGGATAGTCCGTCTTTTCCCAACTCATAAGGCTTTCCCCCCTGAAAAAGTGTCACAACTCTGTCACAACTTTTCTTTCAACGTAAGGTGATTTTATGTGATAAAATATGAAGGGATAATAGATGATTTTTATTGTAATGTCAAGGGGTTTAACGCGGTATATGAAAGAATGTGAAAATAGGTGAAAAGGGCTTTTATCTGATCATTTATCAGTAGATGGCCAGCGTCGTCCCCGCATCAAAAATATGAAGCTGGTTGAGGTTCAGGGCAACCCGGACCCGGTCGTCTATGCGGATCATTTTTTTTCCGTCACACCGGGCGATAAACGATGCGCCATCAAAGTGGATGTGAACGTGGGACTCATTTCCAAGCGGTTCAACCACGTCCACAATGCCATTGATCTTCCAGGTTTCCGG
>Ga0315270_10001570_pt1 | contig 12145 bp, 9 predicted proteins | sample C1_bottom_MG_FD_204932 | JGI IMG/M metagenome (GOLD analysis project Ga0315270, IMG submission 204932) | Sediment microbial communities from Yellowstone Lake, YNP, Wyoming, USA - C1_bottom | ecosystem: Environmental > Aquatic > Freshwater > Lake > Sediment | place: USA: Wyoming | collected... | reverse complement strand
TTCCCGCCGTTCACGCCGCGTTTGCCGGCGGCCCTGGTTGAGAATCAGGAAATGTTTGACGTGCTGCGCAAGCAAGACGTGTTGCTGCATCACCCGTTTGAATCTTTCGTGCCGGTTATTGAGTTTTTGCGTCAGGCGGCCAACGACCCGCAAGTGCTGGCGATCAAGCAAACGCTGTATCGCACCGCGCCCGATGCGCCGATCGTGGGACATCTGGTGTCCGCCGCGCGCGCCAGCAAGGAAGTGACCGTGGTGATCGAGCTGCGCGCGCGCTTCGACGAAGAAGCCAACATCGCGCTGGCGAACCGGCTGCAGGAAGCCGGTGCTCACGTGGTGTACGGCATCGTCGGCTATAAAACCCACGCCAAAATGATTCTGGTGGTGCGCCGCGAAGGCAAACAGTTGTGCCATTACGTTCATCTGGGTACCGGCAACTACCATCCGCGCACCGCGCGTCTTTATACCGATTACGGGTTGCTCACCAGTAATAAAGACATCGGCGAAGACGTGCACAAAGTATTTTTACAGCTCACCAGTTTGGGCCGCGTGGCCAAGTTACAGAAGCTGCTCCAAGCACCGTTCACCTTGCACGACGGTATGCTGGAAAAAATCCGCCGCGAAGCCAAGAACGCCGAGCACGGCAAGCCGGCGCGCATTATCGCCAAAATGAATTCGCTGGTGGAGCCGCAAATCATTCAGGCGTTGTATGCGGCGTCGGCGGCGGGCGTGCGGATCGATTTGATCGTGCGCGGCACCTGCGGATTGCGCCCGGGCATTCCCGGCGTGTCCGATAACATCCGTGTGCGTTCAATCGTCGGGCGATTTCTGGAGCATGCGCGCGTGTGTTATTTCCACAACGGCGGCGAGCCGGACGTGCTGTGCGCCAGCGCGGACTGGATGGAGCGCAATTTCTTTCGCCGCGTCGAAGTGTGTTTCCCGGTCGAGGTGAAAACGTTGCGCGAGCGCATCGTGCACGATCTTGAAATTTATCTGCAAGACAATATTCAAGCATGGGACTTGCACAGCGACGGCAGTTACCAGCGCGTCACGTCGGAAGGCCATGCGCCCGTCAGTGCACAGACGGTGTTGCTGGGTGAGTTTGCGGAAATATAACGGCAACCACAGACCACCCCGTCCGCTTCGCGTCCACCCCTCCTCGAAAATGAGAAGGGGAGTAAAAACTCTGTTCTCCCCTCCTCATTTTCGAGGAGGGGTGCCCCGCAGGGGTGGGGTGGTCGCAGTTACTTTTTTCTTACCCAACCTCCAACGTCAACTCCGCTTCACGCAAATATATAGCCTCCTGCGTCAGATCAGCCTGCAACAACGGGCGTGTCTCCAACCAGTCTTTCGGGAACTGCAATTTCAACGTGCGCTTGCTTGCTGCGAGCGTCGGTGCCGGTAGTGCTTCCGTGCTGCGGCTGCGCTGCAAAATGACCGCCAGACGCACCAGCACCGCCATGCGCAACCACGGCGTGAAGTGCGCCGCCGGCAATTCCTTCAATGCGGCGAGCGGCAATTTACCGCGCTGTGCGCGCAACAGCAGGCCCAGCAACTTGCGTTCAAATATGGTGAAGCCATCCAGGTCGGCGTTCTCGACAATATAGGCGCCGTGTTTGTGATGCTGGTTGCTGGCGATATCCAGACCGATCTCGTGCAACTGTGCGGCCCAGGTCAGGTGCTTGGTGGTTTGTGCATTGCGTAAATCCCAGTCGACGGCGACGCAACCCAACAACTCGCGCACAGTGCTTCCCACGCGCCGGGCTTGTGCCGCGTCGACGTGAAAGCGAGCGGCCAATGCGGCGACGCTGCTTGCGCAGGTGTCTTCATCGGCGGGCCAGCCGAGCATGTCGAACAGCAGCCCTTCGCGCAGCGCACCGTCGGATACGCGCAGGTTATCCAGACCCAGCACCTCGAACAGCGCAACCAGAATGGCGACCCCGCCGGGAAACACCGGCGCGCGTTCCGGGTTGAGTCCCGCGATTTTCAGCCGTTCGATGTGGCCGCACTTGATAATTGTTTCAACCAGTCGTTCCAGTGCCGCGCGCGTGATGCCGTCGTTGCACCAGCCGGCCAGGCGCACCACGCTGTCGACGGTGCGGATGGTCCCCGATGCGCCGGCCGCGTGCTCCCAGCGTACCTTGCGGAAATCACTTGCGGACTGTAGTAGCGTTTCGACCGCAGCAGATTGCGCGCGTTGCCAGCGCTTGGCGCTGATTTCGCCGCCGTCGAAATATTTGCGGCTGAACGACACGCAGCCCATTTCGAGGCTCAGTAAATGCTGCGGTGTGCCATGTTCGCCGATGATGAGTTCCGTGCTGCCGCCACCGATGTCGACCACTAGGCGGCGTTGGCCGTTGTCCGCCAGCGTGTGCGCGACGCCCAAATAGATGAGCCGCGCTTCTTCCTGGCCGGAAATGATTTTGACCGGATGGCCCAACGCACGCTCCGCTGCCGCGATGAATTCCTTCGCATTGCGCGCGTTACGCAAGGTGTTGGTGCCGACCACGCGCACGGCGCGACGCGGCATGGCGCGCAAGCGTTCACCGAATTTCAGCAGGCAGTCCAGCGCGCGCTGCTGCGCGGCGGGTGTGATATTGCCATCGCTGTCGAGACCCGCGCCCAGATGAATCATCTCGCGCATGCGGTCGAGCACTTGCAGCTCGCCCTCGTAGGCGCGCGCGATTTTCATGTGAAAGCTGTTCGAGCCCAAATCGACGGCGGCCAGCACTTCGGATGATTTAGGTGATATAGGCATAGCGTCTCAATAGCTAGGCGCGGCGCCCGCGCTGCGAATCGCGGCGGGGCGCCGCGCCTAATGTTTTTTTCTGCCCGCGCAACATGCGCGGCGTCAACAGCCACACCAGGCGCGCATCACCGGCACGAAATTTCCGGCTGAACTCCAACAGACACGCGCCGCCTTTTTTTAATTTTAGTAAATTTTTGTTACCGCCGGTGATCAGCCAACTGGCCAGGCGCGTCAAATCCGGTTCATGACCGACGCACACCACGGTGGTTGCGTCTGGATGTTCATGTAAAACATTGAGCAGCGCGTGCGGTTCGGCGCCGGGCTTTAATGCGTCCGACTCTATTAACTCCAATTGTTGCCGATATTCCTCGGTAAGGATTTTTGCAGTTTGCACGGCGCGCGCTAACGGGCTGGTGAGAACCAGGTTCAACCCGGGTAGCAACGAGTGCAATCCTTGCGCGGCGCGCTGCATTTTTTCGCGGCCGCGTTTTGTAAGAGGCCGTTGCGCGTCACGCACGCCGCGAGCGCCCGCCGTTGTGCGCTCTTCGGCGATGGCGTGGCGGAGTAAAATCAGTTTTTTCATGGCGGTGTGGGCGCAACGCTTCCGGTGAACGTGCGTCGATTATCGGGACGGTGCGAACATAGTGCAATTAACCTTGTCTTAATGTTGCGTTGTTCAAATGCGAAACTGCTGTGGGGAAAATATAACGTGTTGAAGTCGTTTGCGTGGATGTGGATCGTCGTCGCGGTGTCGGTGTTAGCGGCATGTGCCGAAAAATTTGTCCTCACCGGTTCGCCCGAAGTCGGCGGCTTGCTCATCGTCGACGCGGTGGTAAAAACCAAAAGTTTTATGGGTCAAGAAAGCGCGCCGCCGATCGTAAAAGTCACCGTGCGTAAAGTGATCGGCGACCTGCTCGTTGAAGGTGAAGTGTTGCAGGACATGTTTGTGTTTCAAGGATTGAAGCCGGGTAAATATCAATTGGTTTCAGTTTCAACCAAACCTGGAAAAAAAGAAGTGGTACTGACGGTACCGACGGACGACGAAGAAATTTTTTCTTTTGATGTCGTCGCCGGCACACCACTCTATATTGGCCAGGTAAAAATCCAGCAAGACATTCGTCTTAAAGAACTCGGCATCCGTTTTAGTCTCACGCCCGCGCCGAAGCGCGAAATCGAAGCGTGGAAGACCTTGCTCGAACAATCGCTGCGCTCGCAGTGGAAATACGTGGTAGAAAAACACCTCGCGTCACTGTCCTGATTCCTAAGCCAGAAACCCTTGCGGCCACTGCTGCACACCGCAGCGGCTAAAGGTTTCTGCGCGCCTGACGATAAACCCTGTCAGTTATCGGTGTTACATATTTGCTACAGAATTGTTTCTGCCCGGCGGCAAATTTGCCATTTGTTGCATCTTTGCCGAAAACTGCTATAAATACCGGGCGGAGAAATTGGTACACCAATCGACCTTCACATCACTTGGGAGAGTAAAACATGAAAAAATCAGTTCTCGCGATCGCAGTCAGCGCGGCCTTAGCGGCCGGCTCTGCACAAGCTGCCGTCGAAGTGTACGGCAAACTGCATTTGTCTCTGGACCAAACGGACAACGGAAATACTTACGACGGCGACACGAACGCAACGGCCGCAAATGCGGGTACCAAAGCGAAGTCACTGTATGTTTCCACCGACGCATCGCTACTGGGCTTCAAGGCCTCGGAAGATCTGGAAGGCGGCATGAAAGCCTTGGCGGTGATTGAAGTCCAGCTTGAAGCGGACAACCAAACCAAAACCATTCCGTTCACCGAGCGTGAAATGTATGCCGGTTTGGGCGGCGGTTTTGGTACCGCACGCATTGGTAAAATCGACACCCCGATGAAATTGCTCGGTGGCGTGGCAGACTTGTTCCGCGATCAAGTTGGCGATAACCGTAACCTCACGGCGAAGGCCACGGGTCTGGGTTTAGTGACTAACTCTCCATTAGCCACAACTAGTGCAACTCCCTATACATATAGTACTGCCTCGCAAAAACCGGGTTGGGAAGTACGTTCGACCAACGCGTTGGCCTATACCTCGCCGAATATGGGTGGCATCACGGTGTCGATGTTGTACCAGCCTGATGAAGGTCGCCAAGACTCCAACATGAAAGATATCGCAGCGCGTTTCACTGGCGATGTCGGTGGTGGCCAACTGGTTGCTGGCTTGGCGTGGGAAAGCCACGGCAAGGCTTGGAATAACGATCAGAAAGCTGAGACTGCGATCCGGGCTGCGGGTAGTTACACCATGGGTGATATCAAGGCGGCGGTTTTGTATCAAAAGGCATCCCATATGAACGTGGATCCTATTCACAATAGCACGGCTGCTACCGCATATAAGTCAGACTTGGACCGAACCACATGGGGCGTAGGTGGCTCATTCAAGATCGGTGCGGGTGCCGTGAAAGCACAGTATTACAAAGCCGGCGAGACTGACTCAGCAGCATCTGATGGCGCGACCATGATTGCGATCGGTTACGACCACAATCTGTCGAAAAACACCAAGGTATACATTGCGTATGCCGCGACCAAGAACGACCAAGGTACGACCAAAGTCGCTGATGTCCCGACAACGGGTGGAACATTTACCGCTGCCGGTGGTGGTCATGACAACAATCCCAACAACGTGATTCCGGGTCAAGCCACCGCGACGCCAGACAAAGGTAGCGATCCGAAGTCGCTGTCTGTTGGCATGATGTTCAGCTTCTAAGTATTTGTTGTAGCGAGCAGTGCACTGACGGGGCCATAGGCCCCGTCAGTTTGTAACAATGGGTAAGTATGTTTCGGAAGATTCACAAACCAAGAGGGGTCTAAAAATGAAGAAGTCAGTATTGGCAGTGGCAGTAGGCGCAGCAATGGCAATGGCCGGCGCAGCAAACGCCGATGTCTCCGTTTACGGTAAGGCGCATGTCTCAATCGACAGCCTGAACAATGGCGATGAGTCGTTTATCTATGTTTCGAGCAACTCCAGCCGCATTGGCTTCAAAGCCTCGGAAGATCTCGATGGCGGCATGAAGCTCGGCTTTCTGGCCGAGCAAACCATTGAGATGGATAGTGTCGGCGCCAAGGTATTTGATCGTGAAACTTACCTCAGCCTCGGTGGCGGATTCGGCACGGCGATGGTCGGCAAGATTGACTCGCCGATGAAATCGCTCGGTCGCAAGATCGACTTCTTCGGCGACCAGATCGGCGATTCGCGTAATCTGACGGCGCAGTCGTTGTCTCTCACAACCCTTTACGGATCGCAGACGGCTTGCGTTGCTGACGGGTTTACTGCGGCATTGTGTAACGCAAAGTCGGTAGGCTACGACGCGCGTCCCAATAATGTCATCGCCTACACAACGCCAGATATGAGCGGTGTCGGAGTTACAGTGGCATTCATGCCGGAAGATGGCGTGAAAGACGGTAGTGGCTTCGATTTGGCGCTTAACTATACCGGTGGTCCGTTATTTGTGGGTTTTGCTTACGAGAGCCACGGTAAAGGTATGGGCGCCGGTGGCGAGGACGAGACCGGCCTGCGGTTGGGCGCAAGCTTTACCCAGGGCGACATGAAGGTGGCGGGGATGTATCAGAGCTCGACCGACATTGGTGGCTTTAAAGATTTGAACACGAGCATCATTGGTGTCGGTGCGTCATTTAAATTGGGAGCGGGTGCGGTTAAAGGTCAGCTCTACAAGGCGGACAAATATAAGGACTCGTCGAAGACGGGTGCAACGATGATTGCGCTTGGCTATGACCATACGTTGTCGAAGAATACCTCGGTGTACGCAGCTTATGCCGTAACCAACAACGATGATTACGGTAGATACAGCGTTGCAGGCGCCGGCCACGGTGCGAACCCGGGTGCGTATGTAACTCCGACAACTTTGAAAGCGGAAAGCCCGAGCGGCCTATCCTTCGGCGTAGTCACCAAGTTCTAAGCAGCTTGAGTCGTTAACAATATTTCCAAGCAGTTTTTTACGGGGCCTTCGGGCCCCGTTTCTTTTATGGCGTAGGGTGGGCACTGCCCACCGTTTTACATCGCGAACGGCACAAGGATGGGCGGTGCCCACCCTACAAACTTTTGGCCAAGGGTGAAGGCAGCATGACGCGACATTCAATTTATCAGGGCAAGGTGGTGGATCTGGGCATGGAAACGGTACTGCTGCCCAACGGCCAGCACATCGAGCTGGAAATCGTGCGCCATCCCGGCGGTGCGGCGGTGTTGGCGCTGGATGAGCAGCAACGCGTATGCGTGCTGCACCAATACCGTCACGCGGTGGGCGGCTGGTTGTGGGAATTGCCGGCCGGAAAACTGGACCCAGGCGAACCGCCGCTGACCACCGCGCAACGTGAACTGGAAGAGGAGGCGGGTGTGCGCGCGCAACAATGGTCGAGCTTGGGCACGCTGGTGAGTACGCCGGGATTTTGCGACGAGGTGATCCATTTGTTTGTCGCACGCCAACTGACGGCAGTGCCGCTACGGCGCGAACATGACGAAGTGATGCAGGTATTTTGGTGGACGCCGCAGGAACTGCGCGCGCATCTGGCGCAAGGCGATGTGCGCGACGCGAAGACCTTGGTGGCGTTGTACCGCTGGATGCAGAAGTAGGGTGGGCACCGCCCACCATTTTGTCGGTCGATAAGAACAATGGTGGGCGGTGCCCACCCTACAGACCTTGAACAAGGCGGGAAGAAAATCCTCGCGGACGTGCAGGTAAATCAAATCCTTCCAGATGCCGATAGTAAGATACGAGCCCCCTTCATCGGCACCGGCATGGCAACCCACGAACTGCGCTTAAGTTTTCCGGCGCATGAGCATCTAGATGTGCAGTCCCTCAATCCCGCACCGCGCCATTTGGCAGCGTGGCTGGCGTCGTTTCGTGTCGGCGAATATGACGATGCGGCTGAGCGCTTGCTGGGCGTGCTGCACAGCTACAACCGTTGTCCGATGAAACCGGCTGGGCGTTTTCAGTTTCTTGAGCAACTGCGACCGGTGATCAACGAGTATGTGGATGCCCTCAGCGACCGGTTGAGCGGTAATTCATTTCCGTTAACGGACAAACCGCGTGCGAAATTCCAGTTAATCGCCGCGCTGATTCGGGAAAGTGCCTGCGGCTACAAGCACGTGGTGCACGACTTCATTCAGGATACAAACAAGAGTTCGTTTACCGACGCCGTGCCGGTGCATTCGATCTATCACGCTGTGCTGTTTTTGAGCAAGAGTTTGCTGGCGGCCTATTCAGCCTACGTACCCGAGCCGGAAGGGGTCTGGGGTGAACTTCATCGCCTGTATCGTTTTGCCGAGCGGCATGACTTGCTGGCGCTGCCGATCGGCACGCCCGATCAGGCCCCGCATGACGCTGATCCGCAAACGATCAAGCATGTTTACAAGCGCATCGTGCTGCTATATCTCGCCAACCCCTATCATTTGATGAGCGGTGAGGCAGCCATGATTTACGCGCACTTGAACACGTGGGCGACGCACGGCCGGTTGACGGAGGTGGATCGCAATCTGTCGCTCGACGGCAAGTATTTTATCGATCTGAGCCAGGAGTTGCCGCCGCAATACTCGCTCCTTCGTGGAGCGCCGCAACGCTGCGACGATTTACGGGTATTGGACGTGAGCCGGCTGGTTGAGAATGTAGCAGCGGAGCTTAACAAATATACCGAGCCACAGTCCGAGGCGGATACGATCCCCATGACGTTGCGTGAACGCATCCGCCGCAACATGTTGCAACGCCTCGAACACGCCTGGGGTGGCCGTCGTGAACGCCATGACGAGCGTGTGCCGAATAACATGGATATTGTGCTGGCCGCCGGCATGAGCGCCAGCCACCACTTTGTCAGCAATGAGCTGCCGTTTACGCCCGAACGCGATGAGGTGCGTATTCATCGGCCCGGCGGTGTGAAACAGGCATTTTCGCTGGTTCCGATTGAAGATGAGCCGTGGAAGGCTGCCGACAAGCTTGACAAATTAGATGCCGGAGTAGCGAAGCCGCGCCTGTCGCAGTTTGCCGGCGCGGAAGACTTGTGGGAAAAAATCTACGCGAGCAAGGCCAACACGGGCAAACGTGCGGAAGACCTGGACCAGGATTTCACCGCGCAGCTGTGGCGCCAAATCAACGGCAGCAGCGGTGGTATGGGTGTGTCGTGCGATGGGCGCGGCAAACGCATTCGCGTGGGCGATATTGTCGTACTGAAGAATGCAAACAATCTGAGCGCAGACTGGACAGCAGGTATTGTGCGCTGGTTGCGCGATGTGCGTGACGAACAACTGGAAATCGGCATCATGGCCTTGCCCGGCGGCCTGCAACCGGTCGCGGTGCGCTCGATTGGCGGCGTGGGCAACGGCGGTGAATATTTCCGCAGCTTGATTTTGACGGAGGGCGACACCACGCACTTGTTGGTGCCGTCGGCGATTTATGATGTAGGTACGTGCCTGGTTTTGAATCGCGGCGAAAATTTAATTTACGTTCGACTCGTAAGCATGCACGAGGCGACGGCCTCGTTTTCACGTTTCAAATATGAAGTGATCGCAACGCCGTTGAGCGAACAGCAAAATATTGAAGCGATCCGCGCGGCGTGATTGGAACGGTGGGTATCGCCCGCCATTCCAGCGGTTGCCGGGTAACGCGGTGGGCAGCGGCGTAGGGTGGGCACCGCCCACCGTATTACGCGGTGATCGGAGTAATGGTGGGCAGTGCCCACCCTATAGCGTCACCCCACGCTGCTTCAAAAACTGCTTCGCTTCGAGCGCCAGTGACGCCATTTGTAAATCTTTTTCCCAATCGTAGTAAGCAAGCGGGCCGGTAGGTTTTATTGGCGCCAGGTTGTGAAATTCGGTGTGCGCGTAGACGCGGGTAAGCCGGGTTTCGGCGAAGTTGCCGGTGAGGTCGGGCCAGACTTCCTGTAAAAAGTTCGCCGGGCGCAGGTCTTGCCATTGGTCGATCAGCTTGTAATCGCCGGGCAGTTCCGCAAACGCCGCCGCCGTGCCGGTTTGTGTTTGCAGCGAGACCGGGTCGACGTGCCCGGTGTACACATAAACGATGATTTTTGGCCGGCATGCAACCACGGCCGGGGTGTGATTTTCCCCGCTGGGCATCCACGCGGAAAATGCGACATCGAACGCGGGCGCGTTGCCGGCAAGCGTGCCGACGCGCATGTCGTAGCGATCCGCATCGTAAAAATTCTCGATCTGATTGGGTTTGGTCTGCGGATCACGCAGACCGATGACGCGCACATTTTCGCGGGCCAGCAGACTGCCTAAAAATCCGTTGCGCGCATGCAGCTCGCACACCACGGGTTCGTGCGCGACCGCGCGCGCATACGCGGCGATGCGCCACATCTCTTCGCGGCGTGGCGCGTAGTGCGCGATGGTTGGGCCGGATAATTTAGGATCGCGCTGCGGATGGCTGAACACCAGATCGTGCAGCGCGAGTTCGCGGATGCGTTGTTCAAACGGCAGGCCGCTATTCCACGCGGGATGTTCTTTGGTCTGAAAGGCGATGATGCGATTGAGCATGTCCTCGCTGAACGAGTCCATCTCGCGTAACAATTCAAAATTCATGGGGAGTGTCTCTAACTAGTGGTTTTACGGAATTCACGTGGTCCGCAATTTGGGCTATGTTGGGCTGCCGCTGCTACGTCGAGCGGCCTTCATTTTCCCGGTTAGCGCGGTAAAGCGCAAACTCAAACCCCGATGCATAGACAGGAAAACGTCATGTTGCCAGCGGTATTAGGCGTCGTGTTGCTCGCGAGGGCTTTAGGGATGGAAGAACCCATGAATCAAGAGCAGGCCACGACCGCGGCTACGCACGCCGCGAGTAAATACCTCAACCTGCCGCCCGAGCAGTTCAGCGTGCAGAACGCCCGGGCGGTGGACTGGCCGGACAGCAGCCTGGGCTGTCCGCAGCCGGGCATGATGTATTTGCAAGTGATCACGCCGGGATTCAAGGTAATGCTAAAGGCCGGTGAGGAAATTTACCCGGTGCATGTCGGTGGGACGCGCGCTGTGGTGTGTGCGCGCACTGCGGGCGATGCGCCGGGGCCGAAAGCACAGGCTGCGCAAGCCAAGGTTGATTTTCTGCACCGCGCGCGGGCGCGGCTGGCCGCGATGCTCGACGTCGATGCCGCGAACATTCAGGTGAATGCGATTCGAGCCGGGCATTTCGGGGATGCCCCTGGTTGTCTGGGCGGCGCACGCAAAGAAAAAACCGGCGGCAAGCGCGTGGAGTTGACATACGCAGGCCGGCGTTACGAGTACAGCGCGGATGCCGATGAGGTGCAGGAGTGTGTGGGGCAGTAGGTATGATTGGATTATGGTCGTTGATGTCGACATGCGCGTGCAACAGAGTGTTCCTTCCCCCGGCAAGGGGGGAAGGGGCCTGAGCATTACCTCTTCTTCGGCGTCACCTTCAGCGCCTTGCCGTCTTGATCCGCGATACCCAAACGGTAACGATCCTCGCTCCCGTGCAGCATGTAGCCGTCGACCAGCACGGTCCAATCACCGGTGGGCAGGTTTGCAAAGGTGAAGTGTTCGGGATTGCTCAGCGTAGCCCCGGTGCCGTCGAGAAAACCATCCGGGTCGATCAGCAACAAGTCGATGTCGTGAGTGGGGTAGTAGGCCCAGGTCGTACGCCATGACAAATCGAAGGTAACTTCTTTTGCCGGCGCCGGAATTTTGAGTTTGAAGATATCGGTTTCTGCGTCTTCCAGCGAGCCGGTTGCGACCATCGGGGTGGCTTCATCGAAGCCCGCGCGCGTGAGCGTGAGTTTGCCCGACATTTTTCCCGCATTGATCGCGGTGGCGCGCACGGCGACGCGCAGCACGCCGCCGGAAAAGCTGAAGGTTTCGTCGTACTTGGCGTTCACTTCGGTTTTGCCCAGCCACCACCACGGGGCGGCATCCAGCGACAGCGTCGCGTCGGTGACCGCCAGCAGGAAACGGTCGCCTTTGATACCGGTGTCCGGGTCCGCGGGGAGTTGATTTTGTTTGTCCGGCGGCAATTCAAACGTGATGTTGTCGAGCTTGATATTTAACCGGCCGCGCGGCGGATTGGCGACGAAGAAATGCACGATTTCTCCCGCCTTTAAATCTTTGATATCCGCCGTGAACACGTCGTCCTTGAAAACCACCGGCGCCACGCCCGCCTTCGCGATGTTGTCCTGCACCAGGGTCGGTCCGTCGAATCTTGGCAGCTCGGGGATTTTTCCCTCGAGCGTGCCGGCTTGCAGCAGATCGCGCGCGGCGGCAACGTCGAGATAGCCGTTGCCCTGATCGATCGCCGACACGACGCCGCCCACGAGTTTAGGATTCGCACCTTTGATCAGCGCTTCGCGCACCTGCGCGGCGGTCGCTTTGGGGAAGGCGCCGCGCAGCAGCGCGGCAGCA
>Ga0315270_10001569_pt1 | contig 12145 bp, 9 predicted proteins | sample C1_bottom_MG_FD_204932 | JGI IMG/M metagenome (GOLD analysis project Ga0315270, IMG submission 204932) | Sediment microbial communities from Yellowstone Lake, YNP, Wyoming, USA - C1_bottom | ecosystem: Environmental > Aquatic > Freshwater > Lake > Sediment | place: USA: Wyoming | collected... | reverse complement strand
ATATCATGTTGATTTATAACGCTATTTTAGTTTACCGTGGCAATGCTTGTATTTCTTGCCGCTGCCACAGGGACAGGGCTCGTTACGGCCCACCTGGGGTACCGCGTTGGCATTGGGCTCGGATTCTTGTGACACGCTGCCGTCATCATTGGGATGCGTGTAGGTGACGTTGCTGATTTGCTCGGCACGCGCCTCCAAGGCTTCGGCGGCACGCGCCACCTCTTCTTGCGACTGGATGCGCACCGTCATCAAGATGCGCGTGACTTCCATCTTGACGACGTCGAGCATCTGCGAGAACAGCTCGAAGGCTTCGCGCTTGTACTCCTGCTTCGGGTTCTTCTGTGCATAGCCGCGCAGATGGATGCCTTGCCGCAAGTAGTCGAGCGCGGCCAGGTGGTCGCGCCAATGCTGGTCGATCGCCTGCAGCAGCACCATGCGCATGAAGGGCGTGAACTGCTCTACGCCCACCTGTTCGAGCTTGCCTTCAAACAGCGTATTGCCGGCCTTGACGGTCTTCTCGACGATGTCGTCATCGGTAATCGTCTCGCTGCCTTCGACCTGATCCTGCAGCGCGATCTCCACATGCCATTCTTCGCGCAGCACGCGCTCCAGCGCCGGCAGGTCCCACTGCTCTTCCAGCGTGTCTGCCGGCACATAGGTGCGCACCACGTCGGTCAGCGTGCTCTCGCGCAGGCTGGCAATCTGCGCCACCAGCGATTCGGCTTCGAGAATGTCGTTGCGCTGCTGGTAAATCACCTTGCGCTGGTCGTTGCTGACGTCGTCGTATTCGAGCAGCTGCTTGCGGGTGTCGAAGTTGCGCGCTTCGACCTTGCGCTGCGCGCCCTCGATGCTGCGGCTGACGATGCCGGCCTCGATCGCCTCGCCCTCGGGCATCTTGAGACGCTCCATCACGGCCTTCACGCGGTCGCCGGCAAAGATGCGCATCAGCGGGTCGTCAAGCGACAGATAAAAGCGCGATGCACCGGGGTCGCCTTGACGGCCCGAACGACCGCGCAACTGGTTGTCGATGCGCCGCGACTCATGGCGCTCGGTGGCGATGATGCGCAAGCCACCCGCGGCCTTGACGCTGTCGTGCAGCCCTTGCCATTCGTCCCTGAGCTGCTGGATGGGCTGTGCCTTGTCGGCCTCGGCAATGGACTCGTCGGCTTCGACGAACTGCACCTGCTTTTCAACATTGCCGCCGAGCACGATGTCGGTGCCGCGGCCCGCCATATTGGTGGCAATGGTGATCACGCCGGGACGTCCCGCCTGGGCCACGATTTCTGCTTCCTTGGCATGCTGCTTGGCGTTCAACACCGCATGCGGCAACTTGGCCTTGGTCAGCAGGTCGGAGATCAGCTCGGAGTTTTCGATCGAGGTCGTGCCGACCAACACCGGTTGGCCGCGCTCATGGCAGTCACGGATGTCCTTGGTGACCGCATCGAACTTTTCCTTGGCGGTCTTGTAGACCAGGTCCAGCTCGTCCTTGCGAATGGTGGGCTTGTTGGGCGGAATGACCACCGTCTCCAGGCCATAGATTTCCTGGAACTCGTAGGCCTCGGTGTCGGCCGTGCCGGTCATGCCCGCGAGCTTGCCGTACATGCGGAAATAGTTCTGGAACGTAATCGATGCCAGCGTCTGATTTTCGCTCTGGATGGCCACACCTTCCTTGGCTTCCACCGCCTGATGCAGGCCGTCGCTCCAGCGCCGGCCCGTCATCAAGCGTCCGGTGAACTCGTCGACGATCACGACCTCGCCGTCCTGCACCACGTAGTGCTGGTCGCGGTGATAGATCTGGTTCGCTCGCAATGCCGCATAGACATGGTGCATCAGCGAGATATTGGCCGGGTCGTACAGGCTCGCGCCCACGGGCAGGAGGCCAGACTCGGTCAGGATGCGTTCGGCGTTTTCGTGGCCGGCTTCGGTCAGGAAGATCTGGTGCGCTTTTTCGTCGACCGTAAAGTCGCCCGGCTCGATCACGCCCTCGCCGGTGCGTGTGTCCTCTTCGCCAATTTGCTTCTTGAGCTGCGGCACCACGGCGTTGATGCGTACATACATCTCGGTGTGGTCTTCGGCCTGCCCGCTGATGATGAGCGGCGTACGCGCCTCATCGATCAGGATCGAATCCACCTCGTCGACGATGCCGAACGCCAGACCGCGTGCGACGCGGTCGGCGATGTCCTGCACCATGTTGTCGCGCAGGTAGTCGAAGCCGAATTCGTTGTTGGTGCCGTAGGTCACGTCGGCACGATAGGCTGCCTGCTTTTCCTCGCGCGACATCTGCGACAGGTTCACGCCGACGCTCAAGCCGAGGAAGGTGTAGAGCCTGCCCATCCATTCCGCGTCGCGCTTGGCCAGGTAGTCGTTCACCGTCACCAGATGCACGCCCTTGCCGGTCAGCGCATTCAAATACACCGGCAGCGTCGCCATCAGCGTCTTGCCTTCGCCGGTGCGCATTTCAGCGATCTTGCCGTCGTGCATGACCATGCCGCCTATCAGCTGCACGTCGAAGTGGCGCATCTTCAGTGCGCGCTTGCTGCCTTCGCGGCACACCGCAAAGGCCTCCGGCAGCAAGGCGTCCAGCGTCTCGCCAGCGGCTACGCGGCCACGGAACTCTTCGGTCTTGGCCTTGAGCGCCACATCGTCGAGCTGTTCGAACTGGGGCTCCAGCGCATTGATCTGCTGGACCACATGACGGTATTGCTTGAGCAGCCGGTCATTGCGGCTACCGAAAATCTGGGTCAGAAGCTTTGGCAACATGCAGCGTATCGGTCTAGAGCGAGGATGGAAGGCCAGTGCCTTGGGTGTTCGAAACACCCGGCCGTCGGGCACCGGCAAGAAGTGGGGATGCTTGCGAGTTTTGCAAGATATACAGCGGGTCTATGGCCCACCAAAGCCTTGGAGTTTAACAGGCGGCAGCCTGCGCAATACACTGTTGCCATGTCCACAGGCACGCCACGCTCGGTACCCGACCCCCTGACCATTCGGGAGGCGTTGGCTCAACACACCAGCCTGGGGCAGTTGCAGTCGCGCATACGTGACTCGACGCGGCGTTTCGAGGCCATACGCGCGGCTCTGCCAGGCGCATTGGCCCAGGCCGTGCAAGCCGGTCCGGTGGACGAGTCAGGCTGGACACTGCTGGCAACGAATGCCTCGGTGGCGGCCAAGCTGCGTCAATTGCAACCGCGCCTGGAAGACCTGCTGCGCGAACAGGGCTGGGAGGTGACCGCGATCCGGATCAAGGTGTTGCAGCCGGTTTGACGCGACCATGCATTGAACGCTGTCCACAAATGGAAAAGGCCCAAACGCTCAGCCTGCGCTGAACGGTTGGACCTTCCACATACTTGGTGCCGGCTATCGGATTCGAACTGATGACCTACCGCTTACAAGGCGGTTGCTCTACCAACTGAGCTAAGCCGGCGAAGCGCGAATTCTAAGTCAGTTGGAACCGACCCCGCGCGTATCACCTTGGTTATTTGATGCGCTTTAGTTTCGGCCGACTCGGACCCGTCGGTGTGGGATCGTCACCGTCCTGCCCTTGCGCATCGTTGCCGAGCGTATCGGTTTGGTCTTGCGCCGGTTTGTCGACGTCGGAACCAGCCAGACGCAGACCCCGCAAAGTGGGCAGCAGACTCGGCTTGAGCTTGCCGGGCTTGCTCTCGCTGACAGGCTCGCTGACCGACACTGCAGACAAGTCCGCACTCGCCGTCGGTGCATCGGTCAGAGGCGGCGGCGGCGGGAAGGCCATGCCCTGCCCGTTTTCACGCGCATAGATGGCCAACACATGGTCCACCGGCACGCAAATCTCGCGCGAAACGCCGCCAAACCTAGCCTTGAACTCGACGAACTCGTTGCCCAGCTTGAGTCCGCTGGTGGCCTCGAAGCCGACGTTCAGCACGATTTCGTTGTTGTTCACGTACTCCATCGGCACTTGCACATGGCGCCCCATTTGCACAGCCAGGTAAGGCGTAAAACCATTGTCAGTACACCAGTCGTGCAAAGCACGTATCAGGTACGGACGCGTGGACGTGCCTTGCTGACTCTTGCTGTTGTCGTTGCTGCTGTCCATGGCGAGTGCTGATGAATTCGTGCCTGGCCTACTTGCGCATGACCTTCTCGGAAGGCGTCAATGCCTCGATATAGGCCGGGCGCGAAAAGATGCGCTCGGCGTATTTCAACAAAGGCGCGGCATTCTTGGACATGTCTATGCCGTAGTAATCGAGGCGCCAGAGCAACGGCGCAATCGCGACATCGAGCATCGAGAAGTCGTCGCCCAACATGTACTTGTTCTTCAAGAAGATCGGAGCAAGCTGGGTCAAACGGTCGCGGATCTGGCTGCGCGCTTTTTCAAGCTGCTTCTCGTTGCCTTTGATGCCACGGGACTCGAGCAGATTCACGTGAACGAACAGTTCCTTCTCGAAATTGAGCAGGAACAGGCGCACGCGCGCGCGCGCCACCGGATCGCCCGGCATCAGTTGCGGATGCGGAAAGCGCTCGTCGATGTACTCGTTGATGATGTGCGATTCGTACAGAATGAGGTCGCGCTCCACCAAGATGGGCACCTCGTTGTACGGATTCATCAGCGCGATGTCTTCGGGTTTGGCGAACAGATCCACATCGCGGATCTCGAAGTCCATCCCTTTTTCGAACAGTACAAAACGGCAACGGTGCGAATAAGGGCAGGTCGTTCCGGAGTAAAGCACCATCATGGCGGTGAGCTCCTTGCTAGCGTGAAGTTAAGGCCTACGGCCCAGAAATACAAACGCAGTGGGTGCGCCAAAGAGGCCGCCCACTGCGTCTTCGACCCGGTTGCCTGCGGTTCAGGCATCAACCGGATCGACGAGGGTCTTATTTGACGTCTTTCCAGAAGACGGCGTTCAAACGCCAAGTGATCACTGTCAGAATCGACAGGAACAACAGTACCCAAACGCCCAGGCGGAAACGCTGCTCTTGGGCGGGCTCGCCCATCCACTGCAAATAGGCCACCAAGTCGGCGACCGCGTCGTCGTATTGTCGGGCATTGAGCGTGCCTGGAGTCAGCTGTTCATAGCCCTTGAACACATGCAAGGTCTTGCCATGCTCATGCGGGTCGGCTTCTTCAGCGAATTTGGCGGCGCGCTGGCCCTGCAGTTCCCACAGCACATGCGGCATCGCCACATCGGGGAAGGCGCGGTTGTTCCAGCCGGTGGGCTTGGATTCGTCGCGGTAGTAGCTGCGCAAATAGGTGTAGAGGTAATCCGCGCCCGAACCCTTGGCGCCGTCGGCGCGCGAGCGCGCGACCACGCTCAGATCGGGAGGTGCCGTACCGAACCATTCCTTGGCGTCCTTGGGATCAAGCGACACCTTCATCGTGTCGCCGACCTTCTGGGTCGCAAACAACAGATTGTTCTTGATCTGTATCTCGGTCAGGCCGATATCGCGCATGCGGTTGTAGCGCATATAGGCCGCCGCATGGCAGTTCAGACAATAGTTGACAAACAGCTTGGCGCCGTTCTGCAACGCTGTCGTATCGGCCATTTTCTCCTTGGGAAACTTGTCCCACTCGATGCCGCCTTCCGAAGCGAACGCGCCCGAGACCAGGCACAAGCTGGTCAGCAGCGTAGCGATGAGTTTTTTCATTCTTTCGACTCCGACGGGCTTCTCAATGAGCGTGAAACGTCACACGCTCAGGGACGGGTTTGAACTTGCCAAGCTGGCTCCAGAACGGCATCAGCGCGAAGAAACCGAAGTAGAACAGCGAACCCACCTGCGCAAGCAAGGTGCCCATGGCTGTAGGTGGCTTCGTGCCGAGGTAGCCCAGTATCAGGAAGAACACCACGAACACGAGATAAAGGTGCATATGCCACGCCGGCCGGTAGCGAATCGACTTGACCGGGCTGCGATCCAGCCAAGGCAGGAAGAACAGAATCATGACCGAAGCACCCATCACGACCACACCCCAGAACTTGGCGTCAAAGGTCTTCAGCAGCGCAATCAGCACGATCGCCGCCACCAGAATGCCGATCTTGGCTGCGCTCGGGAAACGCCCCTTCAGGAAGGCCAGCACGGCGCCCAATCCCGTGATCACGCAAAACACATTGACCAGGTCATCGGTAGTCGCGCGCAACATCGAGTAGTACGGCGTGAAATACCAGACCGGTGCGATGTGCAAAGGCGTCTTGAGTGAATCGGCCGGGATGAAGTTGTTGTACTCGAGGAAGTAACCCCCCAGTTCCGGCGAGAAGAAGATGATGGCAGTGAACACCATCAGGAACACGCTGACGCCGAAGATGTCATGCACCGAGTAGTAAGGATGGAAAGGAATGCCGTCCAGCGGAATGCCGTTGGCGTCCTTGTTTGCCTTGATTTCGATGCCGTCCGGGTTGTTCGAGCCCACCTCGTGCAGCGCGATGATGTGCGCGACCACCAAGCCTAGCAGCACCAAGGGCACCGCGATCACGTGGAAACTGAAGAAGCGGTTCAGCGTGGCGTCGCCCACCACGTAGTCGCCGCGGATCAGCAGCGCCAGGTCCGGACCGACAAAGGGAATTGCAGCGAACAGGTTCACGATCACCTGGGCGCCCCAGTACGACATCTGGCCCCAGGGCAGCAGATAGCCCATGAAGGCCTCGGCCATCAGGCACAGGAAGATGGCGCAACCGAAGATCCACACCAGCTCGCGCGGCTTGCGATACGAGCCATAGAGCAGGCCGCGGAACATGTGCAAGTAGACAACCACGAAGAACGCCGAGGCGCCAGTCGAGTGCATGTAGCGGATCAGCCAGCCCCAAGGCACATCGCGCATGATGTATTCGACCGAGGCAAACGCGACGGCCGCATCAGGCTTGTAGTGCATCGTCAAGAAGATGCCCGTGACGATCTGCAGCACCAGCACCAGCAGCGCCAGCGAGCCGAAGATGTACCAGAAGTTGAAGTTCTTCGGAGCGTAATACTCCGACATATGCTCTTTGAAGAGTTTGCTCGCCGGGAAACGGTTGTCGACCCAGGTCAGCAGCTGTTGGCCCAATGGGGCGCCAGCGGGTAGTTCTTTGAATTCAGCCATGGTGATTTATTTCCTCATGCTTTCTTGTCTTCACCGATCAAGATCGTGGTGTCGGACAGATACATGTGGGGCGGCACCTCGAGGTTGTCAGGCGCCGGCTTGTTCTTGAACACACGGCCGGCCAGATCGAATGTCGATCCGTGGCAAGGGCAGAGAAAACCGCCTTTCCAGTCGTCTGGCAGTGAAGGCTGGGGGCCCGCCTGGAGCTTGTCGCTGGGTGCGCATCCCAGGTGGGTGCAAATGCCCACCGCAATAAAGAATTCCGGCTTGATCGAGCGGCCTTCGTTCTTCGCATAGGCCGGCGTCGGGTAGGCGTTGCGCTCGGACTTCGGGTCTGCAAGCGCAGCATCGTTCTTGGGCAGATCCGCCACCTGTTCAGGCGTGCGGCGCAGGATCCAAACCGGCTTGCCACGCCATGCAACGGTGAGCTTTTCGCCCGGCCTGATGGCACTGATATCGACTTCGACAGCCGCGCCGGCGGCGCGTTCGCGCTCCGATGGCTGAAAGCTGCTAACGAAAGGCACGGCGGTGGCTACGCCGCCAACGGCACCGGCACAACCGGTGGCGATGAGCCAGGTGCGCTTGCCGTGGTCCACTTGCTGGTCACTCATGAGGGTCCTCAAACGAGACTTCTGATCGGGGTCAGCCTGAGATTCTAACGGACGATGGCGTCACCGATCTTGGAGACAGCATTCCCGCACCACAACAGCCCTCCGTTTTGCTTGACTTGATTGCCAAAAACACAATACTCGCAGTCGATGCGCGGATTGTTCTTCGCGGCTTGTTCCTCGCACCTAGCAATGCAGCTCAATCAACTTACCAAAAGGACTGCCCCATGGGTATCGCTTCTGAGTTCAAGGAATTCGCCGTCAAGGGGAATGTGGTTGATCTCGCCGTGGGAGTGATCATCGGCGCCGCATTCGGGAAGATCGTCGACTCGATCGTCAAGGATCTCATCATGCCCCTGGTGGGCCGTGCCATCGGCGGCCTGGATTTTTCCAACTACTTCGTGATGCTGGCGGCGCCACCGGCCGACTTCAAAGGCGCGCTGACCTATGAAGCGCTCACCAAAGCCGGCGTGCCTCTGTTCGCCTATGGCAATTTCATCACGGTGGCAATAAATTTCGTGATCCTGGCCTTCATCATCTTCATCATGGTCAAGCAGATCAATCGCCTCAAGCGTTCCGAAGCACCGGTCGCCGCGCCGTCAGCTCCCGTCACGCCCGAAGACATCGTTCTGCTGAGGGAAATCCGCGATTCGCTCAAGCGTTGATCAAGCCAGCGCGTGCCTTGCATCGTCGATCGTTTACTTTTGCACACAAGCTACTCGCCTATCTTGTGTACAAAACCATGGTCCGAGTCGACTTTTGCACCCCAGGCAATCGTTGTTGTCGCGGCTGACCTGATTTGGCCCGATACTTGAAGCTCGCAGCGCCAGCATGGCGCGTCGGACACAAGCCCGTGCTATCCGTCGAGACCCGCTGCCCCGCCCGACCTGCCGATGAACCTGCCTGACCCCAAACTCAACCCCCATCTCGAGGCTGCGTTGCAGCGTATGCGCTCGGCTGCCGATCAGGCCGCCGAGCGAAGTGCCGAGGGCATGGGCGTGGCCGCGCTGTCGGCCACCCAAGTGCGCCGCCGCGACGCGCTGTTGGCTGCGCAGTTCCTGTTTCGACGCCAACTGCCCGTCTTCAGCCAGCAATTCATCCACACATTGCGCGAGCAAGTGCTGCGCGAAATGGCCCCACGTGAGCCGGTTGCAGGCACGGGCGCCAAGGCAGTTGAGCTGACGCTGATGGATGATGCCGCAGTGGACGATATCGTGACAGGCGACCGTGTCGGCCTGGCCATTGGTCACCAATGCGAATGGGAGTTGCGCGAAGTCGACGCCTATATAGGCAGTTTGGTTGCCGCCAGCGCCGTGCCGCCAGAACGCAATCCTTTGCGTCCCGAGGTCGTTGGCCGGGCTCTGCTGGCGGCCGTGCGCGCCGTCACCGAAGAAGCGGATGCGCGGCAAATCCTGATCGACGAACTGGCACGCGCCTTGTCGCTTGAAATGCGTGGCTGCTACGCCGACATCGTCGATATTTTCCGCAACCGCGGCGTGCAAGCCCAGGACCTGCGAGTGCGCACTCGCAACGAAGCGGGCGCTAGAGCCGGAGGCGATGAAGTCACCGGCCATGGCGATCTGGCTTCAGGCCAAGGATCTGGTTATGGTGCAGGCGCTCATGGAGGCGGCGGAGGTCGCGGCGGCGGCGGCGGTGGTGGTGGCGACTTTTCTGGTCAGACCATAGGCGCGGTAGACGCGCAGGTGATGTCCTTGCTGCGGCGCCTGTCCTTCATGCCCAGCGGCGCCTTGGGTTTCGACCAAGGAGCGGCTTGGAACCAGTCCGAAATGTCAGCCGCCTACGACATGCATGCGCATGACGGCGAGGCGGGCGTGCGCTCATTGATGGCCCCCAACCTGATACGCGTACACCGCGACGAACTGCGCCAGGCGGCCGGCGCTCCACTGGACCATATGGTCATCGACGTGGTGGGCAGCCTGTTCGATCAGATTCTGTCTGATCCGAAGGTACCGCCGCAAATAGCGCGCCTGGTGGCGCGCCTGCAGTTGCCGGTGCTGCGTGTTGCATTGGGCGACGTGAGCTTCTTCTCGTCGCGGCGCCACCCGGTGCGGCGTTTCGTGAACCGCATTGCGTCGCTGGGTGCGGCCTTCGACGATTTTGAAGAAGATCCCGGTCGCGAGTTTCTTGCCCAGGTGAGCGCGCTGGTCGAGGAAGTGGCCGAAGGCGACTTCGACCACATGGACGTTTACGAGTCCAAGCTCGACGCATTGGAAGCCTTCATCGGTCACCAGAGCGAAGCCGCAATACGTGCGCAGGGCAATCTGCCCGAGATGCTGGCCCGCAAGGAAATGGACCTGCGCCTGCAGCAGCGTTACCAGCAGCAGCTGCAGACGGGCTTGGCCTCCATCACCTTGCCCGAGTTTCTGCGCGGCTTCTTGACCCAGGTATGGAACCAGGCGGTGATTCTTGCGGCACGCCAGGGTGGCGATGCCTCGGAGCAGACCCAGCGTTTTCGACTGTTAGGGCGCGACCTGGTGATGAGCGTCCAACCCAAGGGCAACTCGGTGCAGCGCCAAGCCTTTCTGGCGCAATTGCCCAAGCTGATGAAAACCCTCACCGAGGGTGCCGATCTGATCGCTTGGCCAGAGCCCGCTCGCAAACAGTTTTTTGGTGACTTGCTGCCTGCGCATGCCGACTCACTGAAGGGCCAATCCCTGACGGCACTTGATCAAAACCTGCTGATCAAGCAGTTGGATGCCGTCTTCCTGGCGCCATTGCCGCGCCAGGAGGACATGGCCCACAGCGGCCCGATCTCGCTGCCGCAAGACCTGGACGTCGATCAGCATTTTTCATCCGCCGAGGCAAGCCAGGCGGGACTGGTGGACGAAAGCAAAGTGGATTGGCAGGGCGAGGTCGACATCGATCTGTCGGCCGATGCACCGCTGCAGGCGGTTGATATCAAGCTCGAAGGCCTGCCCGCGCCCGAGCCGATGGAACCCATGTCGGGCGCTTCGCTGATGGATCATCTGCAATTGGGCTCTGCCTACCAGATGCACACCGACGGCAAATGGCTCAAGGTCAGGCTCGGCCACATCAGCCCGGGGCGTGGTTTCTTCTTGTTTACCCATGGCGCGAAGCATCAGGAAACGCTGACCATGACGGCGCGCATGCTCAAGCGCATGTGCGAGACCGATCGACTGAAAGCCTTCGAGAATGCCTACTTGCTTGAACGTGCCACGGCACGTGCGCGCAAACAGCTGGCCGAGCTGACGGCGCAAACCCGTCACTGAAGATCCGGTTCAGCGCGCGCTGACGAACCGTCTGGCCATTTGCATCGCCGCCACCAGGCTCGACGGATCGGCAAGGCCTGACCCCGCGATGTCAAACGCAGTGCCGTGGTCCGGGCTGGTACGCACCAGCGGCAGACCCAGCGTCACGTTCACGCCCTGCTCGACGCCCAGGTACTTGACCGGAATCAGTCCATGGTCATGCGTCATCGCCACCACCAGGTCGAACTCGCCCGGATGCCCCGACGCGTGGCGTGCGCGCATGAACACCGTGTCCGGCGCGAAGGGGCCGCTGGCGTTAATGCCCTGCTCACGCGCCGCCTGGATCGCAGGGGCGATGACGCGCAGCTCTTCGTCGCCGAACAAGCCGCCCTCGCCCGCATGCGGATTCAAACCGGCGACCGCGATCCGGGGCGAGACCTGACCCCAGCCCGCCGCCGCGCGGTGCGCAATGCGCAGCGTTTCCAGCACACGCTCGAACGTCACCAGCTCGATCGCTTCGCGCAGCGCCACGTGGATGCTCACCAGCACCGTGCGCAACTCCGGATTGGCCAACATCATGCGCACTGGCGGCAGCACCCCGTCGCGCGCCATCAGCGCCTGCAGCATTTCGGTGTGGCCTGGATAGGGGACACCCGCCGCATGCAAAGCTTCTTTGTGGATGGGCGCGGTCACCAGACCTGTCGCGTGGCCGGCCAGAATCTGCTGCACGGCTTGCTCGATGCAGCGTGCTGCAGCAGCGCCCGCCGGTGCGCTGATGCGACCCATCGGCAGTTCGGCCAAGCCTGGCGGCAAAGCGTCGGGCTGCCAGACCGGCAGGCAATTCGGCGGTGCGAATTCGCCCACCTGCTCGAGTTGTGCCACCGGCAGGCCCAGGCCTAGCTGGCGCACGGCGCGGCGCATCACCGCCACATCGCCGACCACGCAGCAGCCGTCGGCCAGGCCGCGCACAAAGGCCTGCACAATGATTTCAGGGCCTATGCCACAGGCGTCGCCCATGCTGATCAATAGCGGTTTGTTCATGGCTTCATTGTTCCATGCGACTGACGCTCACTGGACTACCCTCCGCCCTGCGTGCTGCGGGATTCGCCCTTCGCCGCGGCCGTGCGGGCTCATGCCGGGTTGTCTATCTCGATGAATTGGTGCTCCAGCCCGAATTGCCGTGCCAGGTGTTCACCCAAGGCTGGCGCGCCATAGCGTTCTGTCGCATGGTGGCCTGCGGCGATAAAAGCCACGCCCGATTCGCG
>Ga0315270_10001568_pt1 | contig 12148 bp, 9 predicted proteins | sample C1_bottom_MG_FD_204932 | JGI IMG/M metagenome (GOLD analysis project Ga0315270, IMG submission 204932) | Sediment microbial communities from Yellowstone Lake, YNP, Wyoming, USA - C1_bottom | ecosystem: Environmental > Aquatic > Freshwater > Lake > Sediment | place: USA: Wyoming | collected... | reverse complement strand
TTGGTATCCTTCATTTGGGCTGACCTCCTGTAATGGGTGGCTTTCGTGTCGCAACAAAAGCTTACCATTTAGAAGTGTTCAGCCCACCATTTTTAGGCGCGTTAAAACCTTAACCGAGTGCCATGACACTCTATACCCGAGTGAATCACCTGTCTATAGTGGTGTATGGAAGTGATGGGCGCGCATCGTTGCGCCGTAGCGGCATATCACGCACAATGCGCCGGTTCTGATTTTGATAATTACAAATGAACCAACAAGCACTTTCTTCTTTCATCTGGTCGGTTGCCGACCTTCTTCGTGGTGACTACAAGCAATCCGAATATGGCAAGGTGATCCTGCCGTTTACCGTGCTGCGCCGTCTCGACTGTGTGCTGGAAGCCACCAAGCCCGCCGTACTTGCCGAATTCGCCAAACAGCAGCAAGCCGGGATTAACCCCGAACCTTACCTGCTGCGCAAATCCAAGCAGGGCTTTTACAACACCTCGCCGCTGGACATGAAAAAGCTCATGGGCGACCAGGACCACATTCGCGAAAATCTCTACAGCTATATCGGCGAGTTTGCCCCGGCTGTGCGCGACATCTTCGAGCGCTTTGAATTTCACATCCAGATCGACCGCCTCGCTCGGGCCGGGTTGTTGTACCAGGTCACCGAAAAATTCACCAATATCGACCTTCATCCCGAAGCCGTCAGCAATGGTCAGATGGGACTGGTGTTCGAAGAACTGATCCGCAAGTTCGCCGAAATCTCCAACGAAACCGCCGGGGAACACTTCACCCCGCGCGAAGTTATCCGCCTCATGGTCAACCTGCTGTTCATCGAAGACGATGAAGTGCTCAGCAAGCCCGGCGTGGTTCGCACTATTTATGACCCAACAGCGGGCACGGGCGGCATGCTCTCCATTGCCGGGGAATATCTGGAAGAACACAACCCGCAAGCACGCCTCACCATGCACGGACAGGAACTCAACGACGAGTCCTACGCCATCTGCAAGGCCGACATGCTCATCAAGGGGCAGGATGTCGCCAACATCATTCCCGGCAACACCCTTTCCGAAGACGGCCACCCGCACACCAAGTTCGACTACATGCTCTCCAACCCGCCGTTCGGCGTGGAATGGAAAAAGGTCGAAAAAGAAATCCGCAAAGAACACGAAACCCAAGGCTTCAACGGGCGCTTCGGCCCCGGCCTGCCGCGTGTCTCCGATGGTTCGCTGTTGTTCCTGCTGCACCTCATCAGCAAAATGCGCCCCGCCAAAGACGGTGGCAGCCGCTTCGGCATCGTGCTTAACGGCTCGCCGCTCTTCACCGGCGGCGCAGGCAGCGGCGAAAGCGAAATCCGCCGCTACGCGCTGGAAAACGACCTGGTCGAAGCCATCATCGGCCTGCCCACCGACATGTTCTACAACACCGGCATCAGCACCTACGTCTGGATACTCTCCAACCGCAAGCCGGAACACCGCAAAGGCAAAGTGCAACTCATCGACGCATCATCCTTCTGGCAAAAGATGCGCAAGAGCCTGGGCAGCAAACGCAAGGAACTCTCGGACGAACACATCGCCGAGATCACCCGCCTGTTCGGCGATTGCGTCGAAGCCGAAAAAGACGGCAAGCCCATCAGCCGCACTTTCAACAACCAAGACTTCGGCTACCGCACCATCACTGTCGAGCGCCCGCTGAAAGATGCCCAAGGCAAAGTCGTGCTGCACGAAAAAGGCAAACTCAAAGGCAAGCCGCAAACCGATGCCAACCTGCGCGACACCGAAAACGTCCCGCTCAGCGAAGAAGTGGAAAGCTATTTCAAGCGCGAAGTGCTGCCCCATGCGCCGGATGCATGGATAGACCATGACAAAACCAAAATCGGCTACGAAATCCCCTTCAACCGCCACTTCTACGTGTTCGAACTGCCGCGCGAGCTTTCGGTGATTGATGCCGAATTGAAGCAATGCACGGATCGGATATTGACCATGATTGCCGGGCTGTCGGCATGAGCGCTGCCATGTATAATCCCGTCAACAACACCCCCCAAGCCTATCTGCCAAAACATCGGCGCGACGCTCAAACCGGGGGGTTACTCATTTCAGGGGTTTGTAACACATATGCATTGCGTATAATCGGCTCCGACACACCCGCCATGCCTCTCAACGATGCACACTTTGGCGGGTTTTTTGTTTCAGGATGCCACCAATGAGCACTGATAAAAAACTCCAAATCCGCAACAGCACTGCCGAGTTCCTGATCTTCAGCAATCAGGCGGGTGAGGATGGCATCGAGGTTCGTGTGGCCGATGAAACCGTATGGCTGACACAGAAGTTGATTGGCGTGCTGTTTGACAAGGGGCGTAGCACCATCACCGAGCACTTGCAGAACATCTTTGCGACGGGCGAACTGGAAGAAAAAGCAGTATGTCGGGATTTCCGACACACTGCCGAGGACGGCAAGGATTACACCACGCGTTTCTACAACCTCGATGCCATCATCGCCGTCGGCTTCCGCGTCAACTCCACCCGCGCCACCCAGTTCCGCCAATGGGCCACCGGCGTGCTGCGCGACTTCGCCATTCGCGGCTACGTGCTGGACAAGGAACGGCTGAAAAACGGCGCGTTTCTGAGCAAAGAGTATTACGAAAACCTGCTCGCGGAAATCCGCGAAATCCGCGCCAGCGAGCGCAAGTTCTACCAGAAGATCACCGACATCTACGCCACCGCGATGGATTACAGCGCGGAGGCTGAAACCACGCAGACGTTTTTTGCCACCGTGCAAAACAAACTGCATTTCGCCATACATGGACGCACCGCCGCCGAATTGATCGTCGAGCGCGCGGATAGCAGCAAGGACAAGATGGGGCTAACCACTTGGAAAAATGCCCCGCACGGCAAAATCCTCAAGCCCGATGTCGTCGTCGCAAAAAACTACCTCAACGAAAAAGAACTGAAATCGCTAGACCGCTTCGTCACCATGTATCTCGACTATGCCGAAGATCAGGCCGAGCGCGGCATCCCCATGACCATGCAGGACTGGGCGACCAAACTCAACGCATTTTTGCAATTCAACGAACGCGACATCCTTGATCATCCCGGCAAAGTAAGCCAGGAGGTGGCCAAAGCATTTGCCGAAAGCGAGTTTGAAAAATACCGCATCGTGCAGGATCGGCTGTTTGAGTCCGACTTTGACCGTCTTGTGAAAAAGACGCGGGAAGGCGGAGACGCATGAGCTTGCCGCGTTATTCGGAATACAAGGACAGCGGCGTGGAATGGCTGGGCGCGGTGCCGGGGTATTGGACTGTCGCACCGCTGAAACGCAGTTTCCAAATTGTCGGTGGATCAACGCCAAAATCTGAACAAGAAACATATTGGGATGGTGAAATTGTTTGGGTTACACCATCCGACTTGAGCAAGTTGTCGTCGATTGGTATCAACGACTCACAGAGGAAGATAACGACGGAAGGCTTGGTTTCGTGCGGAACGACACTTGTGCCTTTTGGCAGCATTGTTCTTTCTACGAGAGCGCCTATTGGTTCTTTGGCAATTGCTGAAACAGAGCTATGCACGAATCAAGGATGCAAATCTCTTGTGCCATTTGCAGATATCCAATCGCGCTTCTATGGATATTTGTTGAGCATCAGCACCGGCGAGTTGAACATTCGAGGGAAAGGCACAACTTTTCTAGAGTTGTCTGGCGATGAACTCGGAGCATTTAAGGTCGGTGTACCACCGAATGTCGAACAACAAACCATCGCTACCTTCCTTGACCGCGAGACGGGGAAGATAGATGCGCTGATTGCCGAGCAGCGGCGGCTGGTGGAGCTGCTGGCGGAAAAGCGGCAGGCGGTGATTTCGCACGCCGTCACCAAGGGCCTGAACCCCAATGCCAAGATGAAAGATTCTGGCATCGAATGGCTGGGTGAAGTGCCGGAGCATTGGGGTCGTGCGCAAGTTGGTCGAGTCTGCAAACAGGTTTCTGATGGCCCACATTTTTCGCCAAATTATGTGGATGAGGGGGTGATGTTTCTTTCGGCCAGAAATATAGGTGTTGAATCTTGGCACCTCGATGATGCGAAATATATTTCGGAAGTGGATTATCTGGAGTTTTGCAGGCGAGTTATTCCAGAAATAGGTGATGTTCTATATACCAAGGGTGGAACAACGGGAATCGCGAGAGTTGTCGATCTTGAAGATCGGTTTCAGGTGTGGGTTCACGTCGCTGTCCTTAAAGTTGACCACGATTTGATTGATCCGTATTACTTGGCGTATGCACTGAATAGTGTGGGCTGTTATGAGCAATCGCAGTTGCATACCCGTGGTGCCACCAATCAAGACCTTGGGCTTACGCGAATGACTAAGATATGGTTTGCTCTTCCACCATTAGCTGAACAACTCGAAATCAGAGCATTTCTTCATCGCGAAGCTGCGGTGTTTGACACCCTCACCACCGAAGCCAACCGCGCTATTGAATTGCTGCAAGAGCGCCGCAGCGCGCTGATTTCCGCCGCCGTCACCGGCAAGATTGATGTCAGGGAGAATGGCTGAGATGGATATTTCAAAGCTGACTGCTATGGCAGGTATGCCTTCCTCAATGTCTGAGGCATTGAAGCGGTCTATTGATTTCCAGCGGCACTTGTCTGATGCCATGAAGCCGGCGTTTGGGTTTGATCACAAATTCGAAGAGCTATCCAAACTAGCGAATTCGTCCGCTTTGCTTGCCAGCCAATTTGGGGCCGCGTCGCAATTTGCCAAGGAGATGGAGGAACAATCCCGTCATTTGAAGACGTTGACCGAGCCATTGTCTCTGTTCAGGGGATCCATGCTATTTTCCGATCAAGTCACCAAAGCAATGGCTTCTTCTCTGGAGCGGCACAACGCCGCGCGCGAGCTGGCGGTGTCGTTTTCTACCGCCGCGTCGGCTTTGCGGATGTCGGATGAAATCAGCAAGCAGATGATGGGAATCTCCTCCCTACATCTTGAGCGTTTTGCCGAGATCACTAAACCGTATCAAGGGCTGCTAGATTCGATGAACTTCGATTCGTATGCTGCAAAAACCGCCCGTGATATGGCATCACATCATTTTTGGGAAAAGCAGTATCAGTTGCCAGTAATAGATAGCGCAGCAGCGAGTACTATCGCAGCGATATGGGGGCGCGATGGAATAGAAAAGCAGCTCAAGTCCTTTGGGGTCGATTTTCAGCAGCTCTTTGATGAGATTGAGACCACACAGGAGCATCCCCAAAACGCTCTGCAATTCAAAATCCCTCCCGTTGATTTCTGGACGGGATTTAGCATCCTTTTGGCAATTTTGATGTTTATATATCAAGTGCGAGATTCGGCTCAGATGGAAGATCGCCTTGTTTCGGAAATCAGGCTTTCGAGGGATGAGGCCCAAAAAGGCACTCAACTTATCGAGCAATTATTGCAGGCCCTGATCGAGACCAAGCAACCGAATGAAAACGGTGAAACTCAGTTTGTTGTGCGTGCCAGAGTGGCAACTATCCGCACCTCACCAAACGCAGGCTCAACAGTTGTTGCTGAGATTTTCCCGAACCAAGTTGTTACGCTAATTGATCAGGAAGGGAAGTGGATTGAAGTTTCTTACTTCGATTGGCTTAAACAAGAAGTGCGAACGGGCTGGGTGCTAAAGAAATATCTAGTGCGAGTGCCTACAGGTTGGTCGCTTAAGCGTGAGGTGGGCGATGAGTAATTTGCATAAAGAAATCGAATTCGAAAACGACATCTGCGCCCACCTCGCGGCGCACGACTGGCTGTATGCCGAAAACGATCACACCGGCTACGACCGCGCCCGTGCCTTGTACCCTGCCGATGTGCTGGCCTGGGTGCAGATCACGCAACCGCAGGCATGGGAGACGCTGACCAAGAACAACGGCGCAGCAGCGGAGGCTGTGTTGCTCGAACGCATCCGCAAGCAACTGGATGATCGCGGCACACTGGATGTGTTGCGCCACGGTGTGGAGTTGCTGGGGTTGCGCCAGCCGGTAAGCCTGGCTCAGTTCAAGCCTGCACTGGCGATGAATACGGCGTTGCAAGCGTGGTATGCCGCGAACCGTCTGCGCGTGGTGCGGCAGGTGCGTTATTCGTTGCATAACGAAAACGCCATCGACCTGGTGCTGTTCCTCAACGGCATCCCGGTAGCGACGGTGGAGCTGAAGAGCAATTTCACGCAGAGCGTGGAAGATGCGGTGGATCAATATCGTTTCGACCGCCACCCGAGGCCGAAGGGGCAGCCCGCCGCCGAGCCGCTGCTGGATTTTCCGCGTGGGGCGCTGGTGCATTTTGCGGTGAGCAACAGTGCTGCGATGATGACTACGCGCCTGCTGGGTGCGGCAACCACTTTCCTGCCGTTCAATAAGGGCGACGATGGTGCTGCGGGCAATCCGGTGAACCCGCACGGTCACCGCACGGCTTACCTGTGGGAAGAGGTGTGGGCGCGCGATAGCTGGCTGGAGATCATTGGCCGCTACATCGTGACCAAGCGCGACAGCAAGAAGCAGATTACCTCAAGCATCTTTCCGCGTTATCACCAGCTCGATGCGACGCGCAAGCTGTTGGCGACCGTGCTGGCCGAGGGCGCGGGGCAAAAATACCTGATTCAACACTCAGCCGGTTCCGGCAAGACGAATTCAATCGCGTGGTCGGCGCACTTCCTTGCCGACTTGCACGATGCGCAGCACAAGAAGCTGTTCGATTCTGTGCTGGTGGTGAGCGACCGCAATGTGCTGGATGCGCAGTTGCAGGAAGCGATTTTCGATTTCGAGCGCACTTCGGGCGTGGTGGCGACGATCAAGGGCGAGAGTGCGAGCAAGAGCAAGGAACTGGCCGAGGCGCTTTCCGGCGGCAAGAAGATTGTGGTGTGCACGATCCAGACTTTCCCGTTCGCGCTGAAGGCTGTGCAGGAACTGGCGGCGACAGAGGGCAAGCGTTTCGCGGTGATTGCTGACGAGGCGCACAGTTCGCAGACCGGCTCGGCAGCGGCCAACCTGAAGGCGGTGCTTTCTGTTGAGGAGTTGCAGGAGTTAGCCGACGGCGGTGAGGTGAGTACGGAAGATATACTGGCCGCGCAGATGGCCGCGCGTGCCAACGATGTGGGCATCACCTATGTGGCGTTCACCGCCACGCCGAAATCCAAGACGCTTGAGTTATTCGGGCGCCGCCCGAATCCGGCGCTGCCTGCCGGGCCGTACAACCTGCCTGCGGCGTTCCATGTATATTCGATGCGCCAGGCTATCGAGGAAGGATTCATTCTTGACGTGCTGAAGAATTACACGCCGTACAACCTGGCGTTCAAGCTTGCCAGCGAGGGGCGCGAGTGGGACGAGACGGAGGTGGAGCGCAGCGCGGCGATGAAAGGCATCATGCGCTGGGTGCGGTTGCATCCATACAACATCAGCCAGAAGGTGCAGGTGGTGGTGGAACACTTCCGCGAGAATGTTTCGCCGCTGCTGGAAGGTCGCGCCAAGGCGATGGTGGTGGTGGGCAGCCGTCTGGAGGCGGTGCGCTGGCAACTGGCAATCGAACAGTACATCAAGTCGCAGAACTACAAGATAACTTCGCTGGTGGCATTCTCGGGCGAAGTGAACGACAAGGAATCCGGCTCCGATCCTTTCACCGAAAACAGCAAGGCGCTGAACCCCAACCTGCGCGGGCGCGACATGCGCGAGGCATTCAATACCAACGAATATCAAATCCTGCTGGTGGCGAACAAATTCCAGACGGGTTTCGACCAGCCGCTGCTGTGCGGCATGTATGTGGATAAACGCCTGGCGGGTATTCAGGCGGTGCAAACTTTGTCGCGGTTGAACCGTGCCTATCCGGGCAAGGACACAACCTACGTGCTCGATTTTGTGAATGTGGCGGAGGAGGTGCTGGAGGCGTTCAAGACCTATTACGCCACGGCGACACTGGCGGGCGTGACCGATCCGAATCTGGTGTACGACCTGCGCGCCAAGCTGGATGCGACCGGGCATTACGACGATAACGAAGTGGAGCGCGTGGTGACGGTGGAGATGAACCCGAACTCGGCGCAATACGAATTGAATGCTGCGCTGGAGCCGGTAGCGGGCCGCTTGCTCAAGCGTTATGCAGTAGCGCGCAAGAACTGGCAGGACGCGCAGGCGCTGAAAGATGCGAAAGCAGTGCAAGCGGCGCAGGACGAAATGAATGCGCTGCAATTGTTCAAGCGCGACCTCGGTACTTTCATGCGCGTGTATGCCTTCCTGTCGCAGATATTCGATTACGGCAACACAGACATCGAGAAACGCGCAATCTTTTTCCGTCGCCTGCTGCCGCTGCTGGAGTTTGGTCGCGAGCGCGAAGGTGTGGATTTATCCAAGGTGGTGCTGACCCACCACAAGCTTAAGAACCAAGGCAAACGTAATTTGCCGCTGGGCGTGGGCGAACCGCTGCCACCGCTGACCGATCCGGGTAGTGGCCAATTGCAGGAAAAGGAAAAAGCGCGCCTCGCGGAAATCATCGAGAAGGTGAATACGTTGTTCGAGGGCGAGCTGAGCGATGAAGATAAGCTGGTGTATGTGAACCATGTGCTGAAGGGCAAGTTGCTGGAGTCGGACATCCTGGTGCAGCAAGCCAACAACAATACCAAGGAACAATTCGCCAATTCGCCAGACCTCGCTACAGAGATTATGAACGCGGTGATGGATGCTCTCTCAGCGCATACGACAATGAGCAAGCAGGCGCTGGATTCGGAAAAGGTACGCAGCGGGCTGAAAGATGTGCTGCTCGGACCGGCGAAGCTTTATGAATCGTTACGCGAGCGGGGTGATTCAAGGCCGAATGTGTAAGGTTGATTTGTTGTTCGTGCGTACAGTTTAAGATCGCAAATTGCGACCTTAAACTGTCTGGGATTATTACCTGCCCGTTAATAATGCGGCGGCCTTTCGCTCACCGGCTTGCCTTCATTACCTGTTTCGGCCAGTGATCGCACTTGTCTTGCGAGCGCTGCACAAACCGCTTCAAGCCACTCCATCTACGCTTGATTGACAAAAGAACGATCGTTCTCTGCGATGCGCTTGCCGTTTAGCCAACTCGTGACAATTTGTCACGGGTTGGAATAGCCCCTGGCATCCATGAGCAAGGAGGCCTGACCATGCAACCCCAGCCTGCCATTTTTGAAGAGCATGCAATACGTCGCGTGTATGACGAGGAGACGGAAACCTGATGGTTTTCGGTGGTGGACATCGTGCAGGTGCTGACCCAGCAGCCGGATTATCAAACGGCGCGCAAATACTGGAACAAGCTGAAAGAGCGGCTGGGCAAGGAGGGTAGTGAGTCGGTGACAAAATGTCACCGACTGAAATTGCCTGCCGCAGACGGCAAGAATTATCTCACCGATGTTGCCACCGCCGAGACGTTGCTGCGACTGGTGCAGTCCGTACCCAGCCCGAAGGCCGAGCCGATCAAGCTGTGGCTGGCAAAGGTAGGTTATGAGCGGATGCAGGAAATGGCCGATCCCGCGCTTTCGCTGGAACGCGCCCGCGAAACCTGGCAGAAGCACGGGCGCAGCGAGAAGTGGGTGCAGCAGCGCATGACCGGGCAGGAAACGCGCAACAAGCTGACCAATTATTGGGCAGGCGGGTGATCTCGGCAGAAAATTATTTGCCTCCGGCAAAGAAAAAACTGGCGAAGGAATAGTCCGCCCAATCTGGATAGGCCAGATTTATTTCAAGCCCGCAGGCTTGGCGCGCATCTTGGCGTTGATGTAGTCGCCGTGTGAAACGTAAAGCAGCCCTGCGATCTTGCGCAGCAGGTGTTCTTCATGTTCGCTGATTTGCCTGTCGGCATAGGCAACCTGCCACATGTATTCGATGATGCGCACTTTCTCCGGCATATCCAGCTCGCGATTGAGCAGGGCGGTGAATTGGTGAAAGTCATGGGCGGCACTTGCCGTCTGGTGGCCCAGTTCCGCGAGTCGCGCCACTTCGGCGTCTGGCAGATTAAATCTGTCCTTGAGGATTTCCATTATTGCGGCTTGCTCTTCTTCGGTGCTGTCGGCGTCGGAGCGCATGACTTCGATCAACAGCACGGCGGTGGCCAGTTGCAGCGTGTGTTCGGGACGGCCCTCGTTGTTGACGGGGGCGATGATGGCGGATAGAAAGTCGCTTAGTTTGTTCAGCATGGCGGGTTGCTCAATTTTAGTAATGCGGCGGTCTTTCGCTCACCGGCTTGCCTTCATTCCCCGCTTCAGACAGTGACCGGATTTGTCTGGCGAGCGCCGCACAAACCGCTTCGAGGTGGTCCAGCTTTTGTTGCTGCTGGTAGACGGTTTTGTTCAGTTCCTCGATCAGGTCTTCCTGGAAGGTGAGCTTGGTTTCGATGGCTACTAGACGTTCTTCATGCATGGGGTGATCCTGGGTGTGCGGCGGCTGGCCGGGGTGGGGCATTTTAGATTAATCCGGGGTCGCCCATTTCCATTTTATTGCCCGGCTGTGGCAATGCGGCTAAACTGAACGCCTCTCGATAGCTCATGGCGGCGGATATGAAGCGCATCGCATTTTTCTTTTCCATGCTTGTTCTGCTTGGTGGCTGCGCCACACGCGAAGCGCCGAGTCCCGCTTATTACCAGATGGATCAGGGCAATCTGCCCAAGCCGGATGTTGCGCTGAATATTCGCGGCCTGGGGCCTTGCACCGATAACCCGGACCGCACGCTGCATCTGAACTCCACCCGGCCGGTGACGGTGCTGACGCATGGCTGCTTCGGTTCTTCCGGGCAGTTTCGCGGGCTGGCGCAGGTGCTGGCTTTTCAGGGGCAGCAGACGGCTTGCTTTACCTATGATGACCGTGCCGCGCTGACGCAAAGCGCAACCGAGATGCGCAATGCGATCAATCAGCTTGCGGAACAAACCCATGTGCCGCTGATTACGGTGATCGGCCACAGCCAGGGTGCATTGGTGTCGCGCAAGTCGCTCACCGAGTTGCCGGTGCAGCCAGCCAAACGCCAGGCCGAGTTGCGGCTGGTGACGATTTCGGGGCCGTTTGATGGTATCGCTTCCGCTGAAACTTGCGGCAGGACCTGGTTGAGCTGGGCTACGCTCGGGTTGTTGCCGGTGAGTTGTTATGTGGTGACCGGCGCGAAGTGGATGGACATCACTTTTTCATCGCGCTTCATCCGCGAGCCGGGCGCGCTGATACCCGAGGTGGGCAGTTATCTGAAAATTGATACCGACGAAACCGGCACTTGCCGGCGCGAGCAGAACGGGCGCTGCCTGGAGAGCGACGAAGTGTTCTCGCTGACCGAGCAAGATAATCCGCTGGTGGATGGAGATGCGCGGGCGAGCAGGGTGCTGGTGCGCGCGGGCCATGTGGAGATTGTCGGCGACAAGCGCGTGGCTCCGGTGAAGCTGATCGCGGTGTTGCAACAGCAAGGGGTGATCCGCCCGATCGCGCCGGAGAAGCTATCGGCCTTCAGGCAGATGCTGGCGCGGGTGTATCAGGATGATGCGCTGCTACGACGTTTTGATTCGTGGCCGGACTCGCAACCTTGAGCCTGGTCGGCTGCCCGCATTGACTACTCTTCCTATTTCAGCGATTGCGCTCGATCTAGGCACCACGGCGATCAAGGCCGGCGTGCTGGATGGCGCGGGTGAGCTCGGCGGCATCGTGGCCCGGCCCGCGCCGGAGATGGCGGCTGACGGCGGGCGCTACGAGAGCGATGCGCTGGTTTATGCGCAGACTGCGGAGCGGGTGCTGGCCGAGTGCCTGGCGCAAGTTGACGGTGTACTTCCGCCGCTGGGCATGTGCAGCCAGCGTTCGTCTATCCTGATCTGGGAACGTGCGAGCGGACAGCCGATTACGTCGCTGATTTCCTGGCAGGATACGCGCGGCGCGGCGAGCTGCGCGGCGCTGCAAAATTCGGAAGGCCTGATCCGCGAACTCACCGGGCTGCGGCTGACGCCGTATTATTTCGCGCCCAAGCTGCGCGTGGTGTTGCTTCAGCATGCGGCATGGCGCGCGCAACTGGAGCGCGGCGAGCTGCTGGTGGGCACGCTGGATACTTTCCTGATCTGGCGCTGGACGGGCGGCAGGCACTACGTCACCGATGCCTCGATGGCCGCGCGCACCTTGCTGATGGATGTGCATCGGCAGCGCTGGTCGCCCGAACTGTGCGAGCTGTTCGGCATTCCG
>Ga0315270_10001567_pt1 | contig 12153 bp, 10 predicted proteins | sample C1_bottom_MG_FD_204932 | JGI IMG/M metagenome (GOLD analysis project Ga0315270, IMG submission 204932) | Sediment microbial communities from Yellowstone Lake, YNP, Wyoming, USA - C1_bottom | ecosystem: Environmental > Aquatic > Freshwater > Lake > Sediment | place: USA: Wyoming | collected... | reverse complement strand
CGATCTGGCTGCCGAGTTTGGCGTGTCTGCCGAGCGCATCCGCCAGATCGAGCAAAAAGCCATGTCCAAGATGCAGGCCTCGCTCAGTGCCGGTTGACTTTCTAATCCAACATAGCGCAAGATTACCTGCGCCGCCCGTTGCGGGCACGGGGCGCCATCATTAGGCAACACGATGCACTCGCCTGCGGCCTATTAACCGGACACCTTCTGGGAGAAAATAATGAGCAAATTCACCACCGCCACCAAGCTATTGTCGCTCGCTTTGCTGCTGTCCATCGCCGCCTGTTCCAGCGGCCCCACCAAGGTCGAAAGTAACCTTGGCATCAGCGGCGCACCGGACTGGGTCAACCAGGGCACTAACATCCTCAACAATAAAGATGGCCGCCTGTTCCACGGCGTGGGCTCGGCCTCCGCGATGGGCGACCCGGCGCTGCAAAAATCCACCGCCGATGACCGCGCACGCGCCGAAGTGGCGAAAATACTCTCGTCTTACCTGGATGTGGTTTCCAATGATTATCTGGCCGCCGCCAAATCCGGCGAGAACGCCGTCAACGAGGAATCGGTATCACGCCAGATCAAGGCCATCACCAAGGTCAATTTGTCCGGTGCCCGCATCATCGGCAGCTGGCACGACCCCAAAACCAACATCATTTATTCCATTGCCGAGCTGGATATGAACCATGTAAAAAGCACACTGGCCGGAGTACAGGACATGAATGCCGATCTGAAGCGTTACATCGAGACCAGCGCCGACAATATTTTTGACCGCGTTGCCAAGGAGAAAAAATAATGCGCTGGATGTTCCAAAAATTGAACTTCGTGGCAGCGATATTGCTGGCTGCGGCATTGTCCGCCTGCTCCACCTCGGTGACGCGCATGGACGCGGGTGAAGTCAAAGACCTGAGCGGCGCATGGAATGACACCGATTCACAGCAGGTCTCCGCCGAGATGATACAAGACGTACTGAGCCGCACTTGGCTGAATGAATTTACCCAGCACAATAAACGGCAACCTGCGGTGATCGTGGGTGAAATACGCAACCTGAGCCACGAACATATCAACGTCAACACCTTCGTCGGTGACATGGAACGCGCGCTGATCAATTCCGACCGCGTGCAATTCGTCGCCTCCTCCATCGAGCGCCAGGATATCCGCGACGAACGCAAGGATCAGGACCTCAACGCCAGCGAAGCAACGCGCAAAGCCATGGGGCAGGAGAAGGGGGCCGACTTTATGCTGAAAGGCACCATCAACACCATCATTGACGCCTCCGGCAAAACCCAATTGCGCTACTACCAGGTGGATTTGACGCTGATCAGCCTGGTGGATAACCGCATCGTCTGGGTTGGACAGAAAAAGATCAAGAAACTGGTGGAACGCAGCAACCTGAAATTCTGACGCCACCCGACATGCAGCGCACCCTGCTGGCTGGATTGGCCTTGGCGCTGCTGCTGTCGGGATGCGCCACCTACAGCGATTCTTTCGGCGTCATCCAGCACAATCTTGCCGCCCAGCAATACGACGACGCGTTAAAAAGCATCGAGAAGCAATCCGGCTCCAAAACCGACCGCGTGCTGTACCTGCTCAACAAGGGTATGGTGCTGCGCATGAAGCGCGACTTCGTTGGCTCCAATCAGGCGCTGGAAGCGGCCAAGGACGAAATGGAGCGGTTGTATGCCGCCAGCGTCAGCGAGCACACCCTGTCATTCCTCGTGAACGACGCCACCGTCAGCTATGGCGGCGAGGATTACGAACAGGTGCTGGTGCATCTGTATATGGCGCTCAATTTTTTGGAGCTCGGGCAACCGGGCGAAGCGCGGGTCGAAGCCATGCAGGTGGATGCCAAGCTGCGCGAGATCGGCGAGAAAGTCAGCGGCAATAAATTTACCGAAGATGCCCTCTCGCGCTACCTCACCGGCTTGATTTTTGAGGAACTGGGCGAATGGAGCGACGCCATGATTTCTTATCGCGAAGCCTACGAAGCGTACAAAAAATATCAGGCCAATTACGGCACAGCCATGCCGGAAATGCTCAAGTACGATTTGCTACGCCTATCCAAGCGCCAAGGGCTGAAGGATGAAGAGAGGCAGTACCGCAATGCATTCGGCATCGCCCTGCCGCCCGCAACAAACGACGCTGTAAAGCAGGGAGAGCTGGTCTTCATCCTCAACAACGGTCTGGCCCCCATCAAGCGCGAGAGCGCCGTTACCGCGATTGATCCGGCCAGCGGCATCCTGGTGCGCATCGCCACCCCTTATTACGAATCACGCCCCAACAATGTTGCGGGTGCACGCATTAGTGTCGCAGGCAAAGAAACAACCACTGAATTGATGGAAAACCTAGACGCCATCGCGCGGCAAAGCCTGAATTCCCATATGGGTGCCATCGTCGCCCGCTCTATCGCCCGCGCGGTAACCAAAACCGCGACGATTCGTGCCGCATCACGCAGCAACGACCGTAACAACAATGCCGCAGTAGCAGGATTGCTGGGCGAACTTGCGATGCAGGTTACTGCCGTCGCCACCGAGCGCGCCGACACCCGCAGCTGGCTCACCCTGCCCGCCAACATCCAGATGGCGCGCTTGCCCTTGCCTCCGGGGACATACACGATTACAGTGGAGCTGCTGGACGCAAACGGCCAAATCGTGGCAGCCCGCAACTATCCCGGAGTCGTTATCACTGAGGCACGCAAAACTTATCTGACCCAGCACTGGACGCCCGCCATCCAGCCTTCCACCGCAAGGAGATAGCCATGAAAATTTCCATCCCCGTCTTTTTCACCGCCGTGTTCATATTGCTGGGCGGCTGTGCCAGCCAGCCCACAACCAACCAGCCCGATTGGATAACCGGCGACAGCGCCAGCTACAAGAGCGCGCAATATTTGCTGGGACGCGGCCAGGCCGCCACGCAGGAAGACGCCAAAGACCGCGCGCGCGCCGATCTTGCCAAGATATTCCAGGTGGCCGTGGTGGCGAGCAGCGAAGACGTGCAGCAGTTCAAATCCACCGGTGCGGACGCCGGGCAATATGCAAGCCAGTCGTCGCGCAGCATCAGCACGCGCACCGAGCAGATCATCCGCGGCATCCAGATCGCCGAACTATGGCAAGACCCCGCCAGCAAAAATTTCCATGCGCTGGCGCTGCTGCCGCGCCTGCAAACCGCAGCCAGCTTGCGCCAGCAAATCGGCCAACTGGATGACGCTACCGGCAACCATATCGCGCAGTCGCGCGGCAGCAGCGACCTGTTCCTGCAAATCGCAGCCGCCAATCATGCGCTGGAATCGCAGTACGAACGCGATGCACTGCAAAAATCGCTGCAAGTGGTGGACATCACCGGGCGCGGCGTGGCAGCGCAATGGAACCCCGCCAAACTCAAGGCCGACCTCGATGCCCTGCTCAAGCGCGTGCGCATCGCCCCGCGCGTAACGGCGGACTCCACTCCCGGCTCGGCGGAGATCGTGGCCGGTGCCTTGGCGCAAGCGGGCTACATGATCGAGACCGGCCAGAACCCAGATTTCATCTTGCAGGCGCGCATGAACCTGAACGACGTAGGCATCCTGGAAGGCTGGTACTGGCAGCGCGGCACGCTGGAGATTACCCTGAGCGAATCCGCCAATGGCCGCGTGCGCGGCACCAAACGCTGGGACATCAAGGCCAGCGCCACCGACCGCGAAAACGCAATCAAGCGCGCATTGGGTCAGGCCGACACTATTCTGAAACGGGAACTGGGTGGCGCGATCATCACCATGGCTACCGGCCAATAACCACCGATTACACGCACCTTACCTAAAAAATATTGGAGGACATCCATCATGCCCACAAAGAAAATGATGCTTCGTGATGGCTTATCGGCTTTTTTAACTATCCTGCTGCTGGGTTGTGCAACACCGGCAGAACGGGCTGCCCACGCCCAGGCCGAAGTGGAAGAGTTGATTAAGGTGTACAGCCCGGCATGTGAAAAATTGGGCTACAAGCCCGATACCGACCTATGGCGTGACTGCATTTTGCGGCTTGCTGCGCGTGACGATAACCGGTACCGCGACCGTCCCAGAATGACCACCTGCACTGGCCAACAAGGACTCTACAACTGCATGTCTTATTAATTCCAGCAACACTCAGATAAAAATGGGCACGCAATGCGTGCCCATATTCATTGGCGGAGAGGGAGGGATTGCTCGGCCTTCGCGTTGCAGCCGCGAAGGCCTCGTTCCTCGCCACGCTCGGAACCGCCTGTCGGCGTCCTGCGCGAGCGGTGCTCGCTGGTCGAACCCATGTGGTTTAGTCCACACACCCTTTACCAAATTAAAAATGACACCCTGCGGATGTCCTTTTTAATTTGGCGGAGAGGGTGGGATTCGAACCCACGGTACCTTGCGGTACGCCTGATTTCGAGTCAGGTACATTCGACCACTCTGCCACCTCTCCGTGAGGGGCGCATTCTACCAGCATCGGCTGAATGTTTCAGCGCCTCTTATATTGCCCGGATAACTTCCATGCCGCCCATGTAAGGGCGTAACACTTCGGGCACTTTCACGCTGCCGTCTGCTTGTTGATAATTCTCCAGCACCGCAACCAGCGTGCGGCCAACCGCGAGACCGGAGCCGTTCAGCGTGTGCAGCAGTTCCGGCTTGCCCTGCGCGTTGCGGAAGCGCGCCGCCATGCGCCGCGCCTGGAACGATTCAAAATTGGAGCAGGAGGAAATCTCGCGGTAAGTGTTCTGCGCGGGCAGCCACACTTCGATGTCGTAAGTCATCGCGGCGGAGAAGCCCATGTCGCCGCTGCACAGCTTCACCACGCGGTACGGCAGGCCGAGTTTTTTCAAGATCATTTCGGCGTGGCCGAGCAACTCTTCCAACATCTCGTAGGATTTCTCGGGATGGACGATCTGCACTAGCTCCACCTTGTCGAACTGGTGCTGGCGGATCATGCCGCGCGTATCGCGCCCGTAGGAACCCGCTTCGCTGCGGAAACACGGCGTGTGCGCCACAAATTTAAGCGGCAGTTTTTCCAGCGGCACAATTTCGTCGCGCACCATGTTGGTCACCGGGACTTCGGCGGTGGGAATCAAGTAATATGGAACTAAATTTTTAGACACATACTTAACAATTGACGATAAAAAGAACTGATCGCCAGCATTTCCACCACCCAACTTTCTTAACTTGCTTAATTCTGAGTCATTGTCTTTTTCAAGATAACCTAACTCCCCAAGATGAGTTACCTTAAAAAGGTCTTCCTCAAATTTTGGCAACTGCCCAGTTCCATACATGGAAGCAGCATTCACCAGATAAGGCACATAAGTTTCGGTATAGCCGTGCTGCTCGGTATGTGTGTCCAGCATGAACTGCGCGAGTGCGCGGTGCAGCCGCGCCAGCGGCCCCTTCAGCAACGAGAAGCGCGCGCCGGAAATTTTCGTGGCCGTCTCGAAATCCAATCCACCCAGCCCCTCGCCTATGCTGACGTGATCCTGCACCGTGAAATCAAACTTCGTCGGCTCGCCGACCTTGCGTACTTCGACGTTGTCTGCTTCAGACTTGCCAGGCGGCACGCTCTCATGCGGCATGTTGGGAATGACAGAGAGAAAGGCATTCATCTCTTCCAGCACCTTGGGCAACGCTTCCGCTTCGAGCTGCTTCAGCTCATCGCCCAGCGCGCCCACCTCGGCCATGATCGCCGATACATCTTCGCCCTTGGCCTTGGCCTGCCCGATCAGTTTGGATGAGCTGTTGCGCTTGGCTTGCAGCTCCTGCGTGCGCACCTGGATAGTTTTGCGCTCGGCTTCGAGTTGCTCGAACCTTGCGGTGTCCAGTACGAATCCGCGTGTCGCTAAGCGTGCTGCAACCGCAGCCAGATCATTCCGTAACATCTGTATGTCTAACATTGCTTCTCCGCTTCAATGTAGGTCGGGTTTTAACCCGACGCAATGCAATTGTCGGGATGAATCCCGACCTGCAAATTATTTTGTCTTTTTTGCCGCTTCATCCAACTCGCGCAAATGATCCAGCTTCTCCGCGATCTTCGCTTCCAGCCCGTGATCGGTCGGCTGATAAAAACGCACCTCCGGCATGCCATCCGGGAAATAATTTTCGCCCGCCGCATAGCCGCCTGCTTCGTCGTGCGCGTAGCGGTAGCCTTTGCCGTAATCGAGCTGCTTCATCAATTTGGTCGGCGCATTGCGCAGGTGCAGCGGCACTTCGCGCGAACTATCCTGGCTGATGAAGGCGCGGGCGGCATTATACGCGACATAGCCCGCGTTCGACTTGGCGGCGACAGCCATGTACAGCACGGCTTGCGCCAGTGCCAGCTCGCCTTCCGGTGAGCCGAGGCGCTCGTAGGTCTGCGCCGCGCTCAGAGTGATGTCTATGGCGCGCGGGTCGGCCAGGCCGATGTCTTCCCACGCCATGCGCACGATGCGCCGCGCGAGGTAGCGCGGATCGGCGCCGCCGTCCAGCATGCGCGTAAACCAGTACAGCGCAGCATCCGGATTGGAACCGCGCACCGACTTGTGCAGCGCGGAAATCTGGTCGTAGAACGCCTCACCGCCCTTGTCGAAACGGCGCAGATTTTGCGCCAGCGTGTTGTCGAGGAATTCGACGTTAATGTGCGCGACCTTGGCAGTCCCTGCCGCAGTCTGCAATTGCTCCAGCACGTTGAGCAGGCGGCGCGCATCGCCGTCGGCATAGCCGATGATGCGTTCTTTCGCTGCTTCATCGAACTGCAAATCTCCCAACGCCTCCTGCTGCGCATGGTCGAACAATTGCGCCAGCTCTTCCGCCGACAGCGCATGCAGCACATACACCTGCGCGCGCGACAGCAGCGCGTTGTTCACTTCAAACGAAGGATTTTCTGTGGTCGCGCCGATGAAGGTAACCAAGCCCTGCTCGACAAAAGGCAGGAAGGCATCCTGCTGCGATTTGTTGAAGCGATGCACTTCGTCCACGAACAAGATGGTGTGGCGACCGCGCTGCTGCAATACCTGCTGCGCCTGCGCGATGGCCTCGCGGATGTCCTTCACGCCGGACAACACCGCCGACAGCGGCACAAACTCGGCGTCGAAGGCCGAGGCCATCAAGCGCGCCAGCGTGGTCTTGCCCACACCCGGCGGCCCCCACAAAATCATCGAGTGCAGTTTGCGCGATTCAAACGCCAGCCGCAGCGGCCTGCCCGCGCCCAGCAAATGAGATTGGCCGATCACTTCGTCTATATGTTTCGGGCGCAGGCGTTCCGCCAGCGGCGCGGCAGGTTGTTTGCTGTCAAACAAATCACGCAAGGCAACATCCACCACAGAGACACAGAGACACAGAGGAAGAGCCAGAGAAAAACAAATTTCCTGTCCACAACCGGCTGGTTGCGTCTGTACTATCTTTCAGGTTAGATTTTCTCTGTGCCTCTGTGTCTCTGTGGTGAAAAGAATTTTTCACTAATTTACTCGCTCAGCACATCCGCGCCCTTGGGCGGCACGAATTTGAATATTTCCTGCGGCAAGGGCGGGTTATGCAGCATCTCGGAGAGGTGCAATACGGTAATGTGGCCGAAGACGTCGCGCAGCTCCATTACCACCAATTCGGATTGCGCATTGAATGCCATGCGTATGCTCGAAAAATTGGCGTCAGGTGCCCTGGGTTTTGCCTCCAGCCACTCCAGCTTATCTTTATCCGGCGCGCAGATTGCGGCAGCGGTATCCGATACCTGAGAGGCCGGACGGAGCTGCTCTGACGCATTCCCCGCCGTCGCCGCATTCCCCACCGCCGGGCAATCCATATTTTTCAATACGAAATCGCGTTCGATTTCGTTGCTGCCGGAAAGCAATGCTGCCGGGCTGCTGCCCAATGCGGCATCCAGTTTTTTTTCCGTCACCTGATTGAGATCCACGTCATACATCCAGAATTTTTTTCCATCGCCGACGATGATCTGCTCATAGGGCTTGCGATATTCCCAGCGGAATTTGCCGGGGCGCACAAATTGCATGGTGCCGGACGCCGACTGCAGGCGCTTGCCGTTTTTATCCAGCATCTCCTGGGTGAAGCTCGCCTGCGCGGAGCGGGTATGGGCGATGAAGTTGTTCAGCTTGCCGATGGCATCGGCGTGGACAGTTGTCGCACACAAGAAAATTGAACAGCCGATTAAAAGTTTTTTGTACATGCTTTATACCTGAGTTGAGGAAGACAGAAGAGGGATGAGAGAAGGGTAACTGCGGCTCTGCGGCTTCGCCCTTTCCCCTTCTCTCTTCACCCTTCGCGATTTGGAGCTATCACTTCGCGGTTGCCGTTGCCCTGCACCGCCGACACAATCCCGGCGCTTTCCATTTGCTCCACCAGTCTTGCGGCGCGGTTATAACCGATGCGCAAATCACGCTGCACGTAGGAGATGGAGGCGCGGCGCGATTTCAATACCAGCTCCACCGCTCGGTCGTACAGCGGGTCGGCTTCCGCATCCAGGCTTTCGCCCGCTGCTCCGCCTTCTTCTGTCGATTCCTTCAGAGCGTCCAGGTCTATGACGTACTGCGCTGCGCTTTGTTTTTTGAGATGCTCGACTACGCGGTGTACTTCCTGGTCGGACACGAATGCGCCATGCACGCGTTGCGGATAACCGGAACCCGGCGGCAGGTAGAGCATATCGCCCTGCCCGAGCAACGCTTCCGCGCCCATCTGGTCCAGTATCGTGCGCGAATCTATTTTGCTCGACACCTGGAACGCCACGCGCGTCGGCACGTTGGCCTTGATCAGTCCGGTAATTACGTCCACCGAGGGGCGCTGTGTCGCCAGTACCAGATGGATGCCGGAAGCGCGCGCCTTTTGCGCCAGGCGCGCGATCAGCTCTTCTATTTTCTTGCCCACCACCATCATCAGGTCGGCCAGTTCGTCTATGAGCACCACGATGAGATACATTTCTTCCAGCGCTTCCGGGTTATCCGGTGTCAGCGTGAACGGGTTGGTCAGCGGCTTTTCTTCTTTGATCGCTTCGCGCACTTTCTGGTTGTAGCCGGAAATGTTGCGCACGCCGAAATGGGACATCAGCCGGTAACGTTTGTCCATTTCCTGCACGCACCAGTTCAGCGCGGAGGCGGCCTGGCGCATGTCGGTGACCACGGGTGCGAGCAAATGCGGGATGCCTTCATACACCGACAGTTCCAGCATTTTGGGGTCTATCAGCAGCAGGCGCACCTCCTGCGGCGTGGATTTGTACAGCAGGCTAAGGATCATGGCGTTGATCGCCACCGACTTGCCGGAACCGGTGGTGCCCGCCACCAGCACATGCGGCATCTTGGCGAGATCGGCTACCACCGGCTTGCCCGCGATGTCCTTGCCCATGGCGATGGTCAGCGGGGAATGCATTTCCTCATACACCTGCGAGTCGAGAATTTCCGAGAGCTGCACAATCTGGCGCTTGGGATTGGGCAATTCCAGCGCCATAAAAGTTTTGCCGGGTATGGTCTCGACCAGTCGGATGCTCACCACCGACAGCGCGCGCGCCAGGTCTTTCACCAGATTGGTGATCTGGCTGCCCTTGACGCCGACGGCGGGATCAATTTCGTAGCGCGTGATCACCGGGCCGGGATAGGCCGCGACGACTTTGACCTCCACGCCAAAATCCTTGAGTTTGCGCTCGATCAGGCGCGAGGTGAATTCCAGCGTGTCGGCGGAAACCGTTTCGACATGTTGCCCGGATTTGTCCAGCAAGTGCAATGGCGGCAACGGCGAATCGGGCAAGTCTTCAAACAGCGCGGTCTGTTTTTCCTTGATCACCCGCGCCGATTGCCGCACTTCCACTACCTGCTGCTCGATGCGGATAGGCTGGTGTTCTTCGACGCGTTTCTTTTCTTCTTCCACCACCACCAGGCGCTTGCTCGACGCTTGTGCGCCGATGCGCCGGTCGCGCCGCGTTTGCCAGGCATTCAGCGCGCGCAAATAGGTGGTTTCGAGAAACGCACCCAGCCGGTCAATGACGCGCAACCAGGACAGCCCGCTGAACAGGCTGAACCCGGCGGCGATCAGCGCCAGCAGGAACAGGGTGGAGCCGGTGAAGCCGAGCAAGTGGGACAGCGCGTTGCCAAGCACATCACCGAGCATGCCCCCGGGTGCCTGCGGTACCGCGACTTTCAGATTGTATAAACGCAACGCTTCGAGCGCGCTGGAGGACAACAGCATGACGGCGAATCCGCTCAATGTCACCCACAACGCGCGGCGGTCAAACAAGCCGCGCGCAGATTCTTCCGCCGTCATGCTGTGATAACCCAGCCATACCCGTTGCAGCAGCAGCGCCACCCACCACCACGCGGAAAATCCGAACACATACAGCAGCACGTCAGACAGCCACGCGCCGAATACGCCGCCGGGATTGTGGGTGACAGCACCGCTGGCGCTATGCGACCACGCCGGATCGTTGCGGTTGTAGCCGTACAGGATGAGCACTAAATACAGCGCCGCCACGGCCAGCAACAGCCAGCGCGATTCGCGCAACAGTGCGGCAAGGCGCGCAGGCAAGGGAGACGATTTGTTGGTGGTACTGATCAGCGGCACGGATGCTCCGGCATGGGGCGGCTCAAGTCGCCTCGGTATTCGGCAGCACGCCCAGCCGCTGCGCGGCGCGCACCGCATCCATGCGGTTGCTTACATGCAGGGTCTGAAAGATGGCGGCGACATGGATTTTTACCGTGCCTTCCGCCAGATTGATTTGCTGGGCGATTTCCTTGTTCGAGAGTCCCTGCGCCAGATATTGCAGCACATCCACCTGGCGCGCGGTCAGACCGAATTCGTTGGAGCGGCTGCGGCGTTTGTCGGTCGAGCCCTGATCCATGCTGTCCATGGATTGCTGCAGCAATTGCGGCGGCAAGTAGATACCGCCATCCAGCACCATGCGCAACGCCGCCAGCATCACCTTGCTGGAAGTCATCTTGGAAATAAAGCCCATCGCGCCGTATTCCATCACCCGCTCCATGTCCTCGCGCTGTTCCGAACCGGACACCACCACCAGCGGCATCTGCGGATGCCGGGTGTTAAACGTGCGCACCGAAAGCGCGCCGTCGCTGCCCGGCATGTTCAAGTCCAGCAGCGCCAAGCCGATTTCAGCATGGCTCTCCGCCAGTTGCATCGCCTCGGGAAAACTGGATGCGTCCAGTATCTCCACCTCATCGGCCAGTTGTTGCAGGACATAGCGCATGCCATCGCGAAACAACGCATGGTCGTCCGCCAACAAAATAGTCATTTCCATTTTATTCTTAACAACTTCCCTAACTCTCCGGCAGCAATGATATACCATTTAAGCCGTTGGATGCACTACAGTTACTAGCCCGCCCCATGCAGCGCCAGATGCATCATCGAACGCAACCGCGCGGGGGAGATCGGTTTGTGCAACAGCATCGCCCCGCTGGCCTGAATTTCATGCAGCACTTCCGCTGCCGTATCGCCGGTCAGCACCATGGCGGGAATATCGTTACCCCACAACTCGCGCATCTGCGCGATGGCGTGGATCGCGGTCAGCCCCTGCGGCAGCCGGTAATCGCACAGCAGCAAATCGGGACGCATTCCACCCACATCCATGCCGCGCATCACCTCCGCCGCCGATTCCCCGGAGAACACGCGGCAGCCCCATTGTTTCATCAGCTCGGCGGCGATCTGGCGGATGTCCGGGTCGTCTTCCACCAGCGCCACCGTGATGCCGCTCAGGTCATGCTGGGAATAGGTGGCCGCAAAAGGATGCGATAGCTGTTCCGCATCCCCCGGCATCACGGTGAAACCGAACGTCGAGCCCTGGCCCGGCTCGGAGACAACGCCAATTTTACAATCCAGCAATTTTTCGATGCGCCGCACGATCGCCAGACCCAGGCCGAGCCCCTTGCGCCGGTCGCGGTGCGGGTTGTCCGCCTGATAGTATTCTTCAAAAATGTGCGGCAGGGCTTCCGCGCGGATGCCGATGCCGGTATCCGCCACTTCGAATTTCAGGGCGTCGCCGGAACGCTGGCAACGCAACGCCACCTTGCCCGCATCGGTATAACGGATGGCGTTGGAAAGCAGATTGCGCAAAATGCGCTCCAGCAAAAACGGATCGCTGTACAGCATGATCTCGCCACCCGGGGAGGGAATTTCAAATCCCAGCTTCTTCGCCTGCGCCAGCGGCGCGAAATTCACATACAGCCGATCGAGCAAGGGCTGCAAGG
>Ga0315270_10001566_pt1 | contig 12154 bp, 9 predicted proteins | sample C1_bottom_MG_FD_204932 | JGI IMG/M metagenome (GOLD analysis project Ga0315270, IMG submission 204932) | Sediment microbial communities from Yellowstone Lake, YNP, Wyoming, USA - C1_bottom | ecosystem: Environmental > Aquatic > Freshwater > Lake > Sediment | place: USA: Wyoming | collected... | reverse complement strand
AAAAAGCAAATAAAAGCTGGTGAAAAAATTGAAGTCTCTTTAACTTTAACCAATACAGGGAAGTATGCTGGTGAAGAGATTGTTCAGCTTTACCTCAGTGATTTAGTTGGTACAATTGTAAGGCCGGTGAAAGATTTGAAGGATTTCAAAAAAGTAGCATTGAAAGCCGGCGAATCCAGTACTATCGTATTTACGATTGATATCGAAAAGCTTTCATTCTACAACCAGAAATTACAGTGGGTAGCCGAGCCTGGTGATTTTGAGGTGATGATCGGGGCTTCTTCAAGGGATATTCGTTTGCATGATAATTTTGAACTGGTTAACTAAACATAGTTGAAACGAACCTGAAGAGATAAGTACACACTATTGCAGATTACGATTGTCGATTTTAATATCAAGTAAAATTGTGAAAGATGAAAAAAGTATTTATCATTACTGGTTGCGTTATTGTTTTGGTTATATCTACCGTTGTTGCTTCAGCACAAGGTGTAGATGGAAACAAGAAAATTGATCCCGAACTTTATACGCCCGCTCCAAAACCACAACCCCGCATCAACGGACCTTTAGTTTATGGGTGTCGTCCTGGTCATCCATTCCTGTACCGAATTCCGTGCCAGGGCGAGCGACCGATTAAGTTTTCAGTAAAAGATTTACCTTCAAGTCTGAACCTCGATGCTGTAACAGGCATAATTACAGGAAATACGCCTACCAAAGGTGAATATAATTTGGTGATTAAGGCTGTCAATTCGAAAGGGAAAGATCAGCGAAAACTGAAAATAGTAGCAGGAGATAAACTGGCGCTTACACCATATATGGGGTGGAATCACTGGTATGCCCATTATTCACGAATTACCGATAAAATGATGCGTGAAGCAGCCGATTTATTAATTAGTAGCGGAATGGCAGATGTGGGTTATCAGTATGTAAACATCGACGATTGTTGGGGGAATGCCCCCAAGTTTAGTGATTCGCTACGTGTTGGTCCATTAAGGGATGAAAAAGGGAATGTAAATACCAATCATTATTTCCCGGATATGTTGGGTCTTACCAATTATATTCATTCAAAAGGACTTAAAGCGGGTATATACACTTCTCCCGGACCATTAACCTGTACTGGTTTTGCAGGTGCCTTTCAGCACGAAGAACAAGATGCCCGCCAGTTTGCAGCCTGGGGATTTGATTTTTTGAAGTATGATTGGTGTTCGTATTTTGGTATTCAAAAGGATGATCAAAGCCTCGAAGCATATCAGAAACCAATGCGTCAAATGGGTGATATCCTTAAATCATTGGATCGTGATATTGTTTATAACCTATGTCAATACGGAAAGGCAGATGTATGGAAATGGGGTGGCGAAGTAGGTGGCAATAGCTGGCGGACTGCTGATGATCTGGGATTTGAATTAGATAGATTTATAGATATTGCCATCAAGAATACTAATTATAGGCAATATCAAAAACCTGGCGAATGGAATGATCCGGATTACATCCAGATTGGCTGGATTGGTAACGCTCATAAAAAGGGTGCTCCAGAACTTACAAAGATGTTGCCATCCCTGCAATATGCTTTTATGTCGCTTTGGAGTCTAATAGCATCTCCTTTGATTTACGGTGGTGATATGTCAAAGCTCGATGCGTTTACTATTAATGTGCTTTGTAATCCTGAAGTGATTGAAGTGAATCAGGATATTTTAGGCGAATGTGGATTGGTAATCCAGAAATCGGATAGTTGCTTTTTAATGGTCAAAAACCTGGCTGATGGCTCGAAGGCTGTGGGCTTATTTAACCGGGGGCACAAGGCTGCTGAAGAGGAAGCTGATTGGTCTGAATTGGAAATATCCGGCAAATATACTGTCCGTGATTTGTGGCATCAGAAAGACCTGGGTGTTTTTAATCAGAAATTCAGATCATTGGTTCCTGCCCAAGGAGTTGTGATGGTCAAAATCAGTAGAAAATAAAACTATAAACCTGTAAGAAATACTAAATTATTAAGAATGAAAACTTATTTGTGGATTATCGCCTTATGCATTGGCAGTATAACTGCTTCAGCAAATGTGACTTTACCCGGTATATTCTCCGACAATATGGTATTACAGCGTAATACGCTGATCCCTGTGTGGGGTTGGGCAAATGCCAATGAGAAAGTGGAAGTTAAATTTAATAACCAGACTAAAACTGTTAAAGCCGACAAAAATGGGAAATGGATAGTGAGGCTTGATGCCGAAACTGCCGGTGGCCCCTATGATTTATCGATAAATGGGAAAAATACCATACTGATAAAAAATATTTTGGTGGGCGAAGTCTGGCTTTGCAGCGGCCAATCGAATATGGAAATGCCAATAGGAAAACCCAAAGAATGGGGCATAAGCAATTTCGAGGAAGTAACTGCTGCTGCAAATTATCCGATGATACGGCAAATAAAAATTGTACACACAATAAGCTCCTTACCGGAAACAGATATTAAAACCGTGGGTTGGAAAATATGTGACCCAACTACTGCAGGTGAATTTACAGCTGTTGGTTATTTCTTTGCCAAAAATATTTATGAAGAACTGAAAATTCCAATCGGGATAATAAATGATTGCTGGGGTGGAACCAATATTGAAACATGGATAAGCCGCGAAGCTTTTGAAAGCAGCGATGAGTTTAAAGAAATGATAGCAGGAATGCCGAAGATCAATTTAGATTCTCTTTCTAAATTAAAAGTGCAAGCCAGTGAATTACGAATCGAAGCATTACAAGGCAATAAAATAAAGGACCTCAAACCGGAAATGTTTAACCAGTTGTCTTTTGATGATTCCAGTTGGCCTGTATTAAACCAGCCTCAACTTTGGGAACAGCAAAGTATCGGTGAGTTGGATGGAGTAGTCTGGTTAAGAAAAACAATCATATTGTCATCACTTGATCTTACTAAAGAAGCAACCCTGGAACTATCAAAAATTGATGATGAGGATATTACTTATGTGAATGGTGTAAAGGTTGGAAGCACCAGCCAGTATGATGCATTAAGAAAATATATAATTCCAAATGGAATATTGAAAGAAGGGAAAAATGTAATTGCCGTCAGAGTTGTTGACAATGGTGGTGGTGGCGGGATTTACGGAGATGCCGCAGACTTAAAATTAAGCCTGGGCAATACTTCCATTCCCTTGAGCGGAGAGTGGAAATTCCAGGTTGAATCAATTAAAAAAACAACCAACGAAAATTCACTTCCTTCACTGTGCTATAACGCCATGATAAATCCCTTAATCCCCTTTGCTTTTAAAGGTGTATTGTGGTACCAGGGCGAATCAAATGCAGGCAGATCATACCAGTATCGTAAAGCATTCCCATTGTTAATTAACGACTGGCGACTGAAATGGAATTACCTGGACATGCCGTTTTATTTTGTACAACTGGCAACATTTAACAATCCCGGCAACAGTAACGAAGGTTGCGGCTGGGCTGAACTCAGGGAAGCTCAGGCACTCACCCTGCAATTACCAAACACAGGGATGTGTGTTACCACAGATATAGGCAATCCGACTGATATCCATCCTACCAATAAACAGGATGTTGGCAGCCGGTTAGCCGCTATAGCTCTGAATAACTTATATGGGAAAAGCAGGATTTGCAATGGACCTTCCTTTAAATCAATGGAAATTAAGGGAAATGAAGTAATCCTTTCATTTAACAATGTTGGTGCAGGTTTAGTTAATCCCGATAAATACGGATATATCAAAGGCTTTGAAATTGCCGGAAAAGATCAGGTGTTTCATTATGCCAGGGCGTTCATTCAAGGCAATACGGTTGTGCTTTACAGCGATAAAGTGGAGAACCCGGTTGCAGTTCATTTTAGTTGGATGGCCGATGCTTCTGAATGTAATTTATTCAACAAAGAAGGATTTCCTGCCGAGCCTTTCAGGACTGATGAATGGAAAACAGTCACTAAAGATGTAAAGTATAAAATTGAAAAACTAAAATAATAATAAATTCTTTAAGAGTATGAAAAAAATATTTCTGAGTAAAAATAGTCTAATACTGTTGCTCTGGTTATTTTGCCAGGCAGCGTTGGCCCAAACTGTAAATTTGCCCAAAGAAAGCAAATTCAAGTTTGGCGATAATCCTGAATGGGCAAATCCGTCTTTTAACGACAACGATTGGTCAACCCAGTTGTTGGCGAAAAGTTTTAAAAAAGACTCTTCCTACGCCTGGTACAGGATAAAAATAGTGATTCCATCAAGCCTGAAAACAGGTACAGGCAAAGGACTAAAACTGTATCTCGGTAAAATTGATGATATTGATCAAACTTATTTTAATGGAAAAATGGTTGGCGAATCAGGCTCTTTTCCACCAAAATATGTTTCACAATGGGAAAAACAACGAATGTATATCATTCCTGAAAAAGATGTGCAATGGGATAAAGAGAACATAATTGCTGTACGGATTTATAATTTGGTTGGTGGAATGGGTATGTGGGAAGGTCCTTATACTATTGAGCCATTTGGCTGGGTTGATGAGGTTTTTGTTAAACAGGATTTTATAGAAACTCCCAATGATGGTTTCAGAACAAAAATTATTTTTACAAATAAAGGTGATAACTCTTTTAGCGGTACTATTAAATTTTGGATAGCAAATAAAGACAAGAGTAAAATCTTATTTTCCGAAACAAAATCGGTTCAATTGCAGGCAAAAACCGGCGCTGAAACGGTTGTGGAATTCTCGGATTTTCATTCCGAAAAAGAAAATGTATTTAATGTAGGCTATCAGATCAATGATAAGAACAGCAGCCTTTTTCTTAAAAACGAGCAGTTGTACATTGTCACCAATAACCTTGAAATCCCTTTTATTGGAGAAGTAAAGCCCCTGGTTAAAAATGCAATACCTGATACTTTTACTTCTGTTCCACTCCAAAATCAGCAGTATTTCGGATATTTAAATACCCGCTTTACACAAAACTTAGAGGAACGGCTGTTGAATGTTGATGAGTTTGGTTTAATGGGATCTTATTTGCATCGGCCAGGTATTCATCCCTGGGCAGGTGAGCATGTAGGTAAATATCTGGAAACCGCATGCAATGTCTGGAAGCTGACCCATAATGTTGCTTTAAAAAAGCAAATGGACAGGATGATGTATGAATTAATAAACACACAAATAGAAGATGGCTATTTAGGTACATATACTCCTGATCAATATTGGACAAGTTGGGATGTATGGAGCCATAAATATAATTTGCACGGATTGCTGGCTTATTATTCAACCACTGGTTATAAACCTGCATTAGAAACCTGCATAAAAATGGGCGATCTGTTGTGTAAAACCTTTGGAAACAAACCTGGGCAAAGAGATATTATTTTAGCCGGAGAGCATATGGGCATGGCCGCCACTAGTGTATTAGATGCCATGGTTGATTTATACAGATACACTGCCGACAAAAAGTATTTAGACTTTTGTTATTATATTCTGGATGCCTGGGAGCAGGATAACGGGCCTAAAATTATCAGTACCATATTAGCAACCGGTAAAATAAATAAAGTAGGAAATGGAAAAGCCTATGAAATGCTTTCCAATTATGTAGGATTAGTTAAGTTGTATCAGGTAACCGGTAATAAGAAATTCCTGCAGGCTACCGAAATGGCCTGGCAGGATGTAGTTGACAATCAGTTATATATTACCGGAACTTCCAGTTCGCATGAACATTTTCAGGAAGACCAGTATTTGCCTGCATCAAACAAAGACAATATGGGTGAAGGCTGTGTAACAACTACCTGGATTCAACTAAATCAGAATTTATTTGACATAACCGGGGATATAAAATACCTGAACCAATTGGAAAAATCAGTTTACAATCATTTATTGGCCGCCGAAAATCCGGAAACAGGCTGTGTGAGTTACTATACCCCTTTAATGAATAAAAAACCTTATACATGTTACATTACCTGTTGTCAGTCAAGTGTACCTCGTGGTATTGCATTAGTGCCAAATTTTACTTTCGGAAACATCAATAAAATACCAACAGTCTTATTCTACGAACCTGCTGTTTATAAGGAGGATATAACAACTTCTGACAAAAAAGATATTGCTGTGACATTTAAATTAGAAGGTAATTTTCCTGAAAGCGGTAACGTATCCATCAGCGTTGTAACTTCAAAAACAGCCAGCTTTCCTTTGGCTTTGCGGGTGCCTTTGTGGTGTACAAATTTTGTGGCTAAAGTGGGTGATAAAGTATATAAAGGAACTCCGGATAAATTTGTTACAATAAATAAGTCATGGAAACCAGGGGATAAAATAAGCGTCACTTTTGATATGCCTGTACAAAGTATTCCGGGAGGTAAAAGTTATCCCGACCAGGTTGCTTTCCAACGCGGACCACAGGTTCTGGCTTTTGATAGTGAGTTGAATCCGGAAAAGATAAATAACCTCATTCTGAATTCAAAGGAGAATATAGGAATTGCTAAACCAAATCCTGTTATTGAGCCTGTAAATTTCCCCAAGAATTGGATTGGGAAACAGGCATATTCTATTGATGTTTTAAATAAAAAAGAGAAAATAATTGTAGTTCCTTTTGCCGAAGCCAGCCAGACAGGCGGAGAGATGAGGGTATGGCTGCCTTTGGACATAAAAAAATAAGTACATGAGATTCTTCACCACTTTTCTTTTAATCATAGCTGCAGGCTTATCCACTTTTGCACAGCCAAAGCAGGAAAGCAGCCTGAGTTTTTTGCGTACTTCCGGTCAGGATATTGTAAATGAATCGGGTGCCAAAATTTACCTGAAAGGAGTGGGGCTTGGCAACTGGCTCTTGCCTGAGGGATACATGTGGAAATTCGGAGGACTCGGCGATCGCCCCCGCAAAATCGAGAATGTAGTGAGTGATTTGATCGGGAACGAAAAAGCAGCAATTTTTTGGAAGGCATACAGGCAAAACTATATTTCCGAAGCTGATATCAAACGTATTGCAGAATTGGGATTTAATTCTGTACGGCCTGCACTGAACTCAAGACTTTTTTTAACTGAAAGTGAAAATCCTGTTTATGTCGAGGAAGGATTTCAGTTAATTGACTCACTGGTTTCGTGGTGTAAAAAACATAAGTTGTATGTTATCATTGATATGCACGGAGCACCTGGCGGACAAACAGGTGCTAATATTGATGATAGTCCGAACGATCAGCCTGAACTTTTTATTAATCCGAAATATCAGAATCAGCTTGTAAATCTATGGGTAAAAATTGCCCAAAAATATAAAGACGAACCCACCGTTGCTGCTTATGATTTGCTGAATGAGCCACTCCCTAAAGGGACCGGCGCTGCCGATAAATACAAGCATTTGCTGGTGCCGCTTTATCAGCGTCTCACTGCCGAAATACGCAAAGTGGATCAAAAGCATATGATTACCCTTGAAGGTTTTGATTGGGCCAATGACTGGTCGCTTTTTAACAAGCCTTTTGATAATAATGTTTTCTACCAGTTTCATTATTATTGCTGGGCCCGACCCGACAATTTGAACAGTATAGATCAATATCTAAAGAAGCGAAATGAGCTTAATTCACCCGTCTGGGTTGGCGAAACCGGGGAGAAAGGAAATGCTATTTATTGGGCTACAACCCAATTGTTTGAAGCTAATAATATTGGTTTCTCATTTTGGCCGTGGAAAAAAATGGATACCAAAAACACTCCTTATTCAATTAAAAAGCCTGAAAATTGGGATCTGATTTCGGAATACACGAAAGGTGGTGCAAAACCGAATGCTGAGCTTGCCGAAAAAGCATTTATCGAATTGCTCGAAAATATAAAATTATCAAACTGCGATTATTTTGAGGATGTTTGCAATGCTATTTTGACAAGAATACCTGCAAAAATTGAAGCTGAAAATTATGGGCACGATGGATTTAACCATTCCTATTTTGTTTTGGATACACTAAAAAAATCTGAATTTTACAGGAAAAATGAACCGGTAAAAATACAATTAGATAGTAAAATAAAAGATCAGTTTTGGTCTGATCAATCCGTTGTACTTCAAAAAACAGAATGGCTGGAATATGATTTTAACTGCCTGGATAATAACAAGCATCAGTTGTCAATAAAATCATCAGCAAATGGTGAACCAGTTGAATTAACAATCTGGATTAATAGTAAAAAGGTAAATTTTTCTGTGAAAAAGAAGGAATTGAGTGAAGTAAAAGTCGGAAATTTTGATCTGAAAAAGGGAGATAACAAAGTTAAAATCCTGGTTAAATCCAATTCCCTTAAACTGGATTGGCTTAGGTTCTACTAAGATTGACATCGATGAATGAAAATGTTTATTCATTAAATGAATTAAAAATCAAATTATTACCAGATGAGCTCAAATAGCATAATTGTTATCGGCAGCACCAATACCGACATGGTTATCAAATCAGAAAAACTGCCCTTGCCTGGTGAGACAGTACTGGGCGGAACTTTCTTTATGAATGCCGGGGGAAAAGGCGCCAACCAGGCTGTAGCTGCTGCCAGGCTTGGCGGCAACATATCCTTTGTTGCAAAAGTTGGGAATGACATTTTTGGCAAACAAACACTTGTAAACTTACAAAAGGAAAATATAAATATTGATTATGTTTTTGTAGATGATGAAGAACCTTCGGGAATAGCATTAATCATGGTGAATCAGAAAGGCGAAAATTGTATTACAGTTGCTCCGGGTGCTAATGCCAGCCTTTTACCAGCGGATATCGGAATTGTTAAAGTAATTGCTGCAGCCGAAATTATCCTGATGCAATTGGAAATACCTATGGAAACCATTGCTGCTGTTGTGAAAATCGCCAAATTAAACCGCCAAAAAGTTATTATCAATCCGGCACCTGCTCAACCAATTGCTGAAGACCTTCTGCAAGGTTTATTCCTGATAATTCCCAACGAAACCGAAGCCGCCTTACTTACCGGTATAACAGTATCAGACGAATCAAGCGCATCGGAAGCTTCTGATGTTTTTTTGAGTAAAGGAGTTCAAAATGTTATTATCACCATGGGCAAGCAGGGGGCTTTCTTCAAAAACAACAACAGCAAATTTACCATCCATGCTCCGGATGTAAAAGCTATTGATACAACCGCTGCGGGAGATACTTTCTGTGGCGCGCTGGCAGTGGCTCTTACCGAAAGAAAACAGTGGGACAAAGCTATTGAATTTGCTGTTGAAGCTGCTTCTGTTTCAGTAACAAGGATAGGAGCACAGTCATCAGTGCCTTACAGGAACGAAATCAGTTTCCATTTATTAACCTCTTAAGAACAGTTATATGTTTATCGTAAACAATTACGGATTAGCAATCATGCTTTGTTTTATCACAATGCTTTGTTGGGGTTCATGGGCTAACACAACTAAACTTACCGACAAATCATGGCGGTTTGAGCTTTTTTATTGGGATTATGGTATTGGCATTCTGCTTTGTACTTTAATACTGGCATTTACACTGGGAAGCTATGGAGCCGAGGGCAGAGCTTTTCTGGATGATATGAAACAGGCCGATAGTAACAACATACTCTCCGCTTTCGCGGGCGGGGTATTCTTTAACCTGGCAAATATATTATTGGTGGCTGCCATTGCCATTACCGGAATGTCGGTTGCTTTCCCGGTAGGAATAGGTATAGCTTTGGTGCTGGGCGTTTTTGTAAATTATATCGGCAATCCGCAGGGCAATCCAATGCTGATATTTGGTGGCGTCACTTTAATCGTTCTAGCAATACTCTTCAATGCCAGAGCGTATCAGAAATTACAAACCAATTTGGCAGAAAAGGTCACCAAGAAAGGCCTTATCTTGTCGGTATTGAGTGGACTGCTTATGGGGCTGTTTTATAAATACGTTGCTGTTTCGATGGTTGCTGATTTCAATATGCCCGAAGCTGGTAAACTTACTCCCTATTCAGCACTTATGATTTTTGCCGTTGGTGTCGTAGCAAGCAGTTTCATTTTTAATAGCATTCAGATGAAATATCCTTTTGTTGGCAATCCTGTTTCAATCAGTGATTATTTTAATGGGAAAAGGAAAGACCACCTGGTTGGTATTTTGGGTGGAGCTATTTGGAGTATTGGCATGTCGCTCAGCATCATTGCTTCAGGAAAGGCCGGTCCGGCGATTTCGTATGGCTTGGGCCAGGGTGCAACCGTTGTTGCTGCCCTTTGGGGTATCTATGTCTGGAAAGAATTTGCGAAAGCGCCTTCGGGAACAAAACCATTGCTAAATTTTATGTTGCTATTATATATGGCTGGGTTAACATTGATAATTATCTCTAAATAATTTGTTGAACTTAGAATGGGGAAAAACTCAATGTCAGTGGCTGCTTCAAGTAGGAATATGAATATCTTGAGAAGAAAAGAGATATTACTTGAAATGGATTTTTGGTAATTGAGAAAGATTGGTTTGGCTAAGCTGAGTTTGATTGGCTCAGTTTGGTTGGTTTGGTTGACTTGGATGACTTGGTTGGTTGGATTGGTTGGGACTGGCTGTTGAAATTCAACAGTCAGTTCCATTTTTTAATAAAAAGGGATTGATCAATTTGGAAAATTTGATTAATTCGGAACCACCACTTTTATAATTCTTGAAGAAAATGTTGGGGTTAGAATTATGAAAATGCGCATCAAGCAAATTCCATGTCATTTATTGATATTAAGCCAGGCAGCAGAAATTACCAGCCAGCCACATTCCATTCAAACATTGGTGGTTGAATAATCCGATATAGAAGAAAGCCTTAATGTATCGCTTTCACATTAAAAATTTAGATAGCCGGGAGAAAGTTTCCGGCTATTTTATTTGATATCGTTGTCTCCGAAACCTGATCGTACAAACTATTGTAAAACCAGTATCTTTGTCAATTATTAAATCATAGTGAATACTATTTTACCTGAATCCCGACTCGGTTTTTTACTTGAACCATTAGCTTCCTGCAAGATTTGTCCGCGCAATTGTGGCACCGACAGGTTGCATGGAAAAGTTGGTGTTTGCGGAAGCGACGCAGGTTTCAACATAAGTTCCATCTTTATCCACCATGGGGAGGAACCTGTAATAAGCGGAACCAATGGTATTTGCAATGTTTTTTTCAGCCGTTGTAATCTTTCGTGCATCTATTGTCAGAATTACCAGATCAGTTGCAATCGTGCAGAAGTAAATGAAACCCAAATGCAGTTGCACGAGGTGGTTGATTCCATTATAAAAAAGCTGGATCAGGGTTGCCACTCAGTGGGGTTTGTATCGCCTTCGCATTATATTCCTCATGTGAAAGCGATTATTGAGTTACTGCGATTATCCGGATACAACCCGGTATTTGTTTATAATACAAATGGTTACGATAAAGTTGAGGAAATCCGTGATCTGGAAAGCTATATCGACATCTATCTTCCAGATTATAAGTATTCCGACAATTCGCTGGCACTAAAGTTCTCTAAGGTGGCAGATTATCAGCAGGTAGCATATGCTGCAATTAAAGAAATGTACCGACAGAAAGGTTCAACTCTAATGATGAACGAAAATGCGTATGCCGAAAAAGGATTGATTATCCGACACCTGGTGTTACCGGGAAATGTTGATAACAGCATCAATGTACTGCGTGACATCGCCGATATATCTTCATCTATTGCCGTTTCGCTTATGGCGCAATATTGGCCTACTCCTGCTGTGATGAATCATCCAACCCTGCGAAGAACCTTATCTTCAGAAGAATATGAAACGGTAAAAGCCGAGCTTGAAAATCTCGGATTCTATAAAGGCTGGGTGCAGGATCTCGAAAGCAGTGATCATTATCTTCCTGATTTTGAATTGGATAAACCATTTAACTGATTGATTTGTCAATTTATGTAAAAATTCAGCGATTTAAGTTTGAGAAAATTTAACTCTTCATTTCGGATAGCTATTTGTACTTTTGCAGATGGGTTTGGATTTCAAAATTTGCCTCAGAGATTGAATTCAAACCAATCCATTTGCCAATAATTGTAAAATGAATGTACCTTTTAAAATAATAAAGCTCACAAAAGAATTCATTCAGCCGGTGCTGAAAGACCCGATTCCGTCGCATCGTCACGATCATGAGGAACTGCTTATTATTACCCATGGCAAACCGGTTCATTACCTGGATTATCAAAAAGAGGAACTTCAATCACCTGTAATTGTGTATGTTGCACAAGGTAAAGTGCATAATTTTATTCCTGATATTG
>Ga0315270_10001563_pt1 | contig 12179 bp, 7 predicted proteins | sample C1_bottom_MG_FD_204932 | JGI IMG/M metagenome (GOLD analysis project Ga0315270, IMG submission 204932) | Sediment microbial communities from Yellowstone Lake, YNP, Wyoming, USA - C1_bottom | ecosystem: Environmental > Aquatic > Freshwater > Lake > Sediment | place: USA: Wyoming | collected... | reverse complement strand
CGCGGTAATCAGCGCGGCGCGGCGATTACCCGCCAGTATTTTCCTGCGAAACAAAGCTTCGAAGACGAAACGCAGTTTCGGGAACGAGTGCGGCGCGATCTCGCGTTGTCGGCGTTGCGCATGCAGCAGGAGTTGACGCGCGCACCGCACGCGGTGGCGTGGCCATACGGTGACTATGACGAAGTCGTTTTGGCTGAAGCACGCGCGTTGGGCATGTCTGTGCATTTTGTACTGGGCGACTCCGACAACTCTGACCTGGCAAAAGGCGTAGTTGGCCGGACTCTGATCGTCGATCGACCCGAAGTCGAGGCCTTTGCGAAGCTGCTCACGCGGCCGACAGCGGCGGTGCCACGGCACTTTGCAGAGTTGAGCCTTGACGCCTATGTCGGGAAGACCGACGTCGAGCAGGAAATTCTGTTGTCCGAATCACTCGAGCGCTTGGCTGCGTTGCATGTAAATGCCGTGATTGTCACTCCGGTCAGTGCGGACGGGCGCCGCGCGTTTTTTACCACGGCCGCCTGCGTGACCGCCGCCGATGTGCTTGACCGTGTTGTGCACCAGATTCGTACCCGGCTCAACATCCGGCACGTGGTGTTACGGCTGCCGGCCAATTTGCAGATCAAGGACGAGCGTGTATTCATCACGGACCTGGCGCGTCTAACCCGGTTTAATGCTTTGTTATTTGCATCAGATGTCAGTGCCGATCGACTGAAAATAGCGCGGGATGTGATTGCCCGTTATCGTCCACACGTGAGCTATGGAGTGTTCGGTGATTTGCCCCGCAACGCCGAATTTGATTTTTACTTAGTATCGTCCGCAGCGCTGCGCAGTACGGCACACCTGGATCCCGCTCGGGTTTGGGTTGCAGTCAGCGACGTGCGCGACGAGCAGGCGCTGCGTGATGTGGTTGCGCAGTTGGGAGCACAAGGGGTGGTGAATTATGGGGTACCCTCGGAATGGGTACTTGGCGACGGCAAGCCGCGTGCAGGTATGGACCACGCTACACGCAGCGGGAGTTGATTTATGGAACTAATATTTTTCGTCTTTATGTTTTTCTACCCGCTGTTCATGGCGGTGTATTGGATTACTGGATCGTTGCTGTTTTTCTTTCGGTGGGAGGGTCAGCAAAAAGCACCCGAACTCAAACGTCATCCAACGGTTGCGATCTTGGTACCGTGTCATAACGAACAAACCAGCATCGGCGATGTCATTCGTCAGCTTGCGGCGAATCATTATCCGTCCATTGAAATCATCGCCATCAATGATGGCAGCACCGACGCGACCGGTGACATCTTAGATAAACTGACTGCTGAAGTGCCGCAGCTTAAAGTGGTCACGCTCACCAGTAACTACGGCAAGGCGGCCGCCTTGCGCATGGGAGTGCTGGCGACCTCGGCAGAATTCGTGATGTGCATCGACGCAGATGCATTGCTGGAAAAAGACGCGTTGTACTGGATGATGAAGCAGTTCGAAGACGGGCCGCGCGTCGGCGCCGTCACCGGTAACCCGCGCGTAGTGAACGACAAATCACTGTTGGGGCGCATTCAGATTGGTGAGTTCTCCGCCATCGTCGGCATGGTCAAGCGCACCCAGCGCAGCGTCGGGCGGGTGTTTACCGTGTCGGGCGTGAATGCGTGTTTTCGCACGGCCGCATTACACGATGTGGGTTACTGGTCGAGTGAAACCGTGACTGAAGATATCGACATCAGCTGGAAGCTGCAGTTGCGCCGCTGGGATATCCGTTTCGAGCCGCGTGCCATCACGTGGATACTGGTGCCGGAAAAATTTGGCCCGTTGTGGCGCCAACGCCTGCGCTGGGCGCAGGGTGGTTATGAAGCGGCGGTCAAGTTTGGTCGTGACATTTTTCGCTGGAAAAATCGCCGCATGTGGGTGGTCAGTCTCGAATACTGGGTGAGCGTGTTATGGTGCTACGCGTTGGTGTTCTCGGTCATCTGTTGGGCGGCGACGAATACTTTGCCAGAAGAGTATTGGCCCGAGGTCTTGCGCGTGCCGACGATGTTGCCCGGCTGGACTGGGGTGATTCTCGCGACTGCGTGCTTACTGCAATTTACCGTGGGGCTCATAATCGATCGACGCTACGAACGGCGTGGGCTGGTCAAGCACACGTTTTGGGCCATTTGGTATCCCGCTGGCTATTGGTTTTTGAGTGCGGCAACCACGGTGGTGGCGGTGCCTAAGGGCATGTTGGCAAAACGCAAGCAGGCACGGCATGCACGCTGGATCAGTCCAAAGCGCACCCTGTTGACCATGCCGCAATGGATCCGTGAACGGCGCAAAGAAACCGAACAGCGCGCGCACTTCTGGAAAATTATTCCGCACCCGGAAAAAATGCTTGAAGCCGCGGTCATGTTTGTTTCGTGGGGTTTGTGGGCGTATCTCATTACACCGTTAGTGAGTCTGCTGTTGTGGTTCTCGGGCGTTGCTTTATTTGCTGACCGCATGCTTACTCCCTCCGGTCTCGAGGCAGTGGTCGATGCGTATGGCTACGGTGTTGCCATTTTGACCATGTGGCTGTGTCTGGCGCTGTGGATCACCTGGAATCAAACGCGTTACGGCCGACGTAATCGGCGCAGCGGCGGGCCAAATGCAGTTACGGCCGAACAATCCGGCATCTTTTTCGGATTGAGTCTTGATCAGGTCGAGCACATGCGTGCTGAGCGACACGTCGCTTTGCATTTGGATGAGCATGATCATCCGGTGATCGAAACTGCCGTACGCCGAGTTAACATATACCCAATTGCCGTCGAAGGTGCGACCAGCATGGCCGGGACATGACATTTATTGCAGACTATTTTCAGAAATAAATTTAATAATGCCCCATACCGTTACTGTTGCGATCGTGTCCGATACGCATGGCTTTCTTGATCCGCGCATCGCGAACATCATTCGCGACTGTCATTTCGCCGTCCACGCCGGCGACGTCATGGCGGCAAGCGTGCTTGACGCGATGCGCCCGCGCAGCGGCCGTGTCGTCGCCGTGGCCGGTAACAACGACATCGCGGAAAAGTGGTCGGAGTTTGAAGCCGACATCGTGCAACAACTGCCGTATGTTGCCGAGCTGGAATTGCCTGGTGGCATCCTCGCGATCGAGCACGGCCACCGCCACGGTCACCATGCGCCGCGTCATGACCTGCTACGTCGCACTCACCCGCATGCCCGTGCCATCGCCTATGGCCACTCGCACCAACTGGTGTGCGACCAAGACGAAGAGCCCTGGGTGATCAACCCCGGCGCCGCTGGCCGGGTGCGTACCCATGGCGGGCCGTCGTGCCTGGTGTTAACCGCCGCGCGCAATAGCTGGACGCTGGAGCCGCATCGGTTTGCCTTGCACGCCGACGGTGTCGTTGCGCACCAGCGCAAGTAGTCAAAGCAGGGAAGGTTATTTTGTAAGTTTTGCAGAACGCCGTATAGCAATGGCGCGCGCGAGAAATATACCGCTCAGAAACCCATAGCAAAGGCCGCTAGCGCCTATGAAAGTAGGTTCATTTGCAACCGGCAGTTGACGTGCCACGACGACACCGACCGCGTACTTGGTGAAGTAAATCGCCAGCATCAAGGCCAGTGGTAGCCAACTTCCTGGAACACAATACGCTTGTGTTTCCGCTGAGAAGGTCACTCCTCGCGGGGTGGCGAGTTTTGTGCCCAGCCCTACGGCGAATGCAACTCCTATGGTCCAAGCAGCAAGACCAAGCAGGGTCATGCCAAAGGACGACAGTACTCCGTAAAACGACAGTGCAATCATGATCGCGGGGAGCAAGGCGATAGCGTTACGACTTACCATGCGCTCCGTGCTATGCAGATAGCCGAATGTAACGAGAACGAAGAAGAGGGCAAACACCCACGGCGGAGTATGTTTCAAAATCTCAATAAGCAACGACTTCTCCTTTTGCGCTGATTAGCTCAATTTTGACGACGGGGTGTTGCGGCGAAGCAAGGCGTGTTGATTTCTCCACAACCAGCTTTTCCAGCGCCTTGATGATCTGTCCGTCCAAACCTGCTTCCTTGCCAATCTTGCCGCAAGCAACAAACAGCCATCGTGGCGCTGCAATAGCCTACTGGCAATTTGATTTTGGTACCTTATTTAGCGCTGATCTGGCCTTGGTAGACTTCGACGTTCAACTGGCACAGCGGGCGGGTGCTGGCGATGATGTCGAACTTGATGTCGTAGGCAGCTTCATCGATCGCGCCGAACGTACAGTCCACGGTGCAGAAGTTTGCACTGCGTGCAACCACACTCCGGCTTTCCGTCGTGGATTTAAGTTTCCAGTAACTTTCTACGCATTACTATCAAGCGTGGGCACGGTGTTGAGCCAGCGGCCTACTCGTGCGCGACGGGCTTGGTATGCAGATAATTGAGAGCTTCATCTAGATCGATTTGGAGAAATGCCGGTGATCAAGCGACACGCAAGCACATGAACAATACCGACGCCCGACTTGTTAGAACCATGCGCGTTCTTGCGATGAGTATCGGTTTCGCGATCGCCATCGCATTTCCGCTTGGTTATTGGGCATTGGTCTATAACTTTAATGTGGCTGAACTGGACGCAGAGGTGCGCATCAACGCGGATGTAGTGACCGGGATGATTGCTACCAATCCGCAGTTGTGGCCATACGAAGAACGCCGCCTACAAGCATTGGTTGATGACGACCGCGCGGTCAAAAATTTTGCCGAAGTGCGCAGAATTTACGATGCCTTTGGCCATGTGTTGGCAAGCAGCAAAGGGGCGCCACAAGCGCCAACGTTATCGCGTAGCCGAGAGTTTTTTGACGGTGGCCTCCCCGTGGGCCGAGTCGAGATTCAGCGCTCATTGGTATCGGAGGTGTTGAGCACCTTGGGAGTGGCGGTGATTGGATTTCTATTCGGCGCGGCAATTTATGTCGCCGTGCTGATTTTTCCGATGCGGGCGCTAGAGCGCACCCTGGGTGCGCTGCGTCGTGAGAAAGAACGCTTGCGTGTGGTAGTCGACAGCGTGACCGATGGCATTATTACGCTCGATGGTCAGCGCCGCATCGAAGCGATAAATCCCGCTGCGGAACGTATGTTTGGCCGAGTTGCCGCAGATCTGTTCGGTGTGAGTGTGGCGCATTTAGTGCCGCAGCTCGACTCAATAGACATTGCCACAACACTGTCCCGTGACTCCGATCGCAATCAAACCGGCGCGACCGGACATCGCAGCAACGGCTCCGCTTTTCCAATTGAGTTCGACATGGTGCCGGTTGATTTCTCCGGCGATCGGAAATTCATTCTCACGGTGCGTGATATCACCGAGCGCAAATCCGCGGAGCAGCGTCTCGCGATGCTGGCCAATTACGACGGGTTGACGAGTCTGCCCAATCGCAGTTTGTTCCGCGACCGTTTGCAGCAAGCCATGTCGCGTGCGCAGCGCAATAACCGGCTGTTGGCTTTGATGTTTCTGGATCTCGATCGATTTAAAACCGTCAACGATAGCTTGGGGCATGCGGTCGGCGACCATTTGCTGCAAATGGTCGCCGAGCGATTGAAGCATGCATTGCGAAATTCGGATGTTGTCGCGGTGTCTGCCGGTCCGCAATTAAATTCGGAACGCAGCGCAGTCACCATTTCCCGTTTGGGCGGTGACGAGTTCACCATCATTATCGAAGATTTGCGCGTGGTAGAGCATGTGGCGGCTGTGGCGAAAAAAATTGTTGAGGTGATTGCGCAGCCGTTCGAAATCGACGGGCACCAGGTTTATACCTCGGCAAGCATTGGTATCACGATTTACCCATTCGACGATGATTCGATCGACGGCTTGGTTAAAAATGCTGACACGGCCATGTATCGCGCCAAGGAACGCGGACGTGACACATATCAGTTTTTTACCGCAGATATGAATGTGCGGGCGAATCAGCGGCTGCGGCTTGAGTCCAATATGCGCACCGCATTGGAACGGCGACAGTTTATGTTGCATTACCAGCCTAAGCTCGACCTGCATCGGAACGTGATTGTCGGTTTCGAAGCCTTATTGCGCTGGCAACACCCCGAGCATGGTTTGGTGTCGCCGGGCGAATTTATTCCGCTGCTGGAAGAGACCGGGTTGATTGTTCCGGTCGGCGAGTGGGTTGTGCGCCAAGCCTGTGCACAAGCCGTGGCATGGCAACGCACCGGCGCGGCGCCGTTATCGATGGCGGTAAATCTGTCCGCACGTCAATTTAAATTGCCGGGTTTGGCCGACACCATTGCTTCAATTCTGCAGGAGACTGGGCTGGATCCTTCGTTGCTGGAGTTGGAGTTGACAGAAAGTTTGCTGATGGAGCACACCGATAATAGCGATGTCACGCTGAGTCGGCTGCAAGAGATGGGCGTAAAGGTGTCTATCGACGATTTCGGCACCGGCTATTCGTCGTTGGCCTATCTCAAACGCTTCGCCATCGGCGTACTCAAAATCGACCGGTCATTCGTGCGCGAAGTTACGACGGACTCAGACGATGCCGCCATAGCGCAAGCAGTGATCGTGCTCGCGCACAGCTTAAAACTCGATGTGGTCGCCGAAGGCGTCGAGACGTTCGACCAACTGGCATTTTTACGCGCGCATGACTGCGACATCGCGCAGGGTTATTTTATTGGTCGTCCGATGGACGCTGCGAATATGTCAAAGTGGTTGACCACCTCAAAAGGTGTCAGCCAGCAACGGCGGCTGTTTGCCAGTTCGTGATGGGTGGCTGCAGATGCGTTTATAAATGGACGAGCCAATCGAGTCGAATTGCTGCTAACATCGTATATTAGTAATTTATGATGGACTCAGCAGCGCTGATTAGAAGCCGATAGAGCCTCTACTTTATACTGACGCTCGTTTTCACCCGGAAGGTCTCATGTCGAATAACAATTCTCCGCCCGTGCCCGTCGTCGAAACCAAAAACACCACCTGTTATATGTGCGCCTGCCGCTGCGGCATTCGCGTGACGTTGAGCGACGGCAAGGTGCGCTACATCGAGGGTAACCCGGATCACCCGATCAACAAGGGTGTGCTGTGCGCCAAAGGTTCGTCTGGAATCATGAAACAGTATTCGCCGGCGCGGCTCACCAAGCCGTTGCGCCGCAAACCGGGTAGTGAGCGTGGCGCGAACGATTTTGAGGAAATATCGTGGGATGAAGCCTTCGGCCTAATGGAAGAGCGGCTGAAAAAAATCCGCGCCACCGATCCGAAAAAATTTGCGTTGTTCACCGGCCGCGATCAAATGCAGGCGCTCACCGGCTTGTTCGCCAAGCAGTTCGGCACGCCTAACTACGCGGCGCATGGTGGTTTTTGTTCGGTGAACATGGCGGCCGGGATGATCTATACCATCGGCGGATCGTTTTGGGAATTCGGTGGGCCGGATCTGGATCGCGCGCGTTTGTTCGTGATGTTCGGCACCGCCGAGGATCATCATTCCAATCCGATGAAAATCGCGATTTCCAAATTCAAGCGCGACGGCGGGCGCTTCATTTCGGTGAATCCGATTCGCACCGGCTACTCGGCGATTGCCGATGAATGGGTGCCGATCAAGCCAGGCACCGACGGCGCGTTGATTCTCGCCATCATCAACGAACTCATTCAAACCGGTTTGTACGACCGGGATTTTTTAGTGCGTTACAGCAACGCGGCGCAACTGGTGAACGTGGACGAAAAACACGACGAATTTGGCTTGTTTATCCGTACTTCTGAAGTTCCGCCGCCGGGTGTGATTCATCCGCAAGATCAATTGTGGTGGGATCGCTTCACCAACAAGGCGGTGGCAACGCACAGCGACGGCGCCGATCCGTACTTGCTCGGCACCTTTACGCTTGACGACGGCACCACCGTGAAGCCCGCGTTCCAGTTGTTGACTGAACGGGTGAAGGACTACACCCCGGAGTGGGCCGCCGACATCACCGGCATTCCAGCCGCAACCATTCGCAAGCTCGCGCACGAGATGGGCGTGATCGCGCGCGATGAAACCATCGAGCTGCCGATTGCCTGGACCGATGTGTGGGGCAAGGAGCATGAAGCTGTCACCGGTAACCCGGTTGCGTTTCATGCGATGCGCGGTTTAGCGGCGCACTCCAACGGTTTTCAAACCATCCGCGCGTTGTCGATTTTGATGAGCCTGCTGGGCACCATCGACCGCCCCGGCGGATTTCGACACAAGGCCCCTTTCCCGCGCCCGATTCCGCCGTGTGCGAAAACGCCGAATGGCCCGCAGGGCATTCACCCGAACGAACCGCTGGCCGGTATGCCGCTCGGCTGGCCCGCCGATCCGAACGATTTGTTTGTCGACGAACACGGCGAGCCGTTGCGTATCGACAAGGGTTTTTCCTGGGAATATCCGCTGTCAGTGCACGGCCTGATGCACAACGTCATCACCAACGCGTGGCGCGGCGACCCGTACCCGATCGACACCTTGCTGATCTTCATGGCCAACATGGCGTGGAACTCAACCATGAACACGGTCAACGTGCGCCAGATGCTCAACGACAAAGATGCGAACGGCGAATATAAAATTCCGTTCCTGATCGTCTGCGACGCGTTCCAGTCCGAGATGGTGAGTTACGCCGATCTGGTGTTGCCCGACACGACCTACCTGGAACGCCACGACGTGATGTCGATGCTGGACCGGCCCATTTCCGAATTCGACGGCCCGGTGGATTCGGTGCGCATTCCGGTGGTGCCGCCGACGGGTCAGTGCAAGCCATTTCAGGAAGTGCTGATTGAATTGGGTACGCGCTTGAAATTGCCAGTGTTCATGAACAAGGACGGCTCGCGCAAATACAAGGGCTATCCCGACTTCATCATCAACTACGAAACCGAGCCGGGGTCGGGTATTGGCTTTTTAGCCGGCTGGCGCGGCAAGGGCGGCGAGAAGTTCATGACCGGCGAGCCGAATCCAAACCAGTGGGAAATGTATGAGAAGAACAACTGCGTGTATCACTACGAGTTGCCGAAGTCATACCAGTACATGCGTAACTGGAACAAAGGCTATTTGGAGTGGGCGCGCCATCATCGCCTGACGCGCTACGCCGACCCGATCAACATTCATATTTATTCGGAAGTGTTGCAGAAATTCCGGCTGTCTGCGCAGGGCAAATATCCTGGCAAAAAACCGCCCGAACGCTATAAAAAGCGCATTCAGGAATTTTTCGATCCGCTGCCGTTCTATTACGAGCCGCTCGAAACGCAGTTGTCGGACAAAATGAAATATCCGCTCAATGCGGTGACGCAGCGTCCGATGGCGATGTATCACTCGTGGGATTCGCAAAACGCGTGGCTGCGCCAGATTCACGCGCACAACTATTTGTTTGTGAATCCCAAAACCGCGCGCGCGCAAGGCATCGCCGACGACGACTGGTTGTGGGTCGAGTCGATGCACGGCAAGGTGCGCTGCATGTGTCGTTATTCAGAAGCGGTCGAGCCCGGCACGGTATGGACGTGGAACGCCATCGGCAAACAATCGGGTGCGTGGAATCTGGAGCCGGGCGCGAACGAAGCGAGCAAGGGGTTTTTGTTGAACCACGTGATCTCGGAAGAATTGCCACCGGGCAACGACGGACAACATTTGTCAAACTCCGATCCCATCACTGGTCAAGCCGCCTGGTACGACGTGCGGGTGCGCATCTACAAAGCGGGCGCGGACGAAGAGAAAGTGACCTTCCCGCAGTTCAATGTGTTGAAGCCGGTGCCCGGGCAGGCGCAGCGACCGAAGTGGCTGGAGTATTTTGTGGGAAGAAAAAAGTAACTGCTAATCGATGATCCCCTCCCCTTGCAAAGGGGGGGTTAGGGTGGGGATGGACTTTATAAACCACCCCCATCCGGCAACTGCTCCTGCGTTGCTCTAACTTCCGCCATCCATGGCGGTCGCCAGCCTTCCCCCTCGCAGGGGGAAGGAGTTTAGGTGACCACCGTTTGAATACAGGTTTTACAACATGACGCAACTTGCACTAGTTATCGATCTCAACGTCTGCGTCGGCTGTCACGCGTGTGTGACCAGTTGCAAACAATGGAACACATCCGGCAACGCCGGACCCATGACCGACGAACGCCCGTACGGTTTGGAACCGACCGGCACGTTTTTCAACCGGGTGCAGACATTTGAGGTCGGTGAATTTCCCAACACCGACACCATTCACTTTCCGAAGAGCTGCCTGCACTGTGAAGACCCGCCGTGCGTGCCGGTTTGTCCGACCGGCGCCAGTTATAAACGTAAATCCGACGGCATCGTGCTGGTCGACTACGACAAATGCATTGGCTGCAAATATTGCTCGTGGGCGTGCCCGTACGGCGCGCGCGAAATCGACGAGCACCAGAAGGTGATGAAGAAATGCACGCTGTGCGTCGATCGCATTTACGACATGAAATTGCCGGAAAGCGAACGCAAACCGGCGTGCGTGATGGCCTGCCCGACCACCGCGCGCTTGTTCGGCGACGTGCACGATCCCGAGTCGGAAGTGTCGATTGCAATCCGCGAAAGCGGCGGCTACGCGTTGATGCCGGAGTGGGGCACGCATCCGGCCAATCACTATTTGCCGCGCCGCAAAACCAAAATGCATATTCACGAAGATGAGCTGGTGCGCATCGATAATCCGCTCAAGAAAGAGCATTTCCCGACGCACGATCCGCGCGAACCGTCGCTGGACGACATCGTGTAATTTATCGGGTGGGCACCGCCCGCCATTCACAATTAATTTGAGGCCAACATGCATCCTGCTTTTTCGGTAATTTTTCTGACCACGCTGATCGGCGCCGGTCAGGGTTTGTTTCTCGCGCTGTTTCTGGTGCAGGTACTGAGCGTGGTCGATGCGTTGGTGCCGCAGGACGGCGTCACGTTTTATGCGACCGGCAGTCTGATTTCGCTGGTTTTGCTCGGCGGTGGTTTGATAGCCTCGTTCTTTCACCTCGGCCATCCCGAGCGTGCGTGGCGGTCGGCGGCCATGTGGCGCACGTCCTGGCTGTCGCGTGAAGTGATTGTGTTGCCGGCGGTGATGGGCGCGATTTTTGTTTACGGCGTGCTGCATTATTTCAACAACGAGACCAATATTTTCAGCCTCTCCAATCCACAGCTCGGTGCGTTGACCTTCTGGGTCGGTGTGGCGGGTGCGTTGTTGTGCGTCGCGTTATTTGTCTGCACCGGCATGATTTACGCGTGCCTGAAATTTATCGAGGAGTGGCACTCGCCGCTGACGTTGATCAACTACACGTTGCTTGGAACCGCTTCCGGATTTGCATTAGCGACTGCATTCAGTGCCTACGTTGCGCCTAGCCTGGTAAATTTTCTTGCATGGTGTTCGCTGGTGCTGACGCTGCTCGCATTTGTGTTCCGGGCCGGCAGTCTGGTGCGTAACAAACGCATCCGCCACATGAGTAATCTGCAAACTGCGATCGGCGTGAAGCACAGCAAAATCCAGCAAAAGGCACAAGGTGCGATGGGCGGCTCGTTCAATACCCGTGAATTTTTTCACGGCAAGAGCGCGGCGTTTCTGAAGTCCATTAAATGGATCTTTCTGGTGTTCGTGTTTGCAGTTCCGGTGGTGATGTTGTTGATCGCAATGAGTGCACACGCCAGTGGGCTGTTCGTGTCGGTGTTCCTGATTCAATACTTGGGACTAATTGCTGAACGCTGGTTCTTTTTTGCGCAGGCAAAACATCCGCAAAATCTTTACTACCAGACCATTTCGTAAATTTGTGTCAACGACCGTTTCCCATAGATAAAATTTTTCCCGACCAAGTAGCTTTAGCTTGTTGCCGCGACGGTGCTCACCGTAGTCTCCTTCGGCCGATGACTTCGATAATGCGTGAACCTGTTGAAAATTTCAGCGGGCGATCACGCAACGAAGGCAATCCAGGCTAGCAGCGGTTCAATTCATTCGGGTGCTGCCGGGCGAGATAGTGCAGTCGGCGAACGGCGCGATTGCGCCATTTGGTCAGGGATACGCAAATACTGAGGGGTAACGAAAATGAAACATGATGGGAATGACAATAAAGCGGGTAAAACGGGTCGGCGCAATTTCTTACGCAACGCCGGGCTGGTGGGGCTGGCGGGTATTGCCGGTAGCGAAGCTTTAAAAGCGGTCGCAAGTGGCACCGAAGTTCGCACCATTACGGTTGATCCACAGACCGATCCAAAAACCATCACCTTGCCGTTCGAAAATGGCACGCGGCCGATGGTGCAATATCCGCAGAAGCGAC
>Ga0315270_10001561_pt1 | contig 12181 bp, 13 predicted proteins | sample C1_bottom_MG_FD_204932 | JGI IMG/M metagenome (GOLD analysis project Ga0315270, IMG submission 204932) | Sediment microbial communities from Yellowstone Lake, YNP, Wyoming, USA - C1_bottom | ecosystem: Environmental > Aquatic > Freshwater > Lake > Sediment | place: USA: Wyoming | collected... | reverse complement strand
CGACACCATCATCTTCGACGTCAAGTGCACGCAGCAACTCGCCCCCTTGGTGCGCGCGGCCGGCGGTGTGCCGCTGATGTGGAAGACCGGCCACTCACTGATCAAGGCCAAGATGAAGGAAGTCGGCTCACCCCTTTCGGGCGAGATGAGCGGGCACATCTTCTTTGGCGAGCGTTGGTATGGTTTCGATGACGCCACCTACACGGCCGCACGGCTGCTCGAGATCCTGAGCCGCGCGGCGGACCCGAGCGCCGTCCTGAATGCCTTGCCCACCAGCTTCAGCACGCCCGAGCTGAACGTCGCCTGTGCCGAAGGCGAGCACCACGCGGTCGTGAAGAGTCTGCAGCAAACGGCCGAATTTCCGGGCGCCCTGGAAGTGATCGCCATCGACGGTCTGCGCGTCGAGTTCGGTGACGGCTTCGGCCTGATCCGCGCTTCCAACACGACGCCCGTGTTGGTGCTGCGCTTCGAAGGCAAGACGCCCGAGGCGCTCAAGCGCATCGAGATCGAGATGATGCAGCAACTGCGTCTCGTGAAACCCGATGCCAAGGTGCAGGCCGGTCACTGATGAGTCAATGGCAGCAGCGTCTGAGTCGCGGCGCTTACTCGAGCCTGCTGCGACTGCTGCAACCGGCTTACGCGCTGCGCTTGTGGCTGCGCGGGCGCCGCGAACCCTTGTACCGGCATGCGCTGGGCGAACGTTTCGGACGCTATGCGAAGGCCGCTCGCCACGGCGCTGACCCGGGCTGGCTGTGGGTGCATGCGGTGTCCTTGGGCGAGACGCGCGCCGCGCACGCCTTGATCGAGGCCCTGCGCGAGCGCCAGCCCGAGCTGCGTCTGCTGCTCACGCATGGCACGGCCACCGGTCGCGAGGCGGGCCAGAGCCTGCTGCGCGCGGGCGACGCACAGGCCTGGCTGCCTTATGACAGTCCGGGCGCCGTGCGGCGTTTCTTGCGCCACTTCAAGCCGCGTCTTGGCGTCATGATGGAGACCGAGATCTGGCCCAATCTGCTGATGGCGGCAAGCCGGGCCGGCGTGCCCATGGTGCTGGCGAATGCGCGCTTGTCCGAGAAGAGCCGCAAACAGGGCGAGCGCCTGAACGCCATCCTGGGTCCGGCCGTGCAAAGCTTTGCGCTGGTGCTGGCGCAAACCGAGGACGACGCCGAGCGCTTGCGTGAACGCGGCGCGCGCGCGGTCGAGGTGGTTGGCAATCTCAAGTTCGACATGACGCCTGATGCCGCGCTGGTCGCACTGGGCCAGCGCTGGCGCAGCGAGCTGGCGCGTCCGGTGCTGTTGGCGGCCGTCACCCGCGAGGGCGAAGAGGCGCAGTTGCTCGATGCATGGTTTGAGCTCGATGCGCAGCGCACCGAGCTCAAACCCTTGCTGCTGATCGTGCCGCGCCATCCGCAGCGCTTCGACGAAGTGGCTGCCCTGGTGGCTGCGCGCGGATTGACGCTGGCACGCCGCAGCAGTTGGCACGAGACGCCCTCGGCCGAGGCGCTGGGGCTTGACGTCTGGCTGGGTGACTCGATGGGCGAGATGGCTTTGTATTACGGGCTCGGCGAAGTGGCCTTGCTGGGCGGCAGCTTTGCGCCCCTGGGCGGCCAAAACCTGATCGAAGCTGCGGCCTGCGCCTGCCCGGTCGTGATGGGTCCGCACACCTTCAATTTTGCCGAGGCGGCGGATTTGTCGATCGAAGCCGGTGCGGCATTTCGCGTCGCCGACATGAATGCCGGCTTGGCGCGTGCGCTGCAACTGCTGAGCCACGCCGACGGCCAGACGGCAGCGTCTGCAGCGGCCGTGAAGTTTGCGTCGCAACACCGCGGCGCGGCCCGGCGCATGGCCGAACGCTTGCTGGATGTGATGAACGCGGATAGCGTGCCAGCATGACGCGATACGCAGGCAAGACATGACCCCCATGTTTGCACGCCCGATGCGTTGGCTGATGCTGCTCGGCATCAGCTCGTTGTTCGGCTGCGCCCAGAGTGCACCGCCAGCGGCGCTGCACTACCGCATTCCCGAGCTGCCCGAAAGTGCCAGCGGCTACCAGGCCAAGTCCGGCTGGGCCACGCAACACTTTGCGGTCGCTGCCGCCAATCCGCTCGCAACCGATGCCGGTTATCAGGTGCTGAAGGCAGGCGGCTCGGCGGTCGATGCGGCCATTGCCGTGCAGATGGTGCTGGCGCTGGTCGAGCCGCAGTCCAGCGGTCTGGGCGGTGGTGCCTTCTTGCTGAGCTGGGATGGCAAAGCGCTGATCGCCTGGGACGGACGTGAAACCGCGCCGGCTGGCGTTGACGAAAAATTGTTCCTGCAAGCCGACGGCAAGCCGATGCCGACGCTGCAGGCCATGGTGGGGGGGCGCTCGGTGGGTGTGCCCGGCGTGCTGCGCATGCTAGCAAAGGCGCACAAGGAACAGGGCGAGCTTCCCTGGGCTGAGTTGTTCGAACCCGCGATCCGCCTTGCGGAGCAGGGATTCAAGGTCAGCCCGCGACTGCATGGGCTGCTCAAGACCGAACAGGCCTTGAGGCGTGACGCGCAGGCCGGGTCGTTCTATTACCTCGCTGACGGCGAACCGCTGCCCGTCGGCCATGTGTTGAAGAACCCTGCGCTGGCCGAAGTGCTGCGCGCGATTGCGAGCCGGGGTGCCCAGGCTTTTTACAGCGGCAAGGTGGCTGCCGACATGGCGCGGCGCGTGCAGGGTCATGCCAGCAATCCGGGCCGCTTGACCGAGGCCGACCTGGCGGCTTATGCGCCGCGGCGCAGAGAGGCCTTGTGCACGCGGTGGCAGGCCAAGCCTGAGCGTGCCCTGCGCGTCTGCGGTTTTCCGCCGCCCTCGTCGGGCCATCTGGCCGTCATGCAGATTCTGGGCCTGTTGCAGCAGTTGCCGCCTGTGGCGCAGCCGTTCACGCGCGCGCCAGAGGCAAGGCCTGACCCCGACTGGCTGCACAACTATCTGGAGGCGTCGCGGCTGGCGTTTGCCGATCGCGACCTGTATGTGGCCGACCCCGATTTCGTGGCCGCGCCCGCCGGCAGCTGGACGAGCCTGCTGGCCCCGGCCTATCTGCGTCAGCGCGCCGCGCTGATCGGCCCGCGCAGCATGGGATCGGCGCAGGCCGGTGTGCCAGGGCCTGAGCGCAGCGCCTATGCGCCGCAGACCGTCCAGAGCGAGCACGGCACCAGCCACATCAGCATTGTCGATGCGCAGGGCAGGGCGGTCACGATGACGACCACCATCGAGGCCGGATTCGGTTCGCGCATCATGTCCGACGGCGGCACCGGCAAGGCCGGTGGCTTCTTGCTGAACAACGAGTTGACCGATTTTTCGTTCGCACCGGCCGACGCGCAGGGACACCCCATAGCCAATCGGGTTCAGCCGGGCAAACGGCCGCGTTCGAGCATGAGCCCGACGTTGGTGTTCGACGCCGGCAACGGCCAATTGTTGATGAGCCTGGGTTCGCCCGGCGGGCCGGCCATCATTCACTTCGTTGCCAAGACCTTGATCGGCACGCAGCAATGGGGTCTGAACGCGCAACAGGCCATCAGCCTGCCCAATTTCGGCAACTTCAACAGCCCGAGCCTGCTCGAAGCCGGGCGTTTTCCGGCGAGCACCGTGCAGGCATTGAAATCGCGGGGGCATCAGGTCGTCGAGACCGATCTCACGAGCGGCCTGCAAGCCATAGAGCGCACGCCCAGCGGCTGGTTTGGCGGCGCCGACCCGCGCCGCGAAGGCGTTGTGCGGGGCGACTAACCCTAACGCATGATCAGGCTCGGCGTGCCGGCACGCATTTCGCCCACCACCGCCGCATCGGCAAAGCCATGCCGCGCAAAGCAGGCCAACACCTCGGCTAGCGCCTCGGGCGTGCACGAAACGAGCAGACCGCCGCTGGTTTGCGGGTCGCTCAGCAAGGCTTGATCGACCGCAGCAAAGCCCGCCTGCAACGCCACCTTGTCGCCGTAGCTTGCCCAGTTGCGGGCCGAGGCACCGGTAATGTGGCCGTTCATCGCCAGCTCGCGCACGCCTTCCAGCAGCGGCACCTTGGTCCAATCGATATGCACAGTCAGGCCGGAGCCTTGCGCCAGTTCGAGTGCATGGCCGGCCAGGCCAAAGCCGGTCACGTCGGTGAGGGCGTGCACGCCGCTCATCTGCGCCAGCTCAGGCCCGGGCGTGTTCAGTCGCGTCGTGCTCTCGATCATCTGCTGGTAGCCGCGCGCGCTCAAGACCTCTTTCTTCAGCGCCGCCGACAGCACTCCCACGCCGATCGGTTTGCCCAGCACGAGCAGGTCGCCGTCTCTGGCATCGGCATTGCGCTTCACATGGTCGGGGTGCACCAAGCCCAGCACCACCAGACCGTAGATGGGCTCGACCGAGTCGATCGAGTGGCCGCCCGCGATCGGGATGCCGGCCTGCGTGCAGACACTGCGCCCGCCGTCCAGGATGCGGGCGATGGTCTCGAGCGGCAGCACGTTGATGGGCATGCCGACCAGCGCCAAGGCCATGATGGGCTTGCCGCCCATCGCGTAGACATCGCTGATCGCGTTGGTCGCGGCAATGCGACCAAAGTCGAAGGGGTCGTCGACGATGGGCATGAAGAAGTCGGTGGTCGCGACGAGCGCCTGAGTGTCGTTGAGCTTGTAGACGGCGGCATCGTCAGAGGTCTCGATGCCCACCATCAACTCGGGCGGCAGCGCCAGGCCGGCGCCGCCGCGCAGAATTTGAGACAGCACGCCGGGCGCGATCTTGCAGCCGCAGCCGCCGCCATGCGACAGCGAGGTCAATCGAGGTACGCCAGTGGCGATGGACTCGGTCATTGATGATTCCTTTGGTTTGGGCGCGCCGAACTTGGGTCACAATCGGCCGCTGATGAATTATCGAAATCATACGTTGCACGCGCCGACACCCCCGATGGACAAAGGTTTGCGATGAGGGACAGTTTCGCCCTGGCCTTCGACCTGATTGTCCACGCCGACGCCGTGCTCTTGAATGTGGTGCTGCTATCGCTGCGCGTGAGCGCCAGTTCCTGCCTGATCGGCGGGCTGATCGGCTTGGCTGTGGGGGTGTGGCTCGCGGTCGTGCGCTTTCCCGGCCAGCGGGGTCTGGTGGCCTTGCTGAACACCTTGCTGGCACTGCCCTCGGTGGTGGTGGGGCTGCTCGTGTATTTGCTGTTGTCGCGGTCCGGGCCGCTGGGTTCCTGGGGCATTCTGTTCACGCCCGCGGCGATGGTGGTGGCGCAAAGCATTCTGGTCATGCCCATCACAGCAGCGCTGACGCGCCAACTGCTGGTGAACGCCTTCGGCGAAGGCGGCGATACGCTGCGCTCGATGGGGGCCGGGCCAATGCTGAGCGCAGCGCTATTGCTGCTGCACGAGCGCTGGGCGGTGCTGACGCTGCTCTTGATCGCGTTCGGACGCGCCATCTCCGAGGTCGGCGCGGTGATGATGGTGGGCGGCAATATCGACGGCGTGACGCGCGTGATGACGACCAGCATCGCGCTCGAAACCAGCAAGGGCGATCTGCCGCTGGCTCTGGCGCTGGGGCTGGTGCTGCTGCTGGTGGTGGGCCTGATCAATCTGCTCATCACGCTCGCCCAAGGCGGTGCCCAGCAAACGGGGGCGCAGCAGTCATGAGCGCAATGGATGCGTCACCCTTGCTGAGCCTGGATGGCGCGAGCGTCCGCTTTGGCGACGTGCAGGCCTTGCAGCCGACCACGCTGAACATCCGGGCCGGCGAGCGCGTGCTGCTGGTGGGCGCGAATGGCTCGGGCAAGACCACCTTGCTGCGCGTGCTGCATGGTTTGCAGGCATTCGAGGGCAAACGACAAGTGGCTCGACCGGAGCTGGCGCTGCGTCAGGCCATGGTCTCTCAGCGGCCGTTCCTGCTGAGCTTGTCGGTATGGCACAACCTGATGCTGGCCTTGTGGCTGGGCGGCGTAGCGCGTGCCGAGCGCACTGAGCGTGCACGCCAGGCGCTTGGGCGCGTGGGTCTCTCCGAGTTGGCGCAGCGGCCGGCGCGCGTGCTGTCGGGCGGCCAGCAGCAGCGCCTTGCGCTGGCGCGCGCCTGGGGCCTGCATCCGCAGCTGCTGTTTCTGGACGAGCCAACCGCCAATCTCGATCCGAGCGCCAAGCGCGAGGTCGAAGCCTTGATAGAGGCCTTTGCACGCGAAGGCATGACGCTGGTGATGAGCACGCACAACCTCGGTCAAGCCAAGCGCCTGGCGACCCGGCTGCTTTATATGGAAGCGGGGCGCGTGCTGGTCGACCTGCCGCCGCAGGAATTTTTCAACACCGCGCTGCCGCAGGAGGCTGCGCTGTTTCTAAAAGGAGAACTGCCTTGGACTTGAAGAGAATCGTCAATCATTTGCTGTTGAGCGTTGCGCTGTTGGTGCCAGGTCTTGCCGCCCGCGCCGAAGCGCCGTTCATCGTGGTGGCTTCTACCACCTCGACCGAGCAGTCCGGCCTGTTCGGTCATCTGCTGCCGGCGTTCACCAAGGACACCGGCATCGAGGTTCGCGTGGTGGCGGTGGGCACCGGCCAGGCACTCGACATGGCGCGCCGCGGCGACGCCGATGTGGTGTTCGTGCATGACACGGTAGCCGAAGAAAAGTTCGTTGCCGAGGGTTTCGGCCTGCCGCGCCGGGCCGTGATGCACAACGATTTCGTGCTGATAGGTCCGAAGTCGGACCCGGCCAAGGTGCGCGGCAATGATGTGGCCGCGGCTTTGCTCAAGCTCAAGGCCACCGGCCAGCCCTTCGTGTCGCGCGGCGACAAGAGTGGCACCCATGCGGCCGAGCTGCGCTATTGGAAGATCGCCGGCGTTGACCTGTCCACGGACAAACCCGCCGGCTACAAGGCTTGCGGCTGCGGCATGGGGCCGGCGCTGAACATGGCTTCATCAATGAACGCCTATGTGCTGGCCGACCGTGGCACCTGGCTGGCGTTCAAGAACCGCGCCGATCTGGTGGTGCTGGTGGAAGGCGACACCCGACTCTTCAACCCCTATGGCGTGATCGTCGTGAACCCTGCCAAGTATCCGCAGGTGAAGCTGGAGCTGGCGCAGCGCTTTGCCGACTGGCTGGTGTCGGCGCGCGGGCAGGGCGTGATCGCTGGCTACCAGATTGGCGGGGAGCCCTTGTTCTTTCCGGACGCCATTCGATGAGTGGCGAGGCCTGACGCCCACGCGTACAGACCGCCTCCTTCGGATTGCGCGCCTGCGTGATGGATGCGAGGCTGGCCTGCGGGCCAGGCGCGGCGCCTAAAGCTGACCGTGCTGGATCTTTCGCTGCGGCGTGTAATGCCACCAAGGCACAGCAGGCGCGCCGCGCATGAAGTCGGTGGCGGCCATGAAGGTATCGAGCACACAGGGGTCATGTCTTGCCCCTGTTGCCGCGCACAGTCGCTGGTAGAGCGCAAAGGCTTCTTGGGTACGCAGCTCTTCCGGATGGCGAATGCCTATCAAGCGCAGATCGGCGGCCAGTGCGGGGCCGATATTGGGAATGTCTTCAAGCGCAAGGCACTCGCTGGCATGCTGGGCTTTCATGGCGTCGCTCCGGCGATGCGCGCCAACGCCGAAGCGCCGCGCCAGCCATCTCTTACATCATCATGTTGTTGCGTATCAGGCCGACGGCCAGGCCCTCGATTGCAAAATCGTCCACGCCGGCGTGCACGATGATGGGCTCGAACTCGGCGTTCTCGGGCAGCAACTCGATGCCGTGGCGGGTCTTGCGGAAACGCTTGACGGTGACTTCATCGCCGATGCGCGCCACCACGATCTGGCCGTTCTTGGCCTCGCTCGCTTTTTGCACGGCGAGCAAGTCGCCATCCATGATGCCGACATCGCGCATGCTCATGCCCTTTACCTTGAGCAGGAAGTCGGGCTTGCGCGGGAACATGCTGGCCTCCAGCACATAGGTCTGGTCGATGTGCTCTTGCGCCAGGATCGGGCTGCCGGCAGCGACGCGTCCGACCAGCGGCAGCGTCAACTGGGCAAACAGCGGCAGCGAGAACTGCCTGCCGCGCGCCGCATTGAGCGCGCGCAGCGTGTCGGCCTTCAGTCGGATGCCGCGCGAGGTGCCGCCCACCAGTTCGATGGCGCCCTTGCGCGCCAGCGCCTGCAAATGCTCTTCGGCAGCGTTGGCTGACTTGAAGCCCAGTTCGGCGGCGATTTCGGCACGCGTCGGCGGTGAGCCGGTTCGCTCGATCGCGCTTTGCACCAGATCCAGAATCTGTTGCTGACGCGCCGTGAGTTTGGGGCTGTCTTCCATGGGGGGCTCCTCGTACCGAAATCAGTCGCGGCACAATGCGCACAGGCTGACTGACAATTTGTCCAGTAGCTGTATTTTCATCCAGTTGGTCAAAAAATGCAAAGAACTTCGCAAACCATCGTCATCCTGGGCACCGGCGGCACGATCGCGGGCACCGCTCAATCGAGCACCGACAACGTCGGCTACGCCGCCGCCCAGATCGGCGTGGCAGCTTTGGTGGAGGCCGTGCCGCCGCTGAAGGGCTTGCCGCTCGAGTGCGAACAGGTTGCGCAACTCGACAGCAAGGACATGGACTTCGCCACCTGGCAACTGCTGGCCCGGCGCGTCGCCCACCATCTGGCGCGCCCCATTGTTGCAGGCATCGTCATCACGCATGGCACCGACACGCTGGAAGAGACCGCCTACTTTTTGCAGCGCTTGCTGGCGCCGACCAAGCCGGTCGTGCTGACGGCGGCGATGCGCCCGGCCACATCACTACAGGCCGATGGTCCGCAGAATCTGGCCGATGCCGTGAGCGTGGCGCGAGCACCCGGTGTGCAAGGCGTGCTGGCGGTGTTGGCTGGCTTGGTGCACGGCGCGTTTGAAGTGCGCAAAGCTCACAGCTACCGGCTCGACGCCTTCAGCTCGGGCGACGCAGGTCCCTTGGCCTTGCTTGAAGAAGGCGTGCTGCGCCCCTTGCGCGATTGGCCTGCGGGCGAAGCTTTAGGCGTGGACCTTGTCGCGCCCGCTCCCGCGCACTGGCCGCGCATTGATCTGATCACCAGCCATGCGGGCGCCGATGGCGCCCTCGTGCAGGCGGTGCGCAGCCTGGGGGCAAGCGGCATTGTGGTCGCAGCAACGGGAAATGGCGGCGTGCATTGGCGCCTCGAAGAAGCCTTGCGTGAGGCCATGGCTGACGGCGTGCAAGTGTTGCGAGCCACGCGCTGCGCGCAAGGCGCCATCGTCGGTCAGGCCGAGCAGGCTTTGCCATCGGCCGGTGGGCTGAGTCCGGTGAAGGCTCGCGTCGAGTTGATATTGCGCTTGCTGGCCGTGAGCGATAAATAAGCGTCGAACAGCAAGTGGATTTCTTGCTGAGCTGCGGCGATCTCGGTCAGCAAGGCTGGAACTGATTGAAAAGGGCTTGATGCGGTCGGCCGGCTTCTGGGGTTAACCCGCTATTTTCCAGTCGCCCATTCTGTGTAACGGTAGACCGATTTTGTCGGATAACTTTACATGTAGCGGTGAAACCACTGACAACAACACCGCGGACTTTTGGCTTTCTTCCAATCTATCAATGACTTAAGAAAAAATAACTCGACATGGCTCACATATTGCATGTCTAGTCGCGCTAGGGAGTTCACTCTTTTCAGCCTCGCACGTTGTGGTTTCTTGAAATCACAACGGCTCGATGGTACTTGTCAGAACACTTCAATTTAAAGGTGACTATATGAAAAGGAAGTTTCGTCAATCTGCGCTTGCGGTTCTTTTAGGACTGATGTCTGTTGGTGCTGCCAATGCAGCCACATTTTCCATAAAATGGTGGCTGACAACGACTTTGCGATTTTTACCGGCACGGCCACTGGCATCAACCATCTTCTGTATCAGAACAATAAAGTTTGGTGGGATCAGATTCCAGCTTTGTCCACGTTGACTTTTACCTTGCCGGCAGCTGATTCGATGTTTTATGTGCTCGGCATGGGCGGCGGCGGAAACGAAAATATCAGTGGTTTGATCAACGGTGTGGACATGACGTCTGCCGCCGTATCCACCACCATGAGTTCGGATCTCCACTCTTACCTCGGTTACAACACCACAACCGTGAGTGACGGGACTTTCGATGCAAGTCTGGCGGGTGTTCAATCGGCGTTTTCCTCTTTGACTTGGGGCGCTCCTATCGTTAATACGACCGACGAGGTCATTGTGGGGGCCGCTCCGTACGGAAAGGGATTTCATTTCGATGACAGCACAGCCCATTTGTTTGCGTTTACCTCAAGGGCCGTGGGCGTTGATCCCGGGCCTGTAGGCGTGCCTGAACCGTCATCGATTGCATTGGCCTTGACCGGCCTTGCCAGCCTGATGGGGCTCCGCCGTCGCCCGCGTAAGACCATAGGGCGCGGCGAGGAACGAACCGCGACGTTCGCGTAATTCATCGGCTGCGTTTGACTGCACCCGGGCCACCTCATTCGGGGTGGCCTTTTTTCTTGATCTGTTGTTGCGAATAAGGCCGGAGCCAGTGTGCCGCGTGTCTCGCAACGATCTGTTGCGCGAGGCGCAAACGGCCATCGCCAAAACTGTGGGTCGATAGCGTCGGTTGGCCGGCCAGAGACGAACGTCGGCAGTCAGTTGTGGATTCCCCCGGTCGGTCAAGGCAATGCACTGACCGACCGGTTCTGACCACCAAGCTGTCTCTTGTGAAAGAGGGTGCCCCCTTAACGGCGGAGCCTAGACAGCCGCGGTCGCAGTCAGCGCCTCGATCTCTTCGGTCAGTTCAAGCCACCGGGCTTCGAGCAGTTCGATCTCTTCGTTGACGCTCTTCAGGCGCCGGCCGCGCTCGGCCATCTCGGGCGGCATCAGCGCGCGTGAGGCCAGTGCCACTTCGAGTTGGCCTCGTTCGATGGCGAGCTCGGCCAACTGCTTGTCGAGGCGCTCGACCTCTTTGCGCCGCGCGCGGGTTTGCTTGGTGAGCCTTACCGGTGGCAACGCATCGCTGCCGTGCCCCCAGAATGTCATTGGATTGGCGAGAATGCCACCGGGTTGAGAAACACGCTTTCCTGATGCACCAGATAGGGCAGGATAGTCGGCACGAAGGCCTGCCACTGCGCGTCCTGGCCGAGCTTGACGCGCTGCTCGGTGCGGTGTCCGTAGTCGTCGTACGACCACAGGAACACCACCGAGTTGAGCGTGCCGGATTCCTTGGTCCAGCAGCCTTGCAGTTTGGCGTAGCGCGTGATGATGTGCAGGCCATTGTTCTGGTAGATCTTCAGGAATTCTCCGGCCTTGCCGGCCTGGATCTGGTAGGTGCGCATTTCGAGAATCATGGTTTGTCCTTAGCTGTCAATCGAAGCAGATGAAGCCTGTGAGGATAGTATCGCCAGTCGACGAACCAGCGCCCTGACCGGGCGCATACCCGAGCCAAGCGCCACGCCATGAAAGCCAAGTCAGACCTGTTGGCAGCCAGTCGGCGCAGCAACACGCCGCGCGCCAAACCGCGCAAGACTGTGCAAGTGCGACTGCCGCGCGAGGAGCGCCGCGCGCAGCTGCTTGCGCAGGCCTACAAGTTCTTCTCGGAGTACGGCCTGACCGCGCAGACGCGCGCGCTGGCCGATTCCTGCGGCGTCTCGCAACGCCTGCTCTACAGCTTTTTTCCGAGCAAGGCGGCGCTGATCGAGGAGGTCTACCGCAGCGAGATCGCGGGTTCGTTCAAGGCGATCTGGTTTGCTGATCTGAAGGATCGCAACGTGACGGTCGAGCAGCGCCTGCTGCGCTTCTACTACGAGTACTACGACACGGTGACGACGCGGCGCTGGTTGCGTATGTTTCTTTACGCGTCGCTTGCCGAGGTGGCGATCGCACCCGCCTATATCGCGGCCATCGTCACCAATATGCTCGAAATCGTGGTGGCCGAAGCGGCCTTCGAGCAGGGGCTCAAGGTGCCCGCCGACGCAGCGCAAATGCAGGAGGTCGGCTGGATCCTGCACGGCGCGGTGTCGCACCTGGCGATCCGCCGCCATGTCTACGGCAATGTCAATCCCTTGTCATCGCACGACGTCATCGCCATGCATATCGGCTCCTTCCTGGGCGGTCTGGGAGCGGTGCTGCCGGTGGCGCGCAAGAAGCGCTGAATTTTCACAATCTCGCTTATCGTCAGTTGACGACAAAGAACTTTGGGTGAATACTTCTTCACCGGCCGCTGAAGCGGCGCGGAGGTGCGGCATCTGCCGTCT